>Ga0310696_10001936_pt1 | contig 28488 bp, 48 predicted proteins | sample AusTroGonzalo_MG_4_FD_203885 | JGI IMG/M metagenome (GOLD analysis project Ga0310696, IMG submission 203885) | Bovine rumen microbial communities from tropical cattle in Woodstock, Queensland, Australia - Gonzalo_02 (v2) (version 2) | ecosystem: Host-associated > Mammals > Digestive system >...
CGTAAGGAAGTCTGGTGTTCGCGCCGTTACCTCTTCCGCCGCCGGTCGATTCTTCGTCATCGTCTATCCTTGTTCTCTGATCTAACCTCGCTTGCCTGCGAGCTTTAAATCTTTTTACCGCATCGTCCATGATTATTCTCCTCTCAGATTTCTTTCCCGTCTTCAAGAATCTTCACGTTTGAAACGTTAATCTTCTCACCGTTTTCAAGGAACGCGTAGTCCGCTACCTTGCGCCCGTATCTGTCTTTAATCGGGGCTACCCTCTTCACTTTGGCTTCTGCTCCGTGCGCAAGTGTCTTCCCCTTTACAACGCGGACGGTATCGCCTTCCTGCACGATCTTGTTGCTTCGATTCCAGAGCCACTTTGCCTCTCGGTTGATGCTCATGTCGTACAGCTCGTCTCCAAAATCGTCCGCCATGTGTCCGTCCGTATCCCTTACGATTTTTGTGAAATGTTCTCCGGTATATGGATTGAAGAACGTGGCGTCTGTCAGGGTTGCCCCGGAGTGCTCAGCTACTTTATAGAACCCTCCAAAAATGCAGTTCTTCTCTTTTCTGCCGGAAAAAGCTTTGACAAGATCCGGAATGTTTTCTTTCTTCACACCATCGAACGGGCATCTTTCCGTAAGCTTCACGCTTTTCTTCGACATCTTTACGTCCGGAGCGCCCATTACCGCGAGAGCGAACGTGTTGCCACCTGTCACCGTACCGTCTTTGATCAGAATCTTGTGTCCATTGGACGTTGTCTTCCATTCGCCCTCGTCATCGGCGTCCATCCTGCTTTTTATCCGATGGTCTCGTCTTAGCTTGTATCTTTTTACTGCGTCATCCATTGTTATCACCCCCATCAAACTTCGTTTCCCCAACAGTCGAAGCCCTCGTGCGTATTTCTGGCGTACATTTCGAGTTTTCTCGCGTCAGGGTATAGTCTTTGAATGATTTGATATGCCGTTTCCGGCTTTTTGCTGTGTTTTGTTACCTGTTCCCGGAATACCGTGTGAATCTTTCCGCGTTCCTCTTTCGCTACCGGAAGCAGTTTTCCTTTGTACATATACAGGAGATATTCGTGACCGTATCGAACCGTGAACGCCGCCGGAATCCCCGTAACCTTGTCCCAGATCATACGGGCATGGAGCTTGTATCCCAAGCTTTCTGCGATTTCCTGTGCCTCAAAGAGATACTTGTCGATCGTCCAAAGAAAAAGCACGCTGTTTTCCTCAGCGTGCGATGTTGCAATCCTCAGGTGCTCTCGGATTTCATCCAAACCGATCACCGGATATTCCAGAGGTTTTCCGCTGGTGTTCGGTCTTACGGCTTTCGCACCGCCTCTACTCTGTTTCCAAGGCGGGTCAGCGTAAAACAGCCCGTATTTTCCCTCGAGATCGTTCAAATCGTTGTAGATCACTCCGAACACCCCGTAACGCCTTTCATTTTCTCTTCGAACAGCTCCGGCGGGATCTCCGTGTATTCTTTCTTGAAATACGAAACAACGTCTGGTGCGTTAATTGCGTTCGAGAAAACAGTGTCGCTCCATACGCTGACAATTTTCCCGTCGCGCTCTTCCAAAACTAAGCACGGGATTCTGCACGGGACAAACGCCATCTTATCTTCTGTCCACTCGATTCTTGGTGTTCCCGTGATCTTGGCGTATTTGTTCCCCATCTTGAACGTCATTCCAATCAGGGGCTTTAACTTTTCTTGGCGGAGCTTGATCTCTTCCCGCTCAAGGATTTTCTTCTGCCTGTCGAGCGCGTTTTTCTTCGCCTCGACCTTTTCAATCTGGTTATCGATTGTTTTACTCATTGTCTGTAAACCCTCAATTCACATCCGGCTTCCTTGCGGATTTCCGGTCTTTCTATTCTTTCCCACTCCAATTCGGCTTCTACAGCCGTCCAGAACAGCGCGGCTTGTGTGTTCTTCTCAAGTATGTATAGAAACACGTCTCCGTTCCAGTTCTTTGTTACCGCCCTTACGGCTTCTACCCCGAGTTCTCTTCGCCTTGCTTCCGGAACAACATAGAATTCCGCAATGTAGAGCGCGTTAGGGAAAATACTAAACGGTACAACTTCTGCTATTGCAAAGCCCTGTACCGTTCTGTCTTCCATTATAAATTGCGCTTGCCACGCCGCTCTTTCCCAAGACGCGTCGTCCCAGACGATATTCTCGTCATATTTTTGTAACGTGGCAATATAGTCTTTTGCCATTCGTAAGAACAGATCTCTGTCCATTACCGCCGGTGAAAGTTTGATTTCCATAATGTTACCTATTTGTTCTTGATTGCGATAATCGGCAACACCGCGTGTTCCTGAATAAACAGTTCCCTTGTCTTAAGAACCGTAGAGCCCGTTGTTATGATGTCATCGTATAAGATAATATTGTGCTCTTTCGGGTCTGCGTTCTTGAAGAATACGGGGTCAATTCTCTTTCGGTTCGCCGCCGTTGCCGCATCCATGTAAAACGGAATTCGGAGATCCTTTGCAGCTGCTTCGCAAACCGCAGTCGCAAAATGGAAATCTTTGTTCCGTCGCCTTGGCGTGGTTATCAGGCACCACGTCTTTCCGGTATTTCCAATCCATTTCTGGATGTAGTCTACAAGGTTGTCCGCAAAGAGTCTGACGTTTGTATCGTCTTTCTTGATATCTTCCAGTGGAAACCCATCCTTTGTGGTCTTGTAGAACGTTGTGTAAATCATCCCTGTTTTTTCGTTTTGCGCGATCTGCCTCTTGAGGTTGCATTTCTTTTCGAGGTTATGCCATGATTTCTTTCTTCTGGTATCCCCGGTAAAGTCAAACTCGAGGTCGAACGTTTCCCACTGGATATTTTCTAATTCGCGTTCCAGAAGATTCTTGTCCCAAGTTGATTCATTCAGCTTGTTGTCCGCTATCCTGAGCGCTTTGACCTCTTCGTCTGAAAGCGAGTCCACAGTCACAACCGGTATCGTCTCCAGACCGAGTTGCTTTGCCGCAAGTGTCCTGCTGTGCCCGATGACTATTACGTTGTCTTTGTCGACAACAACAGGCTGTACAAACCCAAACGCTGAAATGCTCGCCGCAACATTATCGATCTGCTCCTGTGAATGCCGCTTTGCGTTCTTCTTGTATGGTATCAGCTCGTTTGGGTCTAAGTTTCTAACTTCCATCAGTCATCGCCCATTCCAAAATAGAAGAATATCCTCGTGTCTACCCCGTCCATCCTTGCCTTTTTTATTGTGTCCGCAGTTCCTTTGCTCTCGCCGTCCCAAAAAGCAACGACCACCGTCTGCTCTTCCTTGGCATAGTCGAGCATTTCTCTGTTTCTTCGGAAACCGGCGCTTTTCCCGAAACGTTTCCAGTCTGGCGCAAACTGTTTTACAGGGATTCCGCGCTCTTCGGCGTATTGCTCTCCGAGCGAATCTGCGCCTTTTGCGCCGCCTGACACGATTTCGATCTCGTCGTGGATTTCTTCGATTATCCCATCCAATTTCTCACTCAAATAGCCATAATCGTCAAAGCCTCGGCTCCCGGCAACTATCATTCTGACCATGGCGGTTCCTCAAGCTTTGAAGTGGAATCCGCACTCAGGGCAGACATATTCCGGCTTCTCTTTTGTCTTCCGCTCTTTTTCGCCCTCTTCGCCTTCGTCCATGCTCCAATCGAGTCCCCAGTCTAACTCCATTCCCCGGAAGTCCAGACCGGCAAGCTCTTGAGTAAGCGCGACATAGTCCCATGAAGAGAACTCTCCGACCTTGTTATCCAACAGCCTGAATTTCCTTTTCGTTCTGTCGTTCAGCCCGAGAATCTGCAGAACCTGTACTTCATCCTCTCCAATCTCCATGAGCGACAGGCGTCTGGTGTGTCCGCAGAGGATGACGTTGTTTTCATCTACGATAATCGGGTTGTTATAGCCGACTTGTTGGATGCTCTCTTTGACAACCTTTACGGCTTTTTTATTTTTTCTCGGGTTCTTCTCATATGGAACGATATCCGAGAGCTTTATTGTTATAAGTCGTTTTTCCATGGCTTAATCCTCGAATTGGTCTAAATCCACAAGTCCCTGTACGACCTTGCCGCACTTCGGGCAGATAATCACTTTTCCTTTCGGTTTATCCGCAAGGATTTTGTCTGCCATCTTTTCCAGTTCCTTTGACCAGAAATCGTAATCTCCGAAGTCCAGATCGTCTAGCTCATCCTGTAGCTTATCCAGATCCCACTCGGCGATTTCTGCCGTCTTGTTGTCCAGAAGCCGGAACTTCCGCTTTTCCTCGTCAGTCAGCCCCGGAACGATAATGACTTCAATCTCTTCGTAGCCAAGATCATTCAGGCTTTTCCATCTCGTGTGTCCGGCGAGTATCTGGTAATTTTCATCTGTAATAATCGGAGTGATATATCCGACCTGATCGATGCTTTCTTCGACCACGTCAACAGCGTCTTCGTTGTAGCGTGGGTTTCCCGGATAAGGGTTAAGAAGGTCTATTGGGACTTTTCGCAGTTCCATAAAGCGCGGTCTCCTATCTTCTATTTGCCGGATTTTCACCGGCGATTCTTGTTTCAGCCTACGACAGCCGCCTACCAAACGGTTGCCAGAACCCGTGAGGCACAAGAGGTTAGCATGAAAAAAGCACCCATTCCGGCGCTTTTCGCTGTTCCGGCGGGATTCGAACCCGCGACCTAAGTGGTGGTAAGCCTCTTCGCTCTTGCCAACTGAGCTACGGACAACATATAAAAAACCGCCACGTTTCCGTGGCGGTAAGCTTCCTCTTTAACCGTCTGTTATCACGGCCACTCACCGAGAGGAGCACTGAGCTTCTGCTCGACATCGGTGCAATAGCAAACACTGACTCCGGTAAGGGGCATATCGGCGAAAAGCTCTTCCGCGATATCCTGATACAGAGTGCTGATCACGCCGTGAGGATCGTTCAGGTTGTCGTTGAAGAACTGAACAACGCAGTTCTTGAACACCACATAGGTGAAGTGGACATACCAGTATCCATCAGTAGTTACGACATAAGCGAATGCCGGGTTGCCGCTGAAAGCAGTCTCGAACAGTTCCTTTGCGTTCTTGAACGCAATGTTCACTTCTGTCGGGCAGGAAACACTGATCGAAAGGGTGTTGTTGCCAAAAGTCTTCTCTTCGGGAAGAAGCTTCCTGAGTGCCGCAGCCTTTTCGGGATTGTTTGTTGCCATAACAACAGACGGGTTCTCTGAACCCCAATCCACGTTGAATGCGATCTGGGGATCTCCATCAAACATAGCCTGAAGCTTGTTGATGTAGGTGCACCAAGGCGGCGCGAGCTTAAGTCTTGCGTTTGTCATTTTATTCCTCCTTAATTAAAAAGCAGAGCGCAAACACGCCCCGCTATATTGCTTAATCAAATTGTCCTTCCTCGTTCAGCCAGTCGCGGATAGCGTCCATGCACATGGCGTCATTGTCGTAGCAGTTATCCCTCTTTGCGGGGCACCTGTCACATCCGAAGTAATAGCTCAGCGTACCAGCCATTTCCTCGACAGTCTGCTTCTTGAGCTTTTCGTATCTGGTCTTTGGTTTTGCCTGTCCCATTGCGATGACCCCCTTAAAAGTTTACAACGGCTTGAAACCGAACTTCCGCCGCCAAAAGTTTTCACACCTGATGCGTCTTCGTATATTCTTGTTAGAATTATCAAACTCTAAACATTGACATTCTCGAGCAATAACAGAAAGTAATAACCAAAAACTCTGACCATTGAACGTTAACGCCCCAATTTTTGATCATCCAAGTGTCGCGTGGAACGCAACCCTTTCCGGAAGACACAGCCAAGCATCGGAATTGTTTTACACGTCAATCTCCATCTTCTCGGTCGCGTTTATTTTGTCCAAACCGAGTTGGAGCGCAGACAGCTCTGCAGATACCTCGGCATACATCTGCTTCGCTTGCGATATGTTGTAGTTAGCGTACTCGTATTCGATGAAGTTGGACTTCATTCCGTAGTTTGATGTTTTCCTTGCCTTTAGGAGACGGTTTCCCATCTTTTCGAGTTTTGCCTTCTTCGCCGTAAGTTGCGGAATCAGGACAAGTGCCTCATCAATCGTGATTCCAACTTCAGGAATGACGTGAGAAGTGTTGAACAGATTCATTGCGTGCTTCACTTTGCGAATCTTCTCTTCAAGCGCAGAAAGTTCGTCCTGCGTTTCAAGGAAGCCATACTCTGGTCTTACATCCTCGATGTTTTCGACTGTCGCTGCAACGAACGTGCATGTTTGTTCTTCGTTCGTGCGAATCGCGTCATACTCTTCTTTCAGGGACTTGAGAAGCTTGTTCGCTTCCGCAGATGTGTATTGCATGCTCTACCTCCGTTTTTTACTTGAGAAAATACTGCTCGTAATAAGCTTTCGACAGGTCGGCTATGATTTCTGCACCGCCGCAGTCATCTCCATCGTACATATATCCGATGCGTCTTCCAACTTTTCTGGCATCTGTCAGACCGTCAATCGACTCCATCAGCTCTTTGTTCTCGCTCATGCTCTTGAAGAAAAACTCGCATTGGGTCTCGATATCGCCAATCGAAGCCCCTTTTGATCTGGCGTAATCGTACAAGCCTTCCAGATAAGCTTCTGAAACCCATTGACCGAGCCCGTAACCTCCGAATTTGTCGTGAATCAGCATCACAAACGGTTCTCTTGTCGAACCGTCGCGAAGTCCTTCGTCAATCACTCGGGTGAACAAAACGCAGATGTCCTCTTCCTGCCCGAGATTCCTGACATCCCATCCGGCGACAGCGTTCGGCTTAAACATGCTTTCTCTGGAAAAGTACCCCATCACCCCGGCGATCAGCGCCTTGTTATCGGTTTGTCTGCAGAGGCACTCGAAAACCTCGTCTTCTCGGTTTAGCTTCTTCATATCTGCATACGAGAGCGGAGCAAAACACGAGAAAACCACAGCGCACAGCAAAACCAGAATTCCTACCCTTACACGATTGTTCGTAACCATTTCCCCCCGTTTTGTTTTGCGCGGCTTCCCGGCTCTCTGTCATCTGCTCTAAAGCACCGTGTACATCAGCGCTTTGGGAGGAGCTTGATGCATCAAGCCGGGCATTTTTTGTTCTCTTTGGGGGTGTGCCGCAACCGCCCAAATCATCCGGGAGCTACCCGGCCTCTGGTTTAAGAAAAAGCGAAGAGCGCGGTGAAAGAGGGTGGAAAACGGGTATGAAGTTGTGTCCGCACTCTTCGCTTCTACTTAATGGCGATTCCTGAAGGGCTCGAACCTTCGACCCTGTGGTTAACAGCCACATGCTCTACCTACTGAGCTAAGGAACCTTATTGTTGCGACAGTCCCCTATCACACCTATCGCATTGCTTCCTCACCCGACAACCATCAGCTTAGAGCTGAGAGGAAGCCCCCATCATAATTGTGGCAAGGGCACTCCGACCTCTATAGGTCGGGGCGGAATTGCCGCCGTCCTTTCTGTAGAATGTGCGCTTTGCGTTGTAAGCCGGTGCGCACGGACCGTAATATACCTTCCCCAATGTTATCGCAAGGTTTCACATCAGCAACACTGCCCCTACCCATCAGGGCTGTTTAATCACTGACCTTAGAGCCGCAGACTAGGTATGACATCCACGGGTAACTATACATTCTTGCGTAACGTAGTGCCCAAAGCACTCAGGGTAGTCAATCGGGGCTTACAGCTTTCACCGCAAGCCCCCACTTCAGACCGCGTTAGCGGCTAAGTGGTGGGTGGTTGACTTATTTACCAACTGTAGTTGGTGATTTTTTTCTCAAGTGTTCCCTCGCCCTGCTCGGCAAGCATGACGAAGTCGAACACCTTTTCAGACCACCCTGCGATGATGTTGGTCTTCGAACCGTGGAACTGCTGAGTACCGTAGCCCTGAAGGTCGATGGCATGTACCCAAATGTCGTTCCCGGTCTTCTTCCGGTATTTGTCTGCGAGTGACTGGACGGTCGTTCTGTTCCAGTAGCTAACGCCCGCATTGCACATATTGTCCGAGATCACAATGACGCGGTCTGCATCAATTCTATCGTCCATCATTCTGATGAACGGGAGAGACATGTCCGTGCCGCCGCCACAGAATCTGCTGTGCATTGTCGTGTACAGAATACCATTTCTGTGTGATACATCCATCTTCCGAATGGTATCATCGAACGTGTAGACGATCGCGTCTTCGCAGATGCGGTTGGCAATCAGTCCGATCAGAGTTGCGACCTCGTAGCACCGAATATCGGTTTTTGCGCTGACGTTAGCGGACATCGATCCAGAAACATCAATTGCGATGACGGTCTTTCCGGGAATCTTCGGAAGATTATCGACCGAAGCATCGATTGCGTTTTCGAGGACATCGAACACGCGAGAGCTTGATCTCGAAACATCAGAGACACTCTTGTAGGCAGACAGGAACCGGAACGGAAGCTGTCTGGACTTGCGGACCGCCTCAGGATTCTCGAGTTTCTGGTAGACCTTTTCTATGTTGCGGGGCTGTGCATTCAGCAGTGAACGAAGGTTCCTCAGGGCAGCCATGTAATTGAGTTTGCCATCGTCAATCAGCTTTTCCCAAGCCTCGGCCTTGTTTCCATTCTTGGAGATCTCGGTTTCCCAAGTCTCCGGAATAGCAAGCTTGTTCTCAAGGCATCTCTTGAACAGGGCTTCCTGTTCAGAGGATGACGGCTTTGGGTGGCAAATGGGAATGAGGTCTCTCATCTTGACCGCGTGTCCGTCTCCCTTGTACTTTGCAAGCGTGTATTCATCGAACGTTCCGAGGACGTCTGCAATGCCTTTCTTCATTGCGTTCGGGACAGGCTTTCCGAAAGTGGCGAGGTAGAACGCCATCAGCTCAGTGAGATCATCACCGCGAAGGGCGATGCCTTTGATCGTTTCCCGCGTGTACGGCTTGCCTTCGGGTTCGTGAGCAAGATATGCGGTAAGGACGTGGGACACAGACCGCATATTGAACTCCCGCCTCGCGAAGACAGCGAGCTTTGAGACGAACTCAGGGTCAGACTTGATCACTCTTTTGATAGTCTCCTGCATATCGTCGGAGTTGTCACCGTAGAACTTCTTCTCATTGAAGAAGCTCGTCAGCACTTGCGTAACCAGCTTGGACTTGTCTGTCATGGAATAGGCTACGTGCCCATCCTTGTTGACAGTCTTGATTGTGTTCGCAGAATTGAATTTTGCCATTTTGTACCTCCTAACATAATGGCCCCGTTTTTGTTCTCAAGGCTCCCTTTCCTCTTGAACGTCCTTTGCCTTTTGAAGCGGAGAAAATCGAGCACGGTTTAAAACTGCAATAGCAGGTGTTGGAGTTGAACCAACTAAAACAATGTTTCAAGAATCGTTTATTAACCGAAGTAACCGTAACTCTACACTGCCGCTTTATTAACTTTTCAAGTAAGCGGAGAAATTCTGGCACAGAAATTTTTCTCTACCAATTGAGCTACACGCCCCCTTTCGAGGACGAGGCCGGACTCGAACCGACAACCTATTGATTAGCAGTCAATCGAAGTAACTGTGGCATGCACTACCGCTTAATTATGAACTTGTGGAGCGGAGAAAATCGAAAACAGCTTTTTAGCGCTCTCTCCAACTGAGCTACTCCCCAAAGGGAAGACCGGACTCGAACCGGCGACCTCTCGATTAGAAATCGAAGTAACTGTCTTCTGCACTACCGCCATATTTACTTTCGAAAGCGGAGAAAATCGGGACGGAATTCCTTACAACACTGTTGTCCTACCTTTTAGACCACCTCTCTGTTAGCAGAGAGGGGTGGAATCGAACCACCACGCACAGTTTCCAAATCGAAGTAACCGTTTCCTGCACTTCCGCTTTAGTTTTTGTTTCTGGCAGAGAAAATCGACAACAGTGTGCATGTGCGAAAAAGTCTTATTTCTTCGAAGTAACTGTCATCTACGCTACTGCCAAAATGGCACCGAATCAAGGGTTCGAACCTCGACCTCTTGAGTCAAAGTCAAGCGTGCTACCATTACACAAATCCGGCATTTGGTGCGCAAGGCGGGACTCGAACCCGCACGTCCTCGGGCATCAGGGTTTGAGCCTGACGCGTCTACCAGTTCCGCCACTCGCGCATGGTGCCTGTGAAGGGATTTGAACCCCCAATCCGTCTGGAATCCGGGCTTAAACCGGATGTGTATTCCAATTCCACCACACAGGCGTTTGGTGCTTCTGAAAGGGATCGAACCTTTAACCTGCCGATTATAAGTCAGCGGCTCTGACCAATTGAGCTACAGAAGCATCTCTGGACGGATGGCCGTGTCGCGCACGGCCTTAATCCGCCAGACAAAAGGAGAACAAAGCCCAAGTCTTGATTATACACAACAGCTTTGTGGGGATTGATAAGCCCAACCCCGTTTTACCGTAGCCGGTGGCGTCCGGAGAATCACCTACGGAACAGGCTACCCTTATTTTGCTTGCTGTCGCAACGCCACAGCTAACAGCACAGCACAACCGGGCCAGTCGTTTTTGGTTGCGGTGACAGGATTTGAACCTGTGACCTTCTGGTTATGAGCCAGACGAGCTACCACTGCTCCACACCGCTATATTAATATCCGTGACGGTTACCCCCGCACTTGAGAAGGTTAAATAAAGTATTTTTGTAACAAGAACTTTATACGTCCGCCAACGGATATTGTACTGTATGGTGCCGATTTCCCGGCTTCCCCGAGTCTGCTGCGGTGTTGTGGAGAACACTGCCACAACAGACGCGGTTCTTCGCGGTTCACGGCCTCGATTGTTTTTGTCCAAGAGTGCGCTGCGCAGCTCAGGAAATCTGAAAAAGAAAGGAAGAGTATGTTGACACTCCCCACGGCTAAAGCCGGGGGATTCTCGATCGATAGCGGCAACCCGCTAAGCTTAGACGAGCTATCCCCGTGTGCCCCACGGTTTTTATTTTTTCGGTCATTCAGACTCAAGCGCACCATCGAGCGTGTGGACTAGAAAGGATGTACCAGCATGCCTAAACTGGTATGGAGCTTCCGAAGGGACTCGAACCCCCGACCCCGAGATTACAAATCACGTGCTCTACCAACTGAGCTACAGAAGCATTTGTGAACGCTTTACAGCATCTTCTGGTTTTTTAGTTCCCCGCCGAACGCCTTACGATCGGCGGGGTTGTGATGCCTTATTGCTTTCCGGACAGTTCTCTGATCTTGTCGTTGCAGACTTTCCGGAACGGGCTGTTGCCTACATGGTCTCTGATGTATTCCCAGTCTGCAACCGAGAGTTTACCCCAATAGGCATCCCTGATCTTCTTGAATTCTTCCGGGTCTTCCGGCTCGCCGTATTTACTGCGGAACCAGTTGAAGCGGATATATTTCTTGCAGTTATCAGACGGCGCATTGTTGTAGTATTCCGCCCACGACGGATTCTTCGTGTATTCTTCGAACGCCGCATTCAGTTTTTCTTTGTCGATCGCCATCTTAGTTGCTACCTTTCCCCTTAATTGGGTTCGTCCCCTCATCCCAGTTCGGATTTTCCCACAGTTCAAACGTCTCCGCATCGAAAACCGAGTGTTGGTTGTGTTCTATCGCGAATTGCCTTGCCGTCTCTTTATCCGGACAGTTGAACGAGATCTCAGGATTCCCAAAGTATCCAATATAACATTTCTCTGCCCCGAGTTTGTGCATTGCAATCGCACACATAGCCGCGTAGGTTTCTGAGTCGTACCCGCCATATTCGTCACCGATCTTGAAGTTCTGGTGGAACGTAACGCAATGTCCTTTGTCCACGTTCACTTCTTCGCCAGTGATCGCGTCATACGAATGCTCGTCTTTCGCGTCTGGAAATTTCTTCGTAAACTGCATCACGTTGTCCAGAACGCCCTTGTACTTCTCGGCCTCCTTTTGAACTTCTGGATGCTGTTTGAAGTAGGATTCGATGTACGCATTGCTCTCTTTCGGACCGTTCACCTTGATATCAGCCTTTGTCATCGCGGAAGAGGTTTTCTCGGTTGGAATCGACTTCTTCTCTTTCACTTCCGGCGCACCGGCGTTATCTGAGCCGTCCGTAAACTTCCCGTCTTTCGCCCTCGGATGTTCGCTTTCTTCCCAACGGTTTCCGTCAAACCGAATTCCTCTTTCGGCAAGTCTGCGATCCACCCGTTTATGATAACGTTTTATCGCGTTTCTGTCAATCATTGCAAACACCCCGCAAACAAAAAATGCACCTGTTGCCAGATGCACAGAAAATCGCCTATAGTAATTCCACAATAGCAATTTTAGCACATCTTGGTGTCACAATGGTTAACAGATTATTAACAATACGGCATTTCGAAATGCCTTTTGTCATTTTGGATTATACACTAATTTCAGGGCGTAGTCAAGAGTTATTTTCGGTTTCCTCTATGATTTCATCGAGCCAGTCTGAACAAACGCAATCCGAGCATCTTCCGTCTTCGCAAAACGAACGGAAAGGACACCCGCCATGCAGTTCTTCTTCGTACATTCTCGAGAAAATTCCCTTGAAGTCTGGCATGTTTCCTGCCCTTGTCGGTTCGAGCAGCTTCAAAACATGGGTTGCAATTTGCCAGTGATCGAAGTCGCCGAAAAGCTCTGCCGTCCCGACTTGTTCCTGAGTTTCGTCATCCATAATCCCGATTGCTACGCTTCCGCCGTCCGGATTCGCTTCGAACCTTGGCGGTTCGTTTTTGATCTCGTTCCCGTTTTTGTCTACAGTCCGACATCCAAGCTTAAACGTCCCTTTTGCGAGAAAAATCATTTTCCGTTCCCTTCTGCCGGTATAATTACCGGCGCTTTTTTGATTGCGTCTTCAGAGTATACAATATGCCCGCCAAACACCATCATGGAGTGTATCGGGTCTTTTGGCTCTTTCAGGAGATCATCCCGGTCTATCAGGTCTCCGTGTACTTTTACACCGCTTAGTGGACACCACTCGGGTCGTGACACACATCCCATCTCTCTTGTCCGCATGATTACCTTGCAGCCGCACGCGACCGCCGTAACCGTCTCGTATTGATGGCACAGAATGCAGTCCTCGCACCTTTCCGGCATGTCCACGTCCCTGATATATACGCCCATTCTCAGCCGTTCCTTTCTTTTTCTTTCTTTACAATGTCCGCCAGATTGATTCCGAAGCGCCAGCACAGGGCGTTGAGCGCGTTTGCGTTTCCAGCGTTATAGTAGAACGACAGGAGTCTGGACTCTTCGTCGTTGCCTCGTGCTTTGCCCGTGTCGTTTTCTAAATAGATTTCCAGAGCTGCTTCTGTGAGCTTTTTCTTGCTGATTAGTCCGAACATCAAGTTTCCTCCTCTGATCCTTCTCGGCGGATGACAACCCTCGCCATGTCTATGCATTCCAAAGCAAGATTGTACCCCTCGCTAACCCCTTTTTTGTAGTCGCTATCGTCCAGATATGAATACATATACCAGTCTTCTTCTCGTATAACATTTTTAATCTCTTCGCGGTCGACGAGGTCTCCGTGTTCTTCGACCTCAACGAGCGGGCACCAGTCCGGGCGCATAACGGACAGAATTGATTTTTCGCGTGCATCAAGGTCGATTTTGCTGTTATGGTACTTCCCCACGATCTTCGGTATTCTATCAGTTATACCGCAACAAACGTAGTCCGGGTATCCCAAAAAGTGCATTTTACACTCTCCGCAGACTCTTGGCATCTTCATTCCCTTGATATAAACACCCATTATACACTCCTCGTGTTCCACAGCGTTGAAAATTCCTCGGCGCTTCCGTTCCAACTAAGTCCTCTGAATAATACGCAAAGAATCTGTGCGTCATCATCGTGTCCTATGACGTGCGTGTCGCCGTATAAGTCGTCGTGAAACGTTCTCATTTTCATCTTTCGACCGCAGAAAGGGCAACTTTTCAGTTCTCCGTCCATTCGCTTCTCCTGTTCCACGCCTCTACCTACCGTCCTCTTCTTCTTTTTCCGCCAGCCGGTAAAGCCTTCTTAACTTCTCGTTCCGCCTTTTCTTGTTGGCTACGTTCTTTCCGTGAAAACGGTAATCCGGTGTGAATGGCATTCCTATTCTCAATAGGTTTTCCTCTGCATAAACAATAGCAGACTGCATGTCTTTCATGTCATCGTAAGACAGGCATCCCTTTCGCTCGTTCTCGTATATCGCTTCCAACCACATAACCCCATAGTGCCCGTCCAGTTCCAGATGGTCTGGAATATCGGAGACAAGGGCAACTACCGTGCTACTGTATGAGTCACCTAAGATTTCCGTTTTGTATTGTGAAAGATCATCCGTTGTGCTCAGAAAGTCTTTCTCGTATGCGAGCCATTCCCATCCGTTTCGGCTCAGGATGAATAGAGAGCTGAACTTTTCCACCGTTCCTACCTCACTACACGAACCGTGTGTTCTCATCCACAATGTCGTTACTCTCGACCTTTACGGTCATCTTATCGTTGACTTTGATTTTAACCATGCTTTGAGAGCTGCCCTCCGACCACCACGGTGAAACAAGCCCAATTGAGATTTCTTTCTTTGAGCAGACGTATTCTCCGTCGTAGATCCACGTAACCCCTTTGTGCGTGAAGTGTGTTCCGGGCTTAAGCGAATCAATGTAGATCGCCTTTCCGATATAGTCCGGCTCGTAGATGTATTCCGGAAACTCCGTTGTAAATCTCTGATAGATATCCGGTGCACATCCCTTGAGGTCTTGCAGAATCTGCGGAGCGCGCTTTTCTTTCCAGTCTTTATTTAAACTGTCCCCCATCAGCGAACGCGGGTAGAACGAAAACATTTCTTTGAGCAAATCATTCGTAGCGTCCTCGAGTGGGAGGAACAGGTAGGATGTTCCGAATCCCGTGTCCTGTATGATATAACCGTTTACATCTTTACGCCATTTCTCATCATCGTCTCGGCGTTTCCTGACGCAAACCATTCCTGAGTTAATAAACAGGTGGTCTCCCATCACGGCTACGAGTTTATTCGGAAACTCAAGTTTCCCATACAGAGGGTCATTCTGCCACTTTTTCTTGAAATCGTAATACTTTGCCGCTCTGCTGGTATATCCCTTGACTACCTCAGATTTACCGAATTTGCATCCGGGGCTGAACATGGCTCGGTGTTGCAAGCACTTGCCTTCCTTATGAAAACTGCATTGGTCTGCTCGGTCACAGTAGATAATTTCGGCTTCCAGCGGAGTCTCTCTTCCCCCGAATATTCCCTTTCCGCCGTAAAGTTGTACGGATATCTTCTCCATTTTACACAGCACGTTTTTTACCTCGCATTTCAGCCCCGCACATCGGGCAGTAATTCGGTTTCCATTCCAACCCATACGGAAGATATGACTTGCATTCTGAGCAATAGTTTGCCCAAAACTCACCATCTTCAGTCGTTTCAGTCATCCATTCTCCGTAATCGTTTGGCCTTACATCTTCTTCCGGTATGTTCTTCAAATCTTCGTAGAAGACCGATCCGTGCGAAACAAGGTCTCCTATCAGGTAAAAATCAATGTATTTCGCCATTTTACACCTCAGTACACGATGTCCATGCCAAAATTTTTCTTATCTGGACACTCCCACTTTCTTGATATCATTTCCTTCGGTGTCCACGACATTCGTTTATGGAATATCTGCCGGGATGATGGTCGGGGCTTCATCAATCGCTTGGAAAATCCCGATAGTCCACATCCCATTGTCAACGCTGTTGATGCCGCCGCGCAAAGGGTAATCGTGAGCTTGCACTATATCCTTGACTGCATCCGCATCCACCAATCGCCCGTGGTCGGGGACGTGGTTGACCTTTTGTTTTCCGTTTTTCCATTTACCGCGAATGTTGTAAGTGAACGAGCCATCTTTTTTTATGGCTATCCACAATTCAAAATCGCCATCCTTTGGCATCTCCATATCTGGTATATAGATTCCCATATTCTACCTCTCCTTGCTCGCCGGAATGACGGTCGGAGCCGCATCAATCGCAACTTTCACCCATTTTTCATCATTTTCGCTTTCCAAAAATGGAATAATTATTTCGTCCTTATCCACCAAATCGCCGTGGTCAGGGACTTCTACCAGAGGACACCAATCTGGTCGAGAGTTTTCATAAATGTCAATCCCGTCCTCGAAATCGTGCATACAAGCGGCGCACTCATAAGGGTCAAGAAACTCAAAGTCTAAACAAAACGGGCATTTCCAGCAATTCTTCGGCATTTCCACGTCTTTGATGTATACGCCCATCAATTACTCCTTTCTTCCGGTATAACCGTATCTGCGGCATCTATGGATGCCCAGATACCCGTAACATGGTACACCACCTGTTTCGGGTCGAGCCAGTCCATTGGCTCTTTGTATTCTGCTCTCAGATCATCGGCGTCTATTAAGCGACCATGTTCCGGTATTTCCGTCAACGGACAATCTTCTCGCCTTTTATTCATGAACGTTACAGTCTCTCTCGCTGTTATTCCGCAAACGCTTTCTCCATACTCCGGGTACGGCATCTCGCAGAAGCACTCGTAGCAACTTCTCGGAATCTTAGCTCCATGAATGTACACGCCCATCAGGCATCTTCCCCCTCGCTCTTCCAGATCCTCAGCGCCCATTCGACGCTATCGATCACATTGTCTCTGCGTTCCCACTCTCCGGAATGGATTTGCAGTTTGTCACGCTCTTCTCGCAGAGACGCCATGTGTCTTTCAATCGTTGACACGCCAATTACATCGTCTGGCTGTAGTTTATTAACCTTGTCAAAAATCTCTTTCGATGTCGCGCTCTCTAATACGATCCTAACAACGTCTTCCTTTTTCACATATTCTACCATTCGCTTTTCCCACCTTTCAATCAATCTCTGGTTTCTTCTCTCAGCCAATCCAGAAACTCTCCGCGTAAAAGTTTCTTCCTCATCTCCGCGTACGGATGTACTGTCGAGAACATAATACCTGCTATGAGGTTCGATAGTTCCTCGTCACTCATCGCCCTGATTCTGTCTCCCTCTGAGGCAATATCCGGAATAATGTCAAACCTGTCTGCCGGTGGGTACGCCGCGTTTCCACATTCGTCAAGCAGTGTAAGCGTGCCGTCTTCCATAATCGCAAACCCATCGATATCGCAATAGCACAGCCCCTCAGCCCACTTCTCATTCAGAGCTATTTTCTCTGTGTCTGGATAACATCCAGTTTTCTTGTCGATTACCGAAAAAGTCACATTTGGCATTAATCAGTTCCCTTTCTCGTTCTCTTCTATCTCGCATAAAACAGAGCCGATATAATACCGACATGTTCCGCTAAAATCCGCCATGCTGACCATGTCTCCCGGCTTAAACTTGTCCTTGTTGTGTATCAGCCTTACCGCGCAGTCTTTTGACGGGCAGTCCGGAGAAGTGCAATAAGTTATATCTCGCATCATTCAGCCCCCCATAATTTTTAAACGTATTTCTCCCACGTGTTCTTCTTTTTCGGATCGTCTGTCCACCGATCGCAAGCCTCATCATGAGGCGGTGTTACGTTGGCAGGCACGCCAAGGTGGTAGAAACCATATTCCTCGCACGCCCACGTCTCTTTTCCGTTGCTCATGTATTTATAAACATTTTCGCAGTTGCCGCACGATTTCCCTGTCTGCTCCTTCCCCTCATTCTTCGTCATAAACCCAGTCCCTTTCCTTTCTATCGTAATGACATACCGCCTTGCAACGGAAATCCCAAATTCTGCGGTTTCCTTTGGAAAGCGGGCATTCGTGACACCGGACATGCCCTGTCTCGTCATAAGCCGAATATTTCTCACAGATTGCCTTTTCGTGTTCTGTTGTCAGCATTTTTGGCACCCCGGAAAGTATCTTTCTGTCACGATATTCATCATCAGCTTATTCGCCTTGCTGTAATCAGGGTCTTTCGGAAGTGTGCTCTTCTCTGACACCTCTTCGAACTTTGCGGCATAATCAGCCAAAATCTCGTCAAACTCTTTCGTTGGCGTTACTTCGTCTTCCTCTAGATATTTACCGTTTCGGATATCCATCAGGAGATCGTGCTCGGCTTCGCGATAGGTCACAATCCTGTGTTCTGCAAGAATGTCGATTCCCATCATATAAAGCCTGAGAAGGTGCATCATGTGTTTCGCGATTTTTCCGTGGTCTACTGCTCGATTATTCCGGCGACTTTCCTTGTAATCTGCGTGAACGTTGCATATCTCATTCGAAATTCTGGCGTACTGGTCTATCGGCATTGTTGCGTTTATCGCAATTGTTGGCATTCCATCCACGGCATCTACCCTTATATCTTCAACTCCCTCACGCTTACGTATAGACGCTATCGCCTTCGAGAGAGAGCGCACCTCGTTCGCGAGAACCTGTTCTGCCGCTCTTCCTGACTTGTTCATAAGTCGGTTAAGCTGGCTCTTGGCATAGTTTCCGAAAGTATACGTAGCTCGCTTTGATAGAAAGATTTCCGCATTGTCGATCAGCGCAGTTCCCTCTTGTTTGATGTAAAGGTAATGTTCAGGTCTCAGCCCGAGCATCTCGATTACGTTCGGATTGCACTGTAACAGCATCCCGAATATCTTTTTCAGACTGTATATCGTAACGTCTGAGCCAGACGGATTGTACTGCTCTGATACCGGTCTGCACCCAACGAACTCGTCTAACGGATTCATGTAGATTCCCCTGACGTCAACATCCGATGTAGGGAGATTTGTTCCATAAGCGATACTCCCACCGTAACCGATAAGAATCGGTTCACAGTGATTGAAGATTTCCGCATATTCCTGAACGTCTGTCAGAAACGAAGCATTAGCCATCTTTATACGCCTCCAAGTTCTTACTCAATCATATTCCCGGTCTTTGAATCAAACATCTCTTCAAAATTCTCGGCTATTGTGTAGCTTCGCATTTCTTCTGGCTCGTAATAGCGTTCTTTCGGATCTTCATCGTAGATATATGTTCTGGCTATCACAGAATATGGCCAGTGATTTGCAAGCTCAAAGTCGTTGTATGTTACGATTGGCGGTTCGAAAACCGCATATACGCTCCTCACTAATTCTCTTGGGTAGTTTTCGATAAACTTGTCAAATTCTTCTTTTGTAACGCTTTTGTAAACAGGCTCTGCAGTGTAGAAGTATTCCTGATCGTATCGATTCATTGATTTCCCCTTTTCTTCTGTGTTTACCCCGTGAAAGAACAGTTTAGGATTATTTCCGCTTTTTACCCCCCACTCCTCGCTACTTTCGAGCTCTATAACGCCGAATCTCTTCACGATGGTTCCGTTGGGGAGAATCTCGTCACCAATGAACATTAATTGTGCCCCCTGTTAATTGGTCTCGTTGCCTCTACTCCGTGTTCTCTGGCGTATTGTGCAGTGATGTTTCTGTACCAGAACGGTCTTCCACACCCCTTACAAGAGGTAGCGCTCCAAATCCGGTCTCTCCGGCAGCTCAGGTATCGGTCATTTGTCATCCGAAACTGCTTGTCGCAGTAAGGGCATCTCAGAGGGCTGTCCTTATTCGTTCTTTTATATTTCTCGCTCTCGCTCATCTGTTTCTCTAATTCTTCCAACTAATCAGTTCCCCTGAGCCATTCAAGGAAGCACGACCGGCAGTCTGCTTGTTTTTCGCATCCATCGTCCCCAATATCTATTGGGACGGGGCAAGAAAACTTTGGTCCATCATACCAGAATTGCGTAAACATCTCCGCAATCCCCTCGTCTGTCATGCTCCTCATCCTGTCTGCCCTAGTTTGCTTCTTTCGATACATGTCTTTTTCGTTATTACACATCACGCATGGGTGGTATTCGAAATCGTTTTTGTATTGACAGGTATCGCACCTTTCTTTAGTGTTTTCGATCATGTTACGCCTCGTCAATAAACGTTGCCGCCTCGTCCGCGAAGTGGAGATACAAAGCCAATACACTCTGCGCATAGACGTCTCCGGCGTTTCTTGCTTCTTCTTTATTCCAAGAGCCCATGTGGAAACGAATCGCCTGCGCCTCTTCCGGAGTCAGCTTCACAAACTCTCGGATTAAATAGACGCTCTTTTCTCCGTGCCCATAAATAAACCGTTCGTCAATGTCGTAGTACGGCATCTTGTCCCAAATGAAATCTCCGTCCGCGTCGTGCTTTACCAAATACTTTGGGGAATTCGAAACTTTCTCTTGGTCGTAGTTTTTCTGGTTTCGCCAGTTAATCGTAAAATGATAAACCTTGCAGATATCATGAAGCAGCGATACCAGCGCAATAGTTTCGTTATCGTATGGGCACTCTGAGTCGTGGTCTGCCAAATATTCGTTTTCAAGGAACGCTCTTAACCTGTAAAACACGTTCAGGCTGTGCTCGCACAGTCCACCCGGTACATTCAGATGGTATTTCGTGCTCGCCGGTGCTTCAAAGAAATCTGACTTCTCAATCCATGCCAAGAGTTCCCCTGCGCCTTCCCTTTTGATGTAGCGCTTGTAGATTTTGATAAATTCTTCTTTGTTCCCGTTCATATCAATGTCGTAACTCATCTTCTATCCCCTCCCAAGTAAGCTTGCTTTCACACAAAACAGAGAAGCTGATCACGGGGCCTACGGCGGTATTCAGTGCTGGCTGTTTTGCCTCGTATTCTTGTACATCTTTCGTGAACTTGCAGACTTTTCTGTGAACACAGTCTTCGCAGTACGAAAGTTTCCTCTGTGCTACCATATTCGCTTTCCCACCGTCCTTTTCTTTTTACGCCGGATCTACCCCGGCGCGGCTTGTTCCAGTCTCATGACAGAGCGGGTGTCCAGCCGCCGTGTGTGACAGTTAGGAGTCTGCCCCCAAGGGGCGACGCGAAGCGCTTCCCGCCTCACCTCGCGCCAAATATGCAAATCCGAGAGCCAGTAGAATTGGTACGGTTTCGTGGCTTCGAACCCCGGTCTCGCGATATTCGCGTGCTCTTCCAACTGAGCTAAAACCGTATATTGCAGGGCCGCAATCTCGAGCTTGCGACCCCGTTGCCGATCAGACCGTTCCAAACTGACCGGCGCTTGCAAGCAGAAGGCGTTTCCAGACTACTCGCAGACCCTTATCGAGCCCTGTTCGGCATGTTTTGCTTTTGGGAGGACCTGTTTTCTTTCTTTACGTTTCCGCGTCTTGCCTGCGGTTTGCGGTGCTTTCAGGCTATTACTGATTATTGTATTCCGCCACCAAACCAGAAATGGAGAGTGAAAAGATGTTTGGCGCACCCACCGGTTTTTCTGAATTGTCTTAGAACGGCAATTTTTTTGTCCTGAAAAGCTGTTCCGGATCAAAGTTTGTCTCAACAAGCTTTTTGCTCAGTTCGCACAGTTCGTCTGCACGTTTCCCGATCTCGCTTTGAGGAACGTCCTTGATTTTCTTCGCTATGACCCGCTCGCCCCACCACATATAAAGGGTGGCGCGTTTCTTTTCGCTGGTCGTGTTCACGCCGGAGATTTCGAGGTTGTAGCCGTTTCCAAAATCTCTGTAGATTACCTGTTCGAGATCGATCACCCGAATTCTGTATTCCGGTCCAAGCTCTTTGCAGAGCTTCCGCATGTGTGTTGTCGGTCTCTTGACGTCCCAAAAATCGCTCATTCTCAGTCCCCTTTCAGCAGATACTTGTTACTGACAACCTTCATAGACAGGCTTCCACCCACCGTGTTCGAGTACACCGGCTCGATCGGTCGGATAACAATTCCCTCTTTCTTTCCACCCCTCGGGTATTGCCCGTCTGCACGTTCCAGAAGCGCCTCTACGGTCGGATATTTTGCCGTAAGATCGTTGCCCACCTCTTCGATCGGTACGCTCTCAGCGCCAAGGTATTCGCACACGGAGAGCATTTTGTTGAGTCCTACGCGCTTTCCGTTCTCCCTGACGGTGAACACGTACCATTCCGGAGCTTGGAGCTTAAGCCTGTTCTGTTGGATTCCCGGAGCGCAAAGTTCGCCCTGAACAGTCACTTCCTTGAGACCGTTGACGTCCTTGTATGCTTCCAGTTTCTTCAGAAGCCCACGCTTTTTTACGAACTCGTAGAATGCGCTCTTTCCGTCATCCTTGTATTCGTAGTTATGTCCGGTCACGTGGATTCCGTCTTCGTCTACCGAGATTGAATGAGACGAGCCGTCCATCTTGGTGCTGATGTAGTAGCCCAAGCCCGCGAATTCTTGGATGAGCCCCGGCTCTGCTTGCACTCTGGTTTCATCAGTCTTAGGAATGCTCGGTGGCAGTGTTCCGATCATCGTTCCGCCGGTTGAAGCTCTCTCTTCGATTTCCCACTTCTTCACGCCGAGCACGTCTGTCACGTCAAGCCCCGCCCACACGTCACCTTCAATTTCCGGGAAAATCTCAATTGGCAGAACAAGCCCTTGGGAGATTTGCCCCCTAAACTTCATCGTCCTCAGCCGGAATCCCTCTCCCATAATGTCTGTCTTCCGGTAACTTGAAGATCGCAGAAATTCGAATTCCGGTCGAATTGGAAGGAAACTGTCGATCTCGAAGTACACCGCCAGATCCATCGGGCTGAATTTCCCTTTGTTGACAACGCATTGCCATCCGAGGACGTGGGCTATTTCTATTTTTTCAGCTCCCTCGATTGGCTCAATCTTCCAGATTCTCTGGATGCTCGCAAGTTTTCGACTCATTATATATTTCCCTCTTTCTGGTTATTCAGGATGCCACACCATTCTAAGAAAGCTCGCCGTATCGGATTCGAGTTTCCGGTGTCAGCCCACCCCGCAATTCCGATGAATCCGTCTTTATTAAAGCTGATACACTCTCTACGTGTGAAATAGTGAGAATTCATGAACAGGTAGCACTCGGTTATCGAACCGTTCGGTTTGTGCTTGATGATTTTCTTTTCCGACAGGCGAAGCGTGTTAACCGAGGTTTCTCCGGATTTGTTCGATTTCTTAATCTCTCGGTTAAGTAGCATGATCAAAGCCAGAATATCTCCATCTGTGATATCGTCGTACGTCAGCCCAAGATTCTTGAATTTCTCTCTACACTCATCGTTTGTGCATACTGGAACAACGTCCCTGCTCATGTCTCTTCCTCTCTTTCGCTCTGTTTTGCTTCTATTTCTTCCTTGTTTGGAAATCCTTTCACTTCCCAAGCGCTCGCCATGAAATACCACATTTTGTTTACAATTTCTTCCTCTATGTATTTCAGAATCCATTTTTCCGACTTAATCCTATCGGTTTTCGCTTGGTCTCCTCGTGCTTTCTCTGCTTCCTTGTCCAAACTCTTTTTCATGTGCTTTAAAAGCCACGCAAGATCGTTTCTGGAAATCCAAGGCTCAGATTCAGAGTGGACAAAGGTTATTCCCAAAAATTCTATCGTTTCGTTTGCCGCTCGGCTGTCGTAATAATCGCGAATTTCTTCTTCTGACAGCAGTTCATAATTTTCCATTTATTTCCCCATAGCCTCTTTCAGTGTCGCAATGATTCCACTAGCGCTTACCCCAAACAGAACCGCCCTCTCCGCTTCTGAATATTCTTCCTGAATCGTCCCCTCACAGAGATCTTCAAACTCGTTGCACCCTAAAATTCTCCGATCGTTTTCACGCTCCATCAGTTCCTCTATTTCTCGAAATCGTTCCTCGTTTTTTGCAACGTATTCATTTCTAAGGCAGTTTGCGTACCACTCCTGTCTGGCAGAAACGCCTACAATTTTGTTGAATGGAATGGTTAAATCCATAATGTAAACGTTTTCGGGAAAGTCTTCTTCCGTTTTCTCTTCATGATTCATTCCAAAACACCATTCTTTGCATCCTACTCTTCGTACTGTCTAGACCTAACCATCCCGACAGCACTTTTCAGCAGTTCTTCTGCTTCGCCCATGCTAAACGGGACTTGAATTCCATCAACCAGAAACGCCATTTCTCGAAACGAAAGGCGCTTCCCGAGCGATTCCAGAGTAACGTTCTCCCCTGTTTCGAACATATGCGTCATTTCTCTGAACACCGTTCTTCCGATCTCGCCCTTGAATTCTTGCCATTTAGGAATGTATTTCTCGTTTCTCAGCTCCGGGACCATAAACAAGATGCTTATTATTCCTTGTTCCTCCGGGTACTCTTGGGTGGTTTTTATGGTGCTTGTTTTAGATTTCAAACACGTGCTTTTTCGTATGTTCCAAGCTTTAGCCGCGTTTTCCGGTTCTTTGTGAAGCTTTGTTTGCCCGCCACACACAACGCACCTGACTTTTGCAAAAGGGATCTCTCCTTCACTTGTTGTATTAACAACAACCCACGTCATTTCCGCGTCTCCACCACAGAACGGGCAAGTGTATAAAGTGTCCATCCTCAGAATCTCTCCCATCTGTTCACAATATCCAGCAAATCCGGTGTCAACCGGCTTTTTGCTTCCTTAACCATCCACTCAGGAACCGGAAACACCGCCTCAGCAATACCGCCAGCGATAGCGGCAATCGTATCGCTGTCTCCGCCAATAGACACACAGTTCCGAATAACATCTTCGAAATCTTTTCCTTCAAACAGGCAAGTAAACGCCTGAGGCATTGTGACTTGGCACGTTTCTTTTCCGTGTCCGTCCGTCTCCCTTCGAATTTCGTCCACGGTTTTATCGAGTTTATAATAGTGGTCGTTGATGTAGGACTCCACCTGACTCAGTGTCTTTCCCTCTTTTAGCATCACCTTTGCGACTGCGGCGGCCTCAGCGCCTTTCAGTCCCTCAGGGTGATTGTGCGTGATGCACGTAAGCTTGTAGGCAAAGCTTTTCGCCTCTCCGATGTTTTGCGCAATATCTCCAACCGGGGATATTCTCATGGCGCTTCCGTTTCCGTAGCTATTGTACGGAATCCACTTATCGCCCATCATCCACTGAAAAAATTTCCCACCATATCCGCAATACGGATGCTTGCGCCCAACTTCGTGGAAAACCCTGACAGAAGTTCCGCTCAGTTCAGAAGTCTCGTTTCCGAAATATTCCATAATTGACTGCGCAACCGCGCAGGTCATAACCGTATCGTCTGTGAATTCGCTTTCTTCCGTGAATAATTCAAACTTCTTTGTCTTGATATTGTGAAACTCGTAAACCGACCCGACAATATCGCCGATTATTGCTCCAATCAAAGTTCTTCACCATCCTCTCTGTTCTTCTGTCACGCTGAGTTCGCGAGATTCCTGTTGTTCGCCGCATATTCGGTGTCAAACCACTTCACATACATGTCCCACATGGCGTCAAACGTTGAAAGATGCGTATCACCGTTGTTCAGGCGGATATACATGCGCAGTTTCTTTTTCCCAGTCGCCGGAAAGAATTTGTACTGCGACTTGACATACCTCGCGAGCTTTCCGGCTTTGGAGTTGTCGTTCTCGTATTTCTTGATCCAGTCCTTGAAGATCAGACGTCCTTGCATCTGAGGTGGGTCATCTTCTTCTGCATCCGGTTCGTTCACGCACTCCGGAACCACTTCGAGGTCGTTTACCTTTACACTCTCGTCTGCAATCTTCGACTGCTGTGATATCTTGTAGCACATGTGAGCCGCATAGCTGATGCTCTGGATGATGCCGGTTTCGTCTTTCCCGAACAGGTACGAGCGTCCGAGGGCAATCTCTTTCCCGTCCTTTGTGATCTTCATCATTGCCGTCCCGAATTCCTCATCGACTCGGATCTGGCAAGCCCAACCTTTTTCGTCCGGCTGTTCGGTCTTTTCTTCCAAAGCCGCATTTTCCGTAACTTCTGCCACCGGTTTTTCTTTCGGCTTCTTTTCCACCGGCTTTTTCTTGATCTCATAGCGTTTGATGTCAACGCCCATCCACTTTACCATTGCCAGAGCGATGTTAAGAGGAAGTTTCTTCGTTGAGATCGCATTTGACAGATATGCGTGAGATCGAATGAGAACCTCGACAGAAACCTTGTCCATCGTCGTGCCGCGCTTACGGCACTCTTCGACCAGTTCTTTCTTAAACATTTTGTAGTCAAATGTCTTTTCGTCTAATGATTTTGATGCGTTAGGTGTCATTATTCCACTCCTTCCATAATTATGCCATGACCTCTTTATATATTTCTCTGTCTCTGTCGTCCCCATCCGCATTTGCTTTAACTTCTCGCAACAGCCCTTTCCAATAGGGCTGAATAAAAATCTTTTTGCCGCTTGAGTAGTTTCGCCAGTGTCCGATGACGTACCACGCGAGGCACTTCCTGTTGAATTTCCTACCGCCATTGTTGCCGGTAACTCTGTCAAAATCGCTCATCCGCAGATAGTGCTTTCGGATATATTTCGCTTTCCTTCGCCGCTTTTTACCGTCTCCGCCCTTGGCTTCTCCCTCTTCTTGAATCCTCTGTGGCCTTCGAAAGACGTCCTTCACAGACGGATGGAGAAGCGCAATCTGGATTCCGTACCACGTTTCTAAGCATCCTACGAATGCTTGTTCTATTTGACCTCTTGTCGTTTTAGCGGTGAAATGACCTTCCGGCTCGAGAAACCCTACCTTGTTGGCCATCAAACTGTCAACGCCGCGCATCACGCAGAACGGCACGAACAGGTTGTCTTTTCCGCGCGTTGTATATACGACAGCCCCAACAAAAATCGGCGTGTCATCTTCTTCTCTGACCGCTCTGCTGACGTTTTCGGCGTAGTCATCAAATATGACCACCCTATATTCAGCAACAACTCCGCCGTCTTCTGTCTCGTCTACAATAATCCGGCAGTCCTGAAGCGGGATAGTTTTTGCAAAAAACAAATCGGACGGTATGAATATGATTTCCTTTGCGTCCTCTGGTTCCCACAGCCCCATGAGGAACTTGTCTTCCTCTCTTTGAAGATTAATGACATCGCTTGGACTGGATCGCTGTATTTTCTTGACGAACTCGTCTCGTTCTTCAGGGCTAAGAATCTGGACTTCTTTTTCCTTATACGCGAGATTCCTTGCCCATTCCGGATCTTTCTCTGCCCACCTTTTCTGTATTGTGACAAATTCCTTCCCCGATTTTTTACCGTCCTTTTCGCCCGTTTCTTTCAGTTCTGCGCAAATCTGCAGAATCGTATCGTCGTCTATCTTTGCTATATCTTGCTTGCATTTCTTCACTTGTTCTGTGTTCATTATATGTTCGATTACCCCTATGAGGCTTTTTCTGCACGCTTCCGCTATTCTTTTCTTTTCACTGTCTTCCACGCTGTACCTCCCTAATCGCCTCTTTCAGATCGCACCATGTAATCTGAGCCTTTGTAACTAATGGACTTTCACTTCTTTGGAAATTACCCGACAGGTAGCCGAGATAGTTGAACGGAACGCATGCAAGATTCTCAATTTCGCAATTCTGTTTATTCCCGTCCAAGAATATGATTACATGCCCTTCCGGGATTTCTCCGTGATGTTGCTTCCACACCTCTCTGTGCTTCAGTTTCCACCGTTCGTTCGAATTTCCGCTTCTCGAAACCTTTACCTTGACATAGCCATGCACATCGATGAGTTCTTCCCCGATCTCCTTCACGTGCCACTGTGCCTCTGACCTACTTTTTGATGCCGCTGTTTCTTCCTTTTTGATTCCAAGATACCAGCATCTCAGACGGAGCTCCTGTTCCTCTCTTCTCCGTCCGAATTCTATAACAAAGGCGTCAGCAAGCTCTCTTGAGCTCATAACCGGATAGTTTTTCCTGAGAAACTCGTCTTCTGCCGCGCTGAACGGAGCGTTTCTCTTGCTTTTCCTCTTTAGCCCGAGCTTCTCAAAACAGTGGTAACGGATTGTGCCCAACTTGTACGATGTTCCGTGCTCTTCGTTGTATTTCTCAGCCATCTCGTCTGTTCTGGAATACTTCCAGAAGTTTTCGATCAGCCAGTCGTCGTCATACACGAACGAATCTTTCTTTCTAGCCACAATCCGCCCCCTATTTATGAATCTTTTTCTGTTTTCCCGGTAATTAAACTCTGAATCGCGCTGTTCCGAAGCTTTCCGTCAGCCGCGAGCTTCTCGGTCCTCAAAATCACATCTGCGTTGTTAATCATCTGTTTGGCAAGGCTCGAGATCACGCTGGCAACATCCGCCAACTCTCGTTTTGCCTTAAACGGCGTTTTGTCATCGCTCAGCAGTTCAATCTGCTTTCCAAGCTCATCCTGTAGTTCGATCAGTGTCATTTTTTACCCCCTCAAAGGTATTTGTTTTTTGTTTATAATTTTTCTTTCAGCAATAAGCCGGTCCTATCGAATAGCATTTGTCAATATTTTCGTACACTTCAACGCCATCCCCGTAACCGAGCTGTATCAGAACGTCACACAGAAGTGAGTCTGCCATGATGTGCCTATCTTCGCTGCATTTTACCTTGGCAATTTCTCTCATCCGCTTTTCGAATTCCTGTGTATCCATGTCATTCCTCCTCAATCCAGAATAGATCGTCGTCCAGTTCCATCATAATTGCGGCAAGGGTACTCCGACCTCTATAGGTCGGGGCGGAATTGCCGCCGTCCTTTCTGTAGAATGTGCGCTTTGCGTTGTAAGCCGGTGCGCACGGACCGTAATATACCTTCCCCAATGTTATCGCAAGGTTTCGCGCCAGCAACACTGCCCCTACCCATCAGGACTGTTTAATCACTGACCTTAGAGCCGCAGACTAGGTATGACATCCACGGGTAACTATACATTCTTGCGTAACGTAGTGCCC
>Ga0310696_10001937_pt1 | contig 28488 bp, 23 predicted proteins | sample AusTroGonzalo_MG_4_FD_203885 | JGI IMG/M metagenome (GOLD analysis project Ga0310696, IMG submission 203885) | Bovine rumen microbial communities from tropical cattle in Woodstock, Queensland, Australia - Gonzalo_02 (v2) (version 2) | ecosystem: Host-associated > Mammals > Digestive system >...
CAATACTGCTTCAGTAGCTCAGTTGGTTAGAGCACATGACTGTTAATCATGGGGTCGTTGGTTCAAGCCCATCCTGAAGCGCCACATCATGCGTCCTTAGCTCAGCTGGTAGAGCAATTGACTCTTAATCAATGGGTCCAGGGTTCGAATCCCTGAGGGCGTACTTTAGGAGAGATGGCAGAGTGGTCGATTGCACCGGTCTTGAAAACCGACGTACTGAGAGGTACCGGGGGTTCGAATCCCTCTCTCTCCGCCAGAATGAGAACGGAAAGAAACTAAAAACAATTCCTCTCTTCGTGTAAATGAAATATAGGGAATCGGTCGATTCCCTTTTTTTGTATCCATACATTTATACCCTTTTAGACTTTTCGTGATGGAACAGATGTTTTTCGTGATAACGAAAAGGTGTGGAGCAAGATAGAAAAAAAACTATTATTTTTGCATAAAATTTAGTATTATCGTTATTGTAAAGATTATGAAAGATTTTATAGGCGAGATGTTGGGAACGTTCGTACTCACTCTGTTAGGGTGTTGTAGCGTAGCAGTAGCAGTTCTTTTTGGCGAGTATAACAGTATCTTCCAAATTGGTTTGGTGTGGGGACTAGGAGTAACTTTGGCGATTTTCCTGACTCGCAACATTTGCTGTGCTCACTTAAATCCTGCGGTGTCTGTTGCGATGGTATTGGCTGGTCGTATGGGAGCAAAGCGGTTGCCGATTTATTTGGTAGCACAATTGGTTGGTGCAGTGCTGGCGGGCTTGGTATTGTTTGGCTTGTTTTCTGCTTCTATTGGTCATTATGAAGTAGCTCATGAGATTGTGCGCGGTACTGCGGCTTCAGTTGATACGGCACGCATGTTTGGTGAGTTTTACCCCAACCCAGGCGATGCATCTGTTTCTGTAGTTTCACTTCCTTTGGCCATGTGTGCAGAGGGATTTGGAACATTCTTGCTCGCATTGTTTATTTTTGCGTTGACGGAGGACTGTAATGTGGGGCGTCCTTCTTCTGATCTGCAACCTGTGTTTATTGGATTGACGGTAAGCAGCATCATTTTCTTCATTGCTCCATTGACCCAAGCAGGCTTGAATCCTGCACGCGATTTAGGTCCTCGTATTGTGGCGTATTTGGCTGGATGGGGAGATGCAGCTTTACCGGATAAGGTTGGTGGATGGTTTTGGGTATATGTGCTTGCCCCTATCATTGGTTCCAGCCTAGCAGCCCTTTTCTTTAAGTATGTGCTTGAACCTATTAATATGAAGAAGAACCGTTCTTGTGGATGTGGTAAAAACTAATACTAATCTAAATAAATAGACAATAAAGATGAACCAGACAAGATTAATTTTATGCGGTGGTTTCCTCGGAGCAGGAAAGACTACCTTGATTTGGGACGTTGCCCAGCGGTTGATGGCTCAGGGCAAGCGAGTGGGACTTGTCACCAATGACCAAGCACCTGAACTTGTCGACAGTCGTTTGCTGAAGCAGTCGGGGCTGCAGGTGGCTGAGGTAGCTGGGAGTTGCTTCTGTTGCAACTTCAATGGTTTCATAGATGCAATCCACTCGTTGCGTCACGATGTGCAGGCTGATATTATCTTGGCAGAACCAGTAGGTAGTTGTGCCGACCTCACCGCAACTATCGTCCGTCCACTCAAGAAGTATCACAATACGGAGGTGATAGTCTCTCCACTTACAGTATTGAGTGACCCTGCTCGTCTGAAATCCATACTGTATGGAGGTGATGGAGGATTACATGAAGATGCTGCCTACATCTATCGTAAGCAGTTGGAAGAGAGCGAGGTGATACTGATTACTAAGACAGACCTCTTGACTGATGAAGAGAAGGATAAACTGTTGAAAGATACTCAGGCTTGTTTCCATCATACGAAGGTGATGGCAGCAAGCACGATGAATGGCTCAGGCATCCGTGAGTGGTTTAAAGAAGTTGCTAACAGGCAAGGTGCTGGAACGAAGATACTCGACATAGACTACGACAAGTATGCTCACGGAGAGGCGGTGCTTGGGTGGCTCAATGGTACAGTCGCCCTAAGCGGTCAGAATGTTTATTGGGATACTTTGTTGAAGGATATCATGACAGGTATCTGCAAAGTTATCAAGAAGGAGAATCTGCGTGTAGGCCATATTAAGGTAATTGCCGAAAATGGTAAGTTGTATGCTGTCGGCAACATCACTGGTGATGTATCGACCCTCCAGTATCGCGGCACAGCAGGTGTGAGTGACAATGCCAAACTCATTATCAATGCACGTGTTGAAACGACACCAGAACATCTCGATGAAATTGTTCGAGAGGTGCTTCTTGAGGCAATTGACGGACAGTGCACAGATGAGGTGATAGCGTGGAGATATCTACAGCCAGGACGTCCTAATCCCACACACCGCATCGTGTAAACACACAACTCTCATAAACCCTCCATGCGAATGGAGGGCTATTTTTTTTGCAATGATATAGAAGTTGGTACAAATGCATCTTCTTCATCCGTCTTGCGGCTTCACTGTTCATGGTTTTGTTTCCATTAATGGGAATTATTGTTCCCCCTAATGGGAACATTTGCTACCCTTAATAGTAGCAATTTTTTCCCTTAAGGGTAATTTCAGTTGCACCTTTTATTTGTGGTCCTCAGCATTACCTTTTTATTTCGGGCAATATATGAGCCTTTACACCAACTTTTATATCATTGCTTTTTTAGTCTTTAAAATCGGCTTTATGTGTTATTTTTGCTTTTTAATGCATATTATGCGTGTGACGTGAAAAAAATTTTTTAACTTTGTAGCGTCAAAACCACATCAAAGTACTTTGTGCAATGAAATCCGACAAGACCTTCAATAAGATTCTGCTGGCCAGCCTTGTATGCACGGTTTTTGTCAGTTATCCCAACCTACTTTTTCTGAGTTGGGACTGGAATTATGTTCCAACTGAAGGGAGGGCATGTTATATTGACAACCTGTTGATACGATTCCTCCTGTTTTGGGTTCTCTCTGCTAGTATATTGTATGTCAACCAGCGTTGGTTAAAAAGTACACAACTGAAAGGGCGAATCCTGCCAAATGTAGGGCTGACCATTGTGGCATACGGCATCTATAAAGGAATCACGGCACTAGTGTGTACTGGTTTTGATGGTCGTCCCATTATCCTAACCTTTCAGTTTTTTGTCATGAGCATGATGGGGCTGCTGCTCGGCTATGCCAACTATATGAGTATCATCCATCAGGAGCGGGAGGAGGAACTCCAACAGCTAAAGATAGAGAACCTGCAGAGTCGCTGTACTGCTTTGACAAACCAAATCAATCCACATTTCTTCTTTAATTCTCTTGGCGGAATCAGTAGCTTGGTCCGAAAGGGTGATGATAAGTTGACAATTTGCTACATAGACCATCTTAGTGATATCTTCCGATACATCTTACAGAGTGAGCTCAAAGGGCTTGTTTCTCTTGAAGAAGAATTGGAGTTCGCTCGTTCGTTCTGTGAGGTCATGCAGGTGAGGTATGCCGGCAAGTTGGATGTACATATCGATGTGTCAGATGATTATTTGAACCTTCAGATTCCCGTCTTAGCTCTATTACCGCTGATTGAGAATGTGACGGTTCACAACATGATCGACAGTGAGCACAGGATGAGGGTGGAAATCTTGATCAATGCCGAGAAGGAGTTGATGGTCATCAATCCCTTGTATCCTAAACAGTATAAACCCGAAACTCATGGTACGGGACTGAGCAATCTGGAGAAACGCTTTTCGCTGTTGATGAACCGTCAGATGAGGGTGGAGCAAACAGAAAAGGAATTTAAAGTCATTTTACCATTAGGATAATGATGAATGTATTAATCATAGAAGACGAAACGGCAGCTAGCGAGAATCTCATCGTCATGCTGCAGGAGATAGACCCTGAAATCAGGGTGCTGAAAGTGTTGGAGAGTGTTCAGCAGTCCGTGAGGTGGCTGACCAGCAATCCTGCGCCCGACCTCATTTTTATGGACATCCACCTGAGCGACGGTTCTGCATTCACGTTGTTTCAAGAGATGGAAGTCACCGTTCCCATTGTGTTTACAACGGCCTATGACCAATATGCACTTGATGCATTTACCGTAAACAGTATTGACTATTTGCTTAAGCCGATTAAGACACAAGAATTGGTACGTGCGCTTGACAAGTTCCGAAAAAGGTCTCAAAGCGACGTGATTGACTATCTCCAACGCATGATGAAGATGCGTCCTGCTCATTTGTCGACAGTCTACACAACCTCTCTGCTTGTGCCTGTGAAAGATAAGCTTGTGCCGATAAGTATGGAGGATGTAGCATGTATTTATAGTACAGAACGCAAAACCCAAATATACCTGAAATCGGGTCGGATGATGTCTTACAACCGTTCGCTCGATTCCATCATTGTAGGATTAGATCCCTCACGATTCTTTCGTGCCAACAAGCAATACATAGTGGCACGCGATAGCGTGCAGGAAATAGTTATATGGTTCGATAGCCGTCTATTGGTGCGCATGCCTATTGAATTGCCCGAGCCGCTCTTCGTAAGTAAGAACAAGGCTGCAGAATTCAAAAGTTGGATTACATCTAATTAAGAGGTAAGAATTAAGAAATATGAGAAATATGAAAATAACAATATGTGTGTGTTCCTCACGGTCGTTTATTGACCGTTCAGAGGTGGTCAAGTTGGCAGTATCTGCCCAAAAGGCGGGTGTTGAGGTTCGTCTTGTGAGTGACCTCTGTGAACTGTGCGAGAACAGGCTCGAGGAGGTTCATGCGTTAGCTGCCACAACCATCGTAGCGTGTCATCCTCGTGCTGTGAAAAGCTTGATGGCGTTTGCAGGCGAAGATAAAGTCAATTCACTGAACCTTCGTAGCCTGTCTGCTGATAAGGTGCTTGAAGCCTTGAGTCTAAAGTCTGTTGATATCAGTGAAGCAGATGCAGCCCCGTGGAAGAGTGAGATAGAATCTATGCCACGTAAGTTGGGCGAGGATGCATGGTTCCCTACACTCGACAAGGACGTGTGTGCCGAATGTGGCAAGTGTTTGGAGTTCTGTCCTTTTGGCGTATATGATATGGTTGATGAACGCATTCGTGTGGTTCGGCCCCATCACTGTAAGAACAATTGCCCGGCTTGTGCTCGTACGTGTCCTGCCAGTGCCATCATCTTCCCTAAATACGACCGTAGCCCCATCAATGGTGGAGAAGGCATGCAGGAGAATGCCATCAGGTTGGATGCTACAGAACTCTATGCCAAGACCCTCCGCGAGAAATTGGCAACGAGAAAACTCAAACCAATCATGAATCCATAAATGAGATCTACCATGACAGCATACACTTCATTAATGAAAATCGGTTGGAGGGTTTTCCGCCAGACACCCTTTAGACTGTTGTGGAAGTTCTGTTGGAACTTCTGCTGGCCCAATCTGTGGAATATGCGACGATTCGAACGCCGTCAGCAGCGTGGCGAACCATTCTTCCCTGCCTTCAACATGATTTCTGTCACTGAGGCCTGCAACTTGGCATGCAGTGGTTGTTGGGTAAGTAAGGGCGGACGGAAAAGTCTGACGATAGCACAGTTAGATGGCATTGTCCAGGAGAGCAAGCGTCACGGATCGAAGTTTTTTGGAATACTGGGAGGTGAACCACTGTTATACAATGGGCTCATCAGTATTTTCCAAAAGCATCATGACTGTTATTTCCAACTTTTCACTAATGCAACGCTTCTCACAGATGATGTTGCCCGTCAACTTCGTGAGGCAGGTAATGTCACCCCGCTTATCAGTATTGAGGGACTTGAAGACGAGAGTGATCGTCGCCGTCATGGCAATGAAGTTTATCAACGTACGTTGCGTGGAGTTCGAGCTTGTCGAAATGCAGGGCTTATCTTTGGTGTGGCTGCCAGCATTTGCAGGAGCAATTACGACGAGTTGGTGAGCCGTGAGCATATTGAGCGTGTAGCACGTGAGGGGGCTGCCTATTTATGGTATTACATCTATCGTCCCGTAGGGGCTGATGCTCACCCTGAACAGGCATTGACCGAACAACAGATACGAGGACTTCGTCAGTTTCTTGTCAAAGAACGGCTCGATGCTCCCACTGTTCTGATTGATGTGTATTGGGACGATGAGGGGAATGCCATCTGTCCTGGTGCTACAGGTATGAGCCATCATATCTCCCCGTCGGGAGCGATTGAGTTCTGTCCTGTCATTCAGATGGCAACTGATTTCCTCAATGCAGATGCAAGCAACCTCACAGACAGCTATGCTCATTCACAGTTCCTCACCACCATGCGTCAGCAGATAGCAGACGCTACACGAGGATGCATTGTTATGGAGAATCCACAACTCATGACCCGCATCTTGCAGAGTTACGATGTGAAAGAGACAACGACCCGCGGCACTGCCATGAAGGAGTACGCTAGCATGGAAGCACTGCCCAGCCACGATATGAGTAATTGCCCTATCCCAGAGCAGAGTCGTCCTTACCGATGGCTGAAACAACATTATTTCTTCGGATTTGGAGCCTATGGATAAAGTATATATCATACCACCGACATTGGAGCAGCGTACCCATTTGCGCAGGGCGCTCAAAGCATTTGTGCAGACGCAGAATCTCTGTCCCCCAGTTTCGCTCAAACAACTGGAGCAGTTGGCTGATACCTTTATTAGTCATCATCCTGACTGTAAGGATATGCATCCATGGTTGATGGTTGAAATACACAATCAAATTTGGTTGCCCATTGTGGCAGGTATACCACACGAACGACGACTGTTGATGTTGCCTAAGTGTCTGAGTCGATATGGGGAGTGTAAGGCAGAATATGATGAATACGGTCTGCTCTGCCATCGTTGCGGACGTTGTCACATTCCTGATTTACAAGACAAGGCAGAGCAACTTGGCACTCTGAGTATCGTGGCTGAAGGTTTTACACAGGTCATCGAACTGATAGAGAACCGAGTGGTTGATGCTGTCATTGGGGTGAGTTGCCTTGATTCATTGGAAAAAGCCTTTCCTCTGCTTGTGCGCCATGCAGTACCAGGTTTGGCAATTGCCCTGAACGACTCAGGTTGTCGTGATACTCATGTTGACGAAGCTTACGTAGCGGAGATGCTTTCGCTATTGAGCCCTGAAACCACACCGCCACTGCTTGACCACGAAGCCATCCACAACCAAGTCAGCCGTTGGTTTAGCCGTTCCGAATTGGAGCAACTTATGGAACCGGCTTCAGACCCCACACAGCAAATATGTCTTGACTGGATGAGCGGCGAGGGTAAGCGTTGGCGACCCTTCCTGCTCACTGCCGTATGGCAAGCGCTGACAGGAAAGACCGAAGCCACTACTGATGTTCATCGTGCCGCTGTAGCAGTGGAATGTTTTCATAAAGCCTCATTGATTCATGACGACGTTGAGGATCAGGATGGTGTCCGTTATGGTCAGCCCACTATCAATGCTCTCTATGGGGATGCTTTTGCCATCAATGTCGGCGATGCACTTCTGGGACAGGGCTACCGTATTTTGGCACAGACAGGCAATACTCAGCTACTTCGTCTCATAGCTGATGCTCATGTTAGATTGTGCCGAGGTCAGGGCGAGGAACTGATGTGGGACAAATCGCCAGTTTCCATCGATCGCGTGTTGACCATCTTTCGCTACAAGACTGTCCCCGCATTCGAAGTGTCATTGATGCTTGGTCTGAGTTGCACGGCAGGTTTCGATTATCTCCGCCCTATGCTTACCGCCTATTCCGAAGCCTTGGGTATTGCATATCAGCTGAAAGACGATCTGGAGGACTATGTTCAAGATCGTCAGCAGACGACGCATCCGTCAGCCGTACTTGCCTTGCAGACCGAATACCCCATGTGGAGCCAAGAGGAGGTGAAAGCCCATCTGCAACGTTTGACAGATCAGTACCATCAACAAGCAATTGATACACTCAATGGCTTGGAGCAATTAGAACTGAAACGTCTGCTCTATCAGGTAACCGAACGGATTTTGAAATGAGAGAGCCATTATTATATAAGGTATTTAGAGCATTGCGCAGAGGTTTGCGGCGAATGACTCCAGAAATGGCGGCAGCATTGCAGGCCTATGTTGCTTCGCAGCAGACCGTGGATGGTTATATGAATGCAGGAGGTCACCTGGATGCCTATTACACCCAGTTTGGCCGTGTTCTCGAAGCCGTGTTCTCTCCACGAAAGCTCCTCCACATGCCGATTCACCTCACTGTGCAGTCGAGCCGCACTCAGGAAACAGTCTATGGGCGCTTCTTCGATTTTTTGGAACAGGAACTGACGTTCGGAATGAAACGCAGAAAAAACGAAGTTAAAACATTAGAGATGCCCCGTGTGATGACTACCAATGCTGTTTGTTGTCTCATAGCCATGCAGCATCAGATGGGTAAGGAACTCGATGAAGCTAATGTGGATTGGCTCTGTCAGCGTCAACATCCCTCAGGAGGTTTCTATGCCAGCGATATGGCTCCCATCCCAGATTTGTTGAGTACGGCTGTGGCATTGTTCACCCTCCGATTGATTGGAGTAAAGGTAATCGATGCCTCCGATTTCATCCAAGTCCATTGGCTCGATAGTGGAGGTTTTGCTCCCACCCTTTACGATGACTATAGCGATGTGGAATATGTTTTTTATGGATTATTAGCGTTAGGAACAGTATGAATAGAAGCCAGTTGAAGGAAATGCAGGCCGATGCTATGCAGCGTCTCATGCGCAGCCGATCGGCTGACGGTATGTGGAGGGGCTCACTTTCGAGTAGTGCCATCTCTACTGCTGTCAGTGTATTTGCCCTTCAACGTATTGACGCTGTCAAGTATCAAGCACAGATGGATGCTGGTGTGCAATGGTTACATAATACGATGAAAGCAGATGGTACATGGGGTGACAGCGTGGAAAGCCCATCGAATATGACAGCTACACTGCTCACTTATGTCTCGCTCTATGCCGTAGGGCAGGCTCCCCCTGAATCGAGGCAGTATCTTGTCCGGCAATTGGGAGGCGACAGTGAGGAAACTCTCACCCAAGGGGTGATGCGTTATTATGGGCGTGACCTTACCTTCTCTGTTCCTATCTTGATGATGTGTGCTTTGGCTGGTGTGGTAACAGACTGGAAACGGATTCCGCCTTTCCCATTTGAATTGGCCACACTGCCCCAACGTCTTTTCCGTTATCTCAATCTTCCTGTGGTCAGTTATGCCATTCCTGCTTTGATAGCTATAGGTATTTGTCAGATGTATCATCGAGGAGGATTGTTCTCGCCCATACGTCGCCTTTTTGTTCCTAAGGCTATGCGAGTTTTGCAGCGCATGCAACCTTCCGATGGCGGCTTCCTTGAGGCAGCACCTCTTACTGCATTTGTATCTATGTGTTTGGCCGAAGGCGGTTTCCGTAGTCACAACGTGACACAACGGTGTGCCCGCTTTCTTGTCGATACGGTCCGTGCCGATGGCTCATGGCCCATCGATACCAATCTGTCTGGTTGGTTGACTAGTCTTGCTGCCAAGGTGTTACCACTTACTTCTCACCTTTCTGATATCATCCGGCGAAATGCTACCACCGCCATACATCCGTTTACTGCAGCAGCTCCGGGAGGATGGGGATGGAGCGACCTCAGTGGCTCGGTTCCCGATGGTGATGATACCAGTGGCGCGCTTGTAGCTCTGTACCACCAGAGCGAAGGTAAGCGTAGTACAGAAGTAGATAATGGCTTGAAGTGGTTGATGTGGCTGCAAAACAAGGATGGCGGAATGCCTACCTTCTGCAAAGGATGGGGGAAATTGCCTTTCGACTGCAGTTCGCCTGATATTACTGCACATGCCATTTTGGCTATGGGACTTTGGTTACCCTCTTTGGATGGCGGACTGAAAACAGACGTACAAAAGAGCCTCGACAAGATGATAGCGTGGATGGAGCAGTCGCTTACTTCTCATTTCGACAAGCTCAAGGAGTATCACCCATCACCACTCGACTTTCAGGGATGGACTCCTCTGTGGTTTGGCGACCAAGATGCGCCTGATGAAAAAGCACCTGTGTATGGTACTGCCACTGCCATTGATTACCTGATGTCTGCCCAGCACCCAGTTGCCATGAAGTTGGCACAATCACAAATCGGTTTCATCCTTCACGCTCAGAATGAGGATGGCGGATGGGGAGGAAACAAAGGTGTGAAGTCGAAAGTGACGTATACCAGTCGTGCTCTAGCAGCCCTAGCTCATTTCCCCGACCAATACGAGGAAGCCAAGCAACGTGGATGGGATTATCTCTATCATCGTTTCAAAGCAGGCACACTCTACGACCGTGAACCCATAGGGTTGTATTTTGCACGTCTTTGGTATTCAGAAGAACTCTATAATGTCCTGTTTCTGCTGAACGCATTTAAGAATTATGAAACTTCAGCTCGATAAGCCTATGAAGAATAAAGTTACATGGATTACAATAGGCACTATTGCCTTATATACGTTTCTGCTCATCGGGTGGCATATCTATGATCCGAGCAGCAACTTCACGGAGTCGCTACCCGGTGCCGACAATCGTCCTGTTGGGCATGCCCGCAAGTCTGATGATGTGTTGATCGGAGAGTTTTTCATGCAGGGAGACGTTACTGTCCCATCCACCGAACTAAAAGGGGAATGGCCCTGTTTTCGTGGAGCAAATCATGACAATCAGATTTCCTCACCCTTCACCGTCCAATCCACTACTTTCCACTTTAAGGAACTATGGTCGGTAGAAACAGGTGAGGGACATGCCGCTCCGGTTATCTCGGAGGGTAGGGTGTATGTACTCGACTACGATGAGCAGTTAAGTTCAGATGCTCTGCGTTGCTTTGACCTCCAGACTGGTCAGCAGTTGTGGCGACGGTGGTATCGCGTGCCCATGAAACGTAATCATGGATTCTCACGTACCATTCCTGCAATAGGCTGTGGAGCGGTCGTTACGATCGGTCCTGAAGGGCATGTGATGTGTTGTGACAAAATCACAGGCCAGATGAACTGGAGTATTGATATGAAGAAACGTTTCGGCACTGAGATTCCGTTCTGGTACACAGGCCAGTGCCCTCTCATCTACAACGATATGTTAGTGTTGGCACCCGCAGGTCCTGACACCCTCATGATTGGTGTAGATGTCCGTACGGGTAAGACTTTGTGGGGTACGCCCAACACTGTCAACTTTAAGATGTCGCACTCTTCTGTCATTCCTATGCTCCTCGGAGGTACGCCTACTTTTGTGTATATAGGTGTCGGAGGAGTGTGTGGCGTTTCAGCTGAAGCGGGTAGTTTGGGTCAATTGTTGTGGAATGCAACCAAGTGGCAACCCTCCGTTGTGGCTCCTTCACCCCTTCAGATTGCCCCCAATCAGATATACCTTGTAGCGGGCTATGGCGCTGGTGGCGCTTTGTTGCAGGTCGACAAGCAGGGTACGTCATGGCATGCAACAATCAAAGATAGCTATAAGGCAAGTGAAGGCATGTCGAGCGAACAGCAGACCCCCATCAACTATCAAGGTACGCTCATTACTATCTTGCCAAAAGACGGAGGTGGTATGCGTGAGCGTTTAGCCATGTATAGCCCCAATAACCTTCATCATCCCATTTGGACATCTGCTGCCGACGAGCGTTTTGGACTGGGTCCCTACATCGTTTTGGGTGACCGTCTCATTGCGTTCAAAGAAGATGGGGAACTGTATGTTTACCAGTTGAGGACCAACTCCATGACATTGCTTTATAAGCAAAGGGTAATGGATGAAGGCGTGGATGCGTGGGGACCTATGGCATACGCTGACGGAATGCTGATTGTGAGAGATTCCAAAACCATCAAGTGTTTAAAAATTGAAGACTATGGATAGACGTAAGTTTTTGAAAATATCGGGTTCGTTGGCGGTAGGGGGCATCATGCTCTCTGTCGTAGGACGTGACTTGTGGAACATGTTCAAACGTCCCGATAAATTGTTTTATCACTCCCGAAGACCGCAAGGTCTCACTTTGCTGAAAGAAGACGACGATTTCGTGTCGCCTTATCGTCGTGTATATGGGTTCATGGTACCCGATGAAATATGTGCGATGGAAGTAGATGGAGGAAGTATCTATCTTGCTACGCCCAACAACATTTCTGTATATGGTATGAGCGGTGAGTTGCAAACCAACTTCCCAACACCCAGTGATTTGCGCGATATGACTGTGCATGACGGACTCATTTATGCTCTGTTCCCTACTCGCATTGAAGTGTATAATCGTCAGGGAGACTTGACAATGGAGTGGGAGGCTTGCAGTGAGAATTCCGATTATTGTTCTTTGGCAGTTTGCGAGAATGGCATTTTTGTAACAGATGCCTCTAACAAGAACATTTGCAAATACACACTTGACGGAACTTTGGTGCGATTCATTCAAAGCCCGAAAGGTTTCATTGTCCCCAGCTATTGTTTTGGCGTCGCTTACATTGATGGCAAAATCTATTGTTCTAACCCAGGACGGCATCTGATAGAGAGTTATACTACAGAAGGAGAGTTCATTGCCTCATTTGGGAAGGCGGGAGCTGGAGCAGGCGCTTTCAGCGGGTGTTGCAACCCGGCAGTTTTGACTCCGTCCTCTCATGGAGATCTTTTGACATCAGAGAAGGGCATTCCTCGTATCAGCTGTTATGGACTTAATGGCGAATTCCGCAGTATATTGCTGGACAGCAAGGCATTGGGTGGTGGTAATGCAGCATACGATGTTCGTGTGATGAACGACAAATTAATTGTTGCTGGAGGTGATAAGGTGTCAGTCTTCCAATATGACAAACGTCAGAGTCAGCTAACACTGTGTGGGCAATGCGAAGAGGATTGTCCTTTGAGAGTTTAAAGCATACGGATATAATTAAGGTTATAGTAATTATAATATGAAAGATGAAGATAAACTGAAAAGCCCCATCGATCGCAGAGATTTCCTGCGTACTTGTGGCTCATTTCTGGCAGGAGGGATTGCCTTGGCATCGGGAGGATTGCTTGCTGCGAAGACAAGTGGGAAGGAAGGGGATGTCTTCTGGCAGATCGACCCCTACAAATGCACGCAGTGTGGACGTTGCGAAACCGATTGTGTATTGACATTGTCGGCGGTCAAGTGTTTCCATGCCAACCGTGTATGTGGCTATTGTGACCTGTGTGGCGGCTACTATCGTCCCAGTGTAAAGGACCTCAATACCGCAGCAGAGAACCAACTATGTCCTACAGGTGCTATCAGTCGTAAGTTTGTGGAGGAACCTTATTTTGAGTATACGATTGATGAAGAGCTTTGCACTGGCTGTGGAAAGTGCGTGAAGGGTTGTACCTCGTTTGGTAATGGCTCGTTGTTCCTACAGATTCAGCAAGATATCTGTCAACAGTGCAACGAATGTGCAATAGCTCGTGTGTGTCCTTCTGATGCTATTCATCGTGTGTCTAATGAACAGGCTTATCTACTGAAAGACCATGCGTAAGTTATTGTTTCTATTCACAGGGTTTGTCACCAGTCTAAGCGCTATGGCGGTGGCACGTTTCCCGAAACCCGATTTCACATCAGGTTACGAATATCCTGATATCGTTCATGGTGCTCCCAACGAGTTGTTGTGGAACGTGCTCGATATTGTGTTGCTTATAGCCATGATGGCATTGGTCGTATGGGCTGCCTATAAGAAGCGTAGTCGGGCTGTCATCTATTCCGTGTCGTTCGTCTCTGTGGCATACTTCGGTTTTTTCCGTAGCGGTTGTGTATGCAGTGTGGGTTCTATCCAGAACGTGGTGATGGCAGTTGTCAATCCTGATTATCATCTGCCCTGGTATGTGCTCCTGCTGTTTCTTCTTCCCATTTTGTTTGCCTTGTTGTTTGGCAGGGTGTTCTGTGCAGGCGTCTGTCCGTTGGGAGCTTTACAAGAGTTGGTCAATATCAAGCATTTCCGCTTGGCACGTTCCGTCTCTGCCACCTTGTCCATCATTCCTTGGGTTTATCTGGCCTTCACGATCCTCTATGCAGCTACGCGTAGTCAGTTTCTCATCTGCCGTCTTGACCCCTTTATCGGCATCTTCCGTTTGGGAGGTGATATTGGTATGATCAGCTTTGGTATTGTGTTGTTGGTGATGTCCATCTTCATCGGTCGTCCTTTCTGCCAGTTCCTGTGCCCATATGGTGCTTTGCTCAGTGTGTTCAGTGCTTTGTCGTGGAAAAAACTGGAGATAACGGATAAGGGATGCATCAATTGTGCGCTCTGCGGAAAGTCGTGTCCTGTAGATGCTATTCGTGCGCCTCAATATAGCAAGACCAAGGAGAATCGTATGAAGGGTGTGCATCGTATCATCTTCTTTGCCATCCTCCTGCCGGTCCTGACATTGGCAGGTGCTCTGTTAATAGGTAGCCAAAGCAATGCTTTGAGCCTTGCCCACAAGGATGTATATCTCTATGAACAACTGCTTCAGCAGCAAGCCCATCCCAATATGGAGGAATCATTAGAGGTAGAAACATTCCATGCATTGGGGGGTGACATCGACGAGTTGAAAGCCAAGGTTGATGACATCAGGAGAGACTATCGTATCTATGCCTGTTTGGCAGGTGCACTGATAGGGTTCGTGATAGGTTTTAAACTCCTGAAACTCTCTCTCAAACGCAGCCGTCAGACCTATGAAATTTCTTTGGCGCGCTGTACTGTTTGTGGGAAGTGTTTCAATTATTGTCCTCAGAATAAGTCAACGCAACATAAGCAACCTCTTATCTCTTACCTCTAAAAACTAATGAAAATGAGAAAACTATATCGTAATATCGCTATTGTCACTGCAGTCTTCATGCTTGTCCTAAGTGTGATGATGGGAGTGAGCTATTATCAGATGCAGCAGGTGTCTCCACTCGAAACAGGGGTGATGGAGACCCTGAAGGAGTTGAATGAAACAAACGATGACAACGAACAGCTGCAACAGCAAATACGGGAGTTGGACCTTCTTTCGCGAAAGGCCTATTTCGTCCAGGAAGGTCAATTGAAGACGGGCATTTACTTATTGATTGGCATGGCACTCATTTTGATGCTATGTCTGAATCTCTATTTCAAGGATACAAAGAGCTTGCCCGACAAGCAGTTAGATCCTATCGATGAGTGGATGATGAAGAGCCATGCCCGCAAGTACCTCGGATGGGCAGCAGCCATTGCAGCAGTGGTGGGTATCGGATTTGTCGTCTCACGATCAATAGCCGACAAGTTATTGACAGCTCCTTCTGATAATCAAGATGAGTTGTTGGCAGATTCTCATCAGTCAGGAGAGAACATCGAAACAGACTCTTTACAGGTGGTAGCAGATATTGCTGCCGACACATTGAGTACCGCTCAGCAGGATGTGGTTGACACGACTGCCGTGGAAGACGAAATGCCAGAACTGAAGATTGCTTCCAAGGCATTTCGTGGAAACAATTCAAGTGCTTCTTCCTCAGCAAGGGGCATTGCCACCTCATGGAATCTAAAGGGTAAGAAAAACATTCTTTGGCAATCACCCATTCCGAAGCATGGCTATAATTCGCCTGTTATCACCGGTCGTAGTATCTTTATTACGGGGGCTGATGCACAAGCTCGCGAACTCTATTGTTTCGATGTGTGGACGGGCGAACTGAAATGGACGGTGAAGGCAGATGGTATCGCTGGGTCACCAAGTGCTATGCCCAAGGTAAACGAAGACACAGGCTTAGCTGCCAGTACAGTGGCTACCAATGGCGAACAGGTGGCGGCTATTTTTGCAACAGGTGATGTGATATGTGCCGATATGGATGGACAGCGCTTATGGGCAAAGAATATAGGATTACCTGATAATCATTATGGTTATGCCTCTTCACTGCTGATGCTTGGCAACACGCTCATCATACAGTATCAGAACAATTCGAATGCACAGATTTTGGCACTCAGTGCAAAAGACGGTCATCAAATTTGGAGCAAGTCCTCTAAGGACAAGATCGCTTGGAGTTCGCCTATCATTGCTACTTTGGGAGGCAAGTCAGCCTTGGTGGTAATGGGTAATCCGGCTATTGCAGCCTATAATCCCAGCAACGGTTCGGAACTGTGGCGTGTGGAATGTATGAGTGGTGAGGTAGGGTCAAGTCCTGCCAGTGCTGGTGGGGTGGTATTTGGTGCCAGTGAATATGCCAAGTGCATTGCCATCGATGGTGCCACGGGAGAGACCCTGTGGGAGGCGAGCGATTATTTGCCAGAGTGTTCAAGTCTGGCTGCCACCAAAGACCTCGTGTTCTGTGCAACGAGCTACGGCATGGTGTGTGCCTATGATGCAAAGACAGGTGAGGTAAAGAAAGAACATGACCTTACAACTCCCTTCTATTCATCGCCTGTGGTGGTGGATGGGAAGGTATATTTGTTTAGCAATAGTGGCAAGGTGTACATCTTCTCTGCGAGCACATTCGACCTCATCACATCGTTCGATACTGGCGAGAAGACTTTTGCCACGCCAGCTTTCACTGATGGCATGATGGTAGTGAGAACGGATAAGTCACTGTATTGCGTGAAAAAGAATTAAGTATGGAAGAAACTCTAACCATGAACCTCTCACCCGAGGTGATGAAGCGAAAGACGGATGCCATCATTGATCGAGTAGGTACGAGGCGAGAACTGATTATTCCGCTGTTACAAGCCATACAGCAGGAGTTCAATTACTTGCCTGCCGATGCACTAAGCCGTCTGTATGAACGGACCGATATCAATCGTGCCCAGGTCATCAGTGTAGCCACATTCTATTCGCAGTTGCGCATGACCCCTTATGGCAAGCACATCATTAAGGTGTGTGTAGGTACTGCATGTCATGTGAAGGGTGCGGATAGGGTATATGATGCTTTCAGACGCGAACTGAAGTTGGAGGGTGACAATGTTACTACTGCCAATGGACAGTACTCCATTGAGAGGGTGGCGTGTCTGGGATGCTGTGCTTTGGCACCGGTAGTGCAGATTGACCAAAAGATTTTCGGCCCAGTGTTGCCAGGAAAGGTGCGCGAGGTATTGGATGAGTTTGAACAGATGTTGGCTGATGAGGGTCAGAGCTCAACTCTTAACGCTGAACGATCAACTCCTCAGGGCGAAGTTCGCTTGGGTATGGAAAACTGCTGTCAGGCAAGTGGTACGGCAGAGGTGCATGCCGCTGTGATGGCGGCTTGTGAAGAACTGGGTATTGATGTGCGCATCAAACCTGTCTCGTGTGTGGGTACTTGCAATCAAGTGCCACTGATTGATGTGGCGACTCCTGATGGTAATATCGTGCGCTATCCCAATGTCAAGCCCGATGAGGTGAAGGAAATTCTGCTCCATCATTTCCGTCCCGCTAACCCTTTGCGCCGACTAAAAAATGCCATTCTTCATCAAATTGATACTTTCCACACAGACCAGACGTGGAATAACATCCTTTTCACCCCTGAGAAAGTGCGCACACAGGGCATTAACACTTTCTTGAACGGGCAATTGCGTATCTCCACACAGGGTTTTGGGCGCCTGAATCCACTCGACCTTGATGAGTATCTATCGCAAGGAGGTTTTGACGCCTTGAAAAAAGCTGTTACAGAAATGTCGCCACAGACAGTTATCGATGAAGTGGGACGAAGTGGCATCCGTGGTCGTGGTGGCGGTGGCTTCCTCACAGGTAGGAAGTGGCAGACAGTGAGGGACAACGCTAGCCTCTCCTCTCGTCCTGTTGTGGTGTGCAATGGTGATGAGGGCGATCCAGGCGCTTTCATGGATCGCATCTTGCTGGAGTCTTATCCTCTGCGTGTGATTGAAGGTATGGCCATTGCTGGCTATGCAGTGGGTGCCAGCGAGGGAATCTTCTATATCCGTGCTGAATACCCACAGGCTGTTATACGTATCCGTAAGGCACTTGACATGTGCCAACAGAGGGGATTGCTGGGCGAACATATCTATGGCACGGACTTTTCGTTCTCCATTCGTGTGTTTGAGGGAGCAGGTGCCTTTGTCTGCGGAGAGGAAACAGCACTTATCGCATCGTTGGAGGGTAGGCGTGGCTTCCCCCGTCTTCGTCCTCCTTATCCTGCCCAAGAGGGATTGAATGGTCGTCCCACGTTGATTAACAATGTGGAGACTCTGAGTCAGATTCCATATATCGTGGGGCGTGGAGCAAATGAATATGCAAAGGTAGGTACAGAAGGCAGTCGTGGCACTAAAGTGTTCGCATTGGCTGGAAAAGTGAACCATGGAGGACTCATTGAAGTGCCGATGGGTACAACACTTCGCCAGATTGTAGAGGAGATTGGTGGTGGTGTAGAAGGAGGTGAGACTCTGAAAGCAGTGCAGATCGGTGGACCTTCGGGAGGCTGCATCCCTGCTGAACTATGTGATACCGAGGTTGACTTTGATGCCCTGAACCAGATGGGGGCAATCATGGGTTCAGGTGGTCTGGTAGTGCTGGGTGAGAGCAGTTGCATGGTCGATGTGGCTCGTTACTTCACGAATTTTACCTGTGGTGAGTCATGCGGTAAATGTACTTTCTGTCGAGTGGGTATCCGTCGGATGCTCGATATTTTCGACCGCCTGACAACAGGGCAGGCTACGATGGAGGACATCGATCGTCTGGAAGAACTGGCACGTGGAATAGGACAGGCATCACTGTGTGGGCTGGGTAAGACTGCTCCCAATCCCGTGCTCTCGACCCTGCGTTATTTCCGTCAAGAGTACGAGGAGCATGTGCAGGGTATATGCCGAACAGGGTCATGCAATCGGATGGTCAAACTGACAATCACAGATGATTGTGTGGGATGTACCAAGTGTGCCCGCTGCTGTCCGAGCGAGGCGATTGCTTATACACCCTACGAGAAACATGTCATCGATACGGACAAGTGTACACAGTGCGGACTTTGTGTGGGTGAATGTAATTACAATGCAATAGTAAAGACTAAAGTATAGAGTCTAAACTCTAAAATATGAAAATAATAGTAAATAATAAGGAACTGGATGTCAGTGGGCAGCGTGTGCTTATAGAGGAGCTGCGTGAGGCGGGTTATGACGTGCCTTCTTTGTGTTATGCACCAGATGCCAGACATGAGCCGTCTTGTATGGTGTGCATGGTTCGTAATGAATACACCAACCAGATGATATCCAGTTGTGCCACTTATCCCACTGAGGGAATGCGCATCGATGTGGACTCAGATGAGGTGGTGGCGTTGCGACGCATGGGAGTGGAACTGCTATTGAGCGACCATCGTGCCCGCTGTGGTGAGTGTGAGGGAAAGGCGACATGCAAGTTGAGGGAATTGTCTATACAGATGAAGGCGAAATGGACGCGCTTTGGTCCTTTGGCTCCAGTTGGACAGAGAGAACAGATACATGTGAACGGAAACTTGTATTATGAACCTGCCAGGTGCATTCGTTGTGGTTTGTGTGTGTACAATTCTCAGGATGGTTTCACGTTTCAGGGGCGGGGATTCAATATGCAGGTGGTGATTCCTGAAGAAAGTAAAAAGAATATAGATGAAAAAATGGCTGATTTATGTCCTACTGGTGCTCTGTTTGTGCGGGGGATGCACAGTGGGGAATGAACATGCGGCGGAGGAACAGACACACGACTGGGTGATCTTCCGTGGTTCCCCTTCGCTATGCGGTTATACCGATGCTGCCTTGCCTGATGCACCCCAGTTGCTCTGGAGTACGACCGTGCAGACGCGTACGGTGGCTGCGCCGATTGTCTACGACGAGTATGTCTATACGCTCGATAGAAAGGGACGACTACGCAGGTTCTCTTCTGAAGGGGATTCATTGCTTCTATACGATTTCCAGACTTCGATAGAAGCTTCATTTGTGGTGGATGACTCGATGTTGTATGTGGGCAGGATTGATGGACATGTCAATGCATTCTCCTTGTCCGAACAACGTGTTGTATGGGACTTTGAGACACTGGGGCAGATTTCGGGTTCTCCGAATCTGGTAGACGACTATGTATTGGTGGGCAGTTATGACGGTAGTATGTACACGCTACAGCAGACGACGGGTAACAAGGTTGGGCAGTTCGAAACGGGATATTACATCAACGGCACGGCAGCTGTGTGGAACAACTATATGATATTTGGGGGATGTGATGCATGGGTACGTGTGGTGGATGTCGTCACTGGCGAGATGACAGATTCATTAGAACTCGACTCTTATGTGCCAGCGTCACCTGCTATTTTCGATGGGGTTGCCTGTGCTTGTGATTATAATGGTAATGTGTATGAAATGACACTTGAGGACGGAAAGATTGCAAGTCATCGCAAACTGATTGCGACAACTGTCGAGAATGACGAAGAGGAGGGTGGTGTAGTGTCAATGCCGACACTTACCCGCGATGCTGTATATATCCTGACGGGGGAACGCCATATCACATGTGTTGATCGGGCTTCAGGAAAGGTACGCTGGAAGAAGATGCTACGTGGAGTGACAGGCGAGTGTTCCCCACTCGTTGCTCAAGACAAGGTACTTGTTTGTACGAAGGATGGGCATGTGTCGATACTAAGCAGCGCAGATGGTACCGAACTATGGCGCTATGAGACAGGTGAACAAATCATCGCATCACCTGCCATCATTGCCAACCGCTTCTTCATCCTCACAAGTCGTGGAACCCTGTTGTGCTTTGGAGAAAAATGAAAGAGTTGAAGAATTGAAGAGTTGACAGTTGACGTTAAGGTTAAGGTTATTCGAGTTGAAAAATTGAAGTATGATAGAACTTGACAACATAACAAAACGATACACAGACGGACAGCGACAGCTGACCGTGCTTGATGGTCTCTGTCTGCATGTAGACGAAGGTGACTTTATTGCGATTACCGGGGAGTCGGGAGCAGGGAAGACAACCTTGCTCTCCATTCTCGGCACTTTGCTGCCTGCCGATGAGGGACAGTATGTGTTAGAAGTAAGCGGTGAGCGGTTAGAAGTGAGTGCCGAGAGTCCGAAGGATAGGATTTGCCGTTTGCGCAACCAAGAGATAGGCTTCGTCTATCAGAATCATCGCCTGCTGCCTCAGTTCACGGTGATGCAGAACATCCTGCTTCCTACGCTTGCTACGAAGAAAATGACAACGGAAGAAGAGCAGCAACATGCGATGGCATTGCTGCAGTTTATGGGTATCCTCCCATTGAAAGATAGTCCTGTGACACAGTTATCTGGAGGAGAGCAGGCGCGTGTGGCCATCTGCCGTGCCCTCATCAACCGTCCTGCCATCCTATTGGCCGACGAACCGACAGGACAACTCGATGCTGCTAATGCACAAACGATTGCTTCACTCTTCCAACAAGTGAATACCCAGCTGCATACAACCATCATCATGGCAACTCATTCAGCCCAGATGGCCAATGTGGCACAAAAGATATATCAACTGAAGAATGGAAGCCTCTCCCTAACCCTCCCCTCAAGGGGAGAGTAGGGGGGAGATTTAGAGGAGGCCAACCTTTGACCTTAGACCTTTGACCTTAGACTTTATAAAATGTAATATATGTCCACGTACATCTCACATAGCCGAAAGTACTACCGACGCTTCTACCGTCTGGTTGCCTGTGCAGTCATTCTGATGATGGCTGTGCTGATAGGAAGCTTGTCGTTAGGTGATTCTGTGCGTGGCACATTGGTACAGCGTGTCAATGAACGATTGGGTAAGACGGAAACGGTCATCACCAGTGGAACAGGGTTTATGGGCGAAGCACTGACACAGCACCCCTTGATGTCACATGCGATGGGTGTGCTGTTGATGGATGGCTTTGTGTCAATCGACGATAAACTGCTTCCTGTCTTCGTATGGGGCACCGACACCGATTCGTTGCCATCAGGCGAAGTGATGGTCAACGAAACGCTTCAAAAAAAACTGGGTAGTCAGCAGGATGTGGTACTTCATCTTCCCTCTCATCACTTAATCCCTTCTGGAAGTCTCTTCGTTACAAAGAGTTATGCTACTCAGATGCGTGTTCATGTGGCTGGCGTGAAAAGCGTGGAGGAAGGTGGTAACTGGCTGCTGAAAAATGAGCAGACACTTCCGTTGAATGTGTTTATTAATCGCCAGGATTTGGCAGAGAAGATGGAATTGGATGGGAGAATCAATCTGATACTATCAGAGGATGTCATCAATGAGGAACAGTTGGCAGCATGTTGGTCTCCCGAACTGTCGGGTATCCATGTCACGGACTCTTCACTTACATCTGACGCCGTATTCATACCTCAAGATATCGTGGCGAAATCATCTCCTTTCACTACTCAGCTTTATCTTTCTTATTTCGTCAACAGTCTGATTCATGCTACAGACACCCTCTTCTATTCGTTTGTGACGGCTGTGAATGAGTGGCAGGGAGAACCGCTGGACGGTAGGGACATCATCTTGTCCGATTATGCTGCCGGGCGTTTGCATGTGCATGAAGGCGACTCTGTCTCGATGAGCTATTTCATGACCAAGCATTTGAAGAACCTTGACACGCGAGCACAGACATTGAAGGTGAAACGTATTGTTCCGCTCTCATCCTTCCGTCGCGACAGCCTGCTCTTGGCTAATTTCCCGGGATTGACTCATGTAGATAAGTGCACGGATTGGGATAGCGACCTGCCCATCAACATGAATAAGGTACAAAAAGAGGATGAGGATTTTTGGCATGACTATCGCCAGACACCCAAGGCCATTGTTTCTTATGAGGCGATATGCTCTGATTGGAGCAATGCGTTTGGCAATGCTACCGCCATACGTTTTGCCAAGTCCAATGTTACAGACTCCAATTCTCACCTCTCTGTCATTCTGACTCCAGGAGATGCTGGCATTCAGCTGTATCATCCCCGTGCTCAAGGTCTTAGTAGTGCGAAGGGGGGAGTGGATTTCGCAGGACTTTTCCTCTCGTTAGGTTTCTTCATCATACTGGCTGCCATCCTGCTGATGAAGAATCCGTTGATGGAGATGTTTATCCTGCGTCAGAGAGAAATACAACTCTATCAACAATTAGGATTTAAGGATAAGGACATTCGTAAAGGGCTGTTCTACGAAGCATTCGGTGTGATGCTCTTCTCATCACCGTTGGGTGTCGTTGCCGGATTGGCTTACTCTGGTTTGACACTATGGCTGTTGGGTAATGTGTGGAGCGGTGCAACACACACCGAAGGTTTTGCCCTGCACATCAACCCTATGACACTCATCATCGGTTGGGTACTCGGAATACTAGTCTGTGCAGCGACCTTATATCTCGTCAGCCTCTCCCATACGCTCCCCTCAAGGGAAGGGAACAAGGCCTACCAGCCTCTCCCATACCCTCCCTTCAAGGGAAGGGAACAGAAAGTCTCCCCTTTGAGGGGGAGATTTAGAGGAGGCCAACCGTTGACCTTAAGCTCTCGTCTTTTGCCTCTTACCCCTCACCTCTTATTACTACTGACAATCGTCTTGACGACATTGAATTTTATCAGCTTCCACAGCATGATACTATTTATTGTCTGTGGGTTATTGTGGATTCTCACATGGGGCTTGTACCTCCGTGTGTTCCTCTCTGGCAGACCATCATCCCTTACATCCCAGCTCTCACATCTCACCATAACATGGCAGACCATCCGTGCGTCAATGAAACAGCATCTCCTGGCTTATTGGACATTATCCATAGGCGTCTTCATGGTCTTTGCTGTAGGACTGAACCGTCCTGATTTCAGTCAGTTTGATGAGGTGACAGGTGGTTATCAGGTCTATGTAAACAGTCGTGTACCCATTCAGTATGATTTGAACAATCCAGCAGTTCGCCGCAAACTATCCCTTCAGTCATTGCCCGACAGTACGTGGTTCCTTAGTTTCTTACGTCACACTCAAGACGAAGCAAGTTGTCTCAACCTCCATCAAGTCAGCACACCCACCATTCTTGGAATTGACCTCAAAGACATGGAACCGTTCGGACTTACCGTCACTCCTCACTCCTCATCTCTCATCCCTAACCTCTACATCGATCAGGAATCCCTTATGTGGAGTCTGATGAAGTCTGTGGGCGATACACTCTTCTATCAAGACTGGAAAGGTGAGCGTGTGCCTGTGGTGATAGCAGGTACTTATCCGACAGGCATTTTCCACGGTAATGCAATCATGTCGCAAGAGGATTTCCGTCGTTTGTGGCCGAACGAGAGTGGGGTGGAGGTGTTGTTGATGAAGTCTCCTCATCCTGCTGAGGCTGTTGAAATCCTTTCCATGGCGATGAATGAATATGGTCTTAATATACAAACGACGGATGAACGCATCAAGATGTTCTTTGAAGTGACAGAAACCTATCTCATTATCTTCCTGACCTTGGGTGGACTTGGTTTGCTGTTGGGCATCTTCAGTTTGATGATTATCGTGCGTAAGAACTTGACGGCAGAGATGCCAGTCATCCGCCATTATCGGGCGATGGGTTTCTCGGAACGTCTTATCAGAAAACTGTTACTTCGTGAGAATCTGCTCGTTCCTTTTTATGCCGTCTGCATCGGAGCAATAGGATCTGTCATCAGTATCAGTGCCAATGTGGGGGGAGCAGGTCTTTCTACGCTCTTGCTGGCTTTCGTTGTACTTGTGGCACTATGCCTTATATTATATTTTGGAATAAAATTCATGGTTACGAAAACCCTTAAAAATCAACAAAAGATATGAAACTACAAATGATGTTTTCCCTATTAGCGTTCTGCGCTATCGGACTCAAAGCGCAGCAGGTTACTTTCCGAGGTGTCAACCATTGTGGAATCTATCCAAGCGAGAAAAATCTCCTAAAGGAATGGCCGGCGGAAGGACCAGAGAAACTTTGGGTAGTTAACGATGCTGGGAAGGGCAATTCCAGTGCATTGGTCAGCAATGGTTTTATTTACACGGCTGGCCTCACGGAGGACGAACAGGAAGAGCAGTTAACCTGCTTCAAACTGAATGGTACGAAGGTTTGGCAGGTTACTTATGGACATGCCTGGACGAAATCGTATCAAGAGACACGTTCCACCCCTGTCATCGATGGTGATCGTCTCTATATGGTGAGCAACATGGGAGAATTGGTCTGCCTCAATCGGGCTGACGGCAAAATACTTTGGACTATAGACTATTGGAAGAAATATGGTCTTACTCCTAATGACCAAGGCATTTGTGAACATCCGTTGCTGGATGGCAAAAAGGTCATCGTGACTACTTGCGGTAAGGAAATATGTATGGCAGCCTTCGACAAGTTGACAGGCGATGTGATATGGGAAACTAAAGGATTTGGCGACAATGCCACCTATTGTATCTCGCGCATCATCGAGTGGAATGGACATCGGCAAGCCATAGGAGCAACAGAGATGCATATCTTTGGAGTGGATCCGGAAACAGGCAAGATGATTTGGAACGACAGCCAATGGACACCCGATCAAGCCACGAAGAGATGGCAGAATGCCATGATTAACAGTCCTGTCTTCTACAAGGGCAAGCTCTTGGTCAGTCTGGGTGACGGCCATGGATGCACCATGTATCAGATGTCTGACGACCTTTCCTCTGTGAAGTTGCTATGGAAGAATAAGGAAATCGACATGTACATGGGTGGAATGGTAGAGATTGGTGGCGTGGTTTATGGTAGTACCGGTAATAAGCACAAATGGGCTGCTCTCGACATTGAGACAGGCAATGTGCTCTACCATGAGGCTTGGGCAGGTGGAAAGGGACGCGGCGCATTGATCATGGCTGATAATATGTTTTATATGTTCGATGAACGTCGAGGTACCATGGGTTTAGCTCGTATCAACCCAGAGAAACTGGATATTGTGAGTGAATTCCGTGTTACCGATGGCTCAGGAGCCTTTTTCTCACATCCCACCATCTTTGATGGAATCTTATATGTACGACATGGCACAGCACTCATTGCTTATAACATCAGTCGAACGAAGCGATAACTTCCTAAGTTGAGCATAAGCGAAACTTATATATATAGAATTTTATAAATAAACCAATTAACAAAACAAACGTATGAAAAAAGTATTATTCTCAGTGCTCCTCGGTACAGTTGTTTGTACAGGAGCTTTGGCACAGGTAACGCCCTATGGCTGGCGTGGACCGGAACACAATGGTTATTACCCTGACAAGGGTTTGTTGAATCAATGGCCAGAGGCAGGTCCTCAGATGGTTTTCGAGACTGAAGATGCGGGCAAGGGTTACTCTACACCACTTGTTGTGAATGACAGAGTCTATATCACAGGTTTGAATGAAGACGGTACGCGTGAGGTCTTCCAGTGCTATAACTTACAAGGTAAGAAACAATACACCGTTGAGTATGGCAATCCTTGGAAGCAGTCCTATCCAGAAACACGTACCACACCGGCTATTGTTGACGGCAAGGCATACGTCATCAGTGGAATGGCAGAGATCGTTTGTATCAACATTGCTGACGGAAAGATTCTTTGGAAGGTTGACGGTGGTACGAAATACCAGCGTCAGACAGGTATGTGGGGAACATCCGAATGTCCATTGGTATTCGATGACAAGGTCATCTGCACTCCTTGTGGCAATCAGACCGCAATGGTGGCGCTCAATCGTAACACAGGTGAAGAAATATGGAAGACACGTCCTCTCAATGAGAAGTCGGGTTATGTTTCACCAATCATGATAGAGTACAAGGGCAAGCGTCAGATTGTCGGTTCTACTAACCAGACGGCCTTTGGCGTTAATCCCGACAATGGTGAGATTATGTGGACTTATGACGATTGGGGACCACGACACACCGGTCAGGGAGGGCGCGACAATATTGCACCGAACTCTGCTCTCTATAAGGACGGTAGGATTTTCTTCTGTCATGGCTATAACATCAATGGCTTCCAGCTGCAGTTAGCAGACGACCTCAAAAGTGTGAAGCTCACATGGCGTAACGAAACCCTCGATACCCATCATGGTGGCTATGTGCTGGTTAATGGTAAAATCTATGGGTCTAACTGGATTTCTAACAATGATGGCAACTGGTGCTGTGTCGACTGGAATACAGGTAAGACCGATTATGAGGAGAAATGGACTGGAGGTGCAGGCAAAGGCTCCATCGTCGCAGCTGATAACAAACTATACATCTATGATGAGCGTCGTGGTTTCGTAGGTCTTGTTAAGCCAGACCCTGCAAAGTTCGACGTGGTAAGTAAGTTCCGTGTGGCAAAGGGTAGTGGACCCTATTGGGCACACATGTCTATCGACAAAGGTGTCCTCTACTTACGTCATGGTGAGTACTTTGCTGCATATAAAATTAAGTAATTTTACCCATCTTTCAAAGGCAGTGTCGCATAATCCCGACACTGCCTTTGTCTTTATTGTACACAAGTTTGTAATGCATTTTGACAAATTACAACTAATTTGTAAAAAAAGACCAAATCATGTGGTCGTATCATATATTTTTTGTATCTTTGCCGCAAATTATGTGCAAAACTCAATTAATTGTTGCTGAATGTCAGTGCAAATGTTGCGGAATTGTTACATGAACCGGTTTTCTTTCATGCACTACCATCATTTGGCGGTGTCCCTCTCCTTTTGTTGTTGGCTTAGTAGGTTAATAGCTTAGTAGCTTAATAGAGTTTAGTGATGGCTAATATTACATATTCATTTGAAAAGTTGAATGCGTGGCAAGAAGCAAAGAAACTCGTGGTAGATGTGTACCAATTATTGGACAGTTTCCCTAAGTTCGAGAACTATGCACTTTGTGACCAGATCAGAAGATCTGTAGTCTCTGTACCTTCGAACATTGCAGAAGGTAGTGGGCGTAAGTCATTGAAGGAACAGATACATTTCCTTGAAATAGCTTATGGCTCATTGATGGAAGTATATAATCAGTTGCTGATTGCTGTTGAACTTGCTTATATAACTAAGGAAAGTGTAGACGCTATCAAACCGACTATTGATGCAGTGGCCAAAATGATAAATGGCCTAAGTAAAACCTACTCTGATAAGCAATTAAGCTAAGCGAAGCGATTAAGCAATTAAGCAATTAAGCTACTAAGCTATTAAGCAATCCATGTCCAACATACAATGGTTTCCAATGCGAGTGACCTACGGTCGTGAAGAAGCCGTGAAGAAAGAACTCGATCAGGATGGGGTGGAGAATTTCCTGCCGATGCGTGAAGATTGGGTATTCGATGATAAACGAGTGCCACATCGTAGACTGATGCCTGCCATCCGTAATCTCATTTTCATCCATTCTTCACAGGAAAAGATTACGCAATTGAAAATGTACCGTCGCGAATACCAGTCATTGCGCTATATGACGAATGTGTTCTCTGATACGGACAAAATCCTTACGGTTCCTGACCGTGAGATGGACAATTTCATCCGTGTGGCATCCGTTCAGGATGACCGTGTACAGTTCCTTGAATACAATCATGAGTTCCTTGCCAAACCGGGTAAACGAGTTCGTGTGACTGATGGTGATTTCAAAGGCTCTGAAGGCATCATTCGTCGCATCAAGAAGAACCAGTGTGTGGTGGTGCAGGTGGAAGGTGTCGCAGCAGTGGCGATCACTTTTGTTCCTTCCGCTTGGCTGGAGGAGATGTGATTGGTAAGTA
>Ga0310696_10001940_pt1 | contig 28459 bp, 23 predicted proteins | sample AusTroGonzalo_MG_4_FD_203885 | JGI IMG/M metagenome (GOLD analysis project Ga0310696, IMG submission 203885) | Bovine rumen microbial communities from tropical cattle in Woodstock, Queensland, Australia - Gonzalo_02 (v2) (version 2) | ecosystem: Host-associated > Mammals > Digestive system >...
GGTGTCATGTGGAGCCAAAGAAAGGGGGACTTTGTCGTCAAAGAATTCAACAGTTTTCAGAAAATCATTGGGGTGAATAGGATTTTCACGCGCAACGTCCGGGCGCAGGCGATAGAGCAGCGTATATTCGTTCAAGTTGCTGAAATCGAAGCGGTTGATGATGCGGAATTTTAAAGAATCCCAATCCACGACCTCAATCTTGATGGGCTGATAGACCTTCCGCACCTCGGCCAGCTGCGGGTGCGGTTTGCGGTCGGGACCCACCAAGCCGTTGATGCAGAAATTGCCGTCGGAGGGCATGTTCTCCCCGAAATCGCCGCCGTATGCGTAATATTTATCTGTAGAGACGGGGCGCGCCCCGTCTCTACCATGCGCCCCGTCTCTACCACGCGCTTCGTCTCTACCAGTTATCAGCAAGCCTTGGTCCACCCAGTCCCAAATGCAGCCGCCCTGTAGCTGCGGGTACTTGTAGATGGTGTCCCAGTAGTTGGAGAGACCGCCGCAGCTGTTGCCCATCGCGTGCGCGTACTCGCACATGATGAACGGCCTTTCCTGCTTTTTCTGGGCGTACTTGGAAAGGTAGTCCACCGAGGGATACATAATGGTGACGATGTCGGTGTTGCGGTCGTAGAGGGCGCGCTCGTACTGGATGGGGCGGGTGCTGTCCTTGGCCTTCAGCCAGTCGTAGGCCGCCTCGTAGCACACGCCGTTGCCCGACTCATTGCCCAACGACCATGAGATGATGCAGGGATGGTTCTTGTCGCGCTCGTACATATTGCGGACACGCGCCACCGTAGCCTCCTTGAAGTCAGCACGTTTCGCCAACGACCTTTCCCCGTAGCCCTGCGCGTGCGACTCGGCATTGGCCTCATCGATGACATAGAGACCGTAGTAGTCGCACAGCCGGTACAGCTCTGGCGAGTTTGGGTAGTGGCTGGTGCGTATCGTGTTGATATTGTTGGCTTTCATCAACAGGATATCCTCCTTGATGCGGTTGTCGGCCACATGACCTGTTTTCGGGTCGTGTTCGTGGCGGTCGACCCCTCGGATGGTCACCGGCACGCCGTTCACCAACAGAAGACCGTTCTCGATTTTGACATTGCGGAAACCAATGGAGAGGGTATCGGTTTCTATTAACCGACACGGTGGTTTCAGAGCCGTACCCACCGGCTGGCATAATAGGATTACCAATTGGTAGCGGTTGGGTTTTTCTGCCGACCACGTTTTCACATCGGGAATGATTTTATGAAACGGTATCGTGATTTTTCTTTCCCCATTAATAAAGATGTCTTTGGTTCTGATTACGTCGTCGTTTAAGAAAAGGGTGAGGGAATAATCGGGTTGGCGAAAACCTTCCGGTATATAAATGGGGATGATGGTATCCAGTAGGGTTTCCACCGTCACCTCCACGTCCAAAATTCCATTCTTATAGGTGGAATCCAAACCGGCCACCACCTTGCAATCAAGGATATGTGTTTTGGGTTGGGTGTAAAGGGTGATGCCGCGTTCAATGCCGCTTAGTCGCCAGAAATCTTGGCATTCGAAATAGGAACCGTCGCTCCATTTGAAGACCTGCATGGCGATAAGGTTTGCTTTCCCGAAAGTCACAAATTCGGTGATGTCGAACTCGGAGTTGGTCTTGGCGTCCTCGCTGTAACCCACAAACTGGCCGTTCACCCAAAGGTAGAAACAGGACTTCGCACCGCCGACATTGAGGATAACCTGTTGGTTTTCATAACTTTTGTCAATATTCACCCATCTGCGGTAGCTGCCCACAGCATTGCCTTTCACGGGTACCTTCGGCAGCTGGCTGTTGTCGAAGTCGTTGGTGGTGTTCACATAGACAGGCACACCGTATCCGTTCAGTTCCCAGTTGCCCGGCACGGGAATTGTGCCCCAGCCGCTGTCGTCGTAGTCGGTGCGGAAGAAGTCGGTCGGACGTTCGTCGGCGTTAGGGACATAATGGAACTTCCAGACACCATCAAGGTTATCAACAAGCCGTGGGTCGTTGATGAAAGAGCGGTTATTTTGCAAAATATTCGCTCGCGAGTAGAGTTTGTTCACCTCGAACACGGCGGGGTCCTGCCATTCGGTGAAGGTCTGCGCGGTGGCGGCGAGACCGACGCAGCACAATATAATATATAGGAGTAGCTTTTTCATAACGCAATTACTCTTTTTTGATAAAGGACAGTGTTTTCACCGCCCCGTTTTTTCGGATTCGTAAAACGTATTCTCCCGCTTGCATATTGTTTATATTCAGCGAGATAGTATGCTCTTTCAAAACGCCTTCCGCCATTTTCCGACCATTGAGATCGAGTATTTCGTATGTCGCTCCTGTTAAAACTTGCGGATAGTCAATGTTCAGATAATTGGAAGCAGGGTTGGGGTAGATATGGATATCGTCGGCGGGTTTGAAATCATGTATAACATTTTGATTGTTAGATACATCGAAATGGCTCAAATAAGGGAGAAGATACTCGCGCAAATTCAAATGTTTAAGTTTGGCAGGAAGATTAACAGGAATGCCCATAACGGTGGTTTTTAGACGTTCGTTGGTAATATAATAATCCAATCCGTTATGTGTGGCAATGGCTTCCACTTGCGATTTGACAGTGGATCTGAAATTCAGTAGCCGTTTATTGCCAGAAAAGAAACGAAAGTCCTTATAGTCGTACAACAAGACGATGAAAGGCCGAAGGGAAGCGACCTTGACATTTCTGTTATAATTGTAGCCACAAAGAACAATCAATTGATAATCAGGTAAATATGTGGCTCCTGTGATGAGACCATTGACGTTATAGGTTTCGCGGTGTTGCGCGATATGCGTGCCCGGCGTTTTGGGAAGGCTGTAAATGGTGGTTTGTGTGGAAACCCATTGTTTGGTGAAGAGGTAGATGCTGTCGTCGGTGACAACAAAGGCCTCGCAATCGAAATCGGTGGCCTGCGAATGGGCAGTGAAGTCGGTCTGGTCTTCGTAAGAGAAGGCTATGGTATCTATTGCAAATATCTGATTCAGAACAGATTCCTTGCTGATGCGCAGAATGTGGAGGTCTTGCCTGTCCCCTCTGTTGTTGCCTATGTCGCCAAAGTAAAGATAGAGGCTGTCTTGTGAGATTTCTTCCATATCTTTGCTGATTAAGCCATTGATACAGAGAGTGTTCAAGATGCTTGCATTAGAACTATCGATTAAGTAGAGGCAGTTGTCGTTGTGGTCGTTGAAGGTCCAGTAGCCGTTATTCCAAAAGAATAGTGTGGAGGAACCGTCAAGCAGTGAATCCAATACACCTATCGTTGAGGCCTCGATGACGACAGGCTCATATTCGCAGCTTCCATCGTTGATAGTGGCATCAGCGTTGTAGTTGGTGGCCAATGAATCGGTACATCCGCACACCTGCGCCATACATAACGGTGACGTGGCGACCAACAGCGTAAGAAACGCAAACACTCTATTTACTATGGTTTTCATTAGAAAAAGCAGCCAATTTTGATACGGCAAAGATACATTTTTTACTATTGCCTTCCGCTTCCGCTTTTGCCTATCGCCTGTTCCCTTTTGACTAATATGCCTAAAAATCGTATCTTTGCCGCGTGGAAAAAACGACTCCCTTATCCGACCCTATCGTGCTGCGCGGCAACTGTTTGTTCGTGTCGGACGCGCATTTCCGCACCCCGCCGGATGCTGCCAGCGAGGAGCGTGAATTGCGGTTGGTGCGGCTGTTGAAGGAAAGCGGCTCGGATCTGCAGCACCTGTTCCTCCTGGGCGACATATTCGACTATTGGTTCGAGTACCGCGATGTGGTGCCGAAAGGGTATGCCACTCTGTTCGCTTGTTTGAAGGAATTGAACGCGCAAGGTGTTCAAATCCACTACTTTACGGGCAACCACGACATGTGGGTGGAGGACTATTTCACGCAGACTTTCGGGGCTATCATCTATCGCGAGGCGCGGCAGATGGAAATCAACGGGCACCGCTGTTTCGTGGGGCACGGTGATGGCTTAGGCGGAAAACAGCGCAAATACATGATGATTAAACGGATTCTCAACTGCCGCTTCAACTGGTGGCTCTACGGGATGTTGCATCCGCGGCAGTCGTTCGCCATTGCGCGGCACTGTTCACAGTCCAGTCGCAACTCTCACGACGAGAGCGTGTTTGTCTTCAAAGGGGAGGAAGAATATCAAGTCCAGTTCGCTCGCGAGCTGCTGCAGACCACCGATGTCGAGTTTTTCATTTTAGCGCACCGCCACATCCCGACGCGCTACGAGCTCTCTTCCGGTCACCTCTTTTTCAATACCGGCGACTGGTTGGAGAATTTCAGCTACATCACTTTTGCCTCAAAAGACACCGAACCTGTATTAAATGAAAAAGTGATGTAACAAAATCACCTTTTCGTGCGACAAAAAGAGTGTGAAGAATCTTTTGACAAGTTTTCCATGTGATAAGATGCTTAATATAAAGAAGATATGTTTCTTAGGGGCGCTGTTTGTCTTGATGATAGTTAGCGCGTGGCGAAGTATGGCACAAAATTGCCCTCCAAAAGCGCTACCCTATTTTGAGAACTTCGAGACGGGCTTTTATAGTTCCTCCTCAAGTGGTTGGTTAATACAATCAGCGGATTCCACTTTTCTTTATCCCGATAATTGCTGGATACAATGTTGCACACACGTGTACGCATGGAACTGGCCAACATTGGGTTTATATCACCCTCCGGAGATGTCACCTGACCGCATGATGTGTGTGAACCGACAAACCAGAACGTGGGTGCTGCCTTCTGATGTGCAGGAGAGAAGCATGATCGCCCCATCTCTTCAGGAATCCCCTACCAGTATTACCTTTTCAGCCGTTTACAATGCTCTGAATGCCACCACCGACACTTCTCTCGTCTTTGGAGCCCCTTTGTCCATTGGCTATGTGACAACCATTACCGACACATTAGAAGGCTATGTGCCGATAGATACTTTTTATATTCTCAGTTCATGGGATGATATTAACAACCCCACGTACTGCACGCTTGACCTCGCGTGCAAGGGAATTACCATTCCTCCACCCCATATATTGGTGTTTCGGGTGGCAGAAGACTTTAATGATTGGTTCGGTGCTGTTTGGATACATGTTAATGATATCACTTTTTCCAATGAGATTCCTATCGACACCACTATCACCTATCTTGACAGCGTTTGCATAGGAGAGCCATTCGAGGGGTATGGCTTTACCGTTCAAGCACAAAACACAGCCGGTGTCTATACGTTTACACGTACAGAATGCACTGATACCGCTTCCATTTTGCATGAACTGACGCTCACGGTGCATCCGGAAATGCACACGACGCTTATCGAGTACATCTCTCCTGACGAAAGCGTGTATCACGATGGAGTGGCATATTCCAGTCCGGGCGATTACACTTTCACCTACACCTCCTCCAACGGCTGCGATTCCGTGGTAGAGCTTCATATTCTATATCACCCAGACGAAATCCCCCAGCTCACCGTATGGTTACCCAATGCGTTCATGCCTAACAAGCCTACACTCAACAACGTGTTCCGGCCAGTGTTCAATTATCCAGAAGAAATAGAATCCTACAGCATGGAAATCTACAACCGCTGGGGAGGACTGGTTTTCCGCACGGAGGAACTGTCATTCGGCTGGGATGGTGCCAACGCGCCCGAAGGCGTTTATACGTGTGTGGTGTGCTACAAGCAGTTTGGCGGAAAGAAAAAAACTATAACTGGCAGCGTAACGTTGTTAAGATAGGAATAACAAAACACTAAAAGTTATTCTATCTTCATAAGTCTTGGAAAAATGCTATTTTTGCCGCCTGAAATCGCAGCGCGGCATTTGATTCGTCAAACCGCTTAATTTGAGACTTTTATTATGGAACTCCAAAATACACATTCCGATACCACCCCGCACCGTGCGGGTTTCGTGAACATCATCGGCAACCCCAACGTGGGCAAGAGTACCCTTATGAACCAGCTGGTCGGCGAGAAGGTCTCCATCATGACCTCCAAAGCGCAGACCACCCGGCATCGGATCAAGGGCATCGTCAACGGCGACGACTACCAGATCGTTTATTCCGACCTGCCCGGTGTGCTCGACCCCGCCTACATGATGCAGAAGTACATGATGCGCTTCGTGACAGACTCCCTGCAGGACGCTGACATTATTCTCTATCTCATCGAATGCGGTGAGACTAAGTATAACGAAGAATTGGTCGAGAAGATCAACAAGATGGGGATTCCCGTCGTGTTTATCATCAACAAGACCGACAAATACACGGAGGAGCAGGTGGCGGAATCGAAAAGCCACTGGCAAGCGATTCTCCCCACTGCGGACGTGTTTGCCATCTCCGCATTGAAGGGTGTGAACATTGAGGCCGTGCGCGACCGCATCATCGAGCTGTTGCCCGAGTGCCCGCCCTATTTCCCGAAGGACGCGCTCACTGATCGTCCGATGCGCTTCTTCGTGTCGGAGCTCATCCGTGAACAGATTCTGCTGCAGTACAAGAAGGAGATTCCCTACAGTGTGGAGGTGGTGGTGGAAAGCTACAAAGAGGAGCCGGATCTCATACGGATAGCCGCGACCCTCTACGTGGAACGGTCCACGCAGAAGGCCATCATCATCGGCAGCAAGGGTTCGGCCATCAAGAAATTGGGCACCGATGCGCGGATGTCCATTGAGGATTTCCTGCAAAAGCACGTTTTCCTCGACCTGTCCGTGAAAGTCCTTAAAGACTGGCGCAACAACGAGCTGCAGATGAAACGTTTCGGCTATTCTTTAGGGGATTAGTCATGCGAAAAAGTGCGGAAAGGCGGAAAAGTGCAGAAATATTTCCGCATGTTTCCGCTTCCCGCTACATTTTCCGCAAAGAGAGCGTTTGATTCCAGTCAAGATCGTCAACAAGACGCTAACTTTTCACCTTTTTCACTTTCATGCAGATGTGGGTCACCGCAATGGTATCCCCATCATCGTCGCAGTGTTCCTCCTGGTCTTCGTCGCTCTCCTCGTCGGATGGTTCATCCATTTCTTTTGACGAGTCATCTTCTTTGTCAGACTCCTTCATTTCCTCCAGATGGGCCATGCAGAGGTCCATCAGCAGGTCGAAAGTCGGGTCTTTCTCGAACTCCCGCAACCGTTTCTCCAACATGACGATTTCTTTCATCATAAGGAGCAGTTTGGAGAGGAATTCCAGAAAATCCTTTCCGGAGGCGTGAATGTCGATGCAGCCTCCTTCATCGTCCTCTGGTAAATCATCGTCTTCTTTTTGCTGTTCTTCGGAAGCTTCTTCCTTGACGGTTTCGTTTTCGACAACTTCGTTTGTTGTCTCCTTTTCTACGGCGACCTTGTCACCGCAACCCTGTTCGGGCAAAGTTTCTTCTTTTTTCTTCTTCATAGTATTAAAAAATTTGTGCCACAAAGATACATCGGAAAAGCCCTGTTGTCAAGAGTTTTTTTAAAGTTTGCTACTGTTTGGCAGTTAAACTTATATAGAATTTCGTTAACTATTAATTGTTAAAATTAAGTGGCACATTTCGCAGATTTTCGGAGATTGCGCCGCAAAACCGAAAATAATGTATCTTTGCGGCCGAGTTGGGGGATGATAGGCAAAAGGCAAAAGGGAACAGGCAATAGGCAACAGACAATAGAGAACTTCAAACTTTAAATAAACAAGCAATGAACTTAATCGAGAAAATCAAAGAGAACGCCAAGAAGGCCAACAAACGCATCGTTTTGGCTGAGGGCGAGGAGGAAAGAACCTTGAAGGCTGCCGACATCATCATTGAGAACGGTTATGCCGCCATCACTCTTCTGGGCAACAAGGCCAACATTGAGGCCAAGGCTGCCGAGTGGGGTTTGAAGAACATCGCGAAGGCCGAAATTATCGACCCGATGGACAATCCCAAAAAAGAGTTCTACGCCAACATGCTGTATGAAATCCGCAAGAACAAGGGCATGACGATGGAAGAGGCTCTTAAGAAAGTGGAGGATCCGCTCTATCTGGCCACTCTGCTCATCAAGAACAAAGATGTCGATGGCGAAGTGACTGGTGCACAGCACGCTACGGGCGATGTGCTTCGTCCCGCTTTCCAGATTGTGAAGACTTTGCCCGGTATTTCTGTCGTTTCCGGCGCGTTCATCATGTGCTTCCAGGACAAGAAGTGGGGTGATGATGGTGTGATGGTCTTCGCTGATTGTGCTGCAGACCCGAACACTGATGAGAACAAGCTCGCGCAGATCGCTGTTGTGACGGCCCAGACTGCCCGCACCATTGCCGGTATCGAGCCGCGCGTGGCCATGTTGAGCTTCTCCACGAAAGGCTCTGCCAAGCACGAACTCGTTGACAAGGTGGTCAACGCTACCCGCATTGCCAAGGAGATGGATCCTAACCTCGTGATTGACGGTGAGTTGCAGGCCGACGCCGCCATTATCCCGTCTGTGGGTGCTTCCAAGGCTCCCGGCAGCCCCGTCGCAGGTAAGGCTAACGTGCTGGTGTTCCCCTCGTTGGAGACCGGTAACATCGCCTACAAGCTCGTGCAGCGTTTCGCCGGTGCGGAAGCTGTCGGCCCCGTTATGCAGGGCATGGCCGCTCCTATCAACGACCTCTCCCGCGGCTGCTCCGTCGAGGACATCGTCAGCTTGGTTGCCATTACCGCTTGCCAGGCCGCAGGTAACACGTTTTAATCGTTAATCCAAACATTTGTAGAGACGCACGGCTGTGCGTCTCTACATTTATATATATGTCCCAGTTTTCGTTCCATTGGCAATTGGCCCACCGCATCCTTCGCGACAAGGGCGACCGGTTCTCCAAACCCATCATCCGGCTTTCCGTGTTTGGAGTTTCGCTCGGCATGGTCATTATGTTGATTGCCATTGGGATTACATCCGGCTACAAGCAGGTAATTGAGGACAAGGTCGTGGCCTTGGGACAGCATATCCGTATCTCCCACTACGACCGAAACTATTCATACGAACAGATTCCCATTACGCTGAACGATACGTTGTTAGGAATCCTGAATAGTCATCCTGATGTGTCGGCTATCCAGCCTTATGCCATGAAAGTAGGCATTATCAAGACGGCCGATCAAGTGGAGGGCATTGTGCTGAAAGGGGTCAGTGCCTCGTTCAACGGCCGCGACTTCGCCCGTAACATGGTGGAAGGCGATACGTTGCAGCTCGGTGGCGATGAGGTCGATAATCGCATCATCGTTTCCAAACGGCTGGCCGACAAGTTGCAATTGAAAGTCGGCGACAAGGTGCGCACTTATTTTGTGCAGGATCCGCCTCGGCAAAGAAGTTTCACGTTGTCAGGAATTTACGAGACGGGTTTACCGGAATATGATACAAAGTTGGCGTTGGTGGATTTGCGCCATGTGCAGAAGCTCAATGAATGGGATTCTTCGCAGGTGAGCGGCATTGAGGTTCTCGCCAATGATTACAACAAGATGGATGAAGTTGGCGAACAACTTCACCATCAGATAGATATAAACCTGAAAGCTGAAACCGTGAAACAGATTTATCCCGAAATTTTCGACTGGATTGCCCTATTCGACACCAACGTTTCTGTACTGCTGATTATCACGACATGCGTCTGCATGATCACCATGATGTCGGTGTTTTTCATCATCGTGTTAGGGCAGACACGGCTCATCGGGATTCTTAAAACCATGGGAATGAAGACAAAGCACGTGGTTCAGACTTTCTTGATCGTGGCAGGACGCACGCTCTTCAAAGGGTTGCTTGTGGGCAATGCCATCGGTCTCGGCTTTGGCTGGCTGCAACAGGCCACGCATCTCATCAAGCTGGATCCTGACACCTATTACGTGAACTTTGTCCCGATAAAGTTCCAAGTCTGGGAGGTATTGTTGCTGAATCTCGGCGTATTTGCGGCCTGTATGTTGGTGCTGGTCGTGCCTGCGTGGCTCATTGCCAAGAAGATTTCGCCGGTAAAGGCAGTGCAGTTCGAGTGATTAAGGGAATAGGGAACAGGCAATAGGCAACAGGGAACAGGGAACAGGCAATAGGCAATAGGGAACAGGCAATAGGCAACAGGCAATAGGCAATAGGCAATAGTCCTGAAAATCAATTAGGACAAATACATTCTTTGGAGACGCAAAATTTCGCGTCTTTGCTATTTCTGTTTCTTCGAGAATTTCACTTTCCGCATGATAATCAGCACCGTTCCCATCAGTGCGATGAGCAGGAGCGGGATGCCGATGTTCAGCACTGCGAGCAGCACTTTGTGGTTGCGGGTTTTCTCGCTGTTGAGGGAGCCGATCTTGAAGTTCTTGGCACGTAGTTGCAACAGATCATCGTCAGCGCACAAGTAGTTGACGCAGTTGACGATAAAGTCTGTATTATCAAAGGTTTGACGTGTGTAAATGTCGTAGCCGGCTGGATAGGGCTGGTTACGTTTGCTGTCGAACGGGTTGCGGATGATATCGCCGTCGGAGACGAAAATCTGCCGTGTGTAGTCGCTGTGGTCGCGGAAATCCAGCTCTTTGATGGTGTCGAACTCGATGGGCAGGATGCCCTTGAACGCCGACTGGAAGTTGCCCTCCACGAGCACGGCAATTGGCACGTTGCGGTAGGAATACTCCTGCAGGTTGGGTTTCACGAGACCCACGCGCAATGTCACGATGGAAGGTGTGGGCACCACTTTCGTGCGTTCCGAAGTGGTCATCAGCACCGTTTTGCTGAGGTCGGCGTTGTTGCCCACCAGATCGATGCTGCCCGCAAAGTCGGATTTGATGTCTTTGAGGTTGCGCACAATCGGATGGTTGCCAAAGTTCACAATATCAAGACAATAGGGAAATGCCATGAATTTGTACTGTGGCTGGTCGCCGATAACGCTCACCTGTTGCGGCACGGGCATACAGCTCAGATCTTGGATGAGGTCGGTGTTGAAGCGCACACCGTAAGTGAAGAACAGGTCGTTGATGTAGAGGGCGCGGGGAGTAGCGAAAAACTCGCCTACGGACTGCAGGCTGTCCAGCGAGGCCGTGGTGTTGTCGATGAGCCACAGCACTTTACCACCGCGCATGATGAATTGGTCGATGACGTATTTGTCGTATTCTTTGAACGGTTGTGTGGGTTGTGCGACGATGAGCACGTCGTACTTGTTGTCGCCGAGGACCAGGTTGCCGGAGACCGTGTCGTCGATGCTGATGTTACGCAGGGCGTTGATTTTGCCGTCGATGCTGATGCGGCTGACGTTGTAGAACCTTTGTAGCTGCATGGCTGTCCAGCAGGTGTTCCAGAAGTCGAGTTCACCGTGGCCGTCGAGGTAGGCTACTTTCGGTTTTTCAGTCTTCAGCAGTCTCCGAACGGGAGCCACCAAGTTGTATTCCAGCTCCTCATTGGAGTATTTCATCCAGTCGGCGCCGGATGGGTCAGCTACCACCACTTTGGCGGGGTACTCGTGATTGCGGTAGGAGACGATGGCTCCGGGGATGACTACATGCGTGGAATAGCCGTTCGCATCTTCGCGGCTGATGGGAATCGGCTCCAGTCCCTTTTTCACAAACTCGCCCAAAATGGCGTTCACCTCCTCGTTGGTCTTGCCTTCAATCGGGTCAATGAACTCATAATAGACATTTTTGGAGTAGCTGCGGAAGTTCTGTAGCATCTGCTCTACTTGTTTGGCAAAAAGTTGATAATCAGCCGGTTGGTCTTTTCCTTTGAGGTAAACTCGGAAATAGACGCGATCCTCCAGATTCTTCAGCATCTCGATGGTGCTCTTCGACAGCGAGTGACGCTTGTCCTTCGTCAAGTCGATGCGATAGAAGAACAAGGACGACAATATATTGGCGACAATGACGATGGCAATGACGGCCAGCAGGCCGAGAAGCGTGCGTCTCTTGAACTGTTTGCTCTGTATATTGGTTTTTTTGCTCATAATGCTCAAATGTTTTTTCGGTAGAGATGCGATTAATCGCGCCTCTACATGTTACCATTTACGACTCAATAACACTAAACGGGTGGCATAGAGGAAAATGAAAATGACGCTGCCGAAATAGATTACATCCCGGGTATCAATAACACCCTGACTGATAGAAGCATAGTGGTGTTCGATACCGAGCGTTTTGAGGTAGTAGCCGAAGTTGCCGAGCGCATCGAAGGAGTAGATGAATGCGAATCCGAAAGTGAGCACGAAACAGAAGAGCGCGGCGACGATGAAAGCCACAATCTGGTTGTTGGTGAGGCTTGACGAGAATAGGCCTATAGCGATGAACGAAGCACCGAGGAAGAGAAGTCCGAGATAGGAGCCCCAGGTGCTGCCCATGTCGATGTTGCCCACGGGATTGCCTATCCAATAGACCGTTACGACATAGACGAGGGTCGGCAGGAGTGCGATGACCAAAAGAGTGAGGCAGGCGAGGAACTTCGCCCACACAATCTGCATGTCGGTGAGCGGCAGGGTGAGCAGGAAGTCCATCGTGCCGGTGCGCTTCTCCTCCGCGAATGAACGCATCGTGATGGCGGGCACCAGGAAGAGGAACAGGAACTGCGACAGGTTGAAAAGACCCTGCAAATCAGCGAGTCCCGACTCCACCACGTTGTTCACGTTGGGGAAGACCCAGATGAAAAGTCCGGCGACAATAAGGAACACGCCGATGAAAATATATCCAATAATGGAGCTTAGAAACGCTTTTAGTTCTTTGATATACAGACTATACATATCTTACCAAAAAAATTTGGCAAAGATACATTTTTTTGGGTTATTGATTACGTGTTTTGAAATGAGGTCGTTTTGTGTAGAGACGCAAAATTTTGCGTCTCTACTGGACACAAAAAAAGCCCCGAAATTCGGGGCTTGTGGTGCTGACGGGAATTGAACCAGTGACACACGGATTTTCAGTCCGTTGCTCTACCAACTGAGCTACAGCACCATCGTTGGATTGAGGCTGCAAAAATACACTTTTTTTTAATCCCTCAACACTTTTTTTAAAATTTTTATAAGTCGTTGTTTGTCAATGGAATAAAAATTTCAAAAAGGTGTTTTTTACCAGAATTTGGATATAGGGAACAGTTCGCGGAGGGGTTTAAGCGTATCAAAATTGCAAGAATGGAACAAAATCTCTTCGGATGTTGACGTGGTTTGCGCCTCAATTTCGCCGTGCGGATTGATGATGGCGCAGCCGCCCTTGTACTGCCTTCCGTAGCCGTCCACGCCTGCGCGGTTCACGACAATCGCGTAGCTTTGATTCTCGATGGCGCGGGCGCGGACGAGCGTTAGCAGCTCGTTCTCGCGTGGCGACGGGAAGTTGGCCGTATAAACGAGGCAGTCGTAATCGAAACGGCCGTCATTCGTATGGTTGCGGCTCCATTCGGGAAAACGGACATCAAAGCAGATGAGCGGCAAAAACTTGTAACCCAGCGTATTGATAATCGTCTTGCTCGTTCCGGGTGTAAAGAATTCCTCCTCCCCGATGAAGAGGTGCCGTTTGTCGTAGTTGCCCAAAATGCGGTCGCGGGAGAACCAGACGAGCCGGTTGTATAGCTTGCCGTCTTTGAGCACCGGCAGTGTGGCCATCACGTCGCATTGGAACTTATGTGCGGTCATGTAGAGGAAAAAGACGCTTTCGCCGTTTTCAGGCTCTGCGTCATCCATGATTTCCGGCGAGAACCCGCAGTTGAACATTTCCGGAAACACTAACAGATGCACGGGCTCCTGGATTTCGCGTTCCAACCATTCTGCGTAGTGCTTTATGTTGCCCGCCTTGTCGCGCGGCTTGATGTCGGCCTGAACCAATCCTACTCTAAACATCCTACTCGTATTTGATGATGATTTTATTGCCGGGTTCCAAATCGGCCAAAACTGCAACATCTAACTGATTACCAGCGATTTCGATAAGTCCTAACGCATTGTTGCAGAGGAACATCTCATCTTCAAGTGTATGATAGTCTTCAGCAAATTCGGTGACCGTCCAGATTCCCTTTGAATAGATGGTAGCCGTGAAGGGACGTTTGCCTACGACTTTTTCAAACAGTTCAGCTGGGATGTCCGTAATTGCGTTAAAGAAAGCGTCAATGTAGATAATACTGCCCTCAATCTGTTGGTTTTCAGCAGAATGTTCATACTCTTCCGCAAACTTCTGTTTGAATTTCAGATACTCAGCCGCTTTTTTCTCGATTTTTCCAGAGTTAATCAATCGGATTAGTTCAAGTATTTGGTTAAGGGTATTCAACTTGCTGTCAGGAAGTTGGAAACCTTTCAAGGCAGTCTCTTGTCCAAACATGAGGTGAAAGACACCGTTGTCTTCCCCGATGAACCAGTGTCCGTTGTGGAAAAGCGCGACCGGCGGGAAGGTGGAGTTGAGCGACATGTTGGTCAATATCAGGTGGATAGAGCCTTCCGGGAACGAACGGTAGCTGGTTTTCATCAGCAGGACGGTCTGCGGCAGGTTGAATTTGTCGATATAGTGGGTGATATCGAGGATTTGCGATTCGGGCAGGGCCTTGAGAAGCTCGCCTTTGAGCATGGCCACGTAAGGGTCGCGTAGCCGCCAGTCGCTGAGGAGGGTAATGATTTGGTTCATCGTTTTAATTGATAATGGTTAAATGTTAATGGTTAAGAGTTAAAGATAGGGGTAGTTCTTCTTACTTTATGTATGCTTGTGCGGTTCTAAGTCTTACGTCTTACTTTTTTCATCGAAAATAGATACAGCCGCCGCAAGAATCTATGCGGGCGCCCGTGACGCTGCGTAGGCAGTTCTCTTCGCAATGGATGCGCAGTAAACCTAAAAACGCGAAAATCAAAGCCTCTTTATAATTGACAATCAAGTCATCAGGAACGATTACATCCAATGTATCTCTTTGATTTTGAATTTGTTGAATGAGGAAGGTGTGGTGTGCGCCGCCACCGGTGACGAGCATGGACTGTGCATTCTTCGGCACGTTGGCGACGATTTGCTTGGCGATGTGTTCCACCACGGTGCGGGCCACGTCATGGATTTGGTGCTTTTCCATAAAAGGTTCTAATACAGGGCGGAACACATTCTCATACCACTCTTTTCCCAACGATTTCGGGGCGGGCTGCTGGTAATAGTCCAGACCGTTCAGCATTGCCAGCAATTTGGGGATGACCTGCCCGTTGCGCGATAGCTGTCCGTCTATGTCGTACGGAAGGCCGGCGAGGTATGCCAGCTCGTTCAAAGCCATGTTGCAGGGCGAAATGTCGTATGCAACTCGTTTTTCGTCAGTGCGATAGGAGATGTTTGAGATGCCGCCGAGGTTCAGGCAGGCGTCATAGTCTCCAAAGAGCAGCTCGTCGCCGATAGGTACTAACGGGGCCCCCTGTCCACCCAAAGCCACATCCATGGTGCGGAAATCGCAGATGGTCATGATGCCTGTGCGCGCCGCGATAACCGCCCCGTTGCCGATTTGCGTGGTCAGCCCGATGTCCGGTTGGTGGAAAACCGTATGCCCGTGCGAGGCGATGTAGTCAGGCTTCGGTTTATCGCTCAACCAATCGTTGATGCCTGCAGACATGACTTCCGCCACGTCGTTGTTTAGCTTAACATACTCCAGTGCAGAGAGATACGGTGCGTTGGCCAATCGTTCCCGAAAGTAATATGAATAGGGCAATGTGACCGCGTATTCAATACTGTAATCCCATGTCATATCCCTATTTTGGGAGAAATGACACCATGCCAAGTCGATACCGTCCAAAGAGGTGCCCGACATTACACCTAAGCCGTTCCATTCATTTCTCATGCCTCTAAAATTGCGGTTAGCTTGTTGAGATGCATACTGTTGGAACCTTTAATCAGCACCATGGCGTTCTCCAACGGATGTTCGGTGAAATAGGTGTTGGCCTCCTCCACATTTCCAAACACGTTGTTATTTACCACTTTGCCGAATTCTGTACCCACAAAATATGTCTCAATGTGCAGATTGTCGGTTAATTGTGCGATTTCGGTGTGCGCCTCCACGCTTAAGTCACCCAATTCGCGCATGTCGCCGAGAATGGCCACTTTGTGCGGATGATCCAGTTGCGACAAATTTTTCAGTGCGGCGGTCATGCTGGTCAGGTTCGCGTTGTAGTAGTCGGAAATGATGACATTGCTGCCAATCCGGTTTACTTGCGAACGATGGTTTGACGGTACGTAATCGCCTAAGGCTTTGGCAATTACGTTGTCCGAAATATGGAAGTAACGTCCAACAGCCGCTGCCGCGAGGAAGTTCCAGATATTGTAGCTGCCCGTCAGGTGCGTTTCCACTGTCTCCTCCCCGATGCGGATGTTCAGGTACGGGTTCATGGTAACAATCTGGTTTTCTGCGTCTTTGCCGTAAAAAACGACCTTCTGGTGTGTGAGACCGTCGCGGAGGATGTTATCGCTCTCGTTGACGAACAGCGTGCCGTTTTTGGCAATAACGTGCCGATACAAAGCCTTCTTTGTCACGATGATATTCTCCTTGGAGCCGAAACCCTCGATGTGGGCCACGCCGATATTGGTGATGAGACCGTAATCGGGGTCGGCGATGGCGCAGAGATCGGCGATTTCGCCTGGATGGTTTGCGCCCATCTCCACCACGGCCATCTCATGTTCGGGACGGATGGAGAGCAGCGTGAGGGGCACCCCGATGTGGTTGTTGAGATTCCCTTGCGTGCAAGCCGTCTTGTAAGTGGTTGACAATACAGTGTTTACAAGCTCTTTTGTGGTGGTTTTACCGTTGGTGCCGGTAATGCCGATAATGGGGATTTTCAACTGCTCGCGATGATAGTGTGCCAGTTGCTGCAGCGTCTTCAGCGTGTCATCCACGACGATGGCGCGAGGGTCGCCCGCCAATTCGCGATTTTCAGTGATGACATATTTTGCGCCCTGCTCCAATACGTCGGCAGCGAAGCGGTTGCCGTCAAAGTTCGCGCCCTTCAGGCACACGAAGAGGCAGTCTGGCACCAAATTCCGACTGTCGGTGCAGACGCCTGTAGTTTGTTGGTATTTTTCGTATATCTTTTCCATATTCTTATTTTTGACCCCCACACTGCGCTCCTTCGTCGCTTATGTGGGGTTATTAGCACTTCGTGCGTTTTGTCCCTTCGGGACTGCTTAAGGAAGTAGTTTTATATTACTACCCCGCCCTGCGGACACCCCTTCTGAAACAGAAGGGGAACAGAGGTCGCCCGTTACGTCTAACTGCTAACTGCTAACTGTTCCCAGTTCCCGGTATTTGATGTTCAGCAGGTCCTGCTCCATCGCGATTTTGTCGATGACTCTTTTCAGGATGATGTCCAATTCGCTGTTTTCGGTGTAGTTGGCAGGGCCGATATAGTCGGCGCGTTTCTGTTTGATGATGTTAATGCATCTCTCGCGTGCGCTCATGGGGCGTTCAGGCGTGGCCACCGACTCGGGATTATAGACGGCAATGGTGGTGCCGCCGTAGAGGTTGACCATCTTCATGGCAGGCACGTCGGTCTCTCCGTCGCCGATGTAGATGAAGTTTGAGAAGGGCACGGCACGTTCGTCCTCGGGCATCGATTTGTTAATCAGCGTATTGTCATAAGAATTGTAGATGCCTTTGTTGATGCGGAACAGGAATTGCGTCTTGTTGGTGTAGTTGACACCGAGGGCGGGCCAACAGGCGATTCCATTCTCATCATACTGAAAACCAGATGCATAGATGGTTTTGAAATGTTTGGCGATGCGGGTCCCTTTCACGATCTCGCGCAGTCCTGACGAAATGATGAAATGCTCCAGATGGAGGTTTTGTTCGGCAGCGTAGGCGTTGATGCGATCGAAATAGTTCTCCACACCTTCAAAGAAAGTGATTTTCTCGCCATATTTTTCAAACGTATTCTCCCGAATATCAAGGTTTTGCTCTTTCGCTTTAATCAACATCAGATGCATGTAGGCGAGCACTTCGTCCATGTCGTGTCGTTTGGCCATCTCATTGGCTTCCTGCCAAAACGCCCCTTTGTCCATGTTGAGATCGGGGATGAAGTTGTACTCCTGCATGTTGCCCGGCGCCAATGTCCCGTCGAAGTCGTAAGCGATGGCTACATTTCGGTTTTCTGTAATCATATATTTATCAGGATGTTATAGATTTAATTTCGATGTTTTATCAATGCGCAAAGATAATGAATTTTAAGGCAATAGGCAACAAGGAATAGGCAACACTAAAAATCGTATTTTTGCCGCAAATTTTGGATATGATACAGCTTAAGCTTTCGAATATAAAGATTCCGGTTGAGTCGGCAAAGAATGTCAAGAACTTGGTTTGCAAACAGTTCCGTATAAGAACGGAGGATTTGAATGGCTTCAGGATTGTGCGGCAGTCGGTGGATGCACGGAAGAAAAACAACGTGCAGTATAATTTCCAGGTGGAAGTGACAGTGCCCGATAACTACCGTTCTCTGCTCAGCCATCCCGATGCGACGGAGCCCGTACCTGCGCAAGATCTCATCTACCCGAAGTGGGCGCACGATCTGCAGCCGGTGGTAGTCGGGTTCGGGCCGGCAGGCATGTTCGCCGCCCTCTACCTCGCCCGATGCGGCGCACACCCAATCGTCATCGAACGCGGGGAGCGCATTGAGGATCGGCAGCAGTCAGTGCAGCGGTTTTTGCAGACCAAGCTGCTGAACCCCGAATCGAACGTCCAGTTCGGCGAAGGCGGTGCCGGTACCTTCTCCGACGGCAAACTCAACACCAACGTCAATAGCGAATACAACCAGTTTGTACTCAATGAGTTTTACGCCCATGGCGCACCTGAGGAGGTTACCTATCAGCAGAATCCGCATGTGGGCACGGACTATCTCGCCAAAGTGGTGAAAAACATCCGCACGGAGATTGAAAGCCTCGGCGGCGAGTTCCATTTCAACACGCTGTTCGAGGATTTTGAAAAAGCCGGCGACCGCTTGATTGTCCGTTGTCGTGGCGGCAAAACCTTTACTACTAATCACTTGCTGTTAGGCTTGGGGCACTCCGCCCGTGACACCATCCGGATGCTGCATGCTCACGGACTACAGATGGAAGCCAAAGGGTTCTCCATCGGGGTGCGCATGGAACATCTGCAGCGCGACATCAATAGGATGCAGTACGGTCCGTCGGCGAGCTTGTTGCCGCCTGCTTCGTACAAGGGGGTAGTACACTTGCGCGACCGAGGGGTGTACACCTTCTGTATGTGCCCCGGTGGCACGGTGATGGCCTCTGCGAGTGAAGAGGGCACGATAGTCACGAACGGCATGAGCGAACACAAACGCGACAAGGCTAACGCCAACAGTGCCTTGTTGGTGAGCGTTACGCCGGAGGATTTCCTGCAGGGGTCGGTGCTGGATGGTATTGACTATCAAGCGAAATTCGAGCAATTAGCCTTCCGGATGGCCGCCGATGGTCGCGCCCCGGGCAACCTCGTGGGCGAGTTCTTGAAAGGGCAGATTGCCGCTCGTCATCGTAAGGTGGTGCCCTCCTATCCGCACGGGCTCTACTACGGTGATTTCTCCCGCTGCCTGCCCGACTATGCCGTGGGTGCGTTGAGGGAGGCACTGCCGCTGCTCGACCGCAAGCTTCCCGGCATTGCTAATGTCGACACTGTACTGACGGGTGTGGAGACACGCTCTTCTTCGCCGGTGCGTATCTTGCGCGGCGAAGATAGAATGTCTTCAATGTCAGGAATTTACCCGATAGGGGAGGGGGCTGGCTATGCAGGCGGCATTATGAGCGCGGCCATCGATGGACTGCGCACAGCTATTGCCATTACTTTTTCTCGAAATTCAGAATAACACCGGAGAACGGCAGGTGCATACCCGCCACCACAAGCTTGTTGTCCCGGATATACTGGTAGGCGTTTTGGCGCGTCTTGACAGCCAACGTCTTGTCGGCATCGTATTTCGCACAATACTCAGGATGCGGAATCTGCAAGGCCGCTGCGTGAATCAAATCGCCGACAATCAGCAAGTTACCTATTTGGTAGAAAGTATGGCCGGGGGTGTGACCGGGCGCATCGATGGCTTGTATGTCATCCAAAATCTTACTGCCCGCCGAAAACGCATGCAGACGCTCGCCATACACCTTGACCATTTCCTGCGTCATCGCATCCTTCTTGAAGGCTTCCAGCTCTTTTTCTGCACAATAGACCTCCGCGTTCGGGAAAAACGCTTTCCCGTCGGCCACCATGCCGCCGATGTGGTCGGGATGGCAGTGCGTGATGCAGACGGCGGAAATATCCTCGGGGTTGATGTGGAGAAGCGTCAGCTTGTCGGCCAGCACACCGCCATTTTCGATGCCAAGGCCAGAATCGAACAGGATGTATTGGCCGTTTTTGCGAATGAGAAAACCATTGATGGCGGCATCAGCCTCGCCCTCAGGCATGCACTCTTCCAAGTCAGCCTTCTTAGCGTCTGGGAAGAGACTCGCGGGCATCTTCCGCTGCTTGTCTTGCAACGTCCAAAGGTCAAAGCCTTGAAAATGAAATTGATACACACCGTCCAAAATAGTGGCTTCCTGATAAGCGGCCTGTTGTTCAGGTTCGGGTTCGGGCTCTTTCGTCTGTTTCTGATGACAAGCCGAACAGAGCGTCACAGCGCAAAGAATGAACAGCAGCTTCCTCATTTCACCAACTGTTTGAAGCGGTCGGAGTGGCGGTAGCGTTTGAACTCGGCGTCGCGCTTGGCTGTTTTCTTGTAGGAGGCATCCAGTTCGATGGCAGTGGCAAGGTTGCTGTAAACGCCCTCTTCGGCTTTCATGCGGGCGGAAAGCACGGCTTTCAGGTAAGCGGTCTTGGCATCCACATCGGTGATGCAGTCGAGGGTTGCCTTGGCAGCGTTGTAGTCCTTTTGCAGCAGCTGCACGAGCGCGGTGTTGTAGTCGCAGTTCTGGCCATTCATCAGCTGAGCGGCTTTGGAATAGTCGCCGTTGAGGATGCTGAGTGCGCCATTGTTATAGTTCTGGTTCACAGGCTGCACAGAAGCGTTGGCAGAGGCCTCGAAGTTAGCTTGCGCGGCGGCAAGGTCACCGCTCAGGTAATCGGCGATGGCCATGTTGTTCAAGATGACACCGTTGTTCGGGGAGAGGGCGGCGGCCTTTTGCAGGTAGTTCAGTGCGGCCTCCAGATCAGCCTCGCTGCCATTCTGGTAGTAATCGTTGAGCTTTAAAGCACCGATGTTGTTGTAAGCACGCCAGTCATTCTCGGTCTTCTTGTTGTTAATCAGAGCCTTGTAAATACGCTCTTTGACGCTCATGTCGGTGGACACAGAAGCGGCGTAGAGTTGTTCGTTGACGGAGAAGTTCTCCGGGTCAGCCAGCACCAAGCGGATGAGCTCGGCGTCCGTGTAGGTGTCGTGTTTCTTGCAAATCATTTGGATCTCGGCACGGCGTAACGGAGGCAGGATGGCATCGGCGATTTCGGGGTAGATGTCCGTCATCTCACGGATCTTCTGTTCGCGCATTTCGTTGCTCGACTGGGAGCGCACCACGTTGAGAATCTGGTTCTTCTGAGCGATGCTTGATTTCTCGATAGCCGCTTCGAAACCGTCCCAGTCTTCACCTTTGGCGTTGTTTACGTATTCAAAGACAGGCTTTTGCAGATCCTTCATTTTGATATTGTTGCGTTTCGCGTAATCTTTCAGATAGGCGTTGAACTTGTCAGCGAACCACTTTTTGCCGACTTGGAAACGGCGTTCGGAAAGTCCCTGGTTGTTGGTTTCCTCGCCCTCGGGGGAGGCCCAGCCGGAAATCACCACGCGGTCGATGATGTAATCGTTACCCATAAAGTCGGTGAACGCCTTGATGGAATCCTTGGCGGCCTGGGTCTTGTTGTTGGGGTTGCTCCAGTTCATCACTGCACTGTTCAGGTCGAAGTAGAGGGTGGCAGTGCGCCCAATGAACTCGGCCTTGAAATTGTGCGGTGCAAGCAGGAAGGCGGTGCCGCTGTTGGCGTTGTCGGTCAGCCTCGGGGTGAGGTTGGCACGGGCACTGGTGTTGCTAATGCCCTCGCCGAGGTTGCGGTCGCCAAAGTCGTGGGATTTCTTCTTCAGGTTGGCTGTCGCGCCGGTCACGATGTCGGCGGTCTCGTATTTCTCGTCGAACTTGAAGGTGCCGGACTTGGTGAAGGTGCCGCCGGTTTTGTAGGGGATGGTGATGCCTTCGCCCTTGGCCTTCTCACCCTTCAGCGTGATGGTGGTGAACGGAGGCGTAACCTTCTCTCCGTCAACGGAAAGCGATGGCGTAAACGTCATGGTGGCCTTCTTTTTCATATACTTGGGCGGGATGGTCCCCTTGATGGTGTAAGCCACTTCGCCGCCCTTGTTCTCCAGGTCGGGATTCTCGAGCGTGACCGTCACCTCAGGGTATTTCTTGACCATTTTTCCGAGGCCGCAGCCGCCCATCAGCATCGCGGCGGCCAAAACCAGGCTCAATGCAACTAATTTTCTCATAGGTTATTAAGGTTTTAATTTGAAATTTCAAAAACGGGGCAAAGATACGTTTTTTTTTAATGACAAAAACCCAGTAAAAAATCAGTCGTAATACACAGAAATGGGCGTTCGGGGCACCATAGAGACGCACGGCCGTGCGTCTCTACAGACCTCGCAAATCCGTTACCGTTTCACAATCTTCCGGTGATATTCCTTCCCGTCCGCGTCCGTCACGCGCAACAGGTACACACCGGCGGGCACGTTCCGCATATTCATCGGCGAATTGGGCGAATTGGGCGAATATATGATACGTCCTTGGAGGTCATACAGGGTGATGTTGGCGATTTCCGCGCCGGAGAGTTCGATGTGCAGGAGGTCGTCGGTGGGGTTGGGGTGGACGGTCAGCGCGGCATCATCGAAATGCATGACCTCGGTTTGCAATGATTTGGGTGCGGAAAGGGTGTCGGAAGGATTATTTGCTCCGTTGTTGTTGGTGAGAATATTTGGCGAGGTGGCCAAGGAAGTGGATCCGCATGAGGCGATATCCGCGAAGAAGTCAGATCCTTCGGCAGCATGAAAACCATCAGTGAGGAAAATGTCTTTCCCTGCATAGATATGTATGCAGGCGCTTGTAGGGATTTGGAAATCGTGTTGGTTGTTCTGAAAACTGTCGACGGCCGAGAATGTTTTGAGAGCCTGGGAAGAAAAAGAGGTATCACATTCCATAATAATGTTTTCCCAGCATTCTGTAGTTGGATAAATATTGACAACAGCTCCTTGTCGATAGTTGAAATTGGACATGCTTCCCTCGGGATTCAGATTGTCAAGAGAAAACCAACCATCACTATCACCAGTCCATCCCCAATTGAAATGATACAAATATTTGTCGGAAAACAGTTTTTTTCTATAGCCATCGCATACAAAAGCGTGGCCCGGACCTGAATTTTGGGATGGTTGACCTCTGTAAAGTAATGGACGACCATTTGTTAAGTTTGACCGAATCAACATTTCCCATTGAATTTCTGAATAATCGTCTTTAGACGCGAAGTAAGCTTCGTTAAAACCAAATGTTTTCAATGCATCAGGAACATTGTTTTCCACAGAAGAGCCTGATTGCTGATCTTCGCAAACAGTAAGACCCCCACAATATTGCATGTTAACACTATTTCCACAGTCACGCATGAGTTTTGCAACAGCATCGCGTTCTTGAATATAACGATTGCTGTTTGATTTGAGTTTGTTGGGCATATTGTTCCAGTTGTATTGAAAGCATCGGTTTGGTATATCCTCGGGCTCTTGCCAAAAACGCATTATCTGTGCCATAGCAGTGGCCACACAACCCGTGAAACAATGTTCGAAAATACCGCATCCCGGTGTATGATAGTTGTAGGCATTGGGTTGCCCGTCGTTGGATTTGTGCTGTCCCCACTGTGTAGAAAGAAGAGGTGACACCATGTTCTTCATAATAATGCATTTTAATTACGAATACTTAAAACATGACATACGGGTTCAAGATAGTAACACATTCCTGGATCAGCAATTTTGAATACTATAGAGGCAGGTTCTCCAGAATAAGTCACAATGGCTGTGATGAAGCATTGTTTCGTGTCATCAAATGTCTCAAGCACCAATTTATCATCACCCCAAACGGTAAGACCGCCTCCCACATTGTCATCGGGGTTGTTTGCTTTTACCGAATCGTCAATTAAAAGACACTGCCATTTATTATCAATAAAAATGAAGGGTTCTCCGTATGAATGTCTTATAAAGCCATTTACCTTGACGGTATCTCCTATGCGTGAAGCGTATGGGTTGTGATATTGTTCTTGATATATGTCCGCATTCCCCCTGACTGCGAAAACATAATTCAGATAAACATCTTGACAGCTATTATATTCGTCTATCGACAGTTGACTAACGCCATATTTGTTGTATAACTGCTCACATTCTTCAATCTTATTGTCTCTGCAAGCAGACATTCCAACACAAACAACCAATATAAAAACAACGATTATATTTCTCATACCACTACTCCTTTCCTTTTTTCAGTTCATTAATCTGATTCTGCAAGTCAATGACATAGCGGGTCAACTCCTCGACCTTCTCCAACAGCAGGGCGTTCATTTCACCGAGGTCAATGTCGCCCCGCTCGTCCACCTCATGGGCGGAAGGGATGCCCGGCAGATGCCTGTTGGTGTTCACGTACTGCTCCAACTCCTTCAAACTCATCAGGTTGTACTCTGTCCCGAAAACGTAGTCCGGCCAATAGTTTTGCGCCCGCAATCCCCCGATAACCAACAGGAAGAGGATGACTATAAATGATGCTTTTTTCATGTTTTTAATTCAAGGGGACTTCTATTATTTACTTCTTCGCGTTGCCGCCGACCTTGGTGCGAAGTCCGTTAAACATCAAGATAAGCAAACAACGCTGCAAAATTACGTATTTCCCGTTTACGTCCGGATTCGGGGATGTAGAGACGCACGGCCGTGCGTCTCTGCAAATTCCGTAAACTGTTATTTTTTCACGATTTTCTGATGGTATTCCCGTCCGTCCGCACCCGTCACGCGCAATACGTACACACCGGCGGGCACGTTCCGCATATTCATCGGCGAATTGGGCGAATTGGGCGAATATATGATACGTCCTTGGAGGTCATACAGGGTGATGTTGGAGATTTCTGCACCAGTCAGTTCGATGTAGAGGAGGTCGTCGGTGGGGTTGGGGTAGACGTTCAGTGCGGCATCGTCGGCGGTACGCATCGTTTCGGTATGAAACGATTTAGGAACGACGAGGGTGTCGGCGGGATTATCAGCTCCCTCTCCAACCATATCAGATGTATAATCGGTCGTTCTTGCTTCCTCGCACGGCTCGCATGGTACAATGTGGGCGAGGAAGTCGCTGCCCGGCTCGGCGTAGAAGCCGTCCTGCAACAAGACTTCCTCGTGCGCCGCGTATTCTGATGTCGCCCCCGAAGGGATCGTCCGCCATGAAGCGGGGTAGTCCGAATTATTCGGGACACTGGTCAAGCGGGTGAAGGTTTTGGGGACATTCGCATAAGGATCAGGTGTTGTGTTGCCATAAGCATTGTAATATATGTGGTAGTGCATCCACAAGGGTAATTCAAAGTTGCAATAGTCCTGGGTTCCGCTGGGATGAATGTTGAAAACGGCGGCTTGTTGAGAATTAAAAGCAAAATTTAATGTGTAAAAACTAGGATTTAGTTGATCTACAGTGCACCACATATTACAAAAGCCATTCCATCCCCAGTTAAAATGAAAGGTGTTGTCACTTCTGTACCCATCACACACAAACGAGTGTCCTTCTTTGATTGTTTTGTCATATCCTCGATAACAAACAGGGTATCCTCTGTCCAAATCCGCTTCAAGTAAAGAAATCCAATTATTCTGATGAAAAATTCTCCATTTGTGGTCACATTCACTATATCCAAAACTCTCCAAAGCATTTGGTATGTATGAAGTACTTGCCGATGATGAACACTCGTCTTTTCGAGGATTACAATAATCCGTATTTACTGCTGTACCACAGTCTCTCATTAATCGTGCAACTGCGTTTCGTTCTTTTATGTATTTGGAATTTCCGAAGTATATTAATTCATCGGGCATATTACACCAATCATACTGCTCAGTTTTGCCAGGCATCCAAACAGGATAATTCCAATACTTCATAATTTGGGCCATAGCAGTGGCCACACAGCCTGTCGGACATTTTTGATGAGTATCACAATTACAACTGTCATGAGTTGCGGAAACATAATAATTGTATGCATTACAATCCCACCCCCAATCATTCGAATAGCTTTGTCCCCATTCTGTGGTCAATAAAGGCGACACAATATCTATAGTAACAGCCCTTCCAGATTCGAAATACTGCAAAAGCTGCCATTCTTCAGAATGGCTTGAGGTCAAATTATTACGAAAACAATATAGAATCTGTTCCTCATAGTCTTCAATCATGTCCCGCAACCCGTCAGGAATGTCGGCATAATTGTCCAATATGGATTGTGGTGCGCATACTCCCGTCGGAAGGCTGTATCCTAAAACAGGAATACAGGCCTTATTCCCCGACAGCAACACCTTTTCCCCACTTTGAAATAGCACCTCGAAAATCAGAACCGTGTCACCATTGTTTTTAGAATTGACACTTGATACGGAAGATTTGGTCAAATTTGTCCGTCCATTGTATTTCATCGTGTTCACAGCGGCATTGATCGCCTCCTGTCTTGAGACTTGTTGGGCGACGGCAGACAAGAACATGAACATAACCGAACTAAGAAATAAAACTCTTTTCATGACAGTCCTACTTTATTCGAAAAATATTTCTTGGACATCCCCTATCGCTGGAACTATATAATATGACCCTCCATTCGTGTGCAAAGAATTAAAGAATAAGCGCCCTTTGACATAACATTTTTTGGACACATCTATCTCTTCCAGTTCTATCGGATAATTGTATAATTGTATATATATGCCAATTTCAGGGCTTGTGTACTCTGGACTGTCGCAGAGAAACAAGTTGAGACTTTTACCATCCCAATATGAAACATAACCACAAACCATAATGGTGTCTCCTTTATGGGACCAATAGGGAAAAGAAGCCTCTCCACCACAAATCAAATATGTATAATTTTTGTCTATTGCTTCGCATGAGTTGTAATCGTTTGCTTTCAATTCTGGGATTTCGTTCGTCTGATAAGGCTGCACGCACTGCTTCCTGCATCCAGTCAGGAAACATGAAAGCACTATAATTGCTAACACTAACTTTCTCATACCACTACTCCTTTCCTTTTTTCAGTTCATCAATCTGATTCTGCAAGTCAATGACATAGCGGGTCAGCTCCTCCACTTTCTCCAACAGCAGGGCGTTCATTTCACCGAGGTCAATGTCGCCCCGCTCTTCCACCTCATGGGCGGAAGGGATGCCTGGCAGATGCCTGTTGGTGTTCACGTACTGCTCCAACTCCTTCAAACTCATCAGGTTGTACTCTGTCCCGAAAACGTAGTCCGGCCAATAGGCTGAACTGGTGTTCACCCGCACGCTCTTGGCCAGGATACCGCCGTTCACCGCCAGGTTCGCCTGCGGGTTGTTGGTTCCGATGCCCACGTAGCCGTTGTCCTTGAGGAAGAGGCGATAGTTCATGCCACCATGCGACGGAGTCCAAGGTATAAAAAAGTTCAAACCATACCCCTCGTTTTCATTGTTCACATACTCAATTCCCCACTCTCCGGCAGGATACAGCGCGGATGTGGTGTCACCGAATAGCAGGGATCCGTTGGTGGAGCCCGGCGCACGATGCGAGGTTCTGGAAATCAGCACATTGCCACCTACAATGTGCAGCATCTGCTGGGGAATGCTCGTGCCGATGCCCACGTTGCCCGAAGTGCCGATGTACATCCTGGTAGTATTGTTAGTTTTAATGACCAGCGGAAAATTGTTATATGTTCCTAAAAAATAAAAAGAAGGCAAACCTTCCAAAAAACTGTTCCCGGTAAGGCTCCAATAATTGTTTTGCGCCCGCAGTCCCCCGACAACCAATAGAAAGAGGAGGACTAAAAATGATGCTTTTTTCATGTTTTATTCAAGGGGACCTCTATTATTTTTAACTTTTCCGCGCCACATCATCAGACCCTGCGAGGTCCGTTGAACAGAATCTGAAAACATGACACGGCGAATTTACATTTTTCTGTGACACATCGGTTCAGGGCACCGTAGAGACGCACGGCCGTGCGTCTCTACAAACCGTGCAAACCTGTTCCTCCGAAAGTTATTCGTTCGTGTATTCTGGCACCGTGGTGAAAAACAGCCCCGTGAACGTGAACTGCTTGGTGGCAGTGTCACGATAGACTAACTGAGCCGGGATGTTCAGGAAGATGCGGTTGTTGTTCTCGTCAGTGTAGTTTAACGAACGGTCCGGCATATTGAAGAAGTCCTCCGAAGTCAGCCCAAAGGTGTCCGTAGTGGTGACACAAATGCTCGTGCCAATTTGTTGGAATTGAACAGAAGTAGCTTTAGCACAGTAATTTCCCTCTCCCATACAATCCACGTGTACCCACTCTCCATTATCCCAAATACAACCGTTACAACCTTTAGC
>Ga0310696_10001941_pt1 | contig 28456 bp, 25 predicted proteins | sample AusTroGonzalo_MG_4_FD_203885 | JGI IMG/M metagenome (GOLD analysis project Ga0310696, IMG submission 203885) | Bovine rumen microbial communities from tropical cattle in Woodstock, Queensland, Australia - Gonzalo_02 (v2) (version 2) | ecosystem: Host-associated > Mammals > Digestive system >...
CAGGGATTCGCCACCTTGATGCCGGTGGAGACCGCCGTGGCGCGGCCGTGGATGCTGTGGAACCCGTAGGTGTCCATATAGTACGGAAGCCGGGAGGAACAGCCGATACCGGACACCACCACGTAGCGTTCCTTGTCGTAGCCCAGCGCCTGGCTCACCTTCGGGAGGGCGCGCTGCAGGGCAGCCAGCACGGCGTGGTCGCCGCAACCGGGGCACCAGCGGACCTCCTGGTCGCTCTTGAAATCTTTGAAAGTCAGTGTTGCCATAGTCTACATCTCCTGCTGAATGGCCGCGACGAGCTCGCTCACGAGGAACGGCTGGCCCTGGACCTTGTTAAACTTCAGAATCACCTTACCGGGGAATCTCGCGCGCAAGTAATCGGCGAACTGCCCGGAATTGAGTTCGCAGACGAGGATCTTGTCAAAGCGGGAGAAAACCTGCCCCGTATTGGCGGGCAGCGGGTTGATGTAGTCGAAATGCACGTAGGAGACGTCCCCGAGCTCGCGGACCGCAGAGAGGATGTGGCCGAAAGTGCCACCCCAGCCGACCACCAGCAGCTTGCCGCTGTCGGGGCCGTTCTGCATCTGGAGCTCCGGCAGGTCGCGGGCAATGCGCTCCACCTTCTCGGCGCGCTCAGCGACCATCATCGCATGGTTCGCGGGATCAGTCGACAGGACGCCGGCGTGGTTCTTCTCCAGGCCGCCCACACGGTGCTCGAGGCCCTTCTGGCCCGGGAGCGCCCAGCGACGCACCAGGGTTTCAGGATCCCGCTCGAAGGGGTGGAACTTCTCCCCTTCCGGCGGCGTGCCGTGCACGAAGGGCGGTTTGATCTCCGGATAATCCTTCATCGCAGGGATGCGCCAGGGCTCGGAACCGTTGCCCAGGAAACCCTCGGAAAGCAGCAGGACCGGGGTCATGTGCTCCAGGGCAATCTTCGCCGCCTGGAACGCTGCGTCGAAGCAATGGGCGGGAGAATGGGCGGCGATCACCGCCATCGGGCACTCACCGTTGCGCCCGTAGAGGGCCTGGTTGAGGTCGGACTGCTCCGTCTTGGTCGGCAGGCCCGTGGAAGGGCCGCCGCGCTGCACGTCGATGACGACCAGCGGCAGCTCGGCCATCACGGCGAGACCCATCGCCTCCGACTTCAGGGAAAGGCCCGGACCGGAGGTCGTGGTCACGGCCAGGCTGCCGGCATAGGCGGCGCCGATGGCCGTACAGATGCCCGCGATCTCATCCTCGGCCTGCAGCGTCTTGGCGCCCAGGCTCTTGTGGATGGCCAGCTCCTCCAGGATGGCGGTGGCCGGCGTGATCGGATAGGAGCCGCAGAAGAGGGACAGGCCCGACTTCTCCGAAGCGGCAAGCAGGCCCCAGGCCGTGGCCTGGTTGCCCGTAATGTTGCGGTAGGTTCCCTTCTCCAGCTTTTCCGCCGGGGCGACCGTATAGGTGTTGGGGATCACCTGGATGTTGGCGGCGTAGTTGAAGCCGTCGTTCAGTACCTTCTTGTTGGGCGCGATCACCTCGGGGTGCTTCTTGGCGAATTTCTTCTCCAGATAGGCGTAGATGTACTCCAGGGGCCGGTTGTAGATGTAGCAGGCCATCCCGAGGGTGAACATGTTCTTGCACTTGAGGATGGATTTGGGATCCATCCCGCTGTCCTGCAGGCTCTCACGCGTGAGCGTGGTGATCGGGGAGACGATCAGGGTCCGGTCTTCCACCCCGAGTTCGGTGAAGGGATTGTCGGTGGTAAAGCCCGCCTTTTTCATGCCGGCCTCATCGAAGGCATCCTCGTCCACGAGAATCATCGCGTGGCGCTTGCACCATTTGGCATTCGCCTTGAGGGCGGCCGGGTTCATCGCGACCAGCAGGTCGCAGAAATCCCCGGGCGTATTGACCCGGTCACTGCCGATGTGGACCTGGAATCCGGACACCCCGGAGACGGTCCCGTGCGGGGCACGGATTTCGGCCGGATAGTCCGGAAAAGTAGAGAGTCCGTTGCCGTAAATGGCGGACATATCCGCAAAAAGAGACCCGGTGAGCTGCATGCCGTCACCCGAATCTCCTGCGAATCTGATTACAACATCTTGAACGTCAATGACTTTGTGTTGCATCACGTATGTTAGTGTTATTAGGTGTGTGGTTCAGGTTAGAAAAGCCTCATCCCGGAAGGTTCCCGGGACGAGGCTGAGGGTCTTGGCGCCTACTGCTGGGCGGCCTGCTGCTGAGCCTGGAGCTCGGCGGCGAGGGTTTCAAGCGTACGGTCGGCCGGGATATTCAGGGCCTTGCGGGCATCCGGCGTGAGATCGATGCTCTGGGCAGGATCCAGGTAGAGGACGGACTGCATGTCGAAGACATAGATGTAGCCACCCTTCTTGGCGAGATCCTGGACCACCTCGTTCACCTTCTGGTAGATCGGGGCCATCAACTGCTCCTGCTGCTGCTGGAGTTCGGCCTGAACGGTCTGAGAGAACTCCTGGATGCGCTGCTGGATATCGGTGAGCTCTTTCTCCTTGCTCTGGCGGGTCGCTTCCGTCCAGGAACTGCCTTTCGCCTGGTACGTGCTCATCTTGGAGTTGAACTCCTCCACCATCGCCTGGTAGGTCTCCTGCGCTTCGTTGCTCGCTGCGTTCATCGTCTCACGGGCCTTGTCCATCTCCGGGCAGAGCTGGACGAGCTCGGTGGAATTGACGTGGGCAAACTTCGGCTGGGCAAAAGCGGAAACCGCAGCAAATGCCGTAGCGGCAATCAAAAGAATCTTTTTCATTTTCGTTCTGGATTAAAATTGTTTTCGTTGTTATCTGTCAAAATTGCTGTCCGATCACGAAGTGGAACTGGCTCTTCTGTCCGGCAGGGCCGTCAAAACCGTAGCCCCAGTCGACACCAAGCAGACCCACCATCGGTAAGAAGATGCGAACACCGACGCCGGCGCTGCGTTTGATCTGGAAAGGATTGAAATTTTTGATGTCGGACCAGCAGTTACCGCCTTCCGCAAACACCAGTGCGTAGATGGTCGAAGAGGGCTGCAGGATGACCGGGTAACGGAGTTCGACCGTGAATTTGTCGTATACGTTACCGGCATAGGCATAGCCGTTGGAATTGTAGCTGGACGGCAGGTACGGGGTCAGCGAGTAGTTCTCGTAACCACGCAGGGAGATCACCTCCGTACCGTAGGAATAGTAGCCCGACATACCGTCGCCACCCACGAGGAAGCCCTCGAACGGGGAATAGCCCCACTTGCGGTTGTAGTAGCCGAGGTAGCCGAACTGGGCGCGCGTCATCAGCACGAGGTCGCCGATCAGCTTGCTGTAGGTCGTGGCGGAGAATTTCCACTTGTGGTACTCGATCCAGCGGTAGCGGTCACGCCCGGACCAGTTGTCGTAGTTGACGTCCTTCCAGCTCTTGACGGGCACTTTGTTGCCATTGGCATCGAAGTCGTATTTCCGGAAGAGGGAGAACGGCGGCGTGAGCTGCAGCGAGAAGTTGAACTCCGAACCGGAACGCGGGTAGATCTGCTGATCGGTGGAATTGCGCACCAGGTTGAAGGTGTAGTTGATGTTGTGCGCCATACCGTCGTCGAAGATAAAATAGCCGGAATACCAGTTGGTCAGCTTGTACGTCTGCCAGCTGAATCCGTTGTAGAGGACGAAGTAGTTGTCGGGCCACTTCAGCCGGTTACCCAGCGAAGCTGAGAAGCCGAACACCTCCATCTCGCGGTCGTGGCTGAGGATATTGAGCGCGAGGTAGGAGTTGGTCTGGCGCGTATAGTAGGCGCTCAGGTTGAGCGCGGTCGGTTTCTTGCCGAAGAGCCAGGGCTCGGAGAAATTGGCGGACAGCGCGGTGTAGTAGGTACCGTTGGTCTGGAAGCGGAAGGCGAGGGTCTGCGCATCGCCGAGCGGAACCGGCCGCCAGGCGCCCTTCTCGAACATCCGGCGCGTGGAGAAGTTGTTGAAGCTCACGCCCACGGTGGCCACGAAGGTCTTGCCGCCCCAGCCGCCGGACAGCTCCAGCTGCGAAGAGGGCTTCTCCGTGACGTTGTACACGAGGTCCACCGTATTGTCCATCGCATTGGGGATGACGGAGTATCCGCCGTCCTTCATGATGGCCTCCGAATCGAACTGGCCCAGGGATGCAATCTCGCGGATGGAACGCTCGAAATCGCTCTGGCTGAACAGGTAGCCCGGACGGGTGAAGATCTGGCGGCGGACCACCTTCTCGTTGGTCAGGTCGTTGCCGTTGATGATGATGTTGTTGAGCGTGGCCTGCTTGCCTTCGGAAATCCGGAGCTCCACGTCCACGGAGTCGTTCTGGATGTTGGTCTCGACCGGGGTGATGTTGAAGAAGAGGAAACCGTTGTCCCGGTAGAGCTTGGTGACGTCCAGCTCATTCTGTTTGCCGCCGCCGTAGAGATGCTTCTCCATCGTGACGACATCGTAGACGTCGCCCTTCTTGATGCCGAGCACTTCGTTGAGCACATCCGATCCGTACACCGAATTGCCGGTCCAGGTGACGTCACGGAAATAATACTTCTGGCCCTCGTCGAACACGAGATCGATGGCCAGCTTGCCCGGCTCGACATAATAGACGGAGTCGCGCACCAGCCGGGCGTCACGGTAGCCCGCCTCGTTGAAGGCGCTCACGACCGCCTTCTTGTCGTTGATGTATTCCTTTGCATCGAACTTCTTGCTGCTGAAGAAGTTGTAGATCTTGTTGGACTTGGTCTTCTTCATGGAGCGCGCGAGCTTGAACTCCTTCACGTGCTCGTTGCCGATGAAGTTGATGTCCCGGATACGGACCTTCTCGCCCTTGTCGATGGCGAAGTTGACGCGGATGGCGTTCTTGACGATGGAATCGCGCTGGACCTGCGTCTCGACGTTGCACTGCAGGAATCCCTTTTCCGCGAAGTAACGCTTGATGATGTCGACGGATGTCTTCTCGACGTAATCGGAGAACTCGCCGCCGCGGCGCAGGTTGAGCCGCTCTTCGATGTCCTTGCGCTCGCCGGACTTCACGCCGGTGAAGGACCAGCGGGACACGCGCGGACGCTCCAGGATCTTGATCCGGAACCAGGCGGAGTCGCCGGCGGCATTGAGGCTGTCGATTCCGACGGACACATCCTCGAAGAAACGCTGCAGCCAGAGGCGTCGGACCACGGCCGAAATCTCGTCGCTCGGGACGGTCACTTCCATACCCTTGTGCAGGCCGGTCTGGGAGATGATCTGCTGATCGCCGAAATAGGTATTCCCCTCGACCGCAATGTCTGCAATAATATATTTCTTGGGATGGGTGTAATCCACTTCCGCGCCTGTCCCCTGCGCCCGGACCAGCGCCGGGGCAAGAAGCAGAACCAGAAGGGTCAATATCCGTCCTAATCTCATTTCCATTCTAAAAATGTGCAAATATACCCATTTATTTGATTTTTCCGAAACGCCGGTCCCGCGACGCGAACTCTTCCAGTGCCTCCAGGAAGGCTTCCCTGCGGAAATCCGGCCACAAGGTCTCGGAGAAAACAAATTCGGTGTATGCTGTCTGCCAAAGCAAATAGTTGCTGATTCTCTTTTCGCCCGAGGTCCGGATCAGCAAGTCCGGGTCGGGTATCCCTGCGGCGGCTGTCACCAGGTGACGGCTCAAGTCTTCCGGCTGTACCGCACGCCCGGGGTCATTCATCAAATCGTGTGCCATCTTTTCGGCGGCTTGCAGGATATCCCACTGCCCGCTGTAGCTCAGGAAAAGAATCATCGTCAGCCCCTGGTTGTCCCGGGTGTCCCCCATCGCCTTGCGGATGTCCGCATTGAGCTCATCCGAGAGCCGTGCCAGGTTGCCCAGCACCACGAAACGGATGTCGTGTTCCTTGAAATTGTCCAGCTCCTGGATCATCGCCCGGCCGATCAGTTCCATCAGCCCGTTCACCTCCCCTTCGGGACGCCCCCAGTTCTCCTCCGAGAAAGCGAAGAAAGACACATACGGGATCTTCCAGTCCACGGCCGCTTCCATCACGGCACGTACGCTGTTCACCCCCTCGAAATGCCCGTAGATACGCTCTTTGCCGCGTTCCTGGGCCCAACGGCCATTGCCGTCCATGATGATCGATACGTGCTTGGGAAGTTTGGTAGGTACTTGCATAATGGGGTCATTCTTGGTCGCCGCCGTTCCGGACATCCTCCCCCCAGAGCAGGCGGGAGCGCAGCGCGTTGATGAAATTGGAGTGGCCGGGCCGCAGGCGCTTGAGCCGCACCGGAGCGGCACTCACCTCGATCCGGGCTCCGGCCGGAATCGTATAATTACGGTTGTCCACCGTGAGCACGGCCCGTTCGTCCCGGGAGCGGAGCGAAATCCGCAACAGGGAGGACTCCGGCACGATCAGCGGCCGGACATTGAGGTTGTGCGGGGAGATCGGCGCCACGATGAACACCTTCGTTTCAGGCAGGCAGATCGGGCCGCCGACGCTGAGCGAATAGGCCGTGGAACCGGAACTCGTGGCCACCAGCAAGCCGTCGGCCCAGTAGGTCGGCAGGGCGGCGCCGTCCACTTCCACGTCCACGCCGAGCATCGAGGCGCTCACGCGCGAGACGCTCATCTCGTTCAGGGCGAAGGACAGGGGTTCATCTCCGGCGAGCGCGTCGCAGCGGACCTGCAGCAGTTCGCGCTCCTCGACGCTGTAGTCACCCCGGGACAGGGCCTCCAGCACGGCCTCGGGGTCGCTCTCGGACAGGAAACCCAGGCGGCCGAAATTGACCCCCAGCACCGGCACGCCCGCCGGGACCGCCAGGCTGGCGGCCGACAGGAAAGTACCGTCACCGCCCAGGCTCAGCAGCAAGTCCGTGTCCGGAAGAAAATCGGACGGGCCGCCGACCGCGTACAGCGAATGTCCCGCGGCCCGAAAGCGCTCCAGAAGCGCTTCCACGCGGGCATCCCCCATGAGGCGGGGCTTCTTGATATAGTAGGCCAATTTCATTTCGAGCCTCAAATTTAGCACTTAATTTACAATTATTATATAGAAATGTGTACTTTTGTACGTTTTTACAATGGAAATGAAATGACCCGATTAAGCGTAAATATCAACAAGATCGCCCTCTTGCGCAACGCCCGCGGAGGGAACATGCCGGACGTCCTGAAGGCCGCACTCGACTGCGAGCGTTTCGGCGCCCAGGGCATCACCGTCCACCCCCGTCCCGACGAGCGGCACATCCGCTACAGCGACGTGCGCACCCTGCGCCCCGCCGTGACCACCGAATTCAACATCGAAGGCAACCCGACCGGCAGCTTCTCCGCCCTGGTCTGCGAAGTCGTCCCCGACCAGGTCACGCTCGTGCCCGATGCGCCGGACGCCCTGACCTCCAACGCCGGCTGGGACACCATCCGCCACCACGCTTTCCTCAAGCGCACCTGCGCCAGCTTCAAGGAGCGCGGCATCCGTACCTCCATCTTCATCGACCCGGATCCGAAGATGGCGGAAGGCGCCCTCAAATGCGGCGCCGACCGTGTCGAGCTCTACACCGCCGCCTATGCGGCAGGCTATGCCGGCGACCGCGAGGCCGCCATCGCCCCCTACCTGGAGACCGCCCGCGCCGCCCGGGAGCTCGGGCTCGGCCTCAACGCCGGCCACGACCTCTCCCTGGAGAACCTCACCTATTTCATCCAGACCATCCCCTGGACGGACGAGGTGAGCATCGGCCACGCCATTATCTGCGACGCCCTCTATCTGGGTCTGGAGACAACTATCGGGGAATATTTATCGTGTATTCAGAATTTTTGACTATTTTTGCACACTTTGACAATAAGTAACAACCGATAACAATGAAGAAATTACCGCTTATCCTCAGCATCATCGCCCTCTGCGGCATGATCGCCCTGGCCGTCGTCATGTTTACCCAAGGCGACAAGAAGAACCCTGCCGCCGAGCCCGAGACCCAGGTCGCCCAGGCTGGTGCCATCGTCTGGTTCAACATGGACCGCGTCCTCGAAGAGTACGATATGGCCAACGACCTGCGCAGCGTCTTCGAGACCAAGGCCAACAGCATCAACCAGGAAGTCACCCGTCGCCAGAACAAGTTCCAGAAGGACGCCAACTCCTTCCAGGACAAGATGAACAAAGGCCTGATGACCCAGTCCACCGCCCAGGTGCAGTACCAGAAACTGCAGGAGCAGGAGGCCAGCCTGACCAACTATGCCCAGCAGAAGCAGCAGGAGATCCTCGAGGAGCAGCAAGTGATGCTGAACCAGATCTCCGACGCCATCAAGTCCTTCGTGGACGAGTTCAACGTTACGGCCGGTTATGCGATGATCATCGCCACCCAGGGTGACATCCTCCCGATGCCCGTGGTGAACGGTTCCGCCGAGCTCGACATCACCGACGCCCTGATCGAAGGCCTCAATGCCGCCTACGTCAAGGAGAAGGGCAAAACGGAATAAGGGTTGAAGATCGCCATACTGTCCTGCTTCTACCCCTACCGGGGAGGAATCGCCCAGTTCAACGCCAACCTTTTTGAAGAGCTGGGCAAGAAGCACGACGTACGTGCGTTCAATTTCAGCCGGCAATATCCGGATTTCCTGTTCCCGGGCAAGACGCAATACGTCACCCCAGAAGATGAAGCCGTACCCATCGAGGCGGAAGCCTTGCTGGATACGGCTGATCCTTTGTCCTGGGGCCGCACGGCCCGTGCCATCCGGGATTGGGGCGCCGATCTGCTGATCGTCCGCTACTGGATGTCCTGGTTTGCGCCCTCGCTGGGCGAAGTGGCCCGCAAGATGGCCCCCGGCTGCAAGGTGGTCGGTATCCTGGACAATGTCATCCCGCACGAGCGGCACGGGTTCGACAGCCCCCTCACCCGTTGGTTCCTGAAGGGCCTGGACGGCGCCGTCACCCTTTGCGAAGAGGTCTCCCGCGACCTGCTTGCCTTGCGCCCAGACATCCCCAACACGGTCTTGCCCCACCCCATTTATACCCATTTCGGGGCTCCGGTGCCCCGCGAAGAAGCCGCGCGCAAGCTCGGCCTGGCGCCGGACCGCAAGACCCTGCTGTTCTTCGGCCTGATCCGCGAATACAAGGGGCTGGACATCCTCCTGCAGGCCTTCGACCTGTTGGATGACAGCTACCAGCTCGTCATCGCTGGAGAGCCCTACGGCTCTTTCGACAAATACCGGCGCCTGATCGAGGGCGGTCGCGCCCCGGGCGACGTGCACGTCTTCCCGGATTACATCCGCGACGCCGAAGTCAAGACTTATTTTTCCGCCGCGGACCTGACCGTCCTCCCCTACCGCAGCGCCACCCAGAGCGGCATCAGTTCGGTGTCCAACCATTTCGGGGTACCGATGGTGGTCACGGACGTGGGCGGACTCAGGGAAACGGTCGGCGAGCGCGGCACAGGAATTGTCTGCGAAGAAGGCACGCCCGTATGCGTGGCAGAGGCCATCCGCCGCTATTTCGGCGATCCGCAGCTGCAGGACCGCCTGCGTGAAGGCATCCGCGCTGAAAAAGACCGGCTTTCCTGGAGCCGTTTTGCTGAAGACCTGACCGGCTTTGCCGCCGGCATAACTAATAGGACACGATGAAGAAAGTTTGTACGCTCCTCCTGCTCCTGTGCTCCTTGAGCGTGAGCGCCTGCGCCCAGTGGTACCTGTTCCCGGGCAAAAAGAAACAGCAGCAGACCGAGACGCCTGCCGATTCCATGACGGCTTTCCGGGACAGTCTCCTCATGCGGGACGCCCAGACGCAGCAGGATTCCACCGTCCTCGCGGACAGCCTCAGCGCCGAGGCCGTCGTCCTGGACGATGTGTTCATGCTGGACATTCCGTCCGTGATCCATATCGGACTGGTCCTGCCGCTGCAGGCTTCTGAAGCCAAGCCCAACACCAACTTCCTGGATCTCTACAGCGGAGCCCTCCTCGCTTTGCGAGACCTGGGCGCAACCGGCCTGCAGGCAGACCTGCAGGTCTTCGACTCCGCCGACGGCAAGATTGCCGTGCCCACATCGCTGATCGACGAGAGCGATGTCATCCTCGGCCCTGTCGGCTACGACGAGATGCTCCAGGCGCTGCCGCAATGCACGCCCGGCAAGGTCCTGATCTCCCCGCTGGAGCCGAAGACGGCCCCGCTGGCCGCCGATCATCCGATGGTCCAGGCGCCCGCCCCCTGGACGGCCCAGATCGATGAACTGGTCCATTGGATGGGACAGGAAATCCTCCCCGGCGCCCCGGTTTACGTGGTGCGGGACACCGCCACGGTCATCCAGGGCGAGCAAAGCGCCTACTTGATAGCCCGCCTGCAGGACCGCATGGTCAACTACAAGAGCGTGGTCTCCGTGCGGGAGATTCCTTTCGAAAAGAACCGTCCGGTGAACGTGCTGATCGCCTCTGATCGCGACAACTTCATCACCTCCACCGTCAAGTTCCTGGGCATCGAAGGCGCGCGCAACGGCAACGTAACCCTCTACGGGACCAGCCGCATCCGCACCAACGGCACGGCGCAGACCGACCTGCACCACCTCAACGCCCACCTGACGAGCGCCTATTTCATCGATTATGACGACCCGGCCGTGGAGAAATTCATCCTCGCCTACCGGGCCCTGTTCCAGAACGAACCGGGGTCCTTCGCTTTCCAGGGCTACGATGCAATGCACTACTTCGTGTCCATCTGCGCCCGGTACGGCCGCCAGTGGTACAAGAAGCTCCCTTATTACGATGAGCGGGGCCTGCAGTCGGACTTCCGTTTCAACGAGGAGACGCCCCGTGTCAACCAGGCCGTCCGCCGCATCGTCTACCATCCGGACCTGACCACCTCCGTCGCCCGCTAACCGACGGCCGGGGCGATGCTGATGACCGAGACCTTGGCGTCCGGGGTCAGTTTACCGTTCTTGAAGAACTCGGGATCGACGCCGATCTGATAGGGATCGTCGTGGCCGGAGAAGATCCAGGCCTTGCCGTCAAATTCGCTCACATAGGGGTCACGCCCCTCCTCGTCGTAAGAATAAAAATCCTTGAGTATCTCCATCGCCTCGGCGGCGGGCATCCCGACGTAGATTTTCTCGAACAGCTTATATCCCGGGTAGAGTACGTCGATGGCGTCCACCGTATAGGGCCCGTATCCATAGGCATAGATTACGATACGCGGCTGCGACTCCCCTTCCTTGATATAGCCCCAGGCGTGGACATTGTCCTCCTCTGTCGGGATCCAGTCGGTGGAATAGCCATGGATGCTATAAGGGATGGGATCTCCGAAATTGATCTCCCCGACACCGTTGCTGTATACAAGCATCGGGCTGTAGCTCCGGTCGCGGACGAACTTCGTCCCGTTCCAGTCGTAGCAGACCGGCGTGGCACCAACCCCCTGGATCGTGACGATCAGGCGCTCCGGTTCCTCGATCCAGTCGAAGCAGCGGTCCCGCATCGACCAGTAGAGCTCATCCTTGTTGAGCAGCAGCAGGCCGTCGTCGGTGAGGTCGGCGTCCGTATACGGGACATCCAGCGGCAGCGCAGTCGCCGTGGCCTTTTTCTGCGAGACGGAATACCAGTAGCAGGTCGTCTTCATCAGGCGGGAGCCTCCGGAGCGGTCTTCCCGCAGCTCGAGGATACCGAACAGCCGGTCCGGATCGGCACCCGGATACACCGACAGGATGATATACGAGATGGGCCCGTTCTCCTCCGTCAGGTCCTCCGCCACTTCCTGCATCCACGCGGGATCCAAAATGGTCGGACTCCAGAAAAGCTGATTATCAATTTCATCGAGATAGTCGCCGTAATACCCCTCGTCCTCCGTAGCGGTCTCAAAAGCTGCCCGCTGCTCTTCATATTCCTTATGGAAGGCCTCACGCTCGGCTCGCGTGGCGATGCCTTCCGGCAGATCCGCATCGGGAAGCGCTTCGAAGAAAGCCCAGACCTTCTCAGGAGTAAGAGCCGGCAGGGAATCGGCCCCGCGGGCGGGCACGGCGAACGCGACCAGCGACGCCAGCGCCAGGATAGCAAAAAATCTATTCATAAGGCAAAGTATTATTTCTTGCGGGCCTCGATAGCGGCGGCGATGCCGTCGCGCATCTTGCGGCCGACGTTGGAGAACAGCTGCTTGGAGCCGTCCGCGAACTCGAAACCATAACCGAAAAGACCGTACTTCTTGTACGCGACGATCTCGGAAACCTCCAGGCAGAGCGGGTTGTACCGCGCCTGATCCTCCGGGAACTTCGGCAGCAGATACACCTTGGTGGGCGTGAAAAGCATTTCCCCGTTGTAGGACTCGATGCGCGTCTTGTTGATGGCGGGTTCAAACGTGGCCTCGATGGGCTCCTGAATGTCTTCCTTGCGGAAGCTCTTTTCCAGTTCTTGCATGATGGTATAGGTTTAAAGGAAACGTCTTCAAAGTTACAACCTTCCGGGGACTATTCCAAGCTTCAGGTCAAAACTCCGGAGCGTCCGGCGAGGTACATCCGGTCTTCGTTGAAGGAGAAGAAGCGGTCGTCCGAGATGACGACGTGGTCGAGGAGGGCCAGCCCGACGGCGCTGAGCCCGCCGCGCAGGGCGTCGGTCTGGCGGATGTCCGCCTTGCTCGGCCTCGGATTCCCCGTCGGGTGGTTGTGGACAAGGATCAGGCCGGAAGCTCCCTTGTCCAGCGCCCGGCGGATGATCTGCCGCACGTCGATCACCGTCATGTTGCCGCCGCCCGAGCTCACGCGGGACTTCCCCACGAGGTAGCCGTGGTCGTTGAGCAGCAGGATCCAGCATTCTTCGTGCGGCAAACCCTTCAGCCGGGGAATCATCAGCTCGAAGATCTGGCGCGCGGTGACGATGGGGGTCTTGACCACGGAGGATTCCTCCAGCAGGAAACGCCGCCCCAGCTCGAAGGCGGCAATCACGCTCGCCGCCTTGCCCGGACCGATGCCGGACAGGGAGAACATCTTGTCCTGCGGCAGGTTGAACAGCACGCTGAGCTGGCCGTCGGCCAGCGCGAGCAACTCCCGGGCGAGGTCCAGGGCGCTCCGGTCACGTCCACCGCTGCGCAGCAGGATGGCCAGCAATTCTCCGTCGCTGAGGCTCCCGGCGCCGCGGGCGAGCATTTTTTCACGCGGTCGCTCATCCGCACTGAGGTCTTTGATTTTCATAGCGGGGCAAGGATAGGCATAAATATCGGGAAAGCCGATAAAAAAACGCTTCCGGCGGACCGATTTTTATGATTTTTAATACGTATCTTTGCTCCGATGATATCCCACGATGATCCTGAAGCCCTGATGCTGGAGCACGGTGTGAAACCCACCGCCAACCGCATCCTCATCCTGCGCACCTTTCTGCGCGAACACCGTCCCCTCTCGATGACCGAGATCGAGACGGCGCTCGAGTCCGTGGACAAGTCCATCATCTCCCGTACCCTCGCCACCTTCCGGGAGCACCACCTGCTGCACGCCCTCGAGGACGGCGGCGACAGCCTGCGCTACGAAGTCTGCCGTTGCGGCGAAGAGGGGGCCGATACCGACCGCCATGTCCATTTCCACTGCGAACGCTGCGGGCGCACCTTCTGCTTCGAGGACCTGCCGGTCCCGGCGATCACCTACCCCGACGGCTTCGACGTGCACCACATCAACTACATGGCGCACGGACTCTGCCCGGAATGCTCAAAGCGAAGGGATTCGCCGGTCGGAGCCGGCGAATGACGGAAGGCGGCGGGCGGCAGTTTGCCCCCTGCAGGCATTTAGCGAAAGCTGGTTTATTTGCCTGCAGGGGGCAAAGCTGTTGCTCGCCGGGACAAATCAGGCAAGATTGCAGAGCAGGGTCGCCTGGGTGCAATCGCAAACGACGACATCCACCAGATCCCCGGGACGGTGCTCCGTGTCGGGCCAGACGCACATCTTGTTCTGGCTGTTGCGCCCGCAGAGTTCGGCGGGATTGCGCTTGGACGGCCCTTCGACCAGCACGCGGAAGGTCTTGCCGACATCGCGCCGGTTGCTCTCCAACGAGAGCCGGTTCTGCAGCGCGATGATCTCCTCCAGGCGGCGCGTCTTGACCGCGGGCGGGACGTCGTCGGGATATTTCTTCGCGGCCAGCGTGCCCGGCCGCTCGGAATACTGGAACATGAAAGCGGAGTCGAAGCCCACGGCCTCGAAGAGGCTCAGCGTGTCGCGGTGGTCTTCTTCGGTCTCGGAGCAGAAGCCCGCGATCACGTCGGTGGAGATGGCGCAGTCAGGCATCAAGGCGCGGATCTTCGCCACGCGCTCCAGGTAACCCTCCCGCGTGTAGCGGCGGCGCATCTTCTCCAGCATCCGGTCGGAACCGGACTGGACCGGGAGGTGGATGTGGCGGCAGATGTTGTCGTGGGAGGCCATCGTCTCCAGCACGGCGTCGCTGATATCCTGGGGATTGGAGGTGGAGAAACGGACGCGCAAGCCCGGCACGGCTTCGGCCACCAGGGCCAGCAGGCGGGCGAAATCGATCTCTTCGTAGCGGTAGGAATCCACGTTCTGCCCCAGCAGGGTAATCTCTCGGTAGCCGTCGGCGGCGCAGTTGCAGGCCTCGCGGACGATGGTCTTCCAGTCACGGCTGCGCTCCGCGCCGCGGGTATAGGGAACGACGCAGTAGGAGCAGACATTGTTGCAGCCGCGCATGATGGAGATGAAGGCGGAGACGCCGTTCTTGTCCACCCGGACCGGTGCGATGTCGCCGTAGGTCTCCTCGCGCGAGAGCAGGACGTCGATCTGCGGATGCCCCTGCGTGGCGGCGGCGAGCAGGCGGGGCAGGCTCCGGTAGGCGTCCGGACCGGCCACGATGTCCACCTTGCCCGACTCCAGGAGGGCTTCCTTGAGCCGTTCGGCCATGCAGCCGAGGATGCCCGTCACGACCCCGGGACGCGTCTTGCGGTGGAAGTTGAACTGCTCGATGCGGCCCCAGATGCGCTGCTCGGCATTGTCGCGCACGGAGCAGGTGTTGGCGAGGATCACGTCCGCCTGCGCGATGTCCTCCGTGCGGCCGTAACCGGCCTTGGCGAGGATGGAGAAGACGATCTCCGTGTCCGCCACGTTCATCTGGCAGCCATATGTCTCTATGTATACCTTTTTCATACGGTTTCGCAAAGATAGACTTTTTTCTTATCTTTGCGAGATAGTTTAGCACAAGAAACCATGAAGCGATTCCAATTTGTCCTGCTCCTTTTGCTGGCCCTGCTGCTGTCGGGCTGCAAGGGGAAAAGTATCAAAGATATCTCGGTCACCTCGGTCCGGCTCGTCTCCATCGTACCCGAAGGGCTGACCGGCCTGTCGGCCCTGGTCGAAGTGGGGATCCACAACCCGACCGTCGGTTTCGAACTGTTCGACATCGAAGGGCTCGCCCGCTACCAGGGCCAGGACGCCTTCTCGGCGAAGGCCGACCAGCTGGTCGTCTCGGGCAACACCGACAAGCTCTACCGCATCCCCGTCCAGGGCCAGATTGCCGAAGGCTTCAACCCCTTCCAGCTGCTCAAACTGTTCGGCAGCGAGTCCACCTTCGACGACGTGACCTTCACGGTCCGGGGCAAGGTGGCCCTGCGCGGCGGCGTTGGCAAGAATATTGAGATCAAGGACATCCCGTTAAGCCAATTCTTCAACAAGGAGGAAAAGAATGAAGTCGAACAAGCCCAATAAGATCCTGCTGCTCACCCTCCTCTCGCTCTTCTGCTTCGCGGCTCCCGGCCTGAGGGCCCAGAACTTCGAAGAAGAAGGGACCGGCGAGGTCGAGCACACGGGCACCGAGGTCCAGCTGGACTCTACGCTGCTGGGGCGGGACATTTTCTCCACCCTGCCCGAACAGGTGGTCGTACGGCAGTCGCCGGCGATCCGCGCCGCGCTCAACAAGCAAGTCGCTTCCAACGCGGGCAAGAGCTACAGCGGCTTCCGCATCCGGCTCTACTTCGCCAGCAACCGTTCCGCACGCGAGGAATCCGCCTCCGTCATCCGCCGCTTCAACGAGATGTATCCCGGCATCCAGGCTTACCGCAGCTACGAGTCCCCGAATTTCAAGGTGACCGTGGGCAATTTCCGCACGCGGCTGGACGCCGAGGCCCTGTTGAACCGGCTCAAGGGAGACTTCCCGGACGCGTTCATCGTCCGCGAGCGCTTCAAATATCCGTCCATCGGGCAGGCAGTCAGCCGTCCGGACCCCGTCACACCGCCAAGCGAATAGCCGATGATCAAGCAGGGATTGGAAATCAAACAGCAGCAGAAGCTCTCCCCGCTGCAGATCCAGACGATCAAGCTGATCGAGCTGCCCATCCAGGAGCTCGAACAGCGGATCCGTACGGAGCTGGAGGAGAACCCCGTGCTGGATGACACCCCCGATCCCGAGAAGCCCGAGGACGCCAAGGATGTGTCGCTCGACGAGATCACGGACGAGGGCGACATCCCCGCCTACAAGACGCGCGTGAACAACTGGGGCAAGGACCCGCGCCCCGAATACAACACCTTCTCCGTCCGCCAGAGCTTCACCCAGTCCCTGATGGACCAGCTGGGCTACCGCAACCTCACGCCCGAAGAATACAACATCGCCTCCTTCATCATCGGTTCGCTCGACGAAGACGGCTACCTGCGCCGCGACATCGAATCGCTGGTGGACGACATGGCCTTCCGGGCCGGCATCCAGACCGACGCCGAACAGGTCCTGCGCCTGCTGCAGATGATCCAGGAATTCGAACCGGCGGGCGTCGGTGCGCGCGACCTGCGCGAGTGCCTGCTCATCCAGCTCCGGGGGATGAAGCAGACGAACGACACGGTCAATGCCGAACGCATCCTGGAAGACTATTTCCAGGAGTTCTCCAACAAGCATTTCCAGAAGATCATGTCCCGCCTGGGGCTGTCCGAGGAGGAGCTCAAGCGGGCGATGGGCCGTATCGTCAAGCTCAATCCCGCCCCCGGCGGCGAGGTGGATTACACCTACACCGACCAGGCCCAGCAGATCGTCCCGGATTTCATCCTGGAGGAAAACAGCGGGCAGCTTTCGTTCACCATGCCGCGCTTCTCCGTGCCGGAGCTGCGTGTCAACAAGAAATATGCGGACCTGCTGATCGAAGCCAAAGGCTCCTCGGAGCGGGCCCAGAAAGAGGCGGCGACCTTCGTCCGCCAGAAACTCGACTCCGCCAAGTGGTTCGTGGAGGCGCTCAAGCAGCGCCAGAACACGCTCAACAAGACGATGTCGGCCATTCTCGAGTACCAGCACGACTACTTCGTGTCCGGCGACGAGGCGGACCTGCGGCCGATGGTCCTCAAGGACATCGCCGAGAAGACCGGGTTCGACATCTCGACCATCTCGCGCGTGGTCAACAGCAAGTACATCGAGACGCATTTCGGCATCTTCCCGCTCAAATATTTCTTCTCCGAAGGCATGGAGAACAAGGAAGGCGAGGAAGTGTCCACGCGCGAGCTCAAGAAAGCCCTGCGGGAATGCGTGGACGCCGAGGACAAGAAGAAACCGCTGACCGACGAGCAGCTGGTCGAGGAAATGGGACGCCGCGGCTACAAGCTGGCCCGGCGCACGATCGCCAAGTACCGCGACATGCTCGGCATTCCGCTGGCCCGCTGGCGCAAAGAGTTGTAGGCCATGAAGTACAGGAACCTCGGCATACCGGACATCATCCAGTTCAAGCGGCTGCTGCGCGACCGCGGCCTCAAGGCCACGCCCCAGCGTGTGGCGGTCCACGAGGCGATGCTCGCGCTGATCCACGCGGGAGCGGATGCGGTGGCCGCCTGGATCGCGGAACACGGGGAGACCTCCGTTTCGTCCGCCTCGGTCTACAACATCCTCTCGCTGCTCGCCGACCTCAAGATCTACGGCCGCTGCTCCAACCGGGGCGGCAAAATGATCTTCGACGTCCGGACGAGGCGTCACCTGCACCTGTACGATACGCAGAACGACGCGTACCGCGACCTCGAGGACGAAGAACTGCTTACCTGGGTAGAATCCCACTTTAAGGGCCGCCGTTTCCGGGGCTTCCGCATCGAAGGCTTCGAAGTGCAGCTGCTCTGCCGTCCCACCCGCAAAGCGGGCCTGCTGAAGCTGGCGGAGAAATAATAACGCATTAAAAAAGAAACAGATGGAACATATCAAATGTCTGATTGTGGGCGGTGGCCCTGCCGGGTATACGGCCGCCATCTATGCGTCGCGCGCGGCGCTCGCCCCGGTCCTCTACGAAGGGATGACGCCCGGCGGGCAGCTGACCACGACGACCGTCGTGGAGAACTTCCCCGGTTTCCCGAACGGCGTGGACGCGGGCCAGCTGATGGATGATATGCGCAAGCAGGCCGCGAACCTCGGCGCAGACATCCGTCGCGGGGCCGTGACGGCCGTCGACCTCGGGGTACGCCCCTTCCGCCTGACGGTGGACGGCAGCGTGGAACTCGAGGCGGACGCCCTCATCATCGCCACCGGTGCGACAGCCCGCTACCTCGGCCTTCCCTCCGAGGAGAAATTCCGCGGCCTGGGCGTGTCGGCCTGCGCCACCTGCGACGGCTTCTTCTACCGCAAGAAGGACGTGGCGGTGGTGGGCGGCGGCGACACCGCCTGCGAAGAGGCGAGCTACCTGGCCGGCCTCTGCCGCAAGGTCTATATGATTGTCCGGCGCGACGTGCTGCGGGCCTCCGTGGCGATGCAGCAGCGCGTGATGAATACCCCCAACATCGAGATCCTGTGGAACTGCAACACGCAGGAGGTGCTCGGGGACGCTTCCGGCGTGACGGGCGCGCGGCTCGTGCGCAAGGATGGCGAGGTTTTTGATATACAGGTGGACGGCTTCTTCCTGGCCATCGGCCATCACCCGGCGTCCGAGCTCTTCGCTCCCTGGGTGGCGACCGACCCCAACGGATACATCCTCACCGACGGCGGCAGCAGCCGCACCAGCGTGGAGGGCGTGTTCGCGGCCGGGGATGTGCAGGACCCGCACTACCGCCAGGCCGTCAACGCGGCGGCTTCGGGGTGCCGGGCCGCGATGGACGCCGAAAAATATTTGACACGATGAAACGATCCTCCCTTCTGACAGCCCTCGCCGTGCTGGCCGCCTTCGCCGGCCTGACCATGGGGTGCAAGTCGCAGTATGACCAGCTCCTCGAGAGCAACGACGTGGACGCCAAGTACAAGGCGGCTTTCGAGTATTTCAACAACGGGAAATACAACCGCGCCGCCCAGCTCTTCGAGTCCCTCACCCTGCTGACCAACGGCACCGAGCGCTACGACACGGTGATGTACTACCTGGGCCTGAGCAACTACTCCAACAAGGATTACTACACCGCGGAGACCAACTTCCAGCAGTATATGACCTATTTCCCGCAGAGCGCCTTCTCCGAGATGGCGGAGTTCCTGCGGATCGACTGCCTGTACCGTTCCACCCTGCGCTATGAGCTGGACCAGGCGCCCACCTACACCGCGATGACGGCGATGGGCGAGTTCCTGCGGGACCATCCGACCGGCGCCAACGCCGACATCTGCCGCCACTGGTTGGAGGAGCTCAGCGAGCGTCTCGACCGCAAAGCCTTCGAGAACGCCCGGCTCTACTACAAGATGGAGGACTATCTGGCTTCCCGCGTGGCTTTCAAGAACATCCTCAAGGACGATGCGGACAACGTGTTCCGCGAGGACATCCTCTACTACTCCGCGATGTCGTCCTACAAATACGCCGAAATGAGCGTCCCGTCCAAGAAGAAAGAGCGCTTCCTCGTGTTCCAGGACGACTACCTCAACTTCATCGGGGAATATCCGGAATCCGCCTACCGCAAGGAGCTGGACGCCCTTTACAACAAGGTGAAAGAAAATTAATGAAACTTCCCGGCACCCCCGTGCCGTACTCTAGATATGGAAAAGAAAATACCTACCAATACCATCACGCGGGACATCCGTGATCTCGCCGCCCCGACGGGCAACATTTATGAGACTGTCGTCATCCTCTCCAAGCGCGCGAACCAGATCGCGCTGGCCGAGAAAAAGGAACTGGCCAAGAAACTGGAGGACTTCCGCGGTGAGCGGGACACGATGGACGAGGTCTTCGAGAACAAGGAGCAGATCGAAATCTCCAAGTACTACGAGCGCCAGCCGAAGCCGGACCTGGTGGCAATCTCCGAGTTCGAAGACGGAGAGCTTTATTACCGGGTAGCCCAGGAAGACGGTGCTGCATAGTCTCCATATACGGAATTACATACTGATTGACTCTCTGGATATTGAATTTCCGGAGGGTCTGGTCATTATTACCGGCCAGACCGGCGCCGGCAAGTCCATCCTGCTGGGAGCCCTGTCGCTGCTGGCCGGGGCCCGCGCAGACGCCTCGCTGATCCGGGAAGGGGCCGATTCCTGCGTCGTGGAGGCCGAATTCGCCGGTCAGGACGAGGCGCTGGACGCCCTGCTGGACGAAGCGGACGTGGAGCGCGACGGCGACCGCCTGCTGATTCGTCGCGTGGTGTCGGCTTCCGGCCGCTCGCGCAGTTTCATCAACGACTGTCCGGTACAGGTGGGCCTGCTGCAGGAAGTGGCCGCCCGCCTGGTCGACATCCACTCGCAGCACAACAGCCTGCTGCTCACCGACGCCCGTTTCCAGCTGTCCGTACTCGACCATTTCGCGGGCAACGGGGAGGCGCTGGAGGCCTGCCGCGCCGCCTGGCGCGAGCTGCAGGCGGCCAAAGCCGCCCTGGCGCAGGCGCGTGCGGAGCAGGAGCGCCTGCAGGCCGACAGCGACTACAACGAAGCCCAGTGGCGCCAGCTCGACGAAGCGAAACTGGTCCCCGGGGAGCTTGAAACCCTGGAAGAAGAACAGCGGAGCCTCGCCAATGCGGAGCAGATCAAGGAAGGCCTCGGCCATGCCTTAGCGTTGCTGAGCCCCGACGGGGAAACCCCGGGCGTCACGGCCGCCGTCAAGGAAGCCGCCCGGGCGCTGGAGCACATCACCCGCTACCTCCCGGCAGCCTCGGACTTGCAGGCGCGGCTGGAATCCGCCCGCATCGAGCTGGACGACCTCTGCGGGGAAATCGAATCCCTGGACGGCCGGATCGACCTGTCGCCCGAACGCCTGGAAGCCGTGGAGGACCGCCTGTCGCGGCTCTATACCTTATTGAAGAAACACCGTTGCGCGACCGTGGACGAGCTTATCGCCGTGCGTGAACGCTACAGCGAAATGCTGTTTGACACCAGCGCGGCGCAGGACCGCATCCGGGAGCTGGAAAGGACCGTTCAGCGGACGGAGGGCGCCTATCGCGACGCCTGCGCCACGCTGACGAAAGCGCGCTGCACCGCCGCCCCTGCTTTCGCCGCCGAGATCACGAAGTCGCTGCGCTTCCTGGAGCTGGACCGCGCCGTGTTCGAAGTGCAGATCCTAGCGGCGCCCGAAAGCGCCACGGGCACGGACCGGGCACAATACCTGTTCTCCGCCACCGGACGGGATCCCGTGGACGTGGCCAAGTGTGCGTCCGGCGGCGAACTGTCCCGGATCATGCTGAGCCTCAAGGCGATGATGGCCCGTTTCGTCGGGATGCCGACGCTGATTTTCGATGAGATCGACACGGGCGTGAGCGGCAGCGTGGCCGACAAGATGGGCCGCCTGATCTGTGAGATGGGCCGCGAGATGCAGGTCTTCGCCATCACGCACCTCCCGCAGGTGGCCGCCCGGGGCGACGCCCATTATGTCGTGGAGAAATCCGACGCCCCCGACGGGCGCACCGTCTCTTCCATCCGCGAAGTTCGCGGCGAAGCACGCACGATGGAGATCGCGCGCCTGCTTTCCGGCGCCACGATTAGCTCCGCCGCTATTGCGAACGCAAAAGCGCTCCTGGCGGAGCGCTAGACTTCCGATGCTTTCAGTGATTCGATGATCGCTTTCGCACGGCGGATGCGCGTGCGGACCGTGTTGAGCTCCATCCCGAGTTCCTCGGCGATCTCCTTGTACTGCAGGCCGTCCAGCAGCCGCATCCGGGCGATGGTCCGGTAGAGCTCCGGCAGGCCCTCGACATAGCCTTCCAGCTTCTCGGCATCTTCCTCCTCGACAATCTGCTCCAGGGGCGTCGCCGCCTCGTCGCCGATGGTGTCCAGGATCTGTCCGCTGCCGCCGCTCTCCTTGTCGAGCGACACCAGGCGGCTCTGGGCGCGGTGCTCGGCGTCGATGGTGTCCAGCGCCGTGTTGTGCGCGATGGTCCGCAGCCAGGTGGAGAACTGGCTCTTGGACGGGTCGAAGGAGCGGATCTGCCGGAACGCTTTCTCGAACGAACGCGAGCAGATGTCGTCGATGTAGAAGTCGTCCAGGTTCTTCATCGAGCCCCGCAGATAGGTACGCAGGCCGCTGATGTGGGTGTCCCAGAGTTCGGTGAAGGCGGTGCCGTCGCCGATAATCGCCCGGCGGACCAGTTCGTCAGTGGGCTTCGAGCCAGGTGTTTCCATCTTTGCATTCTACAGTTAAGGGGACAGACAGGGAAATGACGTTCTCCATCGCGCGGACCAGCAGTTCGCGCACGGGCGCCACTTCTTCCTGCGGCACCTCGAGGAGCAGTTCGTCGTGGATCTGGAGAACCATCCGGGCCCGGTAGCCGCCTTCGCGCAGCGAGCGGTCCGCGGCGATCATCGCCAGTTTGATGATATCGGCCGCCGTGCCCTGGATGGGGGCGTTGACGGCGTTGCGCTCCGCCAGGGCGCGCACGGTGGCGTTGCCGGCGTTGATGTCGGCGATGTAGCGGCGGCGCCCGAAGAGCGTCTCCACATAGCCCCGTTCCCGCGCCTGGGCGATGGTCGCGTCGATGAAGCCCCGGATCGAGGGGAAGGACGCGAAGTAGTCGTCGATGATCTGCTTGGCCTCGGCGCGCGGGCAGCGCAGCCGTTCCGCCAGGCCGAAGGAGGAGATCCCGTACATGATCCCGAAATTCGCCGTCTTGGCGATGCGACGCTGATCTGCGGTCACCTCCGCGAGCGGCACACGGAAAATCTTGGCGGCCGTGGCGGCATGGACATCCTCCCCGCGGCGGAACGCATCCACCAGGTGGGCGTCGCCGCATAGGTGCGCCATCAGGCGCAGTTCGATCTGCGAATAGTCCGCCGACATCATCACCCAGCCCGGTTCTCCGGGCACGAAAGCCTTGCGGATCTCGCGGCCCTCTTCGGTGCGGATGGGGATGTTCTGCAGGTTGGGGTTCGACGACGACAGGCGTCCCGTTGCGGTAAGCGCCTGGTTGAACGTCGTATGCACACGGCCATCTGTCGGAGAGATGTAGCCGGCGAAGGGTTCGATATAGGTAGACAGCAGCTTGCGCAGGCCGCGGTAGTCCAGGATGGCATCGATGATGGGGCTGCGGTCGGAGAGGCGCTGCAGGGTCTGCTCGTCGGTCGGCCAGGCGCCCGACTTGGGTTTGCGGGCCTTCGGATCCAGCTTCAGCTTCTCGAAGAGAACAACGCCTACCTGCTTGGGCGACAGGATGTTAAGCGTCGGATCCCCGGCCATCTGCCGCACCTCCGCCTCGCGTTCGACCATCTTGCGCCGCAGCCCGTCGGCGAACTCGCGAAGCGAGCCCAGGTCCACCTTGACCCCGGTCTGCTCCATCTGCGCGAGGATGCGGATCAGCGGCTCTTCGATCTCCCCGTAGAGGCGCTCCATCCCCTCGGTTGCGGCCATTTCCTGCTGCAGGATCGCAGAAAGCCGCAGGATCGCGGCGGCTTCCAGCGTGTGGTCGGGACCGCCCTCCTCGGGCACTTCGTCGAACAGCGACCCGCTGCTCTCCCGGCCCCCGGCCGTCAGTTCGACGCCCAGGTAGCCGCGCGCCAGCACGTCCAGCTTGTGGCTCCGCTCGGGGCCCAGCAGATAGTGCATCAGGGTGATGTCCGCCAGCCGCCCCGCCAGCGTGATGCCGCGGGAGGCCAGTTCCCGGATCGTCGCCTTCAGGTCCACGCCCGCCTTCACCACCGCTGCATCTTCTAACAGCCCGCGAAACTCCTCCGGCGCTCCCTCTGCCACGCCTTCTGCGGTCGCCACGAACATCCGCTGGCCCTGCAGGTTAACGGCTATTTTCGCCGGAGCGCCAGCGGTCAGCTGGCTCGGCTCCAGGCATCTTCGCGCTTCGCGCTCATCCCACCGCTGCGCTTCGCTTGCGGTCCCCCCGTTCACGAGACCACGGGCGGCCACGGATGCTGGAGCCGACCAGCTGACCGGCTTTGGCGCCGGCTTTGCGTTTTCGGAAGCGGGGACTGATACTTTCCGGAGGAGGCGTTTCAGCGAAGGCATTTCGTAGAGGTCGAGAAGGGCGTCCACCGCGGGCGTCTCGACGGTATCGTAGACGAGCTGCGCGGCGGTGACGTCGAGCGGGATGTCCGTCTTGATCGTCACCAGCTGCTTCGACAGCGCGATATGCCCCTCGGCCGCGCGAAACTGCTCCTGCTGCCGCGCCGTCAGCTCGTCCAGGTGGGCATAGATCCCCTCGACGCTGCCGTACCTGGCCAGCAGCTTCGCGGCGCCTACGGGCCCGACGCCCTGCACCCCGGGGACATTGTCGGAAGCATCCCCGCAGATCGCGAGGATATCGATCACCTGCGCGGGCGAGGCGATCTTCCACTTCTCGCAGACCTCCGCCACACCCAGCACCTCATTCTCGCCGCCTCCCTTCCCCGGCTTCAGCTGCCGGATCTGGGGCGTGATCAGCTGCCCGTAATCCTTGTCCGGCGTCACCATCCACACCTCGAAGCCTTCGGCCGCGAAGCGCAGTGCGGCGGAACCGATCACGTCGTCCGCCTCGAAGCCCGGCACCATCAGCACCGGGATATCCAGCGCGAGGACGATCTGCGTCAGCGGCTCCAGCGCCTCCACGACCAGCTGCGGCGTCTCCCCGCGGTTGGCCTTGTAGTCCGGATAGAGCGCGTTGCGGAAGGTCCCGCCCGGCGGATCGAAACTCACGGCGATGTGCGTGGGCCGTTCCCGGTCGATGAGTTCCAGCAGATACTTCGTGAAGCCGAACAGGATCGATGTATCCACCCCCTTGGAATTGACCATCGGCCGCCCCAGGAAAGCATAATACATCTTGAAGACGAGCGCGTGCCCGTCGATGAGCAAGAGTTTCATAAAGCAAATATGAAACTTTTTTCGGAAAGTTTCAAGAGGGACAAAAAAGAAGGCCCTCCGGAGCGGAGAGCCTTCTTTAAATGAGTAGGATCTATTAGTTCCAACCCGGGTTCTGCTCGATGTTCGGGTTCTTGTCCATCACGGACATCGGGTACGGGAAGAACTCGTGCTTGCCAGCCTTGAAACCGACCGTGTAGCCGGCATCGATGGCCTCGTGGGTATCCACGGTGTAGAAGCGGCTGTTGGCCTCAGAACCGTTCTCCCACTTCACGTTCTCACCGGCCTTGGGTGCACGGTGGACCTTGTCGAAGAGCTTCGGAACAGCCTTGCCGGCGTCAGCCACCTTACCGGTGTCGCCCCAGCGGAGCAGGTCGAGCCAGCGGCTGCCCTCGAGCCAGAGCTCGTAGGACTTCTCCTTCTTGAGGACATTCATGTCCACGGCGGCAAGTTCTGCCAGACCGGCACGCTTGCGGATCTGGTTGACGGCCCAGGCACCCTGAGCGGCATCACCGGACTGCAGGCAGGCCTCGGCGTAGAGCAGGAGAACCTCCGCGTAACGCATGATCACACCATTGTTCAAACGGACATTGTTGCCATAGGCGCCGCAGTCGGAGCCACGCACCAGCTGCTTGAACGGCAGCCAGAAGGACTGGCCGTAGAGACCGTCCTTGACATCGGCGATACCGATGGCCTTGGAAGCCTGCTTCTCAGCAAGGGTCAGGTCCTTGATCTTCTTGCCGGTAGCCTCATCCACGACAGCGTCGCTATACTCCATATTGTAGACAGCGTCATCGATGTGCTTGAGCGTAGCGTCGAAGCGCGGGGAATGGCCGTCGTTGGCGAAGAACTCGTCGCCGAACCACTGCGGGACACCCAGGCCGCCCCAACCGTCGGCACCACCCTGATAGACCAGGTGCGGAGCAGCGGCGAAGTGGTCGACACGCCAGCTCCAGATGTTGGCCTCCATCCAGGTGGAACGCTGGATCTGACCACCCCAGGCACCAAGGCCGGAGTTGTACTCGATGTTCAGCTCGAACACCTTCTCCTCGTTGCCGTCACCTTCGATGTGGAAGTTCTGCCAATACTTCTCGCCAGGGACCAGGGCATACTTGCCGGAGTCGATGACCTTCTTGAGAGCAGTCTTGGCACCATTGTAATCCTTCAGGAAGAGGAGCGTCTTGCCCTGGAGAGCCCAGGCGAAGCCCTTGGTCACCTTGACGGCACCGTCCTTGTCGGCCGTGCTGGCGCGCTCGTCGAGATCGGCGACGGCAGCCTCGCACTCGCTGACGACCCAGCGGAACAGGTCCTCGTGGGACATCGGGTTGTCCGGATCCTTGTCGGAGTTGTACGGAAGGCCCTCAGCGATCACGTGATCGATGAACGGCGGGCAGTTCCACAGAGCCGTCAGGAGGAAGTAGATGTAGGCACGCATGACACGGGCCTCAGCGACACAGCGCTTGGTGGTAGGAGTCACACCGCCCTCGGGCAGGCCATCCTTGAAGTTGTCGATCACCAGGTTGCAGGCGTAGTTGACCTGGAACAGGTTCTTGTAGAAGTGGTCGACCACCTGGTTGCCGGAATCGAGGCGGAACTCGTCCAGCTGAGCCATGAAGTCGTTGTCGCCGAAGTTGGAACCGGCGGCGTACATATCGTCAGCGCAGTTGTTGAGAGCGGCCTTGTAGTCCGTGTAAATGGAGCTACCGTCCTGGCCGGTAATGCGGGTGGCGAAGCGGGCATAAGCCGCCGTCAGAGCCGCCTCAGCGTCTGCATCGGTCTTGTAGAAATTCTCGTAAGCGATAACACCCTTCTGCGGAATGTCAAGGTTCTTCTCGCAGGAAACTGCGGCAAACAGGGCGGCAACAGCGAGAACCGAGTATACTAATTTTTTCATATTCCGTATTCTTTTAAGCATTAGAACGTCAGGTTCACACCGAAGACAACTTTCTTCATGGTAGGATACGAACCGGAGTCGACGCCACGGGAAGTGGAGTTGTTGAGGGAAGCGGTCTCAGGATCGGCGCCCGGGTACTTCGTGAAGGTGAAGTAGTCGTCGAGGGAGACAAAGAAGCGAAGATCGCTGATCAGAGCCTTCTGGGTGATGGCACGCGGGATGGTGTAGCCCAGCTGGATCTGCTTGATCTTGAAGAAAGAGCCGTCGAAGACGCAGGCGCTGGAGCTCCAGAAGTCCCACTTGGTGGCGACCTGCTTCAGATCAGGATACTTGGCCGTGGCGTTGTTGACGGCCGGGTTGCCCCAGGAGTTCCTCCAGTAGGTGGTCAGGCCATTGGTCTTGGGACGGTCGGCGGAGACCATGAGGTTGTAGATCTCGTTGCCGGCGGCACCGGTGCCGAAGATCACGAGGTCGAGGCCCTTCCAGGCGAGGTTGATGGTCAGACCGTAGGTGAGGTTAGGAATACCTTCACCGACGTACTGCTTGTCGTTGTCACCAGGGGTGGCGATGATCTTGCCGTCCTTGTCGTAGTACTGCGGAGCACCCGTAGCCTGATCGACACCGGCGTACTTGTAGCCGCGGAAATACCAGATCGGGTAACCGGACTCAAACGCGGAAGTCAGGACTTCGTTCAGACCGCTGACGACATCGGTGTCGAGACGGCCCTTCAGGGAGTGGACCTCGAGGACCTCGTTGTGCAGGGTCGAGAGGTTGGCGTTGACGCTGTAGTAGAAATCACCCACGTGATCCTTCCAACCGAGCTCGAACTCGAGACCGGTGTTGAGCACCTTACCGGCGTTCACATAAGACTGGGCAACACCGATTTCCGGCAGGTTGTCAATCTGGATAAGGAGGTCGTTGGTGTACTTGCGGTACCAGTCGACGGTGAGGGTGAGGCGATCGCGCAGGAAGCGGGCGTCGAGACCGGCGTCATACTGCTCGGAGGTCTCCCACTTCAGATCCGGGTTGGCCAGGCCGGAAGGCATGGAACCGTAGGTCGGTTTGCCACCGCCGGCGGTCGGGTTGTACTGGTAGTACTGGCCGTTCAGGGCGATGGAGGTCGAGTAGCGGTAGCCGCTCAGGACGTTCACGTTACCATTGAGACCCCAGCTGCCGCGAATCTTCAGGAAGGAGACCGCGTCGCGGCTCACGTTGTCCTTGAAGAACGGCTCATTGCTGATGGTCCAACCGGCGGACACGGAAGGGAAGTAACCCCAGCGGGCTTTCTTGGACAGCTTGGAGGAGTCGTACGCATCGGCGCGGAAGTTGGCCTGGATGCTGTAGCGGTTGTCGTAGCTGTACATCAGACGGCCGAAGTAGGACAGCTGGGCGCTCATACCCGGAGCGTTGCCGACATTCTTGGTCGCGCCCGAATTCAGGTAGCTGATGTAGAGGAAGTTGGGCTCGTAACCGGAGAGGATGTCCGGACCGTTGGAGGAGATGCTCGCATTGTCGTTGTGGCTCTCGGTGTAGGACATACCGATCATCGCGCCGACGCTGTG
>Ga0310696_10001943_pt1 | contig 28442 bp, 23 predicted proteins | sample AusTroGonzalo_MG_4_FD_203885 | JGI IMG/M metagenome (GOLD analysis project Ga0310696, IMG submission 203885) | Bovine rumen microbial communities from tropical cattle in Woodstock, Queensland, Australia - Gonzalo_02 (v2) (version 2) | ecosystem: Host-associated > Mammals > Digestive system >...
GCGCCTCTTTTTTGTTCCGCCAGTTCGATTCTTCTTTTTTCCAACTCCTTTTTCTTCGTCTCAAAGTCTTCTTGTGAGAGAATTCCGGCGTCGAACAGTTCTTCCAATTTGATGAGATTCTCGTCAACAGAACCGATTGCTTGCGCGCCTCTTTTTTGTTCCGCCAGTTCGATTCTTCTTTTTTCCAACTCCTTTTTCTTCGTCTCAAAGTCTTCTTGTGAGAGAATTCCGGCGTCGAACAGTTCTTCCAATTTGATGAGATTCTCGTCAATATTCTCGTCGGCGCGAAGTTTCTTTTTTTGTTTTTCCAGTTCTTTTTTCTTTTCTTCAAATTGTTCTTTCGAGAGAACGCCCGCGTCGACAAGATCGCTCATCTTTTGAAGCGTATCGTCCGTTTTGTCAACAAGCTTCGGCACAGGCGCAGATTGCGGCTTTGCCTCTGCCGAAAGACGAAACGTGCTGCCGGCGACAAGTAAACCGCCAATCGTCATCAGGATCGGACCGGCGCAAATGGTAAGGGTGGTCTTTTCCCCCCATTCTTTGACAGCGTTATTCTTGTTTACCATAACGATGGAAAAAACAAGAATGAGTATGGAGAAAACGATGTTCAAAATCCCGAGCAAGCCGGTAGAGGGAGAAAGGTCTATGACCTTAAATAGTTTTACGGCAACGAATACAAGAACGCAAAGAAAAGAAAAAGCAAATCCGATCCAAGCGAACGTATTGACAAGAGGAAATCCTTCTATTTTTATTGGGTCTGGATAATCTCTACCGTGTAAATCGTAGAGTGCCTTATAAGCTGAATATTTATCTTTTAACTCTTGATTTGTCACAGAGAGAGTAGGAAGAGAAAGTGACGTTGCGTCCTTATCTTCCGTCACTTTTAGAAAATGTCCGGACAAACCGACCGTTGTAAGAACAAACCCGATCAGCATTATCACACACAGAAGCAACGTCGGACCGTCAACTGAAGAAACGTTTTTGTTATGGATTCCCAGAAGGCACAAGACAGAGACGAGCAAAGCCCCGAACAGCGTTAACAGGGGACCGAAAGCAATGTCGCATTCATACACTCTCGCCATTCTGAAGGAGAAGATAAAAACGAGAATTGCAAATACTAAATTGAAAAAAACGCAGAGCCAAACGATTTTTTCTCCATTCTGGACAAGATTACACGCGATCACTATAACGGCAACAACGCTTGCAATCGTGAAGCCGAACGTGCACCAAGCAAATGCGTTTGTATATGAAGCCCATTGAGAAGGAAAATCATTGCTTTCTTTCGCCTCATTCTTTACTGCTTTGGTCAATTGAGAAAGAGTAACCGACCGATCATCATCTGGTTCTTTTAAGAAATCACCGAATAAACCAACGAAAGTCAGAACGAGTCCGATAATGATAAGCGCGCAAAGAACGAGCGTCTTCGTATCTATGTTGATTTTAGCGGTATGATCCATTTTACCCTCCAAAACTCATTTCAGTTTGTTCCCGCACCAAAAACAATAATTGTATTCCGAGTCGTTTTCACTATTGCATTGAGTGCAAAGGCGTGTTTTTGCAGAACCGACCTGCGATTTGTTTCCAGCGTTCTTCCCGCTTTTTTGCTGAATCTTTGCAAGCTTGATCTGAGCCTTCATCATTTGTTTTTCATGCTCTCTTGCTTGCTCTTGCTGTTGGAGCTTTTCGTCCTCCATCTCCAGCTCGGCAATGTCTTTTTGGACACCGATTGCAGCGGGGACGACGGAAATGGCGGCTTTAATCAATCCGGAAATCAACCCCATCGTTTTTACCTCTTTTTCTTAATCAAGTTGCAAAATGTGTTTCTTTTTTTCATCGAACTCTTCTTGAGTCAGAACGCCGGTATCTAAAAGCATTTTTAACTTTTGAAGCAGTTCTATTTGCTGGTTAATACTATTGTTCGGGGGTTCGGTTTTTCCTTTTGAGATTTTCATCCCGCAGTTCGTACAGAAACGAAAAAACGGTTGCAGAGCCTTCCCGCAGTTAGGACAGGCGCCTTCGGTAGCGGGGCGGGCGGTTAAATCTTTATAAGCTTTAATGATTTCTTCCACCCATTGTTTATAATACTCGTCTTCTGATAATTCGTCGTCGTAGATATTCAGTATCAAAGTCCCTTTTTTGAAATGGATCTTTAAGCATTCCTCATCATCGTCGTATTTTACTTGCGGTCCTTTTTTTGACTGTTTTATTTCGGTCAAGGAAAAAGAATCAACGACGTGCGTTTTGCTAAAAAGTTTTTCTTTGTATTCAATGAACAATTGCTTATTTGTCAAAACAACGTCCGTCGGATGCATTTTCTTTTTGCCGTTGACGGAAGTGAAAACGGAGGTTGAACAGTTGGTACAGTAAAGAATAACTTCTTCGTCTTGCGGAATGGCAAATTGCATTGTGATCCCTCCTTTTTTTACTTATTATAACCTATTTCAGATTAAAAGTCAATAACCTGAAATAGATTATTTATAATAAGAAGTAGAAACGAAAAAAGGGGGGAGCCGAGATGTATCCGAGGATCCGTGATCTCAGGGAAGACCGCGATCTGAACCAGACGCAGGTGGCAAAGATGCTCGGAATGTCGCAGACCGGTTACTCCAAGTACGAGACGGGGGAGAACGATATTCCGACCGCCGTTCTGATCAAACTTTCCCGTTTTTACGGAACGAGCGTCGACTATCTGCTCGGCGAGACCGACGATCCGGATCCGCCCGCCAAGCGCTTTCCCCGCAAGAATTGACCGCCCCGTCCGGGGCGGTTTTCGGTTTTAAGTGATGGGATCCCGAAGGGATCGGGAAGAGTTATGAGTGATGAGATCCCTTCCGGGATCGTTATGATTTAGCCGCCCGCTATCCGGGCGGCAAAAGTTATGAGCCGCGCTCCGAAAACCGGAGCGCGGCGTTGTATAATGTGACCTTGGCTCGGCGATGGGGCAAGTTTTTTCACCCGCGCCAGCGGTAGGGGGTGGCGTCACGACACCCCGGGCAGAGCAGGAACTTCACGTTTGAAAAAACGAAGATCGCTTATGCGGGCTTTGAGCGGGCGGCGAAGGGGGGAAGGGGATCCCTCGTTTTCCCGGGGCAAAGCCGACCGTCAAAGCCGTGTTTTTGAAACCGCAAAACGGCGAGAGTCGAAAGGGCTCGGATAGGGGTTCCCCGACGCGCACGCAGTAAGCGTTGGGGGGGTTCGCGTATAGGGGTTCCCCGACGCGCACGCAGTAAGCGTTGGGGGGGGGTCGCGTATAGGGGTTCCCCGACGCGCACGCAGTAAGCGTTGGGGGTTCGCGTATAGGGGTTCCCCGACGCGCACGCAGTAAGCGTTGGGGGTTCGCGTGGCGTTTTGCTCTTCAATCATTATTGAAGTTCTTTGCCCCGCTTTCTTACAAGAAAGCGGGAAAAACGTCCCCCCGCTTTCTCCGAAAAAAGCGGGAAAACCGTCCTCCGCTTTCTCCGAAAGATGTGGGAAAATCTCCCCCACGTTTCATACCGTCCCCCGCTTTCTCCGAAAGAAAGCGGGCGTACTTCCGTTCTCCCTGTTGACTTTCCTCGAAAAAGAGTTTATAATCAAAAAAGAAATCAACGAAAGGACGGGCGGGGAATGGAAAACGCGCACAACTCCCACCGCTTTGAGGGCGAATCCGACGCCGACTTCCTGCTACGCACGGCGCTCGACGTCGCGGCTTTGACGCTTCGTTCGGGAGGCGAGATCCACCGGGTCGAAGAGACGATCCAGCGGATCTGCTCGTCGTTCGGGGCGGCGCACACGGAGGTCTTCGCCATTCACTCGCAGATCATCGCGTCGGTACGGATGAAGGACGGCGCCTACTCTTCGCAGGTCCGCCGCATCTACGAATCCGACAACCGTTTCGCGCGGCTTGACGAGGTCAACCGGATCTCCCGCGCCCTCTGCTTCGGCAAAATGACCCTCGAAGAGGCGCAGGACGCGATCGCGCGGGCGAAGGGGATCACCCCCTATCCCCTCTGGATGATCCTGATCGCCTCGGCTTGCGGGGCGGGCGGGCTCTCGTTCTTATTCGGGGCGAAGATCCGCGACGCGCTCTGCGCCGGACTGGTCGGGGCGCTCGTCACGCTGCTCGGCTGTCTCATCCCGAAAAACGGCAACGCCTTCCTTGAAATGGTGCTTCGCTCGTTTGCGATCGGGGTCCTTTCGCGCGCCACGGTGATCATCGGCGTGGGGCTTGACGCCGGCAAGATCATCATCGGCGCGATCATGCTGCTCGTTCCGGGGGTCTCGTTCGGCAACGCGATGCGCGACCTGCTCGGCGGCGACACGCTGTCGGGTACGCTCGGCATCGTCCGCAGCATCCTGCTTGCCGCCTCGATCGCCTTCGGTCTCTTCGTTGCGACGTCCGTGACGGGAGGTGGCGCGCTATGATCGAGTTTCTGATCCTGTTTGCCGCCGTCCTCGTCGGGACCTTCGGGTTCGCCGTCCTCTTCGGAATGAAGCCGAAGCACCTTCCCGCCGCGACCCTGCTCGGCGGTCTGACCTATACGGTCTATTATCTCGTTGCTCTCGCCACACCCGACCTCTTCCTCTCCAACTTTGCCGGCGCCTTTTTCGCCGGGATCGCGGCGTTTGCGCTCGCCGTATTCTACCGTGCGCCCGCCGTCACTTTCAGCGCGCTCGCCGTCATCCCGCTCGTTCCGGGCGGCGCGCTCTACTATATGATGTCCGGGCTGATCACGGGCAAAGGGGAGGACTTCAGCAACTATGGCGGCGTGGCGCTCCGCGTGGGACTCGGGATCGCCGCCGGGATCGTGTTCAGTAGCACGGTGGTCGGAATCGTCCGTCCGCGCCTGCATAAGATCCTGACCCGGAAAGAGGCGCGCAAGCCGGAGGACGGAAGCAAATGAAAAACAAAAGCGACGCGCTCCGCCCCACCGACGCGGAACTGTCCGAGATCGAGGGGATCCTCGGCTACGTTTTCCAAAACAAGACTCTGCTTCGCCAGGCGTTCACCCGCCGCTCCTATACCGTGGAATACGAGGCGAAAACCAAGCGCCCCGCCCCCGTCGAGTGCAACGAAGTGCTCGAAACGCTCGGCGACGCGGTACTCGGCGCCGCCCTCCTGTCGATCCTGTCGCGCCGCTACGGCAAAATTGCCGGGCGTGGCTACGAGACCGACTTCGGGGAGGGGGTTTTTACCGAAATCAAGAAAAATCTCTGCGACAAGACCGCGCTGTCCCGGATCATCGACGGGCTGAAACTCGGCGACGGCACTCCCTTCGCCGTGCTGCAGGCGGTCTCGGACGGCGACCGGTCGAGCGGGAACTACAACGCCCGCTCCCCCAAGGAGGACCTGTTCGAGAGCATCCTCGGCGCCGTCGCGCTCGATTGCAAGTTCGACTTTTCGGTCATCGTCCCGCTCGTCGAGCGGCTCGACGATCCCGACCGGCTGACGGTTACGCGCGCCGAGAAGGACGAAAAGACCCGCTTGAAGGAACTTTGCGAAGCGAAGAAATGGACGCTCGACTATCCCGGGACCGATCGCTCCGGACCCGATCACGCCCCGACCTATACCGTCGAATGTACGATCAACGGCAAAAAGTACGGTACCGGGAGCGGACCGAGCAAAAAAGCGGCGGAATCAGAGGCGGCGCGAGAGGCGCTGTCGCGTTTGAAAAACTGAAAAAGGCGCTGCCGATCGGCAGCGCCTTTTCAGTTACGTGAGCGCGTTGCGCTCAATGATGTAGCCGCCAAAGACGGCGGCTAATGATGTAGGCGCAGCGCCTAATGAAGAATCTTATGTCCCGCAGGACACATCATTGCCGCAGGCACATCATTGCGAAGCACATCATTTTGCCGGAAGGCAAACATCATTGAACCGGGCGCGCGTCTGCGTGCCCGGTTCACGATCCTTCGTCAATTTCCTTTCGGACAAGAAAGGAGAACCGTTCCTCTCCCGTCGACCTTCGGCGCGGGCGTGCCCGCGGGGAGAAGGATACTGTCGCCCGGCTTCGCGCCGACGGTCTCGCCGCCGCCCGAAACCGAGAGCGCACCGTCGAGGACGAGCAGATGGGTGAACCGGTCGGCGGGGAGGGCGAGCGGTTCGTCGCCCGAAACGTCCAGCCGCGCGACCTCGAAATAGCGGCAGTTGACCAGCGTTTTTCCGGGAAGATCGGCTTGTCCGCCGCCAAAACGCAACGCGTCGCACTCGCCGTCGGCAAACGGTCTTACCACGTCGAGCGCCTCCTTGATATGGAGCGGACGGAGATTGCCGTCCTTATCGCGCCGACCGTAGTCGTAGACGCGGTAGGTCACGTCGCAGTTCTGCTGCACCTCGGCGATGAGGATCCCGCCGCCGATCGCGTGGAGCATCCCGGAGGGGATGAAGAAGACGTCGCCGGCTTTCACCGGGACGCGTTTCAATACGCCCTCGAACGTTTCCTCTGCGACCGCGATCGAAAACGCGGCGCGCCCGACCCCGTCGGACAGACCCATCACGAGTTCCGCCCCCGGCGCGGCGTCGATCACGACCCACATTTCGGTCTTTCCGTTTCCGCCGCCGTGCGCTTTCGCGTACCCGTCGTCGGGATGCACCTGGACCGAGAGCGGCTTTTCGGCGTCGATCAGTTTGACGAGCAGGGGAAAGTTCGTCCCGTCAAAGCCGGGCGAGACGGCGTCGAAACCCATCTTTTCAAAGCAGACCGAGAGCGGCAGTCCCGCGCCCTCGCCGTTCTCGACGGCGTTGGTCGCGTCGCCCCTCACCGAAAGTTCCCAACTCTCGGCGATCGCGTCGAAATCAGCTCTTTTTCCGTAGGCGGTCTTCAGGCGCGTGCCGCCCCAAACGGCGGCTTTCGGGACGCCCGTCAGTTTCAGCGGATAGCGTTTCATCTCTTCGACAAAACCTCGTTTTCGTAACGTTTGACCTCGGCGATCCAGCCCTCGCGCACCGGCACGCCCGACAGTTCGCAGAAGCGATCCCACACGTCGGCGAACGGATAGGATTTGAGTTCCTCGGTAAGGGCGAGGCGGGTCGTGTAGTCGCCCGCGAGTTCGGCGTTTTTCAGCGTCTCAAAGGGGGTCAGGAGCGAGCGGAGCAGCGCCTTCTGCATATTCCGCGTCCCGATCACCCACGCGGCGACCCGGTTGATCGACGCGTCGAAATAGTCGAGCCCGATATGCGTCCGCGCGACCAGACCCGTCCGGGTCAACGCGTCGGCGATGGCGTTCAGCTCGTCGTCGAAGATCACGACGTGATCGCTGTCCCAGCGGACCGGGCGGCTGACGTGCAGGAGCAGTTCCTTCGTGTAGAGCAGCACCGACGAGATCTTGTCCGAGATGACCTCGGTCGGGTGGAAGTGTCCCGCGTCGAGCGTGTAGGCGATCCCGCGGGTCACGGCGTAGCCGAGCGAGAACTCGTGAGAGGCGACGGTGTAGGATTCCGCCCCGATCCCGAAAACCTTCGATTCGAGCGCGTCGAGATGAAAGGCGGGATCGAGTTTTTCCGCGATCACGCGGTCGAGCGCTTCCGCCATCCGGCGGCGCGGCGCCTCGCGGTCGAAGGGAATATCCTTATACCCGTCGGGGAACCAGAGGTTCATCACGCTCTTGGTGCCGAGCGAGCGCCCGAAATACTCGCTGATCTTCCGCGACCGTTTGCAATGCTCGATCCAGAAATCGCGCACGGCTGGGTCGGGCGAGGAGATCGTGAAGCCGGAGTCCGCCATCGGATGCGAGAAACAGGTCGGATTGAAATCCAGCCCCGTCCCGCGCGCCTTCGCCCAGTCGACCCAGGAGGCGAAGTGCTTCGGCTCGAGGTCGGTCAGGTCGACCTTTTCGGTCGTGTCGGCGTAGATGGCGTGCAGGTTCAGCCGCGTCTTGCCGGGGATCAGAGAGAGCGCCTTGTCAAGATCGGCGCGCAGCTCGGCGGGCGTCGTCGCCCGTCCGGGATAGTTCCCGGTCGTCTGGATCCCGCCCGAGAGCGCCACGTCCCGGAAAAGGAATCCCAGCACGTCGTCGCCCTGCCAGCAATGGAGCGAGATCGGGATGCTTTTCAGCGTCTCGATCGCCTTTTCGGTATCCACGCCGATCCCGGCGTAGAGTTCTCTCGCTTCTTCGTAACGGTTCATCGTTTCTCTCCTGTTTTTGTGATTCAGAGTGCGCTCTTGCCGAGGATCCCGTCAAAACGGGGCGCGTTTTCGTCCCACGCCGCCGCGTCGGTCGGTTCGTATCGGACGGCGCCGGCGCCGTCGCGGATGATCGATCGCGCCGTTTTCCAATCGGGGATCTCCCCGAGGGCGATCAGCTGGACGGCGATATTGCCCATCACGGTCGCCTCGGCGGGTCCCGCGACGACGGGGATCCCGGTCGCGTCGGCGGTCAGCCGGCAGAGCAGGGTGTCCTTGATCCCTCCCCCGACCATATGCAGAACGGGGTAGGTCTTGCCGGTAACGTCCGAGAGGGCGCGCAGGTTCCGGCGGTACTTCATCGCGAGCGAATCGTAGATGCAGCGCATGACTTCGCCCCGCGTTTCGGGGACCGTCTGTCCCGTCGCGCGGCAGAAGGCGCGGATCCGGGACGGCAGGTCGCCCGCCGTCTCGAACTCGGGCGCGTCGCAATCAATGAAAGAGGCAAACGGCTTTGCCGCGAGCGCCTCGCGTTCCAGATCGGCGTAGGAGACGTTCTCGCCACGGCGCAGCCACTCCCGCCGGGACTCCTGGATCAGCCAGAGCCCCATAATGTTCCGAAGGAACCGGATCGAACCGGCGTAGCCGCCCTCGTTGGTATAGCGCGCCGCCTCGCTCTTTTCGCCGATCAGCGGGGCGGGCAGTTCGGTGCCGAAAAGCGACCAGGTGCCGCAGCTGATATAGGCGAAGTCGCCTTGTGCGGGAACGGCGAAGACCGCGCTCGCCGTGTCGTGCGTGCAGACGGCGAGGACGGGGATCGGGTCGCACCCGAACTCTCGGCATAGGGCGGGCGAAAGGGTCCCGTAGACCTCGCCCGGCTCGATCGGGGGAGGGAGCAGGCGGTCGGGGATCCCGAGTTTTTGAAGCAGTTCGCGGTCGAAATCGCGCGTTCTCGGATCGAAAAAGTTCGACGTCGACGCGATCGTCTTTTCCGCCCGCGTCTCCCCGGTCAAAAAGAACGCGAACAGGTCGGGGATAAAGAGCATCTTGTCGGCGAGCGCGACGAGTTCGGGGCGGTATTTCGCGAGGTAATAGAGTTGATAGAGGGTATTGATCCGCATCCGCTGCGTGCCGGTGCGGCGATAGAGTTCGGAGGGGGTGACCGTCTTTTCGACCTCCTCCGGCATCCCGACCGTCCGCTCGTCCCGGTAGTGGACGGGGGCGGCGAGCAGTTCGCCGTTTTTGTCGAGCAGGGCGAAATCGACCCCCCAGGTATCGATCCCGATCGCGTCGATCTTTCCCTCGCGGAGGGCGCGGCGGATCCCCTCCCGGATCTCGAACCAGAGGCGGAAAACGTCCCAGTAGGTCGTATTCCCGACCTTGACGGGATCGTTTGAAAAACGGTGGATCTCGGTCGCCGTCAGCTTCCCGTTTTCGACCGTTCCGATCATCGCGCGCCCGCTCGACGCGCCGAAATCAAAGGCAAGCACCCGTTTTCCCATACCGTCCCCCGCGACCGCGGGCTTCGCCCGCGTTTTTCTGCTCTCATTATACCATAATTCCTGCAACAAAAGCAAGGAGAAGCGTTCTTTTTTTGAAATCTTTACGAAATCGCGCTTTTCGGGTGGAAATCGCCGAAAAAATATGGTACAATGGAAAGGAAAGAAAGCGAGGGGCGTTATGATCAACATACTGGTGGTCGACGACGACAAGAACACGCGGAAACTGATCCGCGCGGTACTCGAACGCGAAAACTATACCGTTTTCACCGAAAACGACGGGGAAGCCGCGCTTGCGCGGCTCGATGCGGTGCATATCGATCTTATCGTCCTCGACGTGATGATGCCGAAACTCGACGGCTACGGCTTTACCGAAACGCTGCGGCGGGCGGGCAACGAAACGCCGATCCTGATGGTCTCGGCGAAGATGCTGCCCGACGACCGGCACAAGGGATTCATCGCCGGCACCGACGACTATATCACGAAACCGATCGACGAACAGGAAATGATCCTCCGTATCCGCGCCCTGCTCCGGCGGGCGAGGATCAACAGCGAGCGGAAGATCGAGATCGGCGACGTCGTGATCGACCACGACTCTCTCTCGGTCACAAGACGCGGCGAGACGCAGGTGCTCCCGCAAAAGGAGTTCCTGCTCCTCTACAAACTGCTCTCCTATCCCGGCAAGATCTTCACCCGCCTTCAACTCCTCGACGAGATCTGGGGGATGGAAACCGACAGCGGATGGGAGACCGTGACGGTGCATATCGGACGGCTCCGCAAACGGTTCGAGGGATGGGAGGAGTTCTCGATCGAAAACGTCCGCGGACTCGGCTATAAGGGGGTGCGGCACAAATGAAAGACGAAAATGAAAAGGGGAAGCAGGGCTTTCATCTGCCCGGGCTTCCCACGATCCGAAAATCGAGAAAGGCGCTGACCCTGCTCTTCGCCGGCACGGCGACCATCGTGCTTCTGGCTGTGCTGGTCGTCGTGGGGGGTGCCGCCCTGATCCTCTTCAACGCGGGGGTTTTGTCCCCAGAGGACCTGCCGAGGGCAAGCGGGAACCGCCTGATCTTCCTGATCCTCGCCGTCAGTTTCGTCGTCGGGATCGGAATGTCCTACTTTCTCGGCTGGATCTTCACGAAGCCGCTCAATATCATCATCAACAATATGAACCGCCTCGCGACCGGCGACTTCAAGGCGCGGATCCGCTTCGACTCGGTCTTTGACCGGCATCCGACCGTCGCCGAACTGTCGCGCGCCTTCAACACGATGGCGGAGGAACTGGAAAACACCGAAATGCTCCGCTCGGACTTCGTCAACAACTTTTCGCACGAGTTCAAGACGCCGATCGTTTCGATCGCGGGCTTTGCCAAACTGCTCAAATCGGGCGACCTCACGGACGACGAGCGCGCCGAGTACATCAACGTCATCGAGGAAGAGTCGCTCCGTCTCTCGGATATGGCGAACAACGTGCTTAATCTGACGAAGGTAGAGAATCAAACCATCCTTTCGGGGCTGTCGACCTTCAATCTTTCCGAGCAGATCCGCACCTGTTTTCTGATCCTTGAGAATAAGTGGGCGAACCGCGATCTCGATTTTGCGCTCGATTTCGACGAGCACGACGTCCGGGCGAACGAGGAATTGCTGAAACAGGTCTGGCTGAACCTGATCGACAACGCCCTGAAGTTCACGCCCGACGGCGGGCGGATCGCGGTCACGATCGAAAAGACCGATCTGCTTACCGTCTCGGTTTTCAACTCGGGCAGTTTCGTCGCCGAGGAGAACCGCGAGCGCATTTTCCGCAAGTTCTATCAGGAGGATTCCTCCCACGCCACGCACGGCAACGGCGTCGGGCTGTCGCTCGTGAAAGCCATCGTCGAACTTCACGGCGGCGCCGTCGTCTGCCGCTCGGACGGCGAAGGAACGACCTTTACCGTAACGCTGCCTTTGCGCGACGCGGAAAGAGAATAATCTTTTCATAAAACAGAGCGCAGTTTCGATTCAGTTTATTATTCCGTGGTATCATTCCGGAGGTATGATCCGAATAATCGGATAAAAAACAACCGGAGGATATGAAAATGCGCAAAGTCAAGATCATCACCGATTCCTGTTCCGACCTGACCCCCGAACTGCTCGAGGAGTTCGACGTCGACTACGCCAAAATGAACACCGTTCTCGACGGAGTGACCAGCCCCGCCCGTCTCGAATGGACGGCGGAGGAAGTACACGCGTTCTATAACCTGATGCGCGCCGGAAAGCGGATCACCACCACGCAGGTTCCGGTCGAAGAGTATAAGACCATCTTTGAAAAGTATCTCTCCGAGGGATACGATATCGTCTACGTCGCCTGCTGCTCGAAGCAATCCGGCTCGGTCAACACGGCGCGCGTCGTCGCCGACAAAATGCTTCCCGACTATCCCGGCGCCGCGATCTACTGCATCGACGCGCTGAACTCCGCGATGGGCGAGGGGCTGCTCACCGTCGTCGCCGCGATGTTCGCCGCCGAGGGACTTTCCGCCGACGAGATCGCCGAGAAGGTTACCGCGATGCGGAAGAACGTCAACGAGTACATCACCGTCCATTCCCTCGATGCGCTCGCGCGCTCCGGACGGCTCAAGGCGTCGAAGGCGTTTATCGGCAACCTGATGGGCGTGAAACCGATCCTCATCGCCGATTACAACGGCAACCAGACCCCGATGAAAAAGGTGCGCGGACGGCAGAACTCGCTTCGCGAGATCGTCACGCTGCTCAAAGACAATATCGACGCGGATCCGAAGTATCCGATCCTCTTCTGCCACGCCGACTGCCAGAAAGAGGAGGTTGACGAGATCCTGGCGATGCTGAACGAGGCGATCCCGGGAAGAAAGATCTACGTCGGCTATTTCGGCCCGATCATCGGCGCCTCGATCGGCCCCGACGCCGTCGGCGTCTTCGGCATCGGCAACGAGGTCACCTTCGGAAAAGAGACGGCGGAAAAGTGACCGATGAACACGCATAGAATTGACGGGTCGCTCTATCTCGGAATGGTGATCGCCGGAGCCGCCAATCTCCGCCGTCACGTCACCGAGATCAACGATCTGAACGTCTTCCCGATCCCCGACGGGGACACCGGGGACAATATGCTCCTGACCGTCGAGGGCGGCGCAAACGCCCCCGACCGAGCCGATCTGTCGGCGGTTTCCCGCGACGTTGCCGACCGGATGCTTCTTTCGGCGCGCGGGAACTCGGGGGTCATTCTGTCCCAGTTCTTCGACGGGATCGCGGCGGGACTCGAGGGCGCCTCGGACGCCGATCCCGCGCGGTTCTCCGCGGCGCTTCGGACCGGCGTCAAACACGCCTACGGCGCCGTCGTGCAGCCGACCGAGGGAACGATCCTGACGGTTGCGCGGGAGGCATCGGACGCCGCTGCGGAATCGAAGCCGGATACGATGGAACAACTCTTTTCGGTCTTCCTTTCCGAGGCGGGCAGATCGCTTTCCCGTACCCCCGATCTGCTTCCCGTTCTGAAGGAGGCGGGGGTCGTCGACTCCGGCGGCGCGGGTCTGATCCGGATCGCCGAGGGGATGTGCGCCGCGCTCGACGGCGAGATCCCCGAGAGCGAACTGGCTCCGGGCGGCGAAGAAAAGCGCCCGGATACGCCCGATTTCGACAGCTTCACCGAGGACAGCGTGCTCGAGTTCGGTTACTGCACCGAACTGCTTTTGCGCCTGATGCGCGCGAAAGTCGACCCCGCGACCTTCGATATCAAACCCCTGATCGCCTATCTCGAATCGGTCGGGAACTCGGTCGTCGCCGTCAAGACCGGCACGGTCGTCAAGATCCACGTCCACACCATGACCCCGCAGGTCGTGCTCGACTACTGCCAGAAGTTCGGCGAGTTCCTTACCGTCAAGATCGAGAATATGTCGCTTCAGCACAATTCGCTCGACGGCAAGACTCCCGCCGGAAAGCGTGAACGCAAACCCTTCGGGGTCGTCGCCGTCGCCTGCGGAGAGGGACTGATCTCCATGTTCCGCGCGCTCGGCGCCGACGAAGTCGTCTCGGGCGGGCAGAGTATGAACCCATCCGCGCAGGACTTCATCGACGCGTTCGACCGCGTCAACGCCGACGTGATCTTCGTCCTCCCGAACAACGGGAACGTGATCCTGACGGCGCGGCAGGCGGCGCAGATGTACGACGGTTCGGAAGTTCGGGTCCTCCCCTCGAAAACGGTCGGAGAGGGGCATTCCGCCCTCACGATGATGACCCCGGATACCGACGATTACGACGGGATGGAGAACGATATGACCGACGCGATGGCGGGCGTCGTCACCGCGGGGATCTCGGTTTGCTCCCGCGACGCCGAGAACAACAGCCGCGTCCTTTATAGGGGCGAATACATCGGCTTCATCGGCGACCGCGTCTTCTCGGCGGATAACGACTGCCTCGACGCCGCGCGCGGGCTCGTCGACGAGATCGACTTCGGCGACCACGAGATCTGTATCCTCGTTTCGGGCGAGGACGCCGATCCGGAGGAAGCCGAGGAGATCGCCGGCTACATTCGGCAGTCGCATCCCGGCTGCGAACTCTACGAGGTCGACGGAGGGCAGGCGGTTTACCGCTATCTTCTGATCGTCGAATAACTTAACACGCAATTTAAAATCCCATGAAAGGGGGGACCGGGGAGAATCTTTTTGAAAACCCCCGGTCCCCACAGGCGTTTTATATGACAGCACTTGTTTACGTCGCGACCGCCGTCGTCTCCTATCTTATCGCCGCGGTCAATCCCGCCATCCTGCTCTCCCGTCTCGTTTATCACCGCGATATCCGGAAAGAGGGAAGCGGAAATCCCGGCTTCACCAACTTCCACCGCGTATTCGGGGGCAAACTCTCCTGGCTCGTTTTCATCCTCGATATCGGCAAGTGCGTGGCGGTCTCGCTCGTCGCGGGACTCGTTTTCGCGCCTGACTATTTTGCGTCGTACGCACTCGGCGCCGCCTACGCCGGCGTCTTCGCCCTCGTCGGGCATACGTATCCCGTCTTTTACCGCTTCAAGGGCGGCAAGGGGTTCCTCGTGACCTTCGCGCTCCTCTGGGTACTCGACTGGAGAGCCGGGCTCGTCGCGACGGCGGTGATGCTGACGGTTCTGCCGCTTTCCGGCTATATGTCGCTTTCCTCGATCCTGACTCTGCTTGCCGGCGCGATCACGCTGATCGTCGTCCGGACGACGACCCCCGCGCTCTTCCTCACCTTCGGCGCCGTTCTGCTCGTGATCTGGCGGCATCGCTCGAATATCGCACGCCTCGTCGCCGGAACCGAAAAGAAGTTCTCGTTCCGGAAAAAGAAAGCGCCCGCGACGGAAACGCCGCCGGAGCCGTCTCCCGACGTCGCCGAAGAGCCGGTCGAAGCCGCGGTCGGGGAGGATAAAGAATGAGCGCTCCGCTTCTTCGCGCCGGGGTCGACATCGGGTCGACTACCGTCAAACTCGCGATCCTCTCCCCCGACGGAACGATCCTTTTCGGCGAGTATCTGCGCCACCGCGCCCAGACGCGCGAGACGTTGAAACAACTGATCGAAGAGGCAAAGGAGAAAATCGGCGACGCCACGCTCTCGGTCTCTGTGACGGGATCGGGCGCGCTCGGCATCGCCCGTTCGCTCGGGCTTCCTTTCGTGCAGGAGGTCGTTTCGGTCGCCGCGGCGATCTCGACCTACCATCCCGAGACCGACGTCGCCGTCGAACTCGGCGGCGAGGACGCGAAGATCATCTATTTCCGCGGCGGGCTCGACGAACGGATGAACGGGGTCTGCGCCGGCGGGACGGGGTCGTTTATCGACCAGATGGCGGCGCTGCTTCAGACCGACGCCGCCGGACTTAACGAGGCGGCGAAGGACGCGAAAACGGTCTACCCGATCGCCTCGCGCTGCGGCGTGTTCGCAAAGACCGACGTTCAGCCGCTCATCAACGACGGCGCGGCGCGATCGGATATCGCCGCCTCGATCTTTCAGGCGGTGGTGACCCAGACGGTGTCGGGGCTCGCCTGCGGAAAACCGATCCGCGGCAAGGTCGCCTTTCTCGGCGGACCGCTCCATTTTCTTCCCGAACTGAAAAAGGCGTTCGTCAGGACGCTGAAACTCACCCCGGACGACGTGATCGACCCCGACAACTCGCATCTGTTCGCCGCGCTCGGCGCGGCGATGAACCGCGACGGCGGGGCGGAGATCACCTTTGCCGAACTGCTCTCGCGTCTGGAAGAACAAACCGGGTGCGATTTTGAATCGAAACGTTTGGATCCTCTCTTTTCGGGGGAAGATGAATATCGGGCGTTCCTCGACCGGCACGCGCGCGCACGAGTCGGGCGCGGAGATCTGTCGAGTTACGTCGGGCGCTGTTACCTCGGGATCGACGCCGGATCGACCACGACCAAACTCGTCCTGATCGGCGAGGCGGGCGAACTGCTCTACACCTTCTACCGCAACAATCAGGGCAACCCCGTCAAGACGGCGATCCGGGCGATGGAGGAACTTGAAAAAGCGCTCCCGGCGGGGGCGAAGATCTCGGGCGGCTGCTCGACGGGATACGGCGAACAACTCCTGAAATCGGCGTTCTCGCTCGACCACGGCGAGGTCGAGACCGTCGCCCACGCGAAGGCGGCGATGTTCTTCGACCCGGAGACCGATTGCGTACTCGACATCGGCGGGCAGGATATGAAATGCATCCGCCTGAAAAACGGGACGGTCGACAGCATTATGCTGAACGAAGCCTGTTCGTCGGGCTGCGGTTCTTTTATCGAGAACTTTGCCGAGTCGCTCGGACTTTCGGCGGAGGAGTTCGCCCGCGCGGCGATCTCGGCGCAGGCGCCGGTCGACCTCGGCACCCGCTGCACCGTTTTTATGAACTCGAAGGTCAAGCAGGCGCAGAAGGAGGGTGCGTCGGTTTCCGACATTTCGGCGGGGTTGGCGTACTCCGTCATCAAAAACGCGCTCTACAAAGTCATCCGGCTGACCGATGCGAAGGCGCTCGGTCGGCATATCGTCGCGCAGGGCGGCACCTTCTACAATCACGCCGTCCTCCGCGCGCTTGAAAAGATCGCCGGCGTCAACGTGATCTGCCCCGACATCTCCGGGGTGATGGGCGCCTTCGGCGCGGCGCTGATCGCGCGCGAAAACGACGACGGAAGACCCTCCTCGATCCTCTCGTTCGAGGAGATCCGGAACCTCTCCTACACCGGGACGACGACGCGCTGCGGCGGTTGCGAGAACAACTGTCTGCTCACCGTCAACACCTTCTCGGGCGGGCGGAAGTATATCACCGGCAACCGCTGCGAGAAAAAGATCGCGACGGGCGGCGGAGCAAAGCGCGGTGAGGATCTTTACGCCTATAAGCGCGAGCGGCTTTTCGGCTACGAACCGCTCCCCGAATCCGAGGCGAAGCGGGGCGTCGTCGGTATCCCGCGCGTCCTCAATATGTACGAGAACTATCCCTTCTGGGCGACCTTTTTCCGCGCGCTCGGCTTCCGCGTGATCCTCTCACCCTATTCGAGCCGGAAGATCTATCAGCTCGGGATGGAATCGATCCCGTCCGAATCCGAGTGCTACCCCGCCAAACTTGCGCACGGGCATATCGAATGGCTGATCCGGCAGGGCGTTGAAACGGTCTTTCATCCTTCGGTTTTCTACGAGTACCGCGAGAGCGAGAACCCGAAGAACAGTTTCAACTGCCCTATGGTGATCTCCTATCCCGAAAATATCAAGAACAATATGGAGGACGTGATGGCGGGCAAGATCCGCTATCTGCATCCCTTCCTGACCTTCAGAAACGAAGCCGGGATCGCCCGTCGGCTGTGCGAGGTCTGCCGCGAAGCGTGGAAGATCCCCGCGCGCGAAGTGCGCGCCGCCGTCCGTCTCGCGTGGGCGGAGCAGCGGAAAGCAAAGGCGGATATCCGGGAAAAGGGCAGGGAACTGCTCGACCGGATGGAAAAGAAGGGCGAGCGCGGGCTGGTTCTCGCCGGGCGTCCCTACCACATCGACCCCGAGATCAATCACGGCATCCCGGAGATGATCGCCTCCTTCGGTTTCCACGTTCTTTCGGAAGACAGTCTGCCGCCGGTCGATCGGACCGACCGCCCCCTGCGCGTCCTCGATCAATGGATCTACCATTCGCGGCTCTACGACGCGGCGGAATACGTCGCGACCCGCCCCGACCTTGAAATGATCCAGCTCAACTCGTTCGGCTGCGGGCTTGACGCCGTCACGACCGACCAGGTCGCAGAGATCCTTTCAAACGCCGGAAAACCCTATACCGTTCTGAAGATCGACGAGGTGAACAACCTCGGCGCGGCGCGGATCCGGATCCGGAGTCTGATCGCGGCGATGAAGACCAAACGCCCCGCCTGCGTTCCCGAACCGAAGGAATACCGGTTCGAGCGGCGAGAGTTCACCCGCGAGATGAAGGAGAGCGGCTACACCATCCTCGCTCCGCAGATGTCGCCCCTGCATTTCAATATTCTGCGTCCGGTTTTTCGTCGGCACGGATTCAACGTCGAACTGCTCGACGCCGCGTCAAAAAACGCCATCGACCTCGGACTCAAGTACGTCAATAACGACGCTTGCTATCCCTCGGTCATTATGGTCGGACAAATGATGGAGGCGGTGACCTCCGGCAAATACGACCCGAACCGCCTCGCCCTGATGATGTCGCAGACCGGCGGCTGCTGCCGCGCGAGCAACTACATCGGTTTCGTCCGCCGCGCGCTCGGGATGGCGGGCTACCCCGACGTCCCCGTGATCTCGCTCAGCTTCGGCGGGATCGAGCGCAATTCGGGCTTCAAACTCTCGGTTCCGATCCTGCGCGACACCGTGCGGGCGATCGTGATCGGCGATATCTTTATGCGCTGTCTCTACCGCGTACGTCCCTACGAGATCGTTCCCGGCTCGGCGAACGCCCTGCACGATAAGTGGGAGAAGATCGCGGTCGAGGCGCTGACCGACCCGAAAAAGAAGATCCCGTTCGGTAAACTCTGCAAACAGATCGTCCGGGCGTTCGACGAGTTCCCGATCGACGAATCGAAAAAGAAGCCGAGAATCGGCATCGTCGGCGAGATCCTCGTCAAGTATATGCCGCAGGCGAACAATCACCTGGTCGATCTGCTTGAATCCGAGGGCGCAGAGGCGGTCGTCCCCGATTTTCTCGACTTCTTTACGATGTGCTTCTACAACCGCGATTTCCATCACAAATATCTCGGCGGTACGACCAAAAACGCCCTCATCTCGCGCGCGGCGGTCTTCTATCTCGAGCATCTGCGCGGACCCGCCGAGGAGGCGCTGCGCGAGAGCCGCCGCTTCACTCCGCCCGTCCCGATCGCCGAAACCGCGGCGGGAGCCGAACCCTTCCTTTCAATCGGCAACCAGTACGGCGAGGGGTGGTTCCTCTGCGGCGAGATGGTCGAATTGCTCCACGCCGGCGTCCCGAACGTCGTCTGCATCCAGCCCTTCGGGTGTCTTCCCAATCACGTGATGGGGAAGGGCGTGATCAAAACGCTGAAAAACGTTTTTCCGGAGGCGAATATCGCCGCCGTCGACTACGACCCCGGCGCAAGCGAGGTCAACCAACTCAACCGGATCAAACTGATGCTGTCCACCGCTCGCGACAACCTCGAAAAGGAGACGGCGGCAGCCGACAAAACCCGACTGGAGGTTTTGAAATGAACGAAAAGAAACGAAACGCGATCCTGATCGCGGTCACAGCCGCCTCGGCGGGGATCGCGGCGATGACGGCGATCTCCTACGCCGTCACCCGTCTGATGCTCTCGTTCGCCATCGACCGGAAGGATCCGCCGCAGTTCGAGAAACGGCGCAACGCCTTCGCCGGTTCCGACGAGCTGAAAAAGATCTTTGAAGAACAGCGGGAGAACGCCGAAAAACTCGCGAGCCTTCCCTCGGAGGAGGTTGCGATCGAGGGTTTCGACGGCACGCGCCTGGTCGGACACTATTTTCAAAACGCCGGCGCGAAACGGACGGTGATCGCCTTCCACGGCTGGCGCTCGGCTTGGTCGCGCGACTTCGCGATGATCTACGACTTCTGGTTCAGAAACGGGTGCAACGTCCTCTTCGTCGAACAGAGAGGGCAGAAGGGAAGCAGCGGCGACTATATGGGTTTCGGGCTGCTTGAACGCTTCGATTGCCAGAGCTGGGTGAATTACCTCTGTTCCCGCGACGATACCGTGACACCGCTCTACCTCGCTGGGGTCTCGATGGGGGCGTCGACGGTCCTGATGGCGTCGGGGCTGAATCTCCCCGACTGCGTCCACGGTATCCTTGCCGATTGCGGCTACACCTCTCCCTACGCCATCTGGAAATACGTGACCGAAAAGAACCTGCATCTCCCCTTCACCGGCTTCCGCGCCCGGGTGGCGAACGACATCTGCCGCCGCAAACTGAACAATTCCGACAGCCGCTATTCTGCGGAGGACGCGCTGAAATGCTGCCGCGTTCCGGTGCTCTTCGTCCACGGCGCGGCGGATAAGTTCGTACCGGTCACCATGACCTATAAGAACTATCTCGCCTGCAAGTCCGAAAAACGGCTCGTGATCGTCCCCGGCGCCGACCACGGGATGAGTTACCTCGTCGAGCGCGACCGTTACGAACGCGAGGTACTCGATTTCTTCGCCTACTGCGACGGAAAAGAACCGGAACAGATAAAAGAAGAGCCCTGATCACGGATCAGGGCTCTTCTTTCAGTTATATTCGGCTGCGCCGAGTGATATTACGCTCCGCGCAGTTTCGGTAACCAAAGCTGTGCCGTAAGGCACAATATAACTGCCTCGAAGAGGCAATATAACTGATCCCTCGGGATCAATATAACTGCGCCGCAGGCGCAATATAACCGTAAAAAAGGGATCCGATCTCGGATCCCTTTTTTACACAAGCGCTTCCGCGTCCTCGTTGCTTCCGTCGGTCTCTTTCGCCTCGCCTTCGGCGGTTCGGTAGGCTTCGAGCACCGCGTTCTCAAGCGCGGAGCGGAACGCCGCGTTGATCGGATGCACGATATCGCGGTAGGTCCCGTCGGGGTTCTTCCGCGACGGCATTACGATAAAGGTGCGGTCGTGCGCGTAAATGATCTTGATGTCGTGTACGGCAAGCGCGTTTTCGAAGGTGACCGAAACGATCGCCTTCATCGGTCCGTCGTTAAATAACTTTCTGATCTTGATATCGGTGATCTGCATGAGTTCTGTCCTCTTTCTCCTTTGTGCGGATGCGGGGCGTTGCGCCAATCAGTATTCCTTGAAAGGGTCTTTCTCATACAGTCAAAACTATTATACTGAAAACGAAAGAACAAATTATGCACGTTTTGTGAATAATGTGTTAATAATATTCTTTTTTTACTATAAAAAAGCGAAGAAATTGTGAAAAAAATAACAATTTAATGAATAACCGGGGCGCAAGACGCCGCATAAACTGTTCCCGGGGTGGTGATCGACGTGATGAAGAATACTTTGCGGGGCGGGGAAGGGACGGCGCGGCTTCTGACGGCGCGGGCGTTTCTTTGGTTTCTCGGGATCGGGGGCGTCGGGATGTCCTCGCTTGCCCGGCTTGCCGTCCTGCGCGGTTTTTCGGTTGCCGGCGAGGATCGGCGGGGGGAAACGGTTCGCACGTTTTCGGGAACGGGGATCCGGTTTTTTCCGGAGGGGACCGAACTTCCCGCCGGCGTTTCCGCCGTGATCTACACGGCGGCGGCGCCCCCCGACCACCCGTCGATTTCGGCGGCAGAGGAACGCGGCGTCCCACTGATCTCGCGCTCGGATTTTCTCGCTTATCTTATGAAAGACAGCCCGATCCGCGTGACCGTCGCGGGCAGCCACGGGAAAACCACCGTGACGTCGATGCTCGACGCGATTTTCGTGCGTGCCGGGCTTTCTCCGACGACGGTTTCGGGCGGAACGCTTTCGGACGGCGCGTCCTATCGGGCAGGAAACGGAAAGGTCTTTCTCGTCGAGGCGTGCGAGTACACCGATTCGTTTCTCTCCTTCTCCCCGACCCACGCGCTGCTGCTCAATCTCGAACTCGACCACGTCGATTATTTTCGCGATCTCGGCGCTCTCACGCGCTCGGCAAAAAAGTATCTCGCGGGGGCTTCTGCCGCGATCGTTCCGCCGGCGCTCGAAGCCCTTGCCGGATCGGGCGCGTCGGTTTTCTCGGCAGAGGACGCGAACGCCGCCCTGACGGTTCGGGACGTCGTCGAATCCCACGGCGGGTCGAGGGCGGAACTCGTATTTTGCGGGGAGAGGGCGGGAAGACTCGATCTGCCGGTTCCGGGACGGCACAACCTGACCGACGCGCTTGCCGCCCTCCTTACGGCGCACGAGGTCGGCGTTCCGTTTTCGGTTTCGTCATCGGCGCTCGCGGACTTTCGCCTTCCCGACCGCCGTCTGAGCATGCGGGGGAGATGGGGCGGCGCGCTCTGGTACGACGATTACGCCCATCACCCGAGCGAGATCACCGCTTCGATTGCGGCGCTGCGCCCGCTTTGCACGGGGAGACTTACCGTCGCCTTCCAATCGCATACCTATTCGCGCACGAAAGCCGATCTGCCCGCCTTCGCGAGCGCCCTTCGCGCCGCCGACCGCGTGTTCGTCCTGCCGATCTACCCGGCGCGGGAGACCGACGATCTCGGCGTCTCGAACGAGTCGCTTGCCCGTGCGATCGGGGAAAGGGCGACGGCGATCCCCGATTTTGAAACGGCGGCGACCGAACTGAAAAAAGCCGCCCGCCCCGGCGACGTGATCGTCGTGATGGGGGCGGGCGACGTGAATGAAATCTTCGGTTATCTCGGGTTATCGGGCGGAAAGGCGTGAAACCCCCGTCTTTTTCGCCGCGTCGATCACGGCATCGGCGACGGCGCGCGCGACCCTCTTGTCGAGCGCGGAGGGAATAACGTTCGTTTCGGACAGTTCTTCGTCGGAGATCAGGGATGCGATCGCAAGCGACGCGGCGGTCTTCATCTCCTCGTTGATGCACGAGGCGCGGCAGTCGAGCGCGCCGCGGAAGATTCCGGGAAAGGCGAGTACGTTGTTGATCTGATTCGGAAAATCGCTCCGCCCCGTTCCGACGATCCTTGCGCCGGCGGCTTTCGCCTCGTCCGGCATGATCTCAGGGGTCGGGTTCGCCATCGGAAAGACGATCGGATCGCGACCCATCGCGCCGATGATCACGGGGGTGAAAACGCCGGGAGCCGACACGCCGATCAGGACGTCGGCGCCCTTCGCCGCGTCGGCAAGCGTGCCGTGAAGACCGCGCGGGTTGGTGATCTTCGCCATCTCGCTCTGCGCCTGATTCAGCCAACGCTCTCCTTCCGCGACGATGCCCGCCCGGTCGACGAGGATCAGATCGCGAAGCCCGAGCCGGAGCAGATGCCGCCCGATCGCGATCCCCGCGGAGCCGGCGCCGTTGATGACGCACTTCACCTCTCCGATCCCCTTCTTTACGACTTTCAGGGCGTTCAGCAGCGCCGCTCCGACGACGACGGCGGTGCCGTGCTGATCGTCGTGAAAGACCGGAATATCGCAGATCTCCTGAAGTCTCCGCTCGACCTCGAAACAGCGGGGCGCCGAAATATCCTCAAGGTTGATCCCGCCGAACGAACCCGAGATGTGATAGATCGTCTTTACCAGTTCGTCGACGTCCTTCGTCTTTACGCAGATCGGGAAAGCGTCGACGTCGGCGAACGCCTTGAACAGCGCGCATTTGCCCTCCATCACCGGCATCCCGGCTTCGGGGCCGATGTCGCCGAGTCCGAGCACCGCGGTTCCGTCGGTGATCACCGCCACCAGGTTCGATCGACGGGTCAGCGAATAGGAGAGTTCGGGGTTCTTTTCGATCGCGAGACAGGGCTCCGCGACCCCCGGCGTATAGGCGATCGAAAGATCGTGCCGGTCGTTGATTTCGACCCGCGAGATCACCTCGATCTTTCCGCCCCATTTTTCGTGCGCTTTCAGCGATTCTTCTCTGACCGTCATAGCGACCCTCCGCATTTTTTCTCCGAACAGTATAACATATCCCGCCGACTTTCGCAACGGTTTATTTGAAAAAAAGAAAAAAGACGGTTTTCGCTTCGAAAAGAACTTGAAAAGGCGGAACGAATGTGCTATACTGAAAAAAAGTCGGAAAGGGGGCGTCGGGGATGGGATTTGCGATTCCCGCGGGGTGTCTTGCCCTGCTTGCGCGCCTTTCCGCAAACGGCTACCCGGCTCATCTGGTCGGCGGGTGCGTCCGCGACCTTTGCCGCGGCGTCGAACCGCACGACTACGACCTGACGACCTCCGCGACGCCCGACGAAATGAAGCGGGTCTTTGCCGGCTTTCGCGTGATCGAAACCGGGATCGCGCACGGCACGTTGACGGTGCTTTCCGACGGCGCCGCCTACGAGGTGACGACTTACCGGGTCGACGGGGCATACACGGACGGCAGACATCCCGACGCCGTTTCGTTCACCTCCTCGCTCGAGGAGGACCTTGCCCGCCGCGATTTCACCGTCAACGCGATGGCTTATTCGCCCGAGTCGGGTCTTGTCGACCCTTTCGGCGGACAAGCCGATCTGTCGGCGCGCCTGATCCGCGCGGTCGGCGATCCCGATCGGCGGTTTTCGGAGGATTCGCTTCGCATCCTGCGGGCGCTTCGCTTTAGCTCGACCCTCGGATTTGAAATCGAGGAGAGGACGGCGGACGCCGTCTTCCGCCTTTCTCCGACGGTTCGCCGCGTCTCGCCCGAACGGATCCGGGAGGAACTCTTCAAACTGCTCTCGGGGGCGTCGTCCGGGGCGGTGCTGATCCGATACCGCGACGCGTTGCTGTCGGCGCTTCCCGCTCTCACCCCGATCGGGGAGGCGTGGGAGGATCCGGCAAGAGCCGCCGCCCGTCTCCCCTCTGACCCCGCGCTCGCCCTTGCCGCGCTTTCGCGTCCGCTCGGATACGGGGCGGTCGATTCGCTTTTCCGTTCGCTCAAAACCGACAACAAGAGCCGTCTCCGCGCTTCGCGCGCCGTCGAGGCGTACGCCGCCGGACTGCCGGACGGTCCCGCCTCCGCCGGACTCTTTCTCGTCGATTACGGTCGGGAGACCGCGCTCGACGCGCTCTCGCTTGCCGAAGCGTGCGGCGATCCCGCCGCGCAAAAGGCGCGGAACGCGCTCGAGTCTCACGCGGCTTTCGGCGCGCCGACAACCCTTGCCGACCTTGCCGTCGGCGGGGACGATCTCGCCGCCCTCGGGATCCCGCCGGGACCGGAACGGGGAAAACTTCTCTCCGCTCTTCTGCGGCTTGCCGCGACGGGAGAGGTCGCAAACGACAGGGAAGCCCTGCTTGCCCGTGCCGGAGCGATCAAAGACGGCAAAAACGTTAAACCCCCCTCCTAAGGGGTGCAAAATACAGACCGAGACCAAAAAAGGAGAAACCACGTTGAACATCGTATGCCTTGATATGGAAGGGGTACTCGTCCCCGAGATCTGGATTGCTTTTTCCCGCGCGACGGGGATCGACGAACTGAAACGCACGACCCGTGACGAACCCGACTACGACAAACTGATGAAGTTCCGTCTCGCGATCCTGAAGGAGCATAAACTCGGACTCCGCGAGATCCAAGCCGTCATCGCCGGGATCGATCCGTTCCCCGGCGCGAAGGAGTTTCTCGACGCCCTGCGCAAAAAGACGCAGGTACTGATCCTCTCCGATACCTTCGAGCAGTTTGCCGCCCCTCTGATGGAGAAACTCGGGCTGCCGACCCTCTTCTGCAATACCCTCGAGGTCGCCCCGGACGGCGCGATCACGGGGTACCGGATGCGGATCGCCAACTCGAAACTTTCGACCGTCCGCGCCCTGCAGTCGATCGGATTCGACACGATCGCCGCGGGCGACAGTTTCAACGATCTCGGTATGATCCGCGCGAGCAAGGCGGGCTTCCTCTTCCGCTCGACCGAAAAGATCAAGGCGGACAACCCCGATCTCCCCGCCTTTGAGGAGTATCCCGAGTTTCTTGCCGCGATTTCGTCCGTTCTTTGAACCGGAAACAAAAAATGCGCCGACCGCAAAGTGCGGTCGGCGCTCGTTTTTTTCAGATCACCCCCCGCTTCGGCAAGCGGAGTTTGCCGGGGCAAAACGGGCGCCGTGCGCCGCTGCCGTTCCCCCGTTGATTCTTCGCTTTCGTTTTTCTGTTTTGCTCTTTACTTTTTGTTAGATTTATGATACAATGAATAATCATAGCATTTCGGATAGACTGAAAGGACGTACGGAAATGGACTCTAACCCCGGGAACCAGATGAAGCCCCCCGTCGCGGAGAAGAAAAAACGCCCGGCGACGGCGGGCGAAAAACTTGCCTTTCTCTGGCGCGACAAACGCAGCTGGAAGCAGCGCCTCTTCAACGCTCTCCCGGTTTCGTTTGCCGTCGCGTACACGTTTTTCTTTTACCAGCCGCTTGAATTATATCTGCAGAACAGCGGCTTTCTCGTTTTTCAGATAAAGGATCTGACCCCGACGCTGATCTGGCTTTCGATCGCGGTCTTCGTCGGTTTGGGCGCGATCCTGACGCTTCTCCGGGGCAAGATCCACAACGCTTTCGTTTCGGTTGCGATCGGCGTTCTGATCTGCGGGTATCTGCAAGCCAACCTTTTGAACGTTGACCACGGAACGCTCGACGGCGCGGAGGTCGCCTGGCGGGATTACAGCGTCTACGCGGTGTTGAATCTCCTGCTCTGGCTCTTTCTCTGCCTCCTTCCTTTCCTCATCCACTACCTGTTTCCGAAGGTCTGGAAATACGGCGTGCGCGCGCTTTCGATCCTGCTCGTCGTGATGCAGACCGTCGCCCTCGTTGTCCTTTTCTTCACCGCCGATTCCTTCGTCAAGGAGGGATACCTCGTTCGGGACGGGATCTACGACGTGTCGGACGATAACAACGTGCTCGTTTTCCTGCTCGACCGGTTCGATAAAAAGTTTGCGGACAAGCAGCTCGCCGCCGATCCGACCATCGCGGAAGAGAAACTTGCCGGCTTTACCTACTACGAGAACTTCGTGGGCTCCTACTCCCGCACCTACCCGTCGGTCAACTATCTCTTGACCGGCGTGCGCACCGATTATTCGGTCAAGCCGTGGGAGTACATGGAGACGGCGTGGACGACCTCGCCCTTCCTCTCCGATCTGCACGCGGCGGGCTGCGACACGCGGCTCTATACCGAGATCTCCTATTCGATCGGAAACGCCGGATGGGCGTCGGAAACGGTCCAAAACGCGCGCGCCCACACGTCGAAGCCCGACCGCGGACGTATCCTTTCGGCGATGATGCTGCTTTCGGCGTACCGCTGGACGCCCGAGGCGCTGAAACCCTATTATCATTTCTACACCGACGACATCTCCTACAAATACATTTACCCCGAATTTAACGGGGAGGATTCGCCTGAAGTCTACAGCACCGACGACGTGCGCTTCCGTCACGACCTGATCGAACAGGGGCTGACCGTTATCGACGCGCAGAAGGTTTTCCGCTTCTATCATATGCAGGGATCGCACGATCCTTTCTATATGGACGAAAACGGCAACCGGACGTCGTTTTCGAGTTACGCCCAGGGTCAGTATCAGCAGACGAAGGGAGATCTCAATACGGTTTTCGCCTATATCGAAATGCTGAAAGAGGAAGGGGTCTACGACAAGACCACGATCATCATCACCGCCGACCACGGACGTACCGGAACGCTGGCGGAACTCTCCGACTCGGTTCTGAACGACGATACCGGTGAGCGGGTCCCCGCCCTATTCGTCAAGCCCGCGGGCGCCGACGCGACCGTTCCGATGCAGAGAAGTCAGAAGCCGCTCTCTGTCGACAACGTCCGCTTCACGATCCTCAAGGCGCTCGGGATCGACTATGCGGGATACGAGCATCCCTGCTACGAGGGGGACGCCGCCCTTGCGATCGACGACGTCGCGGAGGACGCCGAGATCACGCGCTATTTCTGGATGAACGGCGCGAAGTATTCCGGTTCGACCGCCCCCCGCGACTACAATCTCATTACCTACAAGATCACGGGCGACGCCAACGATTTCGCCAACTGGGAGAAGGTCAGCACCGAGCGGATCAAGTATCCCTACTACGACAGAAACCGCTGACGGCAGGGAATGCCTCGTATGAAACGAAAGTGGCTCTCGGTCGCGGCGGGGTATCTTCTCCTGCTTCTTCTCGTCGGCGCCGTTCTGCTCTTCGGGCGCGTCGAGACGGTCGACGAGCACTATGCGGCGCACTCCGGACCGATCTCCGGGGAGGCGGGGACCGTTATCCTCTCGGTCGACTGCCTTGCGCTGGAGGGGGAAACCGACCGCCTTCCGTCCTCTCTTCGGGACGAACTTCCGGAGGATCTGATCTATCTTCCCGCCACGGAGTTCCCCTACCGGGAGGGGATGACGGCGTTCGATCTGCTTCTCGACGCCGAGCGCCCGGCGCGGCTCCGCATCGTCTACAGCGGCATCGCGGGGAATTATTACGTCTCCTCGATCAACGATCTCGCCGAGTTCTCGGCGGGGAACGAATCGGGCTGGACCGTTCTGGTCAGCGGAGTTTTCATCGACCGGAGCGCCTCGTCCTACAAACTTTCCCCGGGCGACCGGGTCGAGTGGCGCTACACCGTTTTTGACGGCGACGTGCGATCCCCCGAACTGCTCTCCGAATGACCGACGAAAACCGAAAGGAAACGACTATGATCCGTTTTGACGAAAAGAGTGCGACCTTCACCCTCTCGGGCAAGGGGGTTTCCTACGTCACGGGCGTCTCCGACGGCGTTCTTGAACACCGTTATTTCGGGTCGACGATCCACGGGGACGACGATCTTTCGCTTTA
>Ga0310696_10001945_pt1 | contig 28427 bp, 22 predicted proteins | sample AusTroGonzalo_MG_4_FD_203885 | JGI IMG/M metagenome (GOLD analysis project Ga0310696, IMG submission 203885) | Bovine rumen microbial communities from tropical cattle in Woodstock, Queensland, Australia - Gonzalo_02 (v2) (version 2) | ecosystem: Host-associated > Mammals > Digestive system >...
TTGTACCTGCTCAGTTCACAGTCCTCACACAACCTAACGATGCCGATCGTGGTCAAACCACTCCGTCAGAGTTCACTGGTGATTACCTGAGTACGACCACCATCGCCGCTACAGCTAACCACGGCTATCACTTCACACAATGGAATGATGGCAGCACGGATGCAGAGCGTATGATAACTCTCACCACGGATATGTCGTTCATAGCTTCGTTCGAGCGTAATGAGTATGAGGTAACCATCGCCACATCGGAATTTGGTTCCGCAACCGGTGCAGGCAAGTATCTGTTTGAGGATAATGCCACGCTTGAGGTAACTCCTAACTACGGTTACGAGTTCAAGCAATGGAGCGACGGCGTAACAACTAACCCGCGTACCATTAAGGTTGAGGATAACGTCAACCTGTCGATGGAGTTTGTACCTGCTCAGTTCACAGTCCTCACACAACCTAACGATGCCGATCGTGGTCAAACCACTCCGTCAGAGTTCACTGGTGATTACCTGAGTACGACCACCATCGCCGCTACAGCTAACCACGGCTACCACTTCACCCAATGGAATGATGGCAGCACGGATGCAGAGCGTATGATTACTCTCACCACGGGTATGTCGTTCATCGCCTCGTTCGAGCGTAATGAGTATGAGGTAACCATCGCCGCATCGGAATTTGGTTCTGCAACCGGCGCAGGCATGTACTTGTTCGAGGCTAATGCCGCGCTTGAGGCTACAGCGAACTATGGTTACGAGTTCAAGCAGTGGAGTGATGGCGTAACAGCCAACCCGCGCACCGTTAAGGTTGAGGATAACGTCAACCTGTCAATGGAGTTTGTTCCTGCTCAGTTCACAGTCCTTACACAACCTAACGATGCCGATCGTGGTCAAACCACTCCGTCAGAGTTCACCAGTGATTACCTGAGTACGACCACCATCACCGCTACAGCTAACCATGGCTACCACTTCACACAATGGAATGATGGCAATACGGATGCTGAACGCGAAGTTGTAATTGCAGGCAATGCAACCTACACAGCCATTTTCGCACCAAACGTATATACCATTAACGTATTTGTCGAACCGCAAGATTTTGGTTACATAGATGCTCCGGCTTCCGGCAACTATCTGGAAGATATAGAAATTTCTGCTGTTCCGTACGACAACTACTTGTTCACAAGTTGGAGTGATGGTAATACGGATAATCCGCGTGTCATTACAATAACGCATGATACCACCTTTACGGCACTCTTCGAGATTGCTACAAGCGGAACATGTGGTGACAACTTTGCGTTAACATGGACATATGACATCGAAACGAAAGAACTGACCATCAGTGGCGAAGGCACACTCAATAGCAATTACACCTTTGGCGTTGAAGCGCCGACTTCCGTCGAGAAACTGACTATTGCAGAAGGTGTAACATCGATAGGTAACAGCGCGTTTGCTAACTATACTACCATTAAGGAAATAGTCTTTGCGACCAGTGTCAAGACGATTTATGAGCAAGCATTCTATAACTGTACGAATCTGAAGAGCATATATTGCTACCGTGAGCGTCCGGGTATCGTATATAGCAACACGTTTGATGGCGTAGATAAATTCGACTGCACTTTGTACGTACCGGCGGGCTCTATAGTGATGTACAAGGCTGCTACCGGCTGGCGTGACTTCTACTTTACGGAATCAATATCCGGCACAGCTACTGCAATTGATAACTCATCCTCTATACAACCAAGCGTACAGAAGGTTATCCGCAACGACCAAATCTTTATTCTCCGTGATGGCAAGACCTACACCATCCAAGGCCAAGAAGTAAAGTAACCGCCCGCTGTTCACTCCTCGGCGTTAATCCGCCGAGCAACCAAGCGCGAGACTCAGGTTGATGAGTCTCGCGCTTTTGTTATTGCAAAATTTTGAGTGGCAGTTTTGGCAGTTTGACAGTTTCTTTGGCTATATGGCAGTTCTTTTCTCGCTTATGATCAGCAATTTACGCTCCAAACTGCCACTCATTTATTTCTGCAGTGTTCATGGCAGTATCCGTTCATGGCATATATAGAAAAACAAGTTGACCCTTTTGACCCTTTGACCCTTTTATACATATGATGACCTTTTTGTATCCGTTGTCATTCAGCGTGTTACATTCGAAAGGGTCAAAAGGGTCACGCAAAAATATGTTGGCACAAGGGCTAAGAATCGTATTCGAGCACTACTTATAGTCAGTACATACTCAGCCCTAATACCGGGTATTTACTACTCAATCCTAGACAATACACAGGGGAAACATAGAGGCAACACAGGGGCAACGCTATATCATGATACCATCTACACACCCATTTATATCCATCGTATTCGTTTAATTCTTATCTCGTTTCACTCGAACGATTATTTCGCTTAATTCGTGAACAGATAAGGATTCTTTATAATTATTGTTAGTTCTTAGCCCTAAAGGGCACGATCTGCTTCGCCGTATGGTTGACTCATTAAGTCCATCGTAATAGATTTTAATAGTCTTAAATAGTTGACCCCAAAATCCCCCTCGCAATAAATTTTGGGAAAATTTTATCATTTTTGGCAATTTATTCTCTCCAAAATTTGCAAATATCAATTTTTTTTCGTACCTTTGCACCACAAACACATAACAATATGAAATCCCATCACTATCTTTTATCCCTCTGCGCTCTGGCGCTTATGCTTATGATCACCTCATGTTCCTCCAATCCCAAACTTGTCTTGCCTAAGGCTGACAACCCGCGCATGCAACGCGGCATCGAGCAGGCTGCGGCTCTATGGACACCTGCCGACGGCACTCCCGAAGACTTCTGCGCTTTCGTCCGCGAGCATTATTGTGCCACCGATAGCGAGCGCTTGGCGCTCTTCGAGTCCCTCAGCCGTATCCTCGAGAACTGCTATCAGTCGGCTGACCAACTCACCGTTGATCTGTTGCGCCCCACGCAGCTGACCAACGCCGGCGAACCGGCTGTCACCGATTGGATCATGTCGGGCTACAGTCCCCTCGCGCATTTCTCCGACGATATGTTCGCCAACAAACTGGCGTTTGTCACCATCCTCAACTTTCCGCATTACTCGCTCGACGAGAAAAACTCGCTCGGCCGTGACTGGTCGCGTCCGGAGTGGGCGATGGCACGCATGGGCGATGTGTTCACCACCCGTGTTCCCGCTGCCGTCAAGGCACAACTGGCGCAAGCGAACGCCGATGCCGAGAACTATATAGCCGACTACAACATCTACATGGGTAGTCTGCGCACCGACGATGGTCGCCAGCTGTGGCCGGACGACAAGATCCTCCTTTCCCACTGGAACCTCCGTGACGAACTTAAAGCCCTGTACTCGCAGGGAGCAGAAGGCATCGAACGCCAGGAGATGATCTATCAGGTCATGCAGCGCATCGTCTCGCAGTCTATCCCGCAGCAAGCCATCAACAATCCCGAATATATATGGCAGCCGTATAGCACGCAAGCCGCCCCGGAGCCTTACACGCGTTACGAGCGCATTCTGGCTGTGGCGCACGCCCTGTTCGAGGAGGATAAGTACTGCCCCACAGCTCCGACAGGTATCATCCGCAACTTCAACGAAGGGGTGGAGATCCCCGCAGCCGAGCTGGACAGCCTGTTCCGCGCACTCGTCGGCTCGCCGCAAGTGGCGCAGGTTGCTGCCATCATCCGCCAGCGCCTTGGTCGTGACCTGCGCCCCTACGATATATGGTTCGACGGCTTCAAGGCGCGCGCCTCGCTCAACGAAGATGCGCTGACGGCCACCACGCGCAGCCTCTATCCCGACGCCAACGCGTTTGCTGCCGATATGTCCCGACTGCTCACCAAGTTCGGTTTCTACAGCGAGGATGCACGCAGTATAGCGCATCATATTGTTGTCGAACCCGCCCGCGGCTCGGGTCACGCCTGGCCCTGTCTCGGTCGTAAGGAAGATGCCCGTCTGCGCACACGTATCCCTGCCTCCGGTATGGATTACAAGGGCTACAACATCGCCGTCCACGAGTTTGGCCATTGCGTCGAGCAAGTGCTCGACATGTACTTCATCGACCACTACATGCTATCCGGCGTGCCCAACACCGCCTACACCGAAGCCTCTGCCTTCCTATGGCAGCAACGCGACCTGCAACTGCTTCCGTCTAACAGCGTTAGCAGTCAGCAATCAGCAATCAGAGATCAGAAGTCAGAAGTCAGAAGGACGAAGGACGAAGTATTTGATCAGTTCTGGTCGATGTACGAGATCATGGGCGTCAGCCTCGTGGATATGGCAATGTGGCGCTGGATATACGATCATCCAAACGCCACAGCCAAACAACTCTGCGAAGCTACGCAGCAGATTGCAAAAGATATATGGAATCAGTATTACGAACCCATCCTGGGTGAGCACGACTGCATCCTCCTGGCTGTCTACAGCCACATGGTCAATGCTCCGATGTACCTGCCGAACTATCCTCTCGGACATATCGTGCAGTACCAGCTCGAGGAACACCTGGCGCAGTTCACTACGCCGCGCGATTTCGCCAGCGAATACAGCCGCATCTACCGCCTCGGTCGCCTCACGCCCAAGGAGTGGCTCATTCAGGCTGTCGGCAACCCGCCGTCTGTCACGCCCATCCTCAACAGCGTTGACCGCTGCACCAAATAGTCAACGGATTCGTTTAATTTGCTTAATTTGTGGACAGACAAATACCCTTCGTTACTTCAGCACTATCTCCCCGAAGAACTGCGGACAATGGAAGTCGGGTTTGGGCAGGGGGATAGGGTGCCAGCTCAGGAAGTGGGGTTTCTTCGTCTTGTCAGCACACTTGTAGAAGTTTACGCGCAGCGCCTGTGGGAACACGGGCGCTTGCTCGCGGAAGATGAGCGTGAGCGGGATCTTCAGTTCTACATCCCACTCATGCATGCCGTCTTGCTCCTCGATCACCTCACGCGGATACGAGCAACGGCGCTCTATCTGTGCCATCTCTTCGGGTGAGAACGGCACGACCTCTTCAGCTCTGCCCAACCGCCGCGAACCGACCATAGCCCCTATGCAGTTGCACTCGAAGTTCATGTAATGCTTGTCGCCCGGCACTTGGCAGAAGAACTCCACACACGAATCTTCCCACACCGGTCCCTGGTCTTGGGTCGTCACGGCGCGCAGTTGTTCGCCGCGCACGTGGTAGTGTAAGAACAACCAAGATTGGTTGTTGCTTACTTCCACGGTTACTTCCGGCTTCTCGGGAAAACTCTCCGGCCAATTGACATTATCTATCTTGAGAATCATAACAGCTAACAATTTAACAGCTTAACAACTTAACGATATAACAGTTTAACAACTTAACCCCTTAACGATTCGCAGCATCTCCTCTGCCACTTTCTCTTGTTCCTGAACGAGGCGCAGTTGTGCGCGTGTGCGAACCAGATTGTGCTCGGGGTACTGAATCTTATAATACGTATCACCGTTCAGGTAATCGGTAAAGAACCGCACGGTCTGCATGTAACTGAGCAGCCGGCAGCCATATGGCAGCAGCTCTTTTTCCGTATCCGTCAGGAACGTTGCTTCCTCCAGGTAGCCGCGGGTGTAGGCCTCGAATATTGCCAGATCCACGTGGATATTTTCGAGATTCGGATCATCCTCAGCGCCGGTGTTGGCTGCGGTGCGCATGAAGTCACCGAAATCGCTGAGCACGAATCCCGGCATCACGGTATCCAGATCCACGATGCAGAGCGGTTTGCCTTGCTCGTCGAACAGGATATTGTTCACTTTCGTATCGCAGTGGTTGATATGTTTGGTCAGTTTGCCTTCGCGGAACAGGCGCTCAGCCAGGCACATCTGTTCGCGGCGTTTGTCGATCTCCGCAATGATGTCTGCACACGCTTCATATCGCTGATATCTGATATCTGATTTCTGATTTCTGACTGCTTCCTTTATTGCTTCGTCCAATTGCCACAGGCGGAACTCGATATTGTGGAAGTTCGGTATCGACTCGCACAGCGCATCGAACGGCAGATCTGCCAATTGGCATTGGAATCGACCGAACGCCTTGCCGGTCAGGTAGGCGGACTCGGGCGTCACTCTCTCTTGCGAGCTGGCGTTTTCAATCAGCACATACACGCGCCAATAGTCGCCTTGCGGTGTCTTGTAATACAGCTTGCCGTCGGTGGTGGGAACCAGCTCCAGCACCTTGCGCTCGATGTCCGTCTCGCCCGCAGCACGCAGCTTCTCGCGGATATGATCGGTCACAATCTGAATGTTGCGCTGCAACCCCTCCACGTTTTGGAATATATGATGGTTAATGCGCTGCAGGAAGTACGACTTCTCGCCTGCATGAATAGCGCGAACGATAAACGAGTCGTTGATGAACCCGATCTTCAGGGGCTGCGGCTCGCCGACCTCGTTGCGGATAGCAAAATGACTCAGTATCTCTTTCATCATCAGCTCCTGAACACTGGCACAGGTCTGCCAACCTGCAAACTTCATGCCCGCTGCGCGGTTCTTGTCCAGGTCATCCACGTAGATGGTATGCGCCGAGTCGATCTGTCCCTCGCGAACCACGTAGTCGAAGATCTCCTTGTTTGGCTTGGCCATATGCAGATGATGCGAGGCAAAGATCTTGTCGAAATACCTGTCCAGATGATACTGCTCGAAGATCGGATCCCAGTGCATCTCGTTGGAGTTGCTGAGCAGGATCGTGCGGTAACCCGCCTTGCGCAGGTCGGCTATATAATCGAGTTTCCATTGTGCCAGCTCGTCAAGCATACTCATCCAGGCAGTACGCACATCATCGATGGTTGTGCCGGCGTGGCAGTAGGAGCACACACGGCTCAGGAACTCATCGGTGGTGATGTTGCCGTACTCATAATCGTGCATCAACTGTTGCGTCGCTGCACTCACGGCCACTACACCCTCGCCCTCATCATCGATGCCCAGGATGTTACGCACATTTTCTTCGCCCATCAGGCGCTTGAAGTTTCCCACACAACACGGCACGTTCAGGTCTATCAGCACGCCGCCTAAATCAAATACTACGGTATTAAATCTATTTACCATTTGTTCATTTACTATTTAGTCATTTATTTAATCATTTGGCCATGGGCTGTGTAGCGCGCCCCGTTGCGCACGATGTACAACATGCCGTCCTCCAGCACCTTGTCAGCCGTCTTGTCGGCTGTTATGGCGGGCAGTGCATCTTCCAGTTCCGGCAGCTCGTCCGGCTCCATTGGTGACGCTGCCGACACTACGATATCTGCCTTCAGATCGTTCCATCCTGTTGTATCGTCCCAGGTATCGATGTTCGCGAGCCGTACGGCGTAGCGCGGGTCAGCGGCAATGGTGGCATACTTGTCGGGCAGGTGCAGGTACAGGTGGTAGGTGCCTTCGGCTATATCTGCCGGCACATCCAATGTCTCTTGCAGATTATGCTTGCCGGGCAACCAACGACGCGGGTCGGCACTCAGTTGTATCCGGTATGTATGCTCGGCGTTCTTGAGCACAACAAACACCGGTCGCTCGTTGTACAGCGGCGCATAGCCTACGTTCGCGATACGGATGATCAATGGCATCTTGCCGCCCGGGGCTATCGAGTCGCAGTAGCGGGCTTGCTGCAGGCACAGACGGTAACCCATATGCATGTTCAGCGTATCGAAGATACCGTCTTCGCGCCAGCGGTTCGTCATGGCTATGGCGTAGGACGATCCGCAGAACGACCAGTGGTACTCGCGCATCTCTTTCGTGGCTTTCTTGTATACGCGTTGAGCCGTGGAGTTATCTTCCACGTTCGTCTCGCCGCCATTGGGTACGTAGCGTGTCTCATCGGCTATGTACCGCCTCACGGCGGGGTCGTCGTTCTTGCTGTTGCTGGCATACGTGCCGTCGTTGCCCCAATCGTTGAGGAACGCATCATTATGATGTCCCATACGGGCGCGTATGCTTCCCGTGAACGCCTCTTCCTCGCTCAGCGGGTTGCTGTCGCCCAGGTACTCGGTCTTGATCATCGGGTAGCGGAACAGCACGCAGCGGTCGGCAGGGGTGTTAGCCATCAGCGCATCGATCACCAGCCGGCGCTTAGCGTTTATATGCTGGCTCTCGTTACCGTAGTTGGCGGTGTAGTACCACTCGCCCCACACGCCTACGAAGCCGGCCTCCATCACATAGATCACGTCGGCATTCTGCTCCAAGTGCGGTTTCAGTTGCTCCAGGTGACGCTGCACCCACTCGGGCGTAGCATCCACATTGTCGCTCATCGTCTCAGTGTACGCAAAGCGCAACACACATTTCAGCCCGCGGTCGCGCAGCTCCTGCATATCCTCGTCAAAGCCGGTCAGTATCTCTTCCGGCAGATCCTGCTCCTTGAAGTACTTGAAGTTGTACAGCACAACGGCCAGCGTCATGCTGTAACGATTGCCCCAGTTGCTGCTCAGGTTGCCCTTCACCACATTCGGATTGGTAACTGTCACCTTGCGGCTCAGCTCCTCCGTAAAGCCGCGCTCGGGATTCTTGAAAATAGTAGTACTGTAATCCGGCGTGTACGTCACGTTCGTGGCTTGACCGGGCAGCATAACTGCCAGCAGAAGACTTGCGAGTAGTAGCGTGCGTTTCATATCTCTAAATTGTTTTATGCTGCAAAAAATGATTTCTGCTGCAAAGTTACGAAAAAAAAATGACATTTGCAAATATTTTCTCCACTTTTCTGCAAATATTTGCTATTTCGTTATTTTTTGTATTTGTATAGCGATTTTAGGGCATTTGTTGCTCGTTTTGCAATGTGAACTTGTAAAAGTGGGGCTAAAACAATATATTTTTGCATGATTTTTGTGGAAAAATTTGCATATGTCAAAAAAATGTCGTACCTTTGCATCCGCTTTTGGGAAAAAGCAAGTGTTCTAAGCAATTTTGCGAACATCGGGCGTTTAGCTCAGCTGGTTTAGAGCATCTGCCTTACAAGCAGAGGGTCTGCGGTTCGAATCCGTAAACGCCCACAACCAATCCGGTGCTGTAGTTCAGTTGGTTAGAATATCGGCCTGTCACGCCGGAGGTCGCGAGTTCGAGTCTCGTCGGCACCGCAAAAAGGGAATCACGCAAGTGGTTCTCTTTTTGTGTAGAGACTAATCTCGCGAATATCTTCACACGCTGGTCGCGAGAGGTCGGCACCGCCAAAAAAGAAGTCCTTTCGGGCTTCTTTTTTGTTTGGTGCTGAGAATTACAAGCTCTCCGTAAGTATCGCCTTGATGTCTTCGGGCTTCAAGTCCATGTATCCGGCAGGATAGATGACGGTCGTGGAGACGATATCGTCGATCATATCCGCTGTAGCACCGATCTCGGTGATGGTGAGCGGCAAACCGATCTCAAGCATCCAGTTCTTGAGGGCTTCCAATCCTTCTTCGGCGGTATTCACGCCCCATACGTTCCGTGCAAACCGCTCGAACTTCACATGTCCGTATTGCATGGCGCGCCGGTAGTACGCCATTGAGCAGGCTGCCAGGCAATAGCCGTGCGGTGCATGCGTCCATGCGCCCAATGAGTGACCGATCATATGTACCATCCAGTCTTCCGACTTGCCGCACCGGATGAGCGTGTTCAGCGCCCACGTAGCCGTCCACATGATGTTCGATCGTGCTTCGTAGTTCTGCGGGTCTTTGACGGCTGCGCGCGATGCTACGATAAGCCCGCGCATCAGTCCTTCGGCAATATAGTCGCTCGTGTTGTCATCGAAATCCGAGAAGTACTGCTCAAAGATATGATTCATGATGTCGTAGATGCCGGCTTTCATCTGGTCGAGCGGCACGGTCATCGTGTAGCGCGGGTTCAAGATCGAGAACTTAGGCATCAGTCGGCTGTCGAACACATGACCGGTCTTGAAGTTGTTGGATGCGTCCGTTATCACACAACCTCCGTTCATCTCCGAACCTGTTCCCGCCATCGTCAGGATACAACCTACAGGTAATATACGCTGCTCAGCAGCGGGATTATGACCTTCGAGCCAATACTCTTTCCAGTAATCGCCCGGGCAGTTGACCGAAGCTGCTATACCTTTGGAGTAGTCGCAGACGCTACCTCCACCCAGTGCCAGAATCCAATCGGCTTTGTTGTCGCGTGCGATGCGTACACCCTCATGCAACTTCTCGAGCGTCGGGTTACTCATCACGCCCGGGTTCTCGATGATCGTCTTGCCGCCTTCGCGGAGGATGGCAACGACTGCGTCGTAGATGCCGTTGCGCTTGACGCTACCGCTGCCATAGTTGAGCAGCACACGCTCACCATAGTTCTTTAACTCGTCTTTGAGATACTTCAAAGACTCTTCTCCGAAATACAGTTTTGTCGGATTGTAGTACTTAAAATTGCCTTGCATATTGAGTTTGTATTATAATAACTTTCATTATATTAACATTCTTGTTTGTTGGCGGTACGCTGCGTAACCGGGTTTGTTGGCGAGTTGGCGTTTCTCCATCAGCGGGATGCTGATGCCCATGAACATGGCTGTCATGGCTATCGCGCCACCCATATACAGGTCTATGCCGTTAAGCGAAGCGTACATGATCCATATACCCCACCAGAACATGATCTCGCCGAAGTAGTTTGGATGGCGACCGTGTTTCCACAGTCCCACGTTGCATACCTGACCGGGGTGAGCCGCACGAAAATCATGGCTCTGCTTGTCGGCAATGAGCTGGATGGTTGCCGAAGCCAGGCACACGATGCAGCCGAGGATAAGGAGGATCAGGGTGAAGGGATGAGCGGATGAAGGGATGAATGGGGTCTCAAACAGTTTCAATCCTGGCAGCATGGCTGCAAAGACTACAAGCGTAGGCATCATGTTCAAGCCAAAGAGGTTGATCAGCTGAAATACCAACGGATGCCGGCTGCGGTACTTGGTATATCGCCAGTCTTCGTGCGCGATGCCTTTGAAGGTGATTGCCCAGTTGCGCGTGAGTCGCCAACCCCAGTACCACGATGCCACAAGCAGCAGGATGACCGGCAGCGACCATACACCGGTATGTACAGCCCATAGCAGAAAAGCTACAGGCGGAAAAACGCTCCAATAGGGGTCATATACCGATACATTTTCATAGAGCAGCCCGAATGCCCACACCACAGCCGTTGCTAGCACATCGGCGCAGAAAAGGGCGATGAGAGGATGAATGGGTGAATGGGTGCATGGGTGAAGAGTCAAGGCATCGTACAGTAGCCAACCGGCTACACCTGCCATCGCATAGATAGTAGCAATCAGCGCCACGCTGCACCATTTGGAATAATCTCGTTTCATGTTGTTTGTAAATGCTTGGTAGGTTGTTATTGTTTCTTTTTGCGAGACCGCGGAGTCTTGACCGGTTCGGCGGTAGGGTTGTCGGCTTCCATCTGTTCGGACATAAACGGCTCGTGGAGCACGTAGTGCTTGTAGCACGAGATGCCGAGTGTGGTGAGCGGCAGGGCGATGATCATTCCGATCACCCCCATCAAAGCTCCCCAGAAACTAAGGCTGAGCAGGATGGCAGCCGGTCCGAGCCCGGTCACCTTGCCCATGATCTTCGGGGTGAGATACACGTCCTGGAAAGTCTGCACCACGATGAAAACGATAGCCATCAGCAACAGCGTCAGCCATACAGGTTGACCGGTCTGCGCCGATTGCACGAGGCAGAGCAGGATACACGGCGGGATACCCAGCGCCTGCATGTACGGCACCAGATTGAGCACACCGACGATCAGTCCCATCACGAAACCCATGGGCATGCCGATGATACTGAAACCGATGGCAAAGAGAATACCCACGCAGAGCGCTACCAATCCCTGGCCTCGGAAATAGGCGTTCATGTTCACGCTCATCTCATGCACCAGCGTAGTGATCTGTGTGTAATATTTTTGTGGCACGTACTTGCGCCAGTCAGCGCGGATACGCGGAAAAGCGAGCATCAGGAAGATAAGGTACATCAACCCGATAAAGATGACCAGCAGTTCGCTCAGCCAACTCAATCCGCCGGTGATCCAGCCGGCTAACTTAGGCATGAAGTTCTTGATGGCGTCGCGCACCTCAGGATACGAGAGTACGGACTCCAGGTTGAGGCCGTCGAGCGTCGAATGAATCTTCTCTTGCTGCTCAGCGGTGAAGTATTTATTCGCATCGAAATGGGCGAAATACTGCTCCACGGCTACAGCTGCTGACTTCACTTCCCGTCCCATCGCCGGAATGATGAGATATACAGCCAGCGACAGCAAGCCGATGAACAGGATAAGCGTGATAGCTACCGACAAGCCCCGAAACTTCACGCGGCACTTATGCTGTATGAAGCCCACCACCGGATCGAGCAGCCACGCTAACAGAAAACTCACAAAGAAAGGCAGTAATACACCGTAAAGCCGACTTAACATACACTATTATTTATTGAGTTTTGTAAAAAAAGGATATTCATATCTATTATTTATCCCATGACCACGTCAAGAACCATCATCAGCACGAAGCCAAGGGCGAAGCCGATGGTACTGAGATTGGAGTGTGTGCCGTTGGAGGCTTCTGGGATGAGTTCTTCGACTACCACGTATAGCATCGCACCTGCAGCAAAAGCCAGCAAATAGGGCATAGCGGGCAGGAAGAGGGATGCCAGCAGGATGATCAGCAATCCGCCTACGGGTTCAACCGCACCGCTCAGCGAGCCGATGAGGAACGATCGCCAACGGCTGTTGCCTGCCGCACGCATGGGCATGGAGATGATAGCACCTTCGGGGATATTTTGGATAGCTATACCGATAGACATCGCCAATGCGCCCATGAGCGAAATATCCGCTTGTCCGTCCTGTGTGCCGGCAAAAACGACACCAACCGCCATGCCTTCGGGCAGGTTATGGATAGTGACGGCTAATGCGAGCATCGCCGTGCGCGAGAGGCGCGCCTTGAGACCTTCGGGCTTGTTACTGCCGACATGCAAGTGCGGCGTCAGTTCGTCGATAAGCAACAGAAAACCCATGCCTAACAAGAAACCCACAGCCGCCGGTACGACTTGCATCGCACCTTCGCCGTAAGACATGTCAATAGACGGGATAAGCAGCGACCAGACGGACGCTGCAACCATCACACCCGACGCAAAGCCGAGCAGCGCCTTCTGCAGGCGCTCGGGCATGTCGCGTTTCATAAAGAACACAAACGATGCCCCGAGCATAGTGCCTAACAGAGGGATGAGTAATCCTATAAGGAGCGTGGTCATCAGTTAGCCGGAGCCCATTTGCAGCGTACGGGCGAGATGATCGCACCTTCCTTCTTCAGTTCTGCAAACGCTTTGTCCACTTCCTTGCGGTCGATACCTGTAATCTCCGCAATCTTGCCTGCGTTGACGGGAGCTCCGAACTCACGCATAGCTTTCAATACTTGCTCTTTCATGTCATTAAACTTTAAATGTTAAACTTTTTTTATTGGATTATTTCGCCAATTCGGCTACAATATTTGCCTCGAAATCTTTCGGTTCGGCTACCGGCGCAAAGCGTTGAACAGTCTTGCCGTCCTTGGAAACGAGGAACTTGGTGAAGTTCCACAGGATATCGCTCTCTTTCTCCACGCTCTTGCTGATACCCTTGAGCATTACATGTGCCGCTTTGGCTTTGAGGCCTTTGTATTCCTCGGTCGGTGCTTGCGTTTTGAGGTACTCGAAGACGGGGTTGGCGTTTGCACCGTTGACATCGGATTTAGCCATCAGCGGGAAGGTCACACCGTGGTTCAAGCGGCAGAACTCTTCGATCTGCTCATCGCTGCCCGGCTCCTGGTTGGCGAACTGATCGCACGGAAAACCGAGGATCACGAAGCCTTGATCTTTGTACTTCTTATAGAGCTCTTCCAGGCCATCGTATTGCGGTGTGAAGCCGCACTTGCTGGCGGTGTTGACGATAAGAATCACTTGTCCTTTGTAGTCAGCGAGATTCACCTCTTTGCCCCTATTGTTGAGGGTCTTAAAATCATAAATGCTTGCCATAGTTTCGTTTGTTTTGGTTGTACATGAGTTTAGTAGTAGTGCGGTGCACGCTATCCAAAGCGTACACCGTAAGGTGCGAATGATGCGCATACTACATCATTGCCATGAGGAAGTTATCGTATCCGAGACGGTCGATCAGTTTGAGATACTGAGCTTCCCACTCCATATGCTCTTTCTCGCCATCGATCCATTTCTGAATCAGTTTCTGCGTTGGGTAATCGTCAGCGAAAGCCTGAGCGAGTTTGCTCATCTCCTCTACAGCGGTAGGCTGGTAATCCGACTCGATCTGCTGCTTCGGATCATCGTAGAACGGGAACTCGATGGTCTTCATTGCCTCTTGCAGGTCAGCGGGTTTGCAGCCGAGTTCAACCAGACGGTTGAGTACCTCTTCTGCCTCATCCCACTCTTCCTCGGCTTCGGCTTTCCACTTGTCAGCCAACTTGTTCCAACCGTTCAGACGGTCGTACGCCGAGAACGCGAAATGTTGCTTGCTGTTACCAAACCATACAGCGCCCATATAGGCGAATGCTTTCAAAGCTTCTTCTTTAGTCATACTAGTAAAATTTTGAGGGTTATTTATTTAGTTTTTTCAATTCTTCAATCAGTTTGTCGAGCAGCGGAATCATTTGCAGGATTTCCGCCAATTCTTCCTCTGAGGCCATCACCGCCTTGCTCATGCTTTCGGGTATATGTTCCGCTTGCTCGCGTAAGGCTTTCCCTTGTTCGGTGAGCGATACGATACGCTGGCGCGTATCCTCTTTACCGCGTGTACGGGTGATGAGTCCGGCTTTCTCCATGCGTTGCAAGAGCGGCGTCATCGTGTTCGTGTCAAGCATCAACCGTTTGCCGATGTCGCACACCGGTTGATTGTCTTGCTCCCATAGCACGAGCAGCACCAAGTACTGCGGATACGTGATGCCTAACGGATCCAGATACGGGTGATACGCACCCATCGTCAGCCGCGCCGCGGTGTACAAACGGAAGCATAATTGGTTCTCTATTTTCAGTTGCTCGTTATCCATGAATTCATTTACAATTTGGTCATTTCCCATTTACCATTTATTGGGTCATTTACCCATTTATATCGCAAACGATGCAAAATTACAAAAAATAATTTAATATCGCAAGCGACATATCTGTTTTTTGCAAAAAAGAATGCACTTTTTGATGAAAATGCATTCTTTAGTAAGCAAACAGAGGCGCTTATGCGATCTCCTGCAATTCTCCTGTTACGGAGTCGATGATGAATCCGCGAACGATGACGTCTTTGGGGATGAGCGGATGGGTTTGGATGGTCTTGACCGTCTTGCGAACAGAGGTTTCGGTATCGCGGAAACCTTCGAGCCAATGATTGAGGTCAATACCGCACTCGCGGATGGTATCGAGCGTCTCGTCCTTGATACCGCGCGCCTTCATGATGTGGTGGAAATGCGCGTAACTCATGTGACATGCGCCACAATGCGAATGAGCCACCACCATGATCTGTTCAACGCCCAGTTCGTAAATAGCCACTATCAAGCTACGCATCGCAGAATCGAACGGTGTGATGATCAGTCCGCCGGCGTTCTTGATGATCTTGGCATCGCCGTTCTTTAGTCCGAGCGCTGCAGGCAGAAGTTCTGTCAGGCGTGTATCCATGCAGGTGAGTACTGCCAGCTTCTTGTCGGGGTACTTGTCGGTGATGTACTGTTCGTAGCCTTTCTGTGCCACGAAACTGCGGTTGTAATCAATAATTTGGTCAATCATATTATCAAATTGTATGAATCGATGATCTGCTTAATGTTGTTCGATAGCCCGGCGCAACGCCTTCACCATCTCGTCATATTCCGCCTCGGTCAGATACACCTTACCCGGATTCATCTGGAAGGTGCCACCGTAATCCGGGCCATCTACATACTTCGGAGCCAGATGGAAATGCAGGTGACTCAGTTTGTCGGAATATGCGCCGTAGTTGATTTTCTCCGGCTTGAACAGCTGCTGCATCGCACGCGTCACGTCCGCCACGTCTGCCATGAACAGATTGCGCTGTTCGTCATCCAGTTCATTCAGGTCATTCACATGCTTGTCGTACGCTACCAGGCAACGGCCATGATAGGTCTGCTCTTTGAATAGGAACGCACGCGACACGCGCAAGTGACAAATCTCAATCATAAGATTGTGCAAGGTCTCATTGTTGGTGCAATAGAGACAATCTTTGGGGTCTGAATACATAATTCGATTATTGTTTAGTTGTTATTAGTCCTTTATTCCCTTATCTCCAATCCGGTAATGGTATAGGTCTTGTCACCGCGAAGGATGAGAATCTGACCGTTCTTGATAATCTTTCGACTTTCGACTTTCGACTTTTGACAGTCAATCTCGTCGAGAGCATCCGTTTCCTGTTTCAGCTCGTACGGTCCGAGGTCATGTGCCGAACCCGAAGCGGGTGAAGTCAGGAACGGGAAATCCGTGATCAGTTGATTCCAATTGGGTATAACCGATACCGGCACTACTCCTCCGGCATCCACCAGTCTGCTTCCGGGCATCAGTCTGGCAAAACGACTTGGCATAGAGCCGTCGCCACGTCGCGGAGCAATAGCATCGTCCTCACTGAGCGAGACATATTCGCTGCGCGAGAAACCGGTAACCAGATGGTTCGTCCAACCGAGTTTGGAGGGCGGAGTGACTACCGCATTGTAGTCATCCGTACCGACACATATCTCCTGCCGACCGAAACAGACATTGTTGTAATAGAACGTGTTGGCAGCGGAACCTCCGGACTCGAACATATAATCATAACTGTTGTCGAACGCAAGACAACCGACGAGCACGTGCCCGCCCTTATGGTTGTTGCAGTCAAAGCCTTTGACCGAAGAGCTGATATCACAGCCGAAAGCGATGCATTGATAGGCGTAATGGATACCTTGGCTGTTACCGCCTGTGCCGTTGCCACCAAGTTTGATTCCATTGCCGTTGCCGGAGAATGAAGCACTCGTATCAAAGTAATCCTTGACCCACTGGTGATCCTCACTGTTACCCGACTCCCACGCCCAGCACTCGGCCAGGATCACGTCGTAATCCGTCTCAAACAGATCCCACGCATCATCGGAGTTTCGCCATGCACGGCAACGGATAAAGCGGTTACCGATACCGTTATGCATCTTACATGCAAAGCCGTCCGCATCCGAACCGTAGTTGGCATCGCAGTCGCAGTTGTGATGGCTGTCGCAGTCCACTATATCGTTGTACGCGCAATACGTACCGTCGTTCTTGCTCACACCGGGGAACGTATCCGAGAACCGATGTCCGAAACCGAGCTGAAGACCCGTGTCGAGGTTATAACTGAACTCGCAACGTTCTATACGGTTGTGCGAACCTTCGAGTTTGATACCATTGTCTGCCGCGTGCATGATATGCAGGCCGAACAGTATCCAGTAATCACCTTTCAGGTGAATACCGCGATCACCCACATTCCTGGGACTGCGGTTGCAATCCAGAAGTTGTTGCTCGAAATCGAAGACGGGTTTCTCGTTCTCATAGGCAGAGATAACGATGGGCGCCTGGGCAGTACCTGACTGATTGAGCCGAACCGTGAGTTTGCCGTCTGTGCCGCGCCATGACATCCGATAAACGCCTCCGCGGCAGTAGATCACATCGCCCGCTTGCGCCACCGAGATGGCTTTGCCGAGATTGAACCAGGGATTGTCGAACGAACCGTCACCCGAAGTATCATTGCCCGCAGGTGAGATATAATACGTAGCGTGCGTAGCCGTGTAGGTCGGCCTGGTGAACTCAGGATCGGGTTCTTCCGTCACTGCTGTTCCCTGATCGCCCGTGCCCGCAACATATTGCTTGAGCACCACATCGTCAATGTAGGTGTTGTTTGTTCCGCTAAACCGAACCTGCACGCTCTGAGCGGAATCGGTGCCCAACTTGCATGAGAAAGTGGAAAAAGTCGAGCTGGAAGGACTATTGACCGAACTCACTTCCACCCATTCGCCTGAACCGATGCGATAGGCTATATCAATCTTTTTTTGACTTCCTCCGCTACGATGTTTGAACTCTACCGAAGTCACACTGTCAATCACCGGTGTGATGAGATATGCTCCGGTCTGATTGAACTTGAGCGATACCACATTATTCGACTTGTTGTACTGCAATCCGCCTCCGAACGTCCACGTGCCGGAAGGCAATACAACAGCCGTTTCGGTCGTCCACGCACCGGAAGTGAGGGTGTTGAAATCCTCATTTAGATCAGCATTTATGGCACTCGCACATAAGATCGTTGCAAGAACAAAATAGAGTTTTTTCATATTATCCAATTATCTTCTCTGCCATTCGTTTACCGGCTTCGCGAGTCTGGCAAGGCCTTCCTCCCAATGTGCCTCGCGATATTATTGTGTTTCTACCGTTCGAAGAGCCGTAATAGTTTCATCTTCGCTTTTCCGTCTTCACCACTGTACGGATGTTCGCGGAGCGAGAGGTTGAAACGTGTGTGGCCTTTGAGGACAGTTTGCGGGTGTGTGAACTCGCGGAAACCCCATTCGCCGTGGTACGCGCCCATTCCCGAATGACCGGTTCCGTTGAACGGCACTCCCTTAACCATCATGTGTACGCACACTTCGTTGATACAACCGCCACCGAACTGTTGGGTCTGCATCACGCGGTTCGCCCAACGCATGTCCTTTGTGAACACGTACATCGCTAAGGGGTGCTCACGGTCAGCAATGGTATTCATCAGACCGTCCACCTCTGCATCCTTGAACGGCACGATGGGTAGCAACGGGCAGAAGAGTTCGTGTTGCACGATATGCTCGTCAATATGTACCGGATAGATCATCGTTGGTGCATAGCGTCGCGTCTGTTTATTTCCTGTGCCGCCGAAAACGATGCGGTCACGGTACTCGTCAGCCAGTTTTGCGCACTTGTCGTACGCTGCATCGGTGATGAGTTTCGGATAGTCGGCATTCATTTCCGGATGTTCACCTATTTGCGCTACAAATGCTGCTTTGAGCTCTTTGATAAAAGCGTCGGCTACCTCTTCTGCGACGGCAATCTGGTTGATGTTGATACAAATCTGCCCGGCGTTGAGCAGCTTGAAGAAAGCGATCTTACGCGCCGCATCTTTGAGGTCGGCATCTGCCCGCACCACGCACCAGTTACCGGTTTCTCCGCCTAACTCCAGGGCTACCGGCGTGAGGTTTTTGGCGGCTTCGGCGAGTACGTGCTTGCCTACCGACGGGCTGCCGGTGTAGAAGATCTTATCCCAGCGTTGCGCGAGACACATGTCCGCCACGTCATGCCCGCCGTCGATGAGCGTGATATACTCGGGCGGGAACACTTCGGCGAAGAATTTCTTGAGAGCGGCCGTGCTGGCAGCCGACTTCGAACTGGACTTGATGACCACCGTGTTACCGCCGCACATCGCTGCGGCTACCACGCCTATCGTCAGCAGGATTGGGAAGTTAAACGGACTTATCACCAGACTTACACCGTAGGGCATCTTATAGACCTTTGTGAAGATACTTGGCCAGCACATCAGTCCGCTGAAATGCACCTCCGGTCGGCTCCATCTGCGCAGCCCCGCAATCATCTCATTCACCTCGACGATGATCGGTCCGATATCGCACAAGTACGCCTCCATCTCACTTCTCCCAAGGTCTGCACGTAAGGCCTCTATCAGCTCATCTTGATGCGCTATGACAGCTTCTTTGAGGCGCTTGAGTTGCTTAATACGCCATGCAATAGGCAGCGTCTCACCTGTTCGGAAGAAACGCCGTTGTGCCGCCACAATCTCCCGTACCGATTCGTCTGAATACCCTGTAACCGGTAACCCGTGTCCGGTAACCTTTTCCAGCACCGCTTTGATATCTGCGTTGCTCAAAGTGACCGGTGCGGAGTAGTTGATCGAATCCGCGGCAATCATCGGAATCAGTTGCTCGTGATCGCAAGCCCGTACGGGCGATTCTATTTGGTCCATGCCGCATGTTGCGAGAAGCTCACGTATGGCTTGTAGAAAATCGGGGACACCACAGTATTCCGCCAACGCCTCATAATGCGCTTGGCAGGTTTCTTTCTGAAACTCCAATACCGGCATCAGCATCAGCGATATAGCTTGTCCGTGCGATAGATGGTATTTGGCACCTATACTATGCGCAAAGGCGTGCACGTATCCAGCCAATTGTGTGTTGATTGCGTTACCGCCGTACATTGCCGCCCGAGCCATGTTCAATCGAGCTTCTTCTGCCCGTTCATCCGTTAATCCCTTCACCCTTTCATCCGTTAGCAGAGGCAGATTTTCCAAGATCAGTTTCACTCCTTCCATCGACATGCGCATATCTTCCTCATCGACGTCGGTATCGCTGACAGCTCCTTCGATACAATGACTCAGCGCATCGATACCGCAAGCCGCTGTTACGGATTTGGGAGCATGTGTGGTTAGTTCGCTGTCGTGTACTACGTTGGTCACTTTCAGCCCGATCAGTACGGTTGAACCTTTGGCTCCCTGGTCGTTCGTCACCACCGCACCTACTGTCAGCTCCGCACCTGTTCCTGCTGTCGAGGGTACCATGATCAGCGGAAGCGTCTCGCCCGGAACCGGCAGGAACTTCAATAGCAGCGCTTTAACCGGTACATGCGGCATCTTGCAACCTGCTGCAATCATCTTACAACTGTCCATCACGCTACCGCCGCCTAAAGCTATGATTGCTTCGGCTTGGGTCCGTAAAGCCTGCATCCGTCCTGCTTCGATGATAGCTGTGTTTGGCTCGGAGTGAATATCGCAAAAGAGCGAAGCTTCTACTCCTTCCGCTTTCAGCGATTCCAGTATCGCCTCGTCATACCCCAAATGATGCAGGGTTTGGTCGGTTACAACCAGCACTTGCCTGTAGCCCGCTTTCCGGCACATGGCACCAATCTCTCGGCGTGCCCCCTGTCCGGCTATTACCTCCGGTTCCGGTAGCGGAATTGCGTGAATCACCTTTCCCGGCAACCGATGAATCTGTTTTCTGAAATGATAGGTATCCATTACTATAATTTATAACTTTTTTATTGCCTCTTTTTTGTTTGCGTCGTTTACGGCGCAAAGATACAAAAAAAAAATGATATATGCAAATAAATTTGCAAAAATAGCGAGGAAAAGTGAGTTTTTGAAAGAAAGACGCAAAAAAAGCGACCGAAGTCGCTCTTTTCTATTCCACTCCGGCCTCCATCCTCATCCCCCGATAGATCTCGGTGTACATCCAGTTGTAGAAGTGGTAATACTTCGTGCTGCCGGCAGGGATAGTGGCGCGGTACTCTGCGTACTTCTGCTGCCAGATCCGTGCCTGTTCTATATCATCCTCCGTAAACTCCTCCGGATGATAGCACACTCGCTCGATGTCATGTGCCATCCGCTGCGCGGCCTTGATCATCTCACGGTGCTGTTAAACTGTTAAGTTCTTAGCCCTAAAGGGCACGATTATTTGTTAAATTGTTAAGTGGGTGATCTGCCGTAATGGTAGGCAGATGATCCCGTGTTGATTCCGTGTTGATCCTGTCAATGGTCTAGGATTACCTCGTGTTTGGCAGGTAAATGACAGGTGTATGACCCGTATATGCCATTATGGGGAATGGACTGATCTAACGGGCAAAATTTGTTGTGTCCAGATTGTCCATATTGTCCAAATTGTCCAAAACGCGGGCTAAGTGGCTATCTTCGTATATAGTTAGTTTAGAGGATGTTGCTACGTATCGTTGGCGCAGAAATGGACAAATGGACAAAAAGGACAAAATGGTTATGCTACTTTTTTGTAGAATCCATGCCGGATTTTTTGGACGAGTCCCTGCTGTTGCCAATAATCGTTCCATCGTGTGGCAGTTCGCACGCAGACACCCTGTGATTGCGCCTCAGAGTAGAGCATTTTACTCTCGTACTCATCCGGAAGTGCAGCAAGGAGGATTGCTCTTTGGTCGAGCGGCTTGATGTCGGGTATGACAGCTTGTGCATCGCCATCAATGAGGCGGTAGGCAGCCGCCATGTGGAGTAGGAGACGGTTGCCGATAAGTTCGGCGGTGGCGTAATCGGTGTCGGAGCACTCTAATCGCCCAAGATTGGTCGATACCTTCTCGGCAGAGCCGAAGTCCGAATTTAATTCGGACGTAATAGACAAAATATCTCGCTCATGGAAATCGCGAGCACAAGCCGTTTTTTGCGGTACACAAAATGCAAACTTTGGGAAATTGTACAGAAAAACAAACAAGAATACGCAGTTGAACTGATTACAAATTGTAAACAGTTGAGATGTCAAAAGCGAAGCCCTAATGAGCTTCGCTTTTGGTTTACGTAATTGCCTTCACGCCACAGGCGGCGAGGCGGTTGACTTCGTCCTGAACGGCGGGGTGGTAGCGGCGCAGTTCATTCCATGCGCGGCGGAACTGATAGAGAGTGGTTTTGGACGAATAGTCGTTCTGGAGTCGTTCGGTGAGCCATTTGGCAATCGTTGAGGGAGCGATGTTATAGCTCACATAGCCCAATTGACGCAGTGAATAGACGGCTATCGCCAGACATTTATATCGCTGCGGCTGCTTTTCTTGGTACTTGATATAATCCAACAGAGCCTCCTGCTGTTCTTCCGTCACGGTTTTCGTCCAGAACGTGATGGGTTTCTTCGGTTTGATCTTCTCTTCCACAAATGCTATCCACCCGTCCACCCATTCATCGAAGAGCTTGAGTTGATCGGGCGTGAAATTTTTCATCTCGGGCTTGAGGTAGTAGTAGTTGTTTTCCTCATTGAGTATGAGTTGCTTGTATTCGGCTATTTTGCCCTTGGAATCGGGGAAGAGTGCAGCCTGCTTTTGTACGAAATCCCACAACCAGTCCCAGTAGCGCTGCATGATATCCGCGGCTTGTTCTCCATCGAACACGCAGAGCGGTTCGACCTGTCTGCCTTTTTCCGTGTCTTCCGCAAGGGTGTGAACGAGTGGGGGATCATTCCAAGCCATATTGAGGAACCGTTGGCGTAGGGGTTCGGCTTGAGCGGCATTAAGGAGCCACTGGGCAAAAGGCATCGTCCATGGCACGAGGTCATATATATGCTCTCCGTATTGCTCGACGGCTATGCGATGCATGTAGGTCTGCACGAGATCTATAGCAATGTTTAGTTGGCGGATGTTCGGGCAGAGCGTATTGATGTTTACCTGATCTTGGGAATAGAGCTCCATGTAAGCGAGATCGAGTTGCTCCAGTTCAGCCGCGATATAGCCCCAATCGTCAGCGATCACCTCCTGCTCGTAGCGTATAAAGAACGGCTCGTATTGCAACTGTTCGTCCAGGACGATCTCGCGGGAGTGTTGTTCGTCGGTATTGATGAGCCGCACACAAAGGATTGCGGCACCAAGTATACCGCCAATCACGAGAGGCTCATCTGTCGGTTCGGAGAATGTATAGATGAGTTTGTGCCCCTCGTAACGCAGGTGGTCATCAAAGATATAGTCTTCAAGCATGGTTATCATACATTAAAATCTTACTATTGCACCTATCGGCGCGTCCAATAGGTTGATGTTGTGTTTCGTTGCGATGTGTTGTGCTACGCTATCCGGCTCGTGCCACGGATGAACGGAAAGAGCGAACTTGTCGTGGTGAACGGTGAAGACCTGCTCCGCTTGGAGATCGAGGATAACTTTTTCGAGGTCTTCGGGCGTGGTGTGGACATATCGCCAATTGGCATTGTACTGACCGTTCTCCAATAGTGCGAGGTCAACCGCTCCGAAGCGCTCGTAAATCTCAGCGAAGCGCTTGTCATAGCCTCCGTCGCCTCCGATATACACCTTACGGTCATCGGCTTCGGCCATGAACGATGCCCAGAGTGTCTGATTACGCTTGCCGAGTAGACGATTACTGAAATGTCTGCTTGGCAGACAAGTAATCGTCAGACCGGCTGCGCCTGTTAGACGTTCGAACCAATCGAGTTCCGTGATTTGCTCCTCCTTATACCCCCAATAGCGCAGGTAATCGGCGATGCCGAGGGGACAGATAACGTGTTGTACGCGGTTGCGGATATCGCGCAGGGTTGCGTAATCCATATGATCCCAATGCTCGTGCGTGATGATGAGCACATCGATGTCCGGCAGGTCGTCCGGTCGGTAGATATCCGTGCCCGGGAAGGCTCTCAGCATCATCGACGCCGGCCATTCGGGTTGGAGCAACGGATCCACCAGGTATCGCTTACCGTCCAAACAGAACAAATACGATGAGTGCCCGAACCACACGAGCCAATCGCTATCGGTCGGCAGACTTGTGAGGTCGGTTTTGATGGCAGGTATCGGTTGTTGCGGTACGCGTAGCGTGTCTTTTCCGGTCAGGAAGCGCCACAGTGTACCGGTCGTACTCGCTGTATCGCCCGTGAACTGCGGTGTCGGTTCTTGGTTTTGGAACTGTCCGTCTCTGTAGTTCGGCGAAGCGTGCAGACGCTCTTTCGATACTTGTCGCCACAAGCCAAAAGCCGGGTGCGACAAAACAGCCAATCCTGCTCCAACAAGCAGTAAGATACCACCTGATATGATTAGCAGAACTTTCATCCGCATTATTCCCAACCGTTGTAATGAATATTCTCAGGTTTGAATTTGTCTTTAATCTCCGGTTGCTCTGCCGGTACGCCGACGGGTACAACGCACAGCGGAATGATATGTTCGGGCAACCCCAACATCTCTTGTACCATCTTCGCACGGCTCATATCCGGGTGCAGACCGGTCCATACAGCCCCAAGCCCCATCGCGTGAGCTGCTAATAATATGTTCTCTGTCGCAGCCGACACATCATTGATCCAGAAAGCCCCCATTTCACCTTCAATAGCTTTGCTTATGTCACCGCACGGTATGATGGCTACGGCAGGTTTGTTGCTGCAACGGGAGTAGGGTAGCGCTTCACCCAATGCTGCAATTTTTGCTTCATCCGTAACTACGATAAATGCCCATGGCTGTTTGTTAATAGCGGAAGGAGCGGCCATTGCGGCACGCAACAGCGTGTCCAACTGCGCCTCGCTGATCTTCTCGCCGGTGAACGCACGCACCGACACGCGCGTCATGATGTTTTGAATAGCTTCGTTTTCCATAACTTTGGGTTGATTACTGCATGCCGCGAATAGCGTCGCAGCCAATGCAAGGGTGATTAGTTTTTTCATATCGCTCTGTTTGCGTCATTTACGGTGCAAAGTTACAAAAAAATTTTCATATATGCAACACGCGCGCGCATTTTTTACGCAAAATACCCTTTTTATGTCATTTTTTTACGCAAACTACCCTTAAGGGTGTCAATTTTTCCACATAAATGTAAAAAAACGCACCCGAAGATGCGTTTTTTCTATAACCGGTAACCGATAACCGGTAACCGTTCAACGTTTTACCATTGTGTGGTGGTGCCAATGCCAAGGTTAAGCCCCATGGAATCAGCGGGAGCAGGGCTTGCAGCCTGCATTACCGGCATCGATGCGAGCTGTGCTACAAGCACTTGAGGTTGATTATAAATCTTCTTTGTCATAGTTGTGTCCTCCAATTAATTATTTAACAATCATACCCTGTGCGTTGAACTTCTCACCGTTGCGGATAATGATCAGTTGTCCGTTCTCGATGCGTTTCTCGATGCTGATAGTTGCCTCAGCGTTGTCCACGCTTGTAGCGACCTGCTCGCTGTCAAATACAAAGCGCATTCTGCGCGGTGCGGGGCTTTGAGCGCTGTAGATGACATATGCCTTGTGGGCAGCGAGCGTTCCTGTGAATTGATAGAAACCAACGCCAACAACTTGAGCATCGGAAGATTGTCCGCTCAGCACGTAACAGTTACTCGGAGCTGCCATGGCCTCATCAGAGCCTAACAGATCGTTGGTTGCGCTGAAGCTTACGCCCGGCTCGGAGGTCGGAGCAAGAGCAACAGGTTCATTCGAACCGGTCTTGCGGAGGATGACAGCTGTGTTAGCCGGAATGACTTGCGTGCCCTCAGCGATCTTGGTCAGTACGAGGTCGCTGCCGCTCAGGTCAGCGATGAAGGCTTGCGTACCATCGTTGGTGAGCTTGTAGTTCTGCGTGCTGTGGAAAAAGGTCGAGTAGTGATATACGCCCGGATTCTCCGGATCCTCATTGGTATCTACGTCATGTGTTTCCGGTTCAGGATCCGAACCACCGCTCGGAGCAGTTTCGGAAACAAGACGAACGGCCTTACCGGTTTGTGGGTGGAATTCGGCATCCTTATCGAAGAACCAACCTTCGAAGCCGAAACCGAAGAAGGCGTAGTGCGAATTATAAGTGAGTTCGTCCTTCGTAGACGACCAATAGTTACCATCCTCGTTCGTTGCGTATACACCATAGGCATCGCTTGTGCCAGCAGCAGGCAAAAAGACTGCGCCGGCTGCTTCGTATGCTGCCCATTCCGAGCTGCTGATGGTATTGTTTTCCCATTCTTCACGATTGGTATTGATGGCTGGTCCATCATAGGCATCGGGCAAAACAATTATACCATTTATACCGGCAACCTTTGCCGTACCATATTTACTGGAAGCATCGGTACGGGTACTGAACAAGTAAATCCACTCGTCCTTCGTCATCGTACGCCAATTGCCTTCAATGTTATTACCCCATTCCGTATAGGTGGAATAATCAGCAGTATGTCTTGTCTTGTTAGGATTATCACCGGTACCCCAACAGAAGAGGTCGCGGTTTTTGTTTGCCTGAGCATTACCGACAATATCCCATTGGTGCTCTGTGAACTGCCATGTACCTACAAACCGCAAGTTACTTTTCGAGAAATAAACCACTTTGCCGTCATCCACACTAAATGCGCCCGGCAACTTGTCACCCTCTTGTGCAGGTGTCGGACCAGCCGGTGCGGGTTCGCCTAAATAGAATGTGATTTCGGTAACTTTGGGGATCGAGTTGCCGAGGTTAACGCTGTAATCCTCACCAATCCAACGATAGCCATTTGCCGTCTCTACCCAACCGTCATTTAATTCGGTGTTAGCTATTTTCTCGGATACCGTAATCTCAACACGAACAATGTCTGTGTATATAGTAGAGAATGTGAATGCTAGCTCACTGTCATCACCGTCCAAGAGGAAATGATCTGCCGTATAGTATGCATGACCATCAATAGCCGTAAGGGTAACACCGCCATTGGTGAATTCCGCTACACCCCAATCATCTACATCTATAGTCTCCAAAATAGACTCATTCCATACTAATTTGCTGGCATACGGAATCAATGCGGCATATGCAGCCTCGGCTGAAAGCAGCGTGTTGTAGTTGGTTACGAGAGCTTTCGCTTCAGAGTTGAGATATTTGTATGAGTTGCGTGCATTATTAATCCTATTCTTGCATGCGGATGTGAACTCAACGTTACCGATCTCGTTAATCTTTTCAATGACATAGTTAACATCAGCCAGCATATAATACCTCTCTTCTGCCGCTAAGTAGTCATTGTAGTTGGTTACTTGGCTTTTTTGTTCCGAGCTCAATACACGGTATGCTTCATATACTGCGTCAAGGGCGTTGTAACACTCTTGGTTATAAACAACCGGATTCGGGATCGCGTTGATCAAATCAATGACATTCTGAACCGCCGGATCTACTGCCGGAGTCGAACCGCCGCCGGAGCTTGTATAGAAAGTCTTAAGTCCATTATTGTAATTCGAGTAAACAGTACCCAGTGGGAACCACCCATCTTGGCTTTCTACGAAATTTCCAGAATAGAAATAATGGTAATACATTCTATAATCCCCATCTTGCTCAGTTACATGATATATCAGAATCGAGTTGCAGTCTGTGGGAGCTTCCCATGTTTCTGCGAGCTCGGCGTCTGTTTCCTCAAAGCCCGGCATATCAGCAACCGCAAGGTAAGTAGTCGATTTACCACTCCACGAAGCAGGAGGTTCAAGTTCAGTTACGTGAAGATTGCTCGGCGGTGCCGGACAATTGTTCATCTTATCATGATAATAAGCAATATCAGCTTGCATATCCTTGTAGTACTGTGCTCTGGATTCGCAGGGGTAATAGATGATGAGGTCGCTGTGACAATTCTCGAAAGCATTTCCACCTACTCGCGGAGGAGTGGTAGGCTCAAACGTTACCGTAGCCAAGGACTGGCTGCTGATAAATGCACTCGCACCGATACCCTTCACGTTTGCAGGAATAGTAACGCTCGTCAGACCGGAACCTGTGAAAGCATTCATTAATATATATTGCAGCGTGCTCGGGAGAGTGATCTGAGAGAACGTATTGATAACTGCAAATGCATTTTGACCGATACTGATCAAGCCTTCCGGCAGCACTACCGAACTAAAGGTCTCATTGCGCCACGGCATAGAGAGATAATCTTCATAGTTGTCCATAGAGCCGGTACCTTCGCCGTCGTACGAGATCGTCAGCACGCCGTCGTTAACAGCCCATGTCAGACCGTCACCACACGAATTAGCCGGAGTGGAGGTATTCGGGTCGATCGTAAACTTAATCTGCGTTATACCTCCAAAATTCGATACCAACGATACGAGCG
>Ga0310696_10001946_pt1 | contig 28417 bp, 16 predicted proteins | sample AusTroGonzalo_MG_4_FD_203885 | JGI IMG/M metagenome (GOLD analysis project Ga0310696, IMG submission 203885) | Bovine rumen microbial communities from tropical cattle in Woodstock, Queensland, Australia - Gonzalo_02 (v2) (version 2) | ecosystem: Host-associated > Mammals > Digestive system >...
TTTCGAGAGATATTCATAGAATTCTCGTCGAATTCTACATTCACATAGGCGTTGTTTTTGAAAACTCTCCTCAGACCATTCAGATACTGAGTCTTATTCTGAACCGTATATTCAAAACCTGAAGGTGTGGAATGTTCGTTGGATTTTCTTATCACCTTATGACCTGTGATGATAAGTGCATCCTCGCTAAAAATATTTTCCAGGAAATTGATGTCTTTCTTATTATAAGCCATCTTAAATTGCTGAACAAACTTAACGATTCTCATACGCTCGTCAAGATCTTCTACTGAGAATGAATTTTTAAGAATCTTAGAGTATTGTTGAAGTCCTTTAGAAACATCTATATTAGTAATAGTACCCTGTTTGTCAAACTCAATGGTAATCTCTTGGTTCAGATCTTCCTGGTAGGAGTCGTCAAAAGGTTTCATTTCTACAGCAATATTACGAATATCATAGTTTCTAATGCCATTTTTCCCTCTATTTGTATTGCAATGCTCCACAATATCGTCATCAAGGATCCTGAAGTGCACATTCGCCCAAAACATGGCCAGACTGTTGGCAGCAAAATCCGTAATGGAGATTCCATTGAAATTAAGGTCTTTCCCAGTACTTTCTGCCACGTTAATCGCCGTAAGCAATGCGGCTGTATTTCGCTCCATATTAGCCTTTACGTTAGCAACTGGCGCCCCATTCGGTGACACCTCAAAAGCCACCTCATCTTGAGCAAAAAGAGCAATACATGGAAGCGAGAAAAGAATGGAAATAAAAAATCTTTTCATATCATTTAATTATTGAGTGTGAACCAAATGTAATTATATAAGTTATAATCAGAAATATTTTCATAATTCCCGCTAATATAATTAAGTCTTTTCCCTTCTTTGTCTCGTCCAAGTACAGCGACAACTTTCCCCGTCTCATCTGCAAACACAAAGAATGCTGACACGGCTTTTACTGGGGGATTAGACATTGAACCATGCCGTTTGATTTTATTCTCAATCCTATAGGTGTTGACTAAGTCCTTAGCAGAGAGAAGGGTTAAGTCTTCTCTTAGAAAACTGCTGAGCAGTCTTTTTTGCCACTCTGCCAAACTCTCATCTAAAATATTCTTGTTTGAATAAGTTTTCGAAGCCGGAAGTGGTGTCTTTTCTTTTGTATCTTCCTTCTGTTCCACTACGGGGGTTACTTTTGGAGTTGGCATTTGCTCAGTAGACGGCTGCGAATCTGCTTCAACTTTTGGTTTACTTTTTTCTTCTGGTTTTTGTTCTGGAACAGTTTTGGGTTTTTCTTCTTGTGATGCTTCCTCAGCAGTCGCATCAATATCGTGTTTGCTAAAATACAAGAACACTCTTTTCTGGCTACCTCTGTCGGTAACAATCTCTTCGGCTCCTTCAGCCAAGTCTTTAAAGTCATCAAGTTTCGCTGCACCTACAGGATTCTTCTCTTCCATATAATCAGCCAAAACCTTAGCCAATTTTACAACAGCCAATTCTCTTGCCTCTTTAGCTGTGGCAGCAGTTGCCTCTTCAAAGAGATATGCCTCATTCCTTTTTATCTCGTTTATTTGCTTAGATGCACTCTGTGCCAATGTCTCAGTCGCTAGAAACAAACAGAACAACTGAAACAAAAAGCGAATTGAAATGATTACGTTTTTCTTCATTGTTTTAGTTCATTAAACAGATTCTTTAAATAATGTGTAGGTACATAGGCATCAAGCCTGGCATCAATAATCCCCTTGCGTTTTTTTACATCTTCAACTCCAACCTTCATACGCATAACATGGTTATACTGCAACAGTTCATTTCGCATAATAAGTTCGCAATCCAACACCCCATCACTTTCGCTGATGACACAAAAAAACGGAATACATCCTTTTTTTAGGCAGAAACTTATATACTTTTGAAGCGGAGCACTATATGTGGAATCTTTGTTGCCATATACTTCCTGCTTGATTCTGAGAAGGAAATCATTTGGAAGGCCACTATTTGTCATTACGTTGGTCAGACTCTGCCGTGGATGTTTGCTATTGAACATTAGGCTAAACTTATTGCTTTTCGGATTTACGGCCTGATAAAAGTTATCAGAATTGAGTTCAGCAAAATAGTAATAAGAGCCTTTCTTCACATAATAGTCACGAGTAATGCTGGCAACAAGCTCTTCCTTAGGAATCTCTCGAATGGTGTCTGGAATGGGCATTTGGGTATTCAAAATGTCTCTCTTGAGTCTCGCATCAAGTTCGTCCATCTCCATGCCTAACAATAATTTGTAAGATGATGGAAACCCTATCTCACAAACAACACGACCGTTTTTACTCCAAGTGAAATAATTGATAATATTCTCACAACAGTAACTTATTTGAAGGGTTGTGTCCCTATCTCCTATAAGATTTTCAATCGTATCAAAATTTCCGGTACGAAAAATGACCCGATCTTGCTCCATCATCTCATGGTTGGTTCTATTCCGTTCCACAGGAACCTTGAGTAAAAGTGCATAACGTTCAATGAAATTGCAACATATAGGATTGAACATCTCCCTCTGTTGGGAAGGAAATATGCTATATCCTATATGTTTCACTTCGTTTTCTTCCACGATAATGGTCACAGGCTTTTTCTTATAGCCTGTTATACCATAGTGAAAACCGTTGCTCAGAGTATCTGAAATGGAAGTCAACTTCGCATTGACAGCTATAGCTCTCAACTCTTCTGAGTAATAGGCGTTACGCGTTCGTTTCTCATGTGCAGACAAAGAAAGTGTTATCCCCAAGATAATTATGGGGAGAAACACTTTCTTGATATCACGAACCATTATCATGGGTCAACTTACTCTATCTGGTAAAAGACCTTCTAGAACCGTCATGAACCCATACACCACCACGCAGTTCACCGTTTGTAAATTTAGTTTGCTGAATCTCATCACCAGGCGAGAGTTCAAGTGTTTCACCATCATCGTGCAGATCAAGCGAATAGGCTCTTGTTACTTTGATGGTTCCACCTAGACCATTAGCCGGGCCTTCATATTTACCCCAAGAAACCTTTGGGCCAGCAGGTATAGGAGGAGTTGGGGGAGTTGGTGGCGTAAGAGGAGTTTGAGGAGTTGCAATTTCTTCATTCTCAGAAGTCTTAGCAGTTATCGTATCTTTTACTTCCACCTGACAGATAGCAAGATACCTGTCTTCCCCTTTTATCCTCACAGTTACAGAAGTTTCACCAGCAGTAAGTGCCACCACTTCACCTTCCTGAGTGACGGATGCCACCTTTTCATCAGCAATAGTCCAGATATAGCTTACATTTGCATCCTCAATCACCTTGCCGTCCTTGTCAACAGCAGATGCTCTAATAATATCATTCTGACCAACATTTAATGACACTGTCATCTTATCAACCATAATCTTGTCAATCTTGGATCCACCTAGAAAAGAATAGATACCAAAGCCAGCTCCACCCAAAACAACTAATGCAGCTGCGATAATGCCGATGAGCTTCATAATCGGTCTGCCACCAGGACTCTTACCACCTCCGCCACCACCTCCCTCTACAGGATGAAGGGGCTTGCCACATTCTTCACATACAAAGTTCGTTTTATCAACTTCTTGTATCTCTTTATTATCGGCAAGATCACACTCACCGAAATTCTTGCATATACCTTTTACTAATGCCATGATTTCTATACATTAATTATAATTATACATTTATAAATCTTTCAGCTTTTCGTTGATTATCTCCACAGCTAGATTACGATAAGTTGTGTAGTTGGGATTAAACTGATTGTTCTCACAAAGAGGACTAGGAAGGATCTTTGTTTGTACAACCTGCCCTAAAGCTTTGCGCAATTCTGCTTTTTGCTCATTGCTGCGAGCCTGGATTGCTAATTCTTTCTCGACTTGGGTCTTCAGCAAATCAGCCATTGATCGATCTTGTCCCAGCACATCCCATGATTCAACAAACCCCTTTCCAAGTTGTTTCCACTGGTCACCGAAGGTCTCATCAGGAATACGTAATGCATCAAACTTAGCTCCTGTTACAGGATCCTGTTGCTCCTTAATGATGTCCAATGCGTATGCTAGCATAAGGGGTCTAACTATCTGCTGTTTGATTTCATCTGGTGACATTTCAAACAAAGCAGGCAGTTCGTTCTCGAAACTCTCTGTATGAAGAACCATACGGTTTAGAGCATGTTTGGGGTTCTGGGAAGTAACAAGTGCATCGTACTTCTCCTTACATACTTTTACGTTAGCCAAGAATCGAAGTGGGAAACCAGAGTTGGCAGACACGACTACTATCTGGTTGTCTTTGTAGTTAACGGAGACATCCTCCTTCTTATTGAAACCGGGAACATTTTGCTCAAATGCCTGAATAAGCTTCTCCTTGAAGTCATTGGTTCTTTCATCAGACTGCGGAAGAGCCAACTGTACCATTGGCATCATAGCGCCTGTGTTTCCTGCAATTACCATACCAGTTTCCTTCGAAGAGAATTGGACATAGCTCTTTGAGGTGCTGGTTACCAGTTTTACAAATTTTTCCAGTTTCTCTTCTGTATTGAGCTCTTGTTTCAGCTTCTCCATGATGTTGACACCAACCATCTTGTTCAATGGGTCTGCGTCTGCAGCATCTTGCATGGCACGAACTGCATTCTCTTGGCAGACATCAAGGAAAATACCTACAGCTGTTTCATAGTCAGTCTTGTCATACAGATTTGCAAATGTATGCTCCCCGTCTTCGCCCAAATTTTGAACCATTCTGGAACGGATAGTAGCCGCATTTGATGACATTTTCTCACGATCGCTCACAAATTGGCGACTGATTCTTCTTACCAGTTCTGCATCATATTTTTTGATGTCTGCATCACTTTGCTCCTCATTTGTCTGACACTTACTATCTGCCTGACGCATTACTTCTTCGTTGATAGCATTCATTTCATCCTTGAAAGCGAGGATTCCTTCGAGCATATTGTTTAGCTCAATAATAACGTTCTGAAGCAATTCTTTAGCATATGCATAAGCCTCTGCACGAGTAGCAGTAGAACAATAGTCACTCTTTGCAGTCTTGTATTTGCTGAATACTTTAGTTGAGGCATTGGTAACAGCATCGCGAAGCCAGCCAATCTCGTTCCACTCTACGTTGATTGCTTGAATCTGCTCGCTGATGTTGGTTAATTCTTCTTCCATTCGGGCACGCTGCTGCTCGAAGGCACCAATACGGTCATTACAATCTGCAATCAACATGCGGGTATACTTTTCTATTTCCAAGATACTCTTGGTGTCAGAAGCGCCGCTGGCCCACTCATCAAACAATTTCTTTTCAATATGGCGACGGATTGTACGTGCATATCCACGCAATTCCTGACGCTGAATTTTGAAAAACTCAACAACACCATGCTGACGGAACTGAGAATTGAAGAATTCATCACAACGTTTGCCAAATTCACCAAGCCAACTCTTCTTATCAATTGTGGTTTGCACATCATCAGCGTCAGCCTGTGTACGCTTTTCCCATGTCTCTTCAAATAAACGCCAACGCTTGGTCGCAGGACCTTCAACGATGGGCTTGGCCAGTGTCAGATAATTATTGCTTAGCATCAAGCCCTCACGGTTTTTCTTGTCCTTGATTTCATCAGCAAATCCCATACCTACTTCATCAAGAGTGCGCTCTCCATAGCCAATACCATCTTGCCACATATTGTATGTTAGCTGACGGGCAGCCTGCAAGGCGTATGTATAGGTCATAAACTCTCGAATCTCTATTTCAGGGAACTCTATACGCGTGATACCGAAAGACAGGAACCTGCGACTGTGAGCTATCTTGCCTGTCAGATCCTTCTCGGGATCAGCACCATCATTCTCACAACCTACGAGACGGCTCATTTGACCGGCTGAACCAGCCATAGCACTAGCTACAGTCGTCTGGAAGATGAAGTCAGCCACAGCAGCAGGTAGTCCGTTGCCCAAATCTAGCATCTTTCCTTGTTCGTTAACGTTTGTGTAAACATATGCTGCCTCAAAACCACCATTCTTGTCTTCAAGCAGACGACGCACCTTGCCAGTAAATATATCCGTCTCGCCTTTCACGTCTGTGGGAAAATACTGACCTATACTCAACGCATTGAGCTCAAGGAGAGCTGCATAGCCGTTAGCTTGATAAAAACCGGCATCATGCTTAGCTGTGACAAGCGTCTGCTCAGGAGTGTAAAGGAACAGGCGCATCTTGAATGCGTTGTCACCGTCACGATAGGGGAACCATGTGCGTATCTGGCTGATAGCATCAATAATGGAGCCGGAACCAGTACCACCAGCCAAACCAGCACAAATGTGGAAAGTTACTTCCTCGTCGCCACTGGCCTGCTGTAATCGGCCCACTGCCCCACGTACAATCTGTTCGAAATTTGAAGTGTTATTCTTGTCACAGATGTTATTAGCCATGAGTGTACGACCCAAACGACGGCGCTGGCCTCCGATACCGGCAGAAATGAGTCCCCCCATTTCTTGCTGCATCAACTGGAGGTCGTTGGGATTAAGGAAACCCTTAAGGCCTGGATACATATTGATGTTCCCTAATACACTTGTGCTAATTCCATTAATGTTAACTTTCTGAGCTGTTCCAAGGTGTACGCTCTTGCCCAATACTTTCCATCCCGTGCGATCTTCTAAATCTGAAGGAGAAGAATCAACATAGACATAATCCAAGAAAATACCATTTCCAGGATCGTTGGAACGGAATTCATCATAAACACGTTTTCTCAATTCGCGCAGTACTTTTCCACCTGTACCACCAAGTCCAATAAAAAGATGATTTGCCATAGTAGGTAATATTTGTAGTTATTTTAGAAATCGTCATAATTTTTCCTTGATGCCATTGTTGCTTTACTTTTAGGCTTCCCTGTAGAAGGATTTCTCTTATCAAACATCATCACAATAAGACATCCCACAATAATAATACTTATAATCCATCCTACTCTATGCCATATATATGTATTAAGAAAACTTATCATTGTCTCATGCATGGACTCTGCCAAATCCGAAACATCATGCCCAGAGAAGTCGGCAATACCAATATAAACTCCAATAATTGGAAATGTTTCCGTAACAGTATCCAAATAATGTTGGCTGTCATTCGCTCCCACAGTCCCAGAACTGTTTTCTAACAATTGACTTAAATAAATCTCTGCAGAATCTGCAGCATCTTTAGCCTTCATTGCACCAATCATCAAAGAAATCTGTACAACTAAAAGTAAAGCAGTTACTATTCCAGTAATGTAAAAAATGGGGGTACGCACCATGTTGCGACTGAACGATTTCAAAATGAAATAAAGTATCGCCATAATCGCAGCAGTAACCACGATGCCATTCAAAATGCTTGTAAAAGCTGTGTCAAAAAGTGAAAGGAAAGTCATATTTGTTAATTTGTGATTAAATCCACTTGTAAAGTGGTAATGATAAAATAGTTCGTTACAGAATAATCAGGGAGTTTTTGAACTATCTCCCTAAAGATTGGAAAGTGTTTTCATGTTAAATTTTACTCAATATGTATGTCTTGTGCTTCTCCTACAAAGATTAGATTTAACAATTATCGTTATAGTTCTCAAGAAAAACGCTGCAAAGATAGTAAAAACATGTGAATTAATGCAATCTTCAGTCTTAATTTTTCGTAAATAGTTGTTTTCTGATGAAAATGGCAGTATAAATCCGCAGAAAGCTATATTTGAGCCTACAGGCGAGGTGCCTTTATCCTAAATTCCTTGCCACGAGCTTTCGGAAACTGTGATAGCAGTACAAAATACAGGATGATGAGGTCATACTTGGGTTAAAGTGAGGGGTGGTTATCGATAAATAGGGAAGGAGAAGTCAATACCGGGAATAAGTTCACTACACGTGACCATCGTGCCTACGAGAACACCCTGCATGCCGTGTGAGTTGATATTCTGACCGGTCTGTAGCAAATTGGGAATCTTCGTACGGTGAGGCACACGGCCGGCGGGACCCAAGCCGATGTCCTTGGCGATGCCGTACATGCTACCCCCCTCGGTGCCTGTATAGTCGCGATAGGTTAGCGGCGTAGATGTATAGTAGTGTTCAATAGCCTGTGCCGTTCCAGGGATATGCTTGTCCAGCGAGGCGATGAGTTTCTCGGCCTTGCGTTGCTTGAAGTCCTCGTAGTCCTGTCCACGGTGGCCAACAGTGGTACCCGCCCACTGCTCCACGTCGCGCCATTGCATATAAGAGAGGATGACGCCAGTGCGGGCGAACGGACATTGACCATGAACCATTGACCATTGACCATTACCCGTATCCCAGTCGCAGAAATGCATGTAAAGGAAACCCTTGGGCCACGACTGCTCATCGTAGAACTCACAGCCCCAAGGCGTGTCGGTGTTGTAGCCGTAGTAGTTGTGGTTCATATAGGGCAGAGTGTTCTCGCGGAACTGGAGGTAGACGGCAAACACGCCTACGGTCTGCTTCATGGCGTTTACCCTCTGGCGGAAAGCAGGACGGATGAGATGGGAGTCGGTCAGCTCCAAGGTGCGCATGGGGTGTGCGTCACTGATGACGTAGTCGGCGGAGAAATAATCACCAGTGGCAGTCTCCACGCCTGTAGCATGAGTGTCATCGCAGACAATTTTGACAGCCCGTTGCCGTGTGAACACCTGTCCGCCATATCGTTCTATGGTCCTAACCAGCGAGTGGGCTATGGCATCACTGCCTCCGACAATGCGAAAGGCGCTCTGGTTGTAGAAGTCCATCACGAAGGCATGGGTGGCAAAGGGTGTCTTGTCACGCTCGGCAGCATAGAGGGGCAGGTTGCCCACGAGCACCTTGGCCAGCAGCGGGTCGGAAATCAGCTCATCGATGACGCTATTGATGCTGCGCAACTGATGCTCTGCATGAAGGGCGGCAGTGCTACTGACATTACGCATTGAGGCGAGCGACGACGCATGAGCCACCTCCTCCACAGCATCGAAATACCGCTCAAGATTGTCCCTCTGGTGGGGAAAACAACTGACCATCTGCTCGATGAACGCCTCACGGCCATTGGCAAAGCAGTATTGCTGTCCACCAAGGCCGATGACCTCGTAGCCAGTGGTATCGAGCTGCGACAGACGGACATCGTCGGTCATCTCCAGATAGCTCATGATGCGGTGCATGGTCTGCCCCTCGGCTGCACTGCCTATGAAGTGCATACCCGTCTCGAAACGGGCACCACGACGAGTGAAACACTGCAGACAGCCGCCCACCTGCACACCCTGCTCCAGCACCGTCACCTCATAGCCATTCTTCGCCAGAATGACGCCACATGTCAGACCACCAAGGCCACTACCGATGACACATACTTTCATCATTGGCCATTGAACAATTCTCAACTCTCAATTCTCAATTCTCATGACGGGAAAGGTGAAGTAAGTATCGGGGAAGGGTTCGTCCTTCAGCGTGAAGTGCCACCACTCCGAATCAAGAGCTTTGAAGCCGTGGCGAAGCATGGCTTGGCGCAAAATCATGCGATGGGCGAACTGCTCGGCGGTGATGATGCGATTGGCTGGCGATTTACTGTTATCGCCCGTATACTCACCCGTCTCAGGATTGCCGCAGAAGTCGGGATGGCTCTCTGGGCCGAACCAGTCAAAGGTGCCGCCCATGTCAAGTTCCTTTTCGGTCTGCATGTCAAAGAGCGTCAGGTCGACGGTGCTGCCACGTGTGTGACCACTCTTCTCATAGATGTACTCCTGCTCAAAGAGCACACTCTTGTCGAGGTCGGGATAGAAGTATTGCTTCATCAGCGTATCAGGGATATTCGCTGCCCAGCGAACGAAGTGGTCTACGCCTTTCTGCGGACGATAGGCATCGTAGATCTTCAGGCGATAACCCTGCTTGATGACATCGTCGCTCACGGCTCGGAGGCTGTCTGCCGCCTGCTTGGTAAGTAGTGCTGTCGGCTCTTCATAACCATCGATACGCGTGCCTACGAAGTTGTAAGTACCGTAGTAGCGTATCTCCAAAATAGCATCGGGAACAGCGTCGGTTAGGGTTACAAATTGACTGGCATCGTCAGTAGCGCTAACCGTCACATTCTTCCTACTTTCTGAGAAGCAGGAAACCAAAGTCATGCCGCAAATAAAGATGGCGGCGAACATCCATGTATTTCGCAGTTTCATTGTCAATTCTCAATTCTTAATTCTCAATTCTCAATTCTCAATTTCTTTATACGCTTTGTAGTTCCGATGGCACCTGCTGGACACACGAGGCGGCAGAGATGACAGCCTACACACTTGGTTCCGACAAGCCGTGGACGGCGGGTTTCGTAATTGAAGACAATGGCCTGATGACCTCCATCATTGCACGACACCTGACAGCGGCCGCACCCTACGCACAGCTCTTGGTCAAACTTGGGATAGATGATGGTCTTGCGGTCTAAGTTGTCAGGATTCAGGAACTTCGGTATCTGTTCGCCTACGAGTTGACTGAGCTTCGTGATACCGCGCTTGATCATATATCGTTGGAGGCCAAGAATGAGGTCGTCGATAATGCGATAGCCATACTGCATAACGGCAGTACAAACCTGCACATTGCTGCACCCTAGCTGGATAAACTCCAAAGCATCACGCCATGTCTCGATACCGCCGATGCCGCTGAGTTCAATCTTCAAACTTCCATTTTCAATCTGTGCAAGTTCCAGGATATGCCGCAGGGCAATGGGGCGCACGGCACGACCAGAGTAACCTGAGATGGTACGCTGTCCAGCTACCTCTGCATCAGCATCCATCGTCACTGACTTAATGGTATTGATGGCCGAAATGGCATCGGCACCAGCCTCTACACAGGCTGCGGCATGTTCGGCAATATGGGTGATGTTGGGCGTCATCTTGGAAATGACAGGAATCTTCACACTTCTTTTTACACAGGCGGTATAGGCCTTCACCAACTCAGGGCTCTGACCAACGTCGCTACCCATACCTTTGTGTGTCATCTGAGGACACGAGAAGTTCAGCTCCACGGCATCGCAACCTGCCTCCTCGGCCATCTTTGCCAGCGTCATCCACTCTTCCTCAGTCTGACCCATGATAGAGGCCACCACCACCTTTGTGGGATAGTCCTGCTTCAATCTGTGGAGGATATCGAAATCCATCTCCAGGGGATTCTCGCTGAGCTGCTCCATGTTGCGGAAACCGTAGAAGTCGCCGTGCGTCGCATTGCTGTGCATGGCATCAAAGCGTGGCGACACCTCGTTAATCTCCTGCATGCAGATGGTCTTATAGAACACACCTGCCCAACCGGCATCAAAGGCACGCGCCACCATCTCGTAGTTGGTGCATACTGCCGACGAGGCCAGGAAGAACGGATTCTCACAACGTATGCCACAGAACGTGATGCCGAGCGAAGGGGCATTGGCTATTGACCACTGGCCATTAACCATTGACCATTGAAGATCCACGTCGTCCTTACTGATGCTGTGCATCATCTCCTTGATACGGATAGGCCAGTTATAATGGATACAAGCTTGCTCTGCCCGTTCCAGGTCGCCGTCGCTGCAATCCTTCACCCAGTGCAATGCGGGCTTGTGGTTGTCAAAGCGGATAGCACGGATGGCACGTGCAGGGTCGCCCGTCTTACAGGCTTTGGTGCAAGGTGCTTCCTGGCAGAGCAGACAACGGTTTGCCTCTTCATAGATATTGACCTTCCTAGTCTTGACATCCTTCAGCTTAACCTTGTTGTTCTCCAGCGATTCAATGACGGCCAGCGACTCAATGTGCTTGACGCCAGCATCCGTCAAAACCTGACGTCCGTTCTGGAACTCCTTCTCAATGATGAAGCCCATGCCTATAATCTCAGCACCAGCCTGTTGGCAGAGATCCAGGATGCCTAGCCCCGCATTGCCGAAAGCCAGGAAGTCATCGATGAACAACACACGGTCTTCATTAGAGAGATACTCACGGCTGATGATGAGCGGGTAGTCTCTTTGCTTAGTAAACGAGCGCACCTTTGTCGTATAGAAGTCGCTCATCGTCACCGGTTGTTTCTTCTTGGCAAACACCACGGGCAGCTCCATCAAATAGCCCAGCATCACTGCCGGCGCGATGCCCGAAGCCTCTACAGTCAGAATCTTCGTGGGTTTCTCGCTGGCAAAGCGATTCATAAACTCTACCGCCACCTGCTTCATCAGGTAGGGGTCCATCTGGTGGTTAATAAACCTATCCACCTTCAGGATGCCACCGTCCAGACAGCGGCCATCCTGGATAATACGATTAATCAATGGTCTCATATCTTATCAGAATTTATAGCGCAGACCACCGAGGATGATTCCCTGCTCGCCCGTACCTATTTCCACAAAGCCACGAAAGGCACCTCCGAACTCCATGCCCACTAAAGAGGCCTGCCAGTTAAACATCGTTTCGGTCTTATCCTCGTTTGTACCTTTCTGAGAATCTACCGTAAGACCTACGGCAGCCTTTGAATACATGGCAAAATGAGTCCTGTTCAGCCACTTGAACTTCACGGCAGGCATCACGGTGAAGTACGTCGACTTGGCATCGCTGTGGTCATCCCACTTACATCCGCCGATGGCAGCAACAGCACCAAAGGCAAAGTTGCAAGCTTTGTTGTAATGGAAATACTCCGCGCTGATAGGTCCCCAGTAGTCGAGCTGCTTACCGGTAAACATTCCCTTGCCTATTGATGCCACAATATCCGTATTGGAACCGGCACCGTAAGCAACGCTGACTTCGTTACGGAACTCATCCTGAGCATTCACACTTACCATAGCCATCATGGCGGCTATGGCCAATAGCAAAATCTTTTTCATAACACTACGTTTTATTCATTTAATCATTCAGACCGAAAGGACGTGGCCCCTTGTTCCACTCTGGCTGCAAAATTACAAATAAAAGCTGAAAGCGCAAAAACTTTCGGCAGGAAATCTCAACAGATAATTATTTATGGAATAATTATCCGCTCATCCCTAATTATATTATTTAAAAAGATACTGTGCAAACTCGTGTAACGACTTGCGCCACACCTGCCATTCATGGTCACCAGGATAGGAGTTGAAGCGCACATCGACGTTCTTGTCGCGCATCTGCTTCACAATGTTTCGGGTGTATTCAATGCGCGGGTCCTGCTCACCGCAAGTCATGAAGAACACGTCAAAGTTTTTGTTGAACGTAGGTGTATCAGTCAGGATGCCTGGCACCTCTTTCTCCAGGTCGAAGTCGGATGCCCCACGGATGCCGCCGAACATGCCTGTTGAGAACACACCCACGTTGGCAAACACATCCGGGTCGCGCAAGCCGATATAAAACGACTGACCGCCACCCATTGACAATCCGCACATCGCACGGCCTTTGCGGTCCTTCCGCACCTTGTAGTTCTTCTCCACAAACGGAATGATGTTTTCCAGCAGCTCCTCGCGGAAAGCCTGCATGCCCTGCCAGCTGTAACCGCCACCGAAACCGCCGTTGCGCGAGCGGACATTACTGTTCGAGCTCACCACAACCATAGGACTCGCCTTGCCCGCCGCAATCAGGTTATCCACAATCTGGGCAGTACGTCCCTGCTCCATCCATCCGCGATGGTCCTCACCGCCGCCGTGCTGGATATACACCACCGGGAGGTCTGTCTCAACCGCATTGTAGTTGGCCGGTGTGTAAATCATCAGCGGGCGCCACGACTCATCGACCTTACTGTAATAATGGACTATGCGCACCTCGCCGTGCGGCACATCCTGCACCTCAAAGTCATCCATACCCGTCTCCTTGATTTCTATGGCGCTCGACCATTGCCCGCATCCATAGAAGGTCTGACTGGCAGGGTCGGCCACCGACACACCGTCAATCAACAGGAAATAGTAATGGAATCCAGGCACCTGCGGCTTCGTGGTCACTATCCATACGCCACCATCAGACTTCTGCATGTCATACTTCGTGCCGCATAGGTCTATCAGCACACGCTGTGCCTGCGGCGCGTTCACGCGAAACATCACGCTGCCGTCTGCCAACACCCGTGGATACCCACTTCGGTTCACGTTAGTCACTGGGGAGTAAGACCCTTCCGGGAAGCTCTCCCTCTGCAATCCCTGTGCAGCTGCCTGCGTGCACACAATGGCCGTCAATATCAAGGCCAGAATAGATACTTTCTTTTTCATCATTCTATTTCGTTTATCGCTCAACCCTCAGGTCGCTTGGTTAATTATCACATCTCTGTCATAAAGTAATCATCTAGAACCATTTCTCTCTAACCAATAAATCCAAGTTCTCCATATTCTTAATAACGTTTTTGTCTTTGCCTCTATTGTTTCGCGTTAATGCCGATTCTCATTGTCGATTTGTGGTTATTCCTACGCATCAATTTCAAAAACAGATCAGGAGAATTCCAGTAATCATTTTATTTAAAGATCGACATTTTCTTGCTTACAGACTCACAAAGATGGTCTTTCTATGTCGCTTTCAACCTTTCTACAAAATTATAGGCGTTAATCATCAATTTGTATATAGGGGAATTGTCATTATTGTAACGAGTCACCTCTGCAAATTCTGCCTTTACCAATCTGTTGAAGAAATCCTTCCATTCAGCTCTTTCTTTCCCACTATTAATGCAATATTGTTTATCTCCAATCAGATAGGAAATACCATCCTTACTTTCATAGGACCAACATTCTCCATCGTTACTATTTGCCCATTCTGTTAATCGTTCTTTGTCAAAATCGGAAAAGTTCTCAATAATGCTAACATTGTTTTCTACATCTGGTAGTTGCTCTGCAGCCCAGTGGTCATTAATATACAATTCCAATTTCTCTCTTAGCACTTTTTCGAAATCTTTTTCATTGTCATATTCCCACCATAGTACACTCTTTTGGATAGAATTCTTGTAATCCAATAGCTTCTGCATTTGTGACATATCGGAGGGATTACTTGGCAAACGAGCATTATTCCTAAAAAATATCATTACACTCTTTCCTGCTTTCAAATGCTCGTCTATTTCTTCTATTGAACCACTGATGTGAGTGTCCGTAGGGGAGCCCAATCTTGAGCAAAAAATACAGATGAGCAAGTCACTCTTTTCCACAACCATCTTGTCAATGGATTTCTGTGGATGACCTTCTGCTACAGGATAAGTATTATCGCTCCAATGTAGAGGTAATAATACTTGTCTTCGACATTCGGAATTAATCGAATTCCACTTTTGAATCACATCTTTGGCTATCCGAATTTCATCTTTAATATCGGATGGCGCACCTATCATTATATTATAGACTTTTGCAATATACATAACAAACTATTTTACATAACCAATTATCATATTACTGTTTGGTTATTTTTTATTAGTCAGCCCTTCAGTTATGCCGGATCTACGATAGTAGAAATTTTGAAGGTTCTTACACCCACCGATTGTAAGATGGTGGAGGGCTGGCAATCTACAATAGTAGAAATTTTGAAGGTTCTTACACCTGGAATGTTGAAGCACCGCGTGGAAGTGTTATCTACAATAGTAGAAATTTTGAAGGTTCTTACACCGCAGTAGCCCACGGCGTGGCACTTGTTGATATCTACAATAGTAGAAATTTTGAAGGTTCTTACACCTCTATCATGGAATGGAAGAGAGAGCACTTGATCTACAATAGTAGAAATTTTGAAGGTTCTTACACCATACGCTTGCAAAATTAGTGATAATTAATGAATTAGCCAAATAATTGCGAGAGATTTTACTCCTTATATGGCTTTTCGACCATAAACTGGAGCCATTTTTCGTTTTCTATCTTCTTTGTTTGAGGATTCATAAGCAAGTAGAGGCCCTTTAATGCTATGTGGTATGCGCCATTGGCATCGGCATCAACAGGAAGTTTAGAAATCCAATTCCCATTAGCATCACGACCCAGATTGGCTTCATCCGTACTGCAGAAATGCTTACCATCGACAGCGACAGGCGACAGGATATAGTCTTCTTCTGTGGCTGTATTGCTATTGCGCATCTGCAAGGACTTTTGGAAAGCATAGAACAAGGTGCTGTAGAAAGAGGCGTTGGCTGCATTTGCCTCAATCGCTGACAGCAGTGCCTTTATATCTGTACCTTCTTCAAGAGTTATTCCTTTACTTTCAAATGCTTTGACAATTTGCTGAGTTGGATAGAAGTCCTTCATCACCTTATGCCCCATTTCGTCTGGCTGCATGATGATTCGTTTACCATAAGTACTGACCGTCCAAACATTCTTGAAGTCTCTCTGATAGGTCTTGAACTTGCGGTAGTCGAACTCGAATTCTATATCTCCGTCCTTCATCTCAATGCGCTCCATCTTCATGAAAAAGTCCTTGCGCTTTTCGGCATTGGTGATGTCGTTGAAGTTGAAATGGTTGACAAAACCTGTAACGGGGTCAATCTTCGACGTATAGGCCGCAGGAATATAGAACAGGAAACCGCTTTGCTTGCCTAATCGCTGGAAGCTGACAAACTGCTGGGCCATTTGATAGCCTCGAAGAATACCACCCTCTTCATCTGCCTTACGGTCTTTGAACGACAGGTAGTTGAGTTTGTCTATCAGCATCTTCTCGAATTTCTGATATACTTGACGCTCCACCTTAAAGCGTCCACGCTTGAATCCAAAGTTGAGGTCTTCGAGCACAACGATGGCATTGCTTTCAATCATCATCTTGGCAATCTCATGGACAACTGCTGAAAGAAATCCTTCTTTCAAATCCTTGATTTTTCCCACACTCTGCCAACTCTTACGGGCCTCGTCGCGCTCATGTTCTCTCTGTACCAACTTCGCCTGATAGTTGTAATCGCCAACTATGTTGAAGGTTTTCTGTTTCAGTATTTCTCCTTTCTGGTTGATAAGAGTCAGGTAAAGCAGGTGACGCTCACCTCTGTCTATTCCTATGATGTTCACATCCGGGTTGTCTTTCAGATATTCCAGCACCTTCTCATTTATGTAATCGTTGCCGTCAGCATTAAGGTTGAACGTGATGGGCACATGGAAGAAGTACTCGGGCTTGGTGTAGCGGCGGTCTTTCGTAATCTCGTGCGAAACCTCCTTCACTACAACTTGACTGATGTAGGCTCTTTCTGCATCGGTCAATTCCGATTCCTGCTTCCTGCCATTGAAGTATTGGTAAAGGCTGCGGTATATCGATTCAGGAATAGGCATCCCGCTTTTGTCTCTCCGATTCAGCATTTTGCTGCCCACTTTATGTGTGACAGGCTTTTTGATACTTTGCGGACGATAGAACAATTCGGCCTGGCCATTCAGCTTCATTACAAGGTCGTTGAGGTTCTCTGGCGAGAACAGGTTCTCCCAATACAACGTGTGCAGGTTTTTGCGCCCATGAGCACCCTCTGCATAGTCCTTGTTGTAGAGCTGGAATAGATACAGCTGTCCGTTCTCAACCCATTCATTCACTTGCTTCTCTGAAATGTTGGTGAAACGGATCTTGTATGATTGGTTGGAAATTTCCTTGAAGAACGAACTGATGTCTTCGTAGGATTCTGTTGGCGAAAATATGAAGTCGAACTTACTCCAATCCTCATGCTTGCTGATGGCATCTTTGTAGAAGTCGATTAGTGCATGCAGATTAACGAGGCTGAATTGTGGCGAGCCTTTCTTGAAAGAGCCATTTTCACAGATGTCAATTATTTGTTGTGAAGGCTTGTACTTCTCAAGTCCACTCTTTGATTTAATGAACACCTTTGGCAGCATTTTGTTTGGGCCAGGCAGGAACTTGTATATCATCTTTGAATAGGACTCGCCTTCTACCTCGTCAGTTCCCTCGATTTTAGGATAGTTTTTGGCGTTCATAATTCCTAAGTACGAAAGCCCATTCTTGAACAAAAGGATTGCTTTGTTTTCGCGCTCCTTATTCAAATCCCAACCATCGCCAAGTGAAGGAACACCAAAGTTCAGTTTGAACTTCTTGATATCCGAAGGCTTCTTGGTTAAGAAGTTACGCACCCTGTTATAAAGGAAGACAATATTGCTGAACTCTACATACAACGGAACAAACTCGTTGTAGAAGTCCTTGTCAACATCGTATTCTTCAGGGGCAAGCAGCACAGAACACTTGTGCAGAACCTCCATCATAGAGTCAAGCAAGTTCTTGACAATCTCCGTACCATCAGGATTGTTCAAGAACAACTGCTTACTTTCCCCTTTGCACCATTCCTTGTATTGTAGCCAACAACTATGGATGTTGTTGACATCTTGAGGAAGGAATGCAAAATAATCTGAGATTTTATGTTCGTCATCAAATGGAAGTTCTGAAAGGCTGAAAGCATCTTTGGCAAGATAACTGTCTATCTTCTTTTTGTTCTTTGCTACTTCGATACTTCCGAACTTCTCAACAGCAAGTTCCTGTAATTTCTCGTTGATGATACTCCAATGTCCGAATAATTTCTGGGATACATCCGTAATTGACTTGGAAGAAAGGAAGATTCCATCAGGGGTGTAATCGTTGAGACCACCAATTAGGATAGTCAACTCTCTCAAAATGTCAACCGTCTTTCCATTCCTTTCGTAGTTGGTAATATAGGAATAGAACTGATTGATTGTTTCTGTCAGTTGCTGTTCAGACTCTATCTGCTGGGGGATGTATGATAGCGTCTCACGGTCTGACAATATCTGCTTGAAGAGTGGAATCATAGTCATCGCCTTCTTCTTGTTCCCAAGTTCAGGATGCTGTTGACGATAGAGGTTGGAAAACTCATTGATGCCACGATATTTCTGCTTCCCTTCTTCTGACACTCCGCCTAATACTTGGTTAAAGAAATCAATGCCTTCTTGTGTCAGCAGGGAATTATAGAACTCAAGGGTAAAGATATCTTCTATCATTACTCCTTCGAGGAAAGGCTGCAATTCAGTAGCAACCTGCTTTATCACTTCTGGGCATATTGTCTTGATATTCTCAAAGACCTCTATGTCAGCAAGAAACTTAGGGAAGTTGTCATGAACAAGCCTGTAGGGAACACCAGTACTGATGGCATCGGCACTATAGATGTTGTTCCTGTTTTCTTGGAAGCCACGGAAATATAAGGCAAATCTGTTGAAGGATTTTAATGCCTCATCATCATAAATGTCTGGGAAAACACTATCAATCAGTTTCTGGGGTGTAGGCGCAGTAAGTTCTTTGAAATGTCGGAAGTCCTTTAAGGCTGCTGCTATTTGTTTCCTCATATTCTCCTGTTCCTTTTCAAGAGCCTTCTTCGTGTCATCGTTATTGTCTTTACGATTCGCTTCAATAGCAGCCTTTAGAGGGAGCCAGTCAAGATGGACGCCTTTCAACGATTCACGTATACACACCTTGTGATAATCGTCTATCAGAGCTTTCACCTTTGGATAATCCTCGGCTTTCTGCTCGTCACTTTCCAGCACCTTGTTCTTCTCTATCCATTCCTGCGTTCTTCCCACAGGTCTTAGCTCAAAGCGCAAAGTCTTTGATACTGGATATATACCGATAAATTGTTTCAGGTCTTTCATTATATGGTTCTTACAAATTTGTTTACAGATTAGTATTCTTGCATCTGACTTATTAGATGCGGAGTTGTTTAAATTAAAAGTCAAGACTAAGCTGCTGCGAAGTACCTTTTGGCGGATAGAACACTCCAATAATTACAAAGGGATTTGTGCCATTCATCTTTTGCCATTTATATACTGTCCCCAAAAACAAGAAGATGTCACATTCATTGGCGATCTTCATGTATTTGTCGCGGACTTTCTGGCAAGCGACCTGTTCAGAATCGCCTCCATTGATGCAATTGCGATATAGTTCCACTATCTCCCAATCTTCAATCATTAGCGTTCGCCATTTCCCATCATCAGTAAGAAATTTGTAGCTAAACTTATAAGGAATCTTTTCAGCGAACTTGAAATGCTCGCTCAGATGATTTGCGTCATCCCACAGAGACAACTGAGTTAGTTCTGCTTTGTACTTTGTTTGAAGCTCTGACAGTTTCTTTTTATGCTTAGCTATATCCTCTTCTGTATATCTCTCGCAAACGACATCGTCAATTTGATTGGGTTTTAAGACTGCAAGCGATAACTTGTTGTCCTTGGCTAATTGTATAAGGTCTGACATGTTGGTATAGATAACCTTATTCTTCTTGACATACTCCCATCTCTTGCTCCAACCATTCGCCTTCGTACTAATTCTTGTACCCAGTTTTAGCGTGTCTATATTCTTTATTCGGTAACTCTCAGGGCGATCATCTTTCTCAGGACGATGCACTAAATCAACCTCAATCCATTGCCATTTACTATAAGCATAAGCTTTCTCCTCTTGCAGCCGCATTAAACGATGTGGAACAGGGAAAATTCGTACCCAACTACCATCTTCACGAAAGCCGGCAGTACAAACTGTTTCATAATAGCTTTCAGAAAGCGTGGGATACGTCATGACACTTATGAGAACCTTTTCCATAAGTCAGAGATGCGTAAGTTTGAATTGAACATCTGGCATTAACATTAACTGCTTTGCAATCCTGCTACGATGGCATTGTCTGAAATCTTTTTCAAAACAAGTCAGCGCCACCCGTCCGCCTTCATCAACCAATTGTTTTAAAGCAGAAAGTTGTTCTTTGCTTTTTGCTAATGTCGTACGCTCGTATTGAAGAAAGAGCTTGTCGTAGTCGTCTTGTGTTTTCAAATCCTTGCGAAATTCGCTTTCTATGCCAAGTTCCGGCATGTGGACATAAGTGATACATACATTTTCACATGCTTTAGAGAGAATGCCTTTTGAAAAACCATATTTCATGCTATACGCATTCTTTCGCACATCTACAAGGACGTGAACATCCTCTTTGATAAGCCGCATAATATACTGTTCCAATGATATACCTTCATAACCTATCGTAAAAAGCATTGGCTCAGTATTCTTGAATTTCTCAGCAAACTTCTGTACACTATTGTATTCCTCGTCAGATAGAACGTCCTTTGCCATCTTACTTCTTATGGCAAAAAATGGGTAGTTTACATATACATATCTAACGAGATCGTTCTGAGATCGTGATCCGAACTTTTTCTTAAATCGCAACATCTGTTCCCGTTCAAACATATCCAATGCGTCGATAAATCCATAGCCCTGAAGCTTATATAGTTTGCCATTGTCTGCCTCTGTAATATACCCTTGTTTTTCAAGAGCACGCACATCCTTGTTTGCCTTAAACGAGAAACATCCGTAACGATAAGGGGCAAATTCATATAAATCACTTTCAAAAGAACATTCCTGCATAAAGAGGAACAGGTACTTTTGAAAGCTAATCGGCGACAACTCTCCATTAAACAGTTCGAGCAATGCCAGCAAAACGTTTTGCCGATGTAATATCATGTATCAATGCAATTGCGGTGCAAAATTACGAAAAAATCGAGAGCAAACCAAAATATTTTAATCTTTTTTGCTGAGACGAAGTAACTTCGCCGTTTTATCGGCAAAGTTACGTTTTTTAGAATCATCGGGAACGGTTCTCCTTGATTGCAATTATTTCTATATTGAACACTCCGTATTTTCTCTATCCATTCGCTGGCACTCAGGGTGAAGTTAGGAAGACCTGCCTTCATTCTAAAGTGGTCAAATTCGACCACTATCCTGTTTGACGTTTGCCATATCTGTCAGGGAAATATAGTCCTTATTATTGTGAGACAAAACGGTTATCTCTGTGTTTTGTACTGTAATCTTTTCCATATCAGCTATACATCTTTCGCATGTTTTTCCTTACAACTTGTACCTCCCCACATCCCTTTCCTTGCGAATCTTCTGGCGACGCTCTCCAATGGCGATGTCGAGCGCTTATAGGTCAGATAGAGATTGTTGGCGACGCTCGTGTTTGTCAATACAACATGTCAGAGCGGAGGTATAATAGGTATGTGGGACAGTGATTAACGTTTCATCATCGGCCGTTTGTTTTGGATGTAGAGAGAGCCTGACGGCAGGTGGTCAATGGAGTGGAGCCGCCGCCCCTGCAGGTCGTACAAACGGTTATCGTTTATTGTTTCCCGTTTATTGTTAATTGGTTCCCGTTTCACGTCATCAATGCCCTCGGTGTCGGTCACGGTGTGGTGGTAACTGCCCTCCACGTAGTAGCCGTGGTTTTGGTAAGGCAGGTCGGCGGTCTGCGACTGGCCGGTGGGCACGAAGATGAGGCCGGTGGGCATACTCTGGTAGCTGTTGCCCTGATATATCCATTTCAGGATGCGGCGCTGGCCGTCGGCAGTCTTCCCCATGAGGGTCATCTCCGGCTTGGTGTTCCAGTTGCCGCCGGTGAAGTTCTCACGGTTGTTCCACACCCAGATGGTAGCACCCTGATGCGCGGTCTCGAGGAACACCGACAGCTCCCTCTCGGTGATAGTTGGCGTATAGACTGTCAGGTCGTCAAGTTGTGGCGGTGCCACGGTGGTGTTGTCGCCGTTGTTGGGCGAGTCCTCCTCCTGTGTGCCGTCCCATTGCGGGTCATTAAGAGTGGCCGGCGTCTTGTCGTAGAGGTAACGTCCCGTATCCCCGACCTTTCCCGGTGCCGCTGCCTTATCAGTGGAAAGCACATAGACGCGCATGTTGCCCTTTCCTTGGCAGGTGGCGGTAAGCCGTTGGTCGCCGACGGTCACCACGTCGCCGGTGATACAGTCGGTGTAAGTGCCGTTAAGGATGCCAGTGAACGTGGCCGTGCCGCTGATGGTCACCAGACAGTAGCTGTCGGTCTCATCGTCGGTATAACGGCGCTTGAAGGCATAGCTGCCCTGACAGCCGTCGGTGCTGTACTGCCCCTTGCGCAGGGCTGGCACGGCGGCGCGGATGAGGTTCAGCCTGCGGATATGCTGCGCCAAGGGGTGGGCGAGCGTCTGTGCCATGTTGCCCGTGGCCTGGGCGTACTGCCCGAAGTCGGTGGTCGTGACACTACCCTTGATATAGCCGCCGAAGTAAGCGCGCCCGGTGTTACGCAAGGCCTCGTTAGTGCCCCGGTCAATCTCCTTGCCCTTGCGGAACTCAATCTCGCTGCCGTAGTAGAGGCAGGGAATGCCGCGGAAGGTGAACATCAGGTCGAGGTTCTCGGCCCACGTGCTCTGCGGCTGTGCGAAGCGCTGACTCTCCGGCGCACCGTTCGGGGCATAGTCGTGCGAGTCGACATAGACCACGTTCGTCGTCGCGTCGTTGTAGTATTTGTCGCCCTTGCGGATGTCCCACGCCGTGGCGATGTCCTTGAAGCAGTGGTGCATGGGGAAGTCGATGACGCCCAAGCCGGAAGCCTGCGAGTAATCGGGCTGATGGTAGTCGTTGCCTTGCAGGAAGGCGTTGTCGCTCGTGGGCTGGCGGCCCTCCGACCCCTCGCGGTTGTCGGCGTAGTGGGCCTCGCAGCTCTTCATGTTCACGTGGGCGAAGGTGGTGCTCTCGTTGGCCGGGATGTTCAGGTCGTCCCACGAGGCGGGGTCGAAGTCCCAGGCATAGTCCTTCTGCTCCTTCCACGTGTAGAACGGACAGGAGAGGGCTGGCTGCTGGCGGTACCACCATGTGGTGTAGCGCGAACATATCTCGGCAAACATGAAGAAGGGCATACCACCACGCTGGCTTTGCACGGCCTGAGCGGCCTGGTGCAGCTGCGGCAGAAAGTTCTTGTTGAACGTGAGCGGCGCGATATGTCCGCCGGTGTCGATACGGAAGGCGTCGACACCCATATTAATAAAAGAGGTGTAGCACTCCACGAGGTACTGGCTCACCTGCGGGTTCTCGGTGTTCAGATCCACGCAGTCGCCGGCAATCTGAGCCCACCAGCGCGTCTCGTTGTCCCAGTTGAAGTTGCCGAAGTGGTGCCACAGGTTGTGGGTGTCGTAGGCGGGGTTCTTCATCTGCGCCAGACGGGTGTTATACTGGTCGCTGCCACCCATGTTGTTGTAGTTGTCGGGCAGACGGCCTCCGTCCTTCTGTAGGATGGGCACCATGCACTGGCTCATCACGCTCTGTGGCTTGCTCCAGTCGCGGCGGAACAGTTTACACAGATGCTCCTCGCCGTAGTTGCCCGTGTGGTTGAGCACGATGTCGACTACAAGTTTCATTCCCCGCTGGTGCACGGCATCGACGAGCGTCTTCAGCGACACGCCCTCGCTCTCCAACCGCCGGTCCACGCTGCTGAAGTCGCTGGCATGGTAGCCGTGATAGTCATAGCCCGAGGCGTTCTGTACCACGGGGGTAATCCACACGGCGGTGAAGCCCAGCGCCTTGATGTAGTCGAGCTTCTCAATGAGGCCCTTAAAGTCGCCGCGCCAAGGCGGGTCGCCCTGGTTGCGCTGGCGGTTGTCCCAGCACTGTGCATTGTTCGACGGGTCGCCGTCGAAAAACCGCGTGGTCATCACGAAGTAGATGGTCTCGTCGCGAAAGTCGGTGCGCTGGCCGTAGAAGGTCTCTGCACCTGTTGTCAATGTGCCCCAGAAAACGCCGAGGGACACCAGAAAGAGTTGAATGGAGCGTTGCATCGTGATATGGCGGATATTGATAAGAATGCAAAGTTAATCATTATGCCACTCCGTGATGTTCCGCTCTTTCGACGAGAAGGCGATGCCCACCTTGGTAATCGGGCGACCATCAAGGGCGTACTTGCTGGCGTAGCCGCGCTCGTCTATTTGCTTCAGGGCGGCCTCGGCGGTGTCGTCGTATTTCAGCTCGATGATATAGATGCCCTTCGGCATTTTCAGCGTTAGGTCGGCGCGGCCCTTTGCACTCAGGTCTTCGGCCACCACATCGGCTCCGAAGCTGACAAAGAGGGTGTAGAGCATGGCGTGGAAATGGTGCTCGTCCTTGTCGTCAATCATGTAGGGAACGCCGGCGAAGAACACCTTCAGGGCCTCGATGAAAGGTGCAATCACGTCGTCGCGGCGGAAACGGCGGTAGGCCAGTTGCAAGACACTCCGTTCCCTGTCGTCGCGATTCTGCGTATGGGTGACATACTTGAAGAGGTTTTCGGCAAAGCCAGTGCGCACCTCATGGTTAGGGAACCCCAAGGTGTAAGTATCCATCTCCGCGTCATAGCTCTTAATGGTGAGGTAGCCGCTCTGGTAGAGCACGGGCAGCGGTGCGGCATAACTGTCGAAGGGCTGGTCGAATTCGCTGGCGAGAGACTCCACGCCGTCGATGGCATTGATGTCGATGGGTGGCATGTTGGCCAGCATCTCGATGAGCGCCGAGGGCGTGGCACTCTCAAACCAGTAACTGCCCACATCGTGATTATTGAAAGCCTTGACCAGACTAAAGGGGTTGTACATGTCGGTCTTGCCCTTGCCGAAATGATAGCCATCGTAGTTGGCCTTTAGCTCGGCAAACATGGCATCGTAGCTCTTCCCCTGGCGTTCGGCCAACAGCTCAATGTCGGGGCGTAGTGTGGTGACGAGTTCCTCCTCGGATATGCCGCAGATGGTCTCAAAGTCAGGGGCCATCGAGATGTTGTTCAGGTTGTTCAACTTGCTGAAAATGCCCATCTGCGAGAATTTCGAGATGCCGGTGATGAAGACGAACTGCAGGTGGTCGTCCTCACCCTTTAGCGGCGTGAAGAGGTCCTGGAAGCGTTCCCTCACCAACTTCTGCATCGGCGCGTCGCCCAGACAGTGGAGCATCATGTTGTCATACTCGTCGACCAGCACCACCACCTTCTTGCCCATCTTACGCTCGGCGGCGTGGATGATATTTACCATGCGGACACTGGTACCGGCACCCGATGGCGTGATGTCATATTGCTGCTCATAACCCGATAACGTGAAATCGATGTACTCATCGAGCTTCTCGATGGACGTGAGGTTGCTCTTGCTGAAATCGAAGCGCAGCACCGGGTACTTCTCCCACTTCCAGCTGGTGGTGGCGATAAAGAGCTGTGGCTGCTCTATGCCGTAGTCGGTGGTGAACGCCTCGAATAGCTCACGTCGCCCCTCAAACACCGCCGCCAGTGTGCTCACTAACAGCGACTTGCCGAAGCGCCGCGGACGGCTCAGGAAATAGGGCTTGCCCTCGGTAATCATCTTATAGATGAGTGGCGTCTTGTCCACATACACATAACCATCCGTGCGGATGGACTCAAAGCTCTGGATGCCTACTGGATACTTTCTCATGATGTTCTGTTTTTAAGTGTTTTCGACTTCTCGCTGCAAAGTTACGAAAAAGCGGGCGAACCGCCAAACGATTCGCCCGAATTTTGATATATACACATTTGGATGTGCTTTCGGGCTCTGAACTCGTCGGGCGAGTCCACTTTGTCGCTCTCTATTTCGAGCTTCATCAGCACCCTGTCACCCTATTTGAAGAAAAATCCTATATAGATGATTAAGGGTGAAAACAGCTATCGTCTTACTCTTCGTCTCAACATAGCTATTATTGTGTTGTCTTTCCCGCCATGATGCTGATGATGGTGGCAATGTCGGCCACATCGACGGTGCCGTCGCCGTTCACGTCGGCAATGTCCGCAAGCGAGCCGCTTGCGCTCCCGGCCATGACGCTGATAATGGTGGCGATGTCGGCCACATCAACGGTGCTGTCGCCGTTCACGTCGCCAGGCATCACCCTACTGGTACTCAATGGGAGCCACTGTCCTGACGGGGTGTCGTGGTAGGAGAGGCTAACACTGAAGTCGTCACTGAAATCGACATTGTCGTTGGAAAAGAAGAGCCGGTATGTGAGCGTCTGCCCGTCGTAGACCGATGTGGGCATGAACGACGTAGCCACCTGTCCTGTCGTCTTGATGTCGACACGCAGGGTGTCAACGAAATTGTTCGTTGAGGGGTTGCTGATGGAGAACTCGAAGGTCCGTCCGCCCTCGCGTGCACCGACAATCTCCTGAACATCGTCTTTCAGATATAGGCGCGTAGGTCCGTTGTGATAGTCGGGCAAACGGAAGGTGAACACTTGTCCACTCACACTAACGGGCACGCTGTTGGGGGCATCGTCCCACCCTCGCAGCCAAGGCGAGGTCTCTGCGTCGCGGGAGACGAGCGCCATCTCATAGTCGCCGTCGGTCAGTTCTGTGGGCAGCATGAAATAACGATCCACATTGCTTACGCCACCACCGATACTGATGCGGTTCATGCGCCACGATGGCGACACGGCGGCAAGCTGCCCGTTGCGGTAGAAGCCGAGCGTGTACCAGATGCTGTCGGCGTTAAAGCAGATGCAACGGTACATGAATGCTGCCCTGACGCGCCCCGTCACGCTGCACTTTCGCAACTGCGGGTCATTCTCAAGCACGAAGGGCCTTTCAAGCAAAGCCTCGCAGCGTTGCAGGGTGGTGGTCTCCGTTCCATCGACAGGATAGCAATCGGTTATCATGCCCTGATTATTGTGGTAGCAGACAAAGACATTACCCGGCTTGGGTTCTGAGCCTTGGTTGCCGGCATCGAGGCTGCCGAACTTGTCTTGCGTGCTGCTGTCATGGCCAAAATTGAAGTGGTAGCGTCCCTGGCTGTCACGACCGTCGATGACGAAGAAATGTGCCGACCTTACGCCGTAAGGCGCAGTATGTGCAGCGTTGTAGAACACGGGGTGCCCGCCATCCAACTGTGCGTTGATCATATCCGTCCACTCTGCCGTGGAGTAGTATTTACGATGGAGCCAGCGCGAGGTGGGCGAGAGGTGCAAATAGTGCTGCAGACCCCACATCCATGTGCCGGGGTTCACGGTCGAGGTGGCTGTGGGGCTGTACATCTGCTTCATGGCCACGCCTGTCATATAGACGAGGTTGGCCACCGCCTTGCGCTCTGGTTCGCTACTACTTTCACTGTACACGTCGCGAATGTTGTCCCAGTCGAAGGGATGACTGTCGAAGTCAGCATCGATGTCCTTGCTGACACCGTTGTAGTCGTAGTGATAGGCGGCGTGCCCATGGCCTTGTGCCGGCTGCCGGTAGTAGCTCAGTATCTGTGCCATGGCGATGGGCCCGCATCCGGCCGCACACGGCACACCGTCGGCCTCTGGGCAATCCCCGTTGAAGGGCTCCTTCTGATTCCACGATGCCATCACCATGTAGGGCAGCGGTTGTGGCTCGCCCTCCATCTCTTCGATATGGGCGAAGAGCCGCCACCACTGCGTGCGGCGGTAGAGCGGTGCCGTACCGGCAGGGACGCGGAGCACGGCCTGTGCGAAGTCGGTGGTCGAGAACACATTGTTTGGTATATAGAATGGCTGCGGGATGTCGCAAGTCACCTCCTCAATACTGTCGCAGCGATTGAAGGCACAGTAGCCTATCGTGGCGACACCGTCGGCGATATGCAGCCGCTTTAGGTGCTTGTTGTCACCAAATGCCCACGGGCGTATGTCGGTGACTTGCTGGGGGATATTGACCTCGCGTAGTCCAGTGTACCATACGGCCGTGGTGTCGATGAGGGTGATGCCCGTGCCGAAGTCCAGCTCTTCCAAGTCGAGGCAGGCATAGAGAGCCTGCTTACGGATGGTTCTTGCGGAATTGGGCAGCACAATGCGGCGCAGGTTGGTGTTGCGG
>Ga0310696_10001947_pt1 | contig 28406 bp, 24 predicted proteins | sample AusTroGonzalo_MG_4_FD_203885 | JGI IMG/M metagenome (GOLD analysis project Ga0310696, IMG submission 203885) | Bovine rumen microbial communities from tropical cattle in Woodstock, Queensland, Australia - Gonzalo_02 (v2) (version 2) | ecosystem: Host-associated > Mammals > Digestive system >...
GATACAGATTCAAATCCGTTGACTCGAAATATCTCTACAACTAACTATATATCAATCGTTTCAAAGAACATTTTAAGTTTTTAACGGGACAGCAGTGCCTTGAACCCTTGAACTCTTGAACTCTCGAACTCTTGAACTTTTGAACTCTTAAACTCTTAAACTGACTATAAACTATAAACTATCAACTCTAACCTTTTCGTACATAGTACGAAGCATACCACTCCGCAAACTTCCTCAATCCCTCCCTCAGCGTTATCTTCGGTGTGAACCCAAAATCTCTTTCCAATGCAGTGGCATCGGCATACGTGGTTGGCACATCTCCTGGCTGCATCGGCACCAGCTGCTTTCGTACTGACCTTCACGCACATTTGCACCTATGCTTGTGCCACAGCGCAAAAGCTGCTTCGACATTATTGTCTCGTCTTTCTTCTCTTTGAGAACCGACGGAGCAGCGAGCACAGAGCTAAGCTCGCTTAAGCTCTGTCGAGTCGCGACGGAGGTGGGCGCAGCCAAAGCGGTAGCATTTAGCAATTCGCTTTGCAAATGCCAAACTCTTATCTCCGATTATGCTTTGCGCCATATCAACTTTTAACTTTTAACTCTTAACTTTTAACTGCGGCTCTGCCGCCTGTTATGGTGTTGTTATCATCTTACGCTACGCATGGATAACGATTTTTGAGGGAATATATTGTGCCGAAAGTGTGTATAAAAGTTCCTGTCCCCCTGATCCTCCTTTCAGTCTTTTCAACTCTTTGATTTTCCGCTTTAAATCGTCTTTCTCCTCTTTGGACTTCTCCAGCGAGGCTTCTGCTTTCCGAGCCCGTCTCTCCGCCTTTTTGAGGCTTGCCTCGAGTTCTTTGTAGGTGGGTTTGTGTGTGCTTTCTTTCATGATTGTATATTTGTTGGTTTTACAATGCAAATATACTAAATATCAATGAATTGAGCAAATATTTGTCTCATTTTTTTCAAATTAATATTAACAAATTTTACACCCTACCTATTATACTGTAAGCCATAAGTTGAATTTCGATGGACTCCAATGGCTTGTTTACATGAAGTGATCCATTCTATCTCATGTATTAACAAACAATAATCAGTGTTTCCCAGTCTGCCTATGCCATTGTTCCATACACTTCAGTGAATGATCAGCCTCAGCATTAGAGTTAAACGAGCCATCAAAGCGATATTCTCCTAAATGAGCACCTGTTTCATCGTGAAATTCGAACATTCCATGATGAAAATCAATTGAGATGAACTGACGTTTGCCGTTTCGGTTTATGATACTGTATATCTCTCTGGGGTTTTTAGCATATTGACGTTCAAAATCCGACAATTCTGCTTCATAGGTATAATAGTTACAACGACATATTTCCCCACCGATTGAGGAAGCATAGCCTCCAATAGCATCACCTTGACGACCCATTACAAGCCTATGAAACTCATGAACAACGTTATTATCAGTTATTTTTTCCAATAGCTCTTGAGATTCTTCCGGTGTTTTTGTTTCTTTGAACTTTGCTATTAATTCCCGCTTAAGTATCATTAATATCAAGTCTGGTCTGGGAAACCAATTATTCGAAGACCTAGACCAATCGATGCTTTCAGGATGGATAACATTCCATTTTCTGTGCCATTCCTCCCAAACATCGACGTTGTTTACAAAGTCTTCAAAACCTTGCGGATTACAATAACCTGTGTGTGCATGTGGTTTTTCCAACCCCTCAAATTCGTCTTCAGAAGCTATAGTTCTCAACATAGGGCACTGAGCAAACCCCTGTATCAGCTGGTGAGTGTTTTGTGTAATATGCATGAGAGCTCGGTCTGAATGGAAATCAGGCCAACTTCTATATAGAAAACCCGTGTAGAAATCACCATAAGAAAAATTATGAGTATATAGTTCGGGCAGCGCGTAAAACCTATCGTGCCATCGTTCAGCCTCAGTCCTCAATCTGTAAAATTCTCTCACATTGACATCCTGATTTTCAGGCACCACATGAGATATTTCCATACTTTCTGCCGTCACCATCAAACTTCCTCTTATTTCTGCCATTATTCTCGAGTTTTATTGATTATTTCCAGCATATCTTGTCTGGCTTGGTCAAAAAAATCCACGGGAAAATCAGAAAGGTTTCCATATTTGTCCACTGTGATCAGTTCACCCTCACTCTTCCCCTTAAAAAAATATATATTCACATCATCAGCTTTTAATGAGCCATTAACAATGGCCGCACGACGCACGCCATTCACCACGTGTTCACTATGGGTCTCCACCACAACACGTAGTCCTGCGGCAGCCATCATGCCTAAAAAGTATCCCATATTAGATTGTGCTTTGGCATGAATATGCGCTTCGGGGTTTTCCACTACCAGCCAACTGCCATTCTTTGCCAACAAGGCCCCAACCAATATTGGTAATGCATAACTGATGCCAAAGCCTATATTTGTAGATTCCGTTGGGAAATTATGGTAGCTATCTCGAATGATAACTTGATAAGATTGTGAACCTACAGGTTGTATTCTAACAATAACGCCTGGAAAAATGTAGTCAATCCAATTATCCAAGGCAATGTTGAACAAAGCCTCTCCCTGCACAGGAGTTAAAAGCCGAGACCCTTCTATTCTTGTATTCCAGTTATCTGAAACCACGTTCCCCGTGTTTTCGCCATGGCATCCACAAGCGAATTCATCACTTTTTTTTCTATCATATTCATATCGCGGCCCTTGTCGCTCAGCAGAAAAATAGGTCATTCCTTTTACAAAAACGTTTTGCAAGCCACCCAAATTATCAATACCGACCAAAAGTTTCCTGTCTTGTTCCTGTTTTCCACCATTAAAACCTATTGCAATGCCATCTGGCAATGATATGCTAACCTCGTCTGTCTTCAGTTCGTTATTTATCAGCGAGTCAGGATTGCCAAAATCAAATGCATAACGAGGATCCACCAGGTCAAGAAGAGAAAGTGTTTCTTTCGATTCAGAAGCCACTTCCAATAAAAGCAAGGCTTGAATTACACTGCTTTTTCCAGATGCATTTGCTCCTGTAAGCAAAGTTATGTTATTCAGTTCGAAGGTGCTGTCTGCAAAACACTTGAACCCGTTTATACGTAAATTCAATTTATTCATTAATCAAAAATTTGTCGAACAATTTCTCTTTTAATGTTTTGAATGCATATTCAATGTTCCATTTAGCGTTGGTGCTCCATGTCAACGCGTTAAAGAATTCCATATCACTATCAATTAATGCGGCTAATGGCGGAGTTAAATCAATTCCCGAATCAACCCCCTTTCTATAATCCTTCTCATACTTAGCCAACAAAACACAAACTGATAACATCAGGAGTTTATTAACAGGAGTCCTTCGACTTTGCGCTGCATACACTTTCCTAAATGTCTGATTACCGAACAAACAATATGCATCTCTAAGTGCTTGTTCATATATGGGAATAATCATGGTCACATCATCGCTTTCATTTAGTGCTTCCACCTCTGTATCAAGCGTTTCCTCCATATTACCACTATAGAATGGAATTGGATCGTTCGCGTCATTGTATTTCCTATAGAAGCAAATGAATCTTAATGCAGCCTCTTGTGCTTCCATACGGCTGTCTTTAACACTATGATCAGTTGCCAAAGCAAAAGTTTCCGAGCTCACCATCTCTCTTAAAGTTTGTCTCAAAACTGTTCGAGACAAACAATTCCTGATTTCTTGATTATTCAATGGCTTTCCTCCTGTGTTGAGTCTTCTAAACAAATCAAATTTCAACTTATTAGGAGAACGATAATCTATCACAAAACACATGATTTGAGTTTGTCCAAATCGACGAAGCCGCAACGGAGGAAACTGTTCCTTTAACTGATTGTAATTGTACCCATTATATTCAGTCAAATATTCCAGATTATTCAGTCGCAATTCATTTTTCAAGAATCGTCGGATAGTCATAATGCGTTGCAAACCATCAACAATAGTTAATCTACCGTCTTGATACTGGCTCAAATATATTGAAGGAAGTGGAAGCCCTAAAAATATCGATTCAATCAAGCGACTCTGACGTGTATTGTCCCATATAAAATTGCGTTGAAAATCTGGCGATAGTTCTATATCGCCTTCATCTATCAAATCGTTGATTTGTTTCAGTGAGAATGGCTTGTTTTCAACAAAAATGTCATCAGGGCCATAACCTGGTTGAGTTATTTCATCTGAGGTGGCACCAGATTCAAAACCCTGAGCTTGCTCCCCCATCCATTCCTCAGAAAGTCCTAACAAGCGTTCCTGAATAACCTCTACCGACTCTTCAAAGATAGAATTGTCTTTTAAGTAAAACACTTTAGTGTCTTTGTCTTGTGACAATTCGTACTTTAACTCCTTGTCATTTGGAAGTTTTGCATACAAATACACTTTCTCATCCTCGCCAGTAATGGGAGAGAAAGATGTTTCCTGCTGTTGTCCTTTTATCTTAAACCTAACTTCTGCCATATACTTTTCTTAACGTATTTCACCTGTTTTTTATTGTAACGCGTGTGTTTAATAATACAACGTATAATATCTCTTCCCGCTCACCTCATCTTTGCCTGATTCTATTTCGGCGTCGGGATTCAGTACTTTCACCTCAAAATCATTGCCCAATTTCAGGACATTCATTCTTGACACTGGCTTTCTGCTGATAGCCTTCTTCACCACGTTTATTTCTTCAGCAAAGTCGCCATACTCCTCTTCATACGATTGTCTGTATGACTCGAAAGCCTGCTTCTGCTCTTCATTTTGGCAAATCATGTCTGCCAAATCATCCATTTGTAATGTCTCGTTTGTCTTCAATATCTCCGATGTCTTCTTTGCTGTAAAGGCACTATCCACCTCAGACTCTTCCTTAAGCAGTTGTACAAATCCCGTACACATTTCCATTAACCTCTCAGTTTCATGGTAATCATCGTTGCAATTCCTGACATGAAGGAAGTTGTCCACCCAATAATGAGCATCTGTATTTGAACCTGTATTGTCCACTACAGCTACCTTGTATCCGTTATCTTTATCAACATTAAATACGATGCAACCCTTTTCAAGTTTTTTTAGGCTCATACCTGTCTCTGACGATAGCACCAAACGGTTTTTCTCCATTTTCACCGTTAGCACAGCTTCTCTAACTTCCGACTTGAACAACCCTATAGCTTGCGCCGGCTCGTCATCCACCTCACAGTTATCCAACAGTACCACATAAAACTCACCTATCTTGATGTTTGGATGTATGCTTTGCTCATAGAGATGACGCGCCAAATTATTGGCTTGCTGCACAATACACGATTCATCATCAAAAATCTTAGTCACAAATCTGTAGGTAGGATTCAGTTCCAAATCATCGATATAATAGAACTGTTTCCAATCATCAAACTTGAATGAAGCATTTATTAATTTAAGGAACAGTTCCTCCACACCGTCCATTTGGCAAACATCATCCGAGAACGACACACCATCCTCGTTGCTCTTATTTCCCACGCGCTGTACCACAGCCGCTTTTATATTCCCTATCTTAGTCATTTTTCCTATTAGTTATACGTGACGGTATCAAACCCTCGCCCTTTCTAAATTCATATCTCGTTTCAAATGTTTTAAGGTCTTTCCAATACTCTTTTCCGGCATGCTCTATCATGATAATCTGAAAATGGCCGTTCTTGGTCATTTCTCGCATAAACTTGTCGACAAGTCGGAATGCTTCGGTCAGTTTCTCACGGTCATCGTTGGCTATCTCACCATTATTTGATACAACTTCAGCGTTTTTGTCTGCATAATAAGGTATGCTGGGCTGGTCAATGAAAAGGAACTGTGGAATTTGCTCGTTCTTGTTTGCCATCAGCAATTCATGAAGGCCAAAGAAGTAGCAAAGATGCAAGAACATATAATTCGACTTACTGCCTACATTGGCCATCGCATATTCTCCCTTTTCCTTTTCCAGCATCAACATCTTTTCATCAGTGCTGTAAACGGGTTTGTAGTCGCGATAGGCTTCCGATATACCCTTTTGGTATTTGAAATACTTCCCGATCGCATCATTCAGATTTCCAAGCGCATTGTCATTTTTTGCCCGTAACCTGGTCAACTTCTCCTGAATTTGTGATATGGCTTCCTCATATTGAATAAGTGCCTCGTCCGTTATGGTAAGCTTCGGAATCTTTGTCAGTTCCTTTTCCATGCGTTCCGCCAACAGGATTGCCTTTCGGATCCAAATGTAATTGCGTTGGTCCACTTTATATGGGTTGAGTCTCCCATATTCTGTTTTTAGCTGCTTTTCCTGTTTCTCGAGTTCCTTTTTGCTCTCTTCAAAACGCTCGGGCAATTTCATTTCAGGCTCATAACTTTGCTTGATGGCCTCCCAAGCCTCACCCAACTCTCTTAACAACTGTCCTGTTTCCTGATAGGTCATCAATTCAGAAAGGTGCTTCCTGATAAATTCTAATGGGACTAGGCTTTCGTCCTGTCGTTCCAACCTTTTTTGGTAAGTTTTGTATTCGTTTTCAAGAGAAATAAAATACCCTAATTTTTCTCTGGTCTCGTACAATTCTTTTTCAATCTGTTTTCGGCGCTCATTTGCTTTTTCGTCTTTAAACTGAAGCGAGCAGTTTTCCACAATCACCTTCACATTCTCAGCCCAAGTCATTGGATTATCCCCAAAATCTGTTGCAACTCCAAGTCCAAGCTCTTCAACCTCATTGGCAATCTCTTCCTTTGTCTTCTCAAATTTTTTAAGATTCTCAACTTCCGTCTCTTGTGCTTTTTTCTGATTTCTTTCCTTTGATTGTGCGGTCTGTAGCTCGGATTCCAACTCCCTCAATTTTCCTTCGTTTACACCAATGGCCATCTTGAACATGTCATTCAACACTTTGGAATACTCATCTTTGCGGAAGAAGCGTAAATCTTGATAGGTGTTCTCCGTTGCGATGATATCTTCTGTCAAGTAATTGAAGACCAGATTGTGTCGAAACAGTGGCTTCACTTTGCCTTCAAGTTTCAACTTTGGGTTAATATGAAACAGCTCATTCATTTTAACCAATGCTTTTGATCTGATATCGTTTAGGTCTGCAATTGGCTCATCTGGCAAGAATTCACCATCCCTGAAAATCGCCTTCATTTCAGCAGATTCAACGGTCGGCGACTGTCTGATGATGGTATATGGCATATCATCCACATGAAACACCAACCCATACCACGCCACATTCTCATTAATAACATCTTCAACAATGGTACTCCGTTCTGACAACAGACAATAATCTATGATCTTAAGAACAGATGATTTACCTGTTGATGAATCACCCGTTATCACGTTTACCTTGTCTTTGAAAAAGTCAAGGTCTCTTGGCTCACCACCTTTTCTGAACCACAGCCTGATTTTGGAAATATAAAAGTTCATAGCACTATTTTCAAGTCTTTATAAAATGTTGTCGCATCTTTTTTGCCCATCATCGCCTCCAATTGGATAGCAGCATGACGCACGCTTTCAATCACATTGTCTTTCTCCTCCTTTAACTCAAAAGCCATCTGCATTCCCTCCTTCGTGAGACAGTATCTCCCGTCCGGCGTTTTTTCAATCTTTCCTCCCATCAATAGCATCGTAACAGCATTCAAGAACACGGGTTGAAATTCTACAAATTTTCGGTTCAAAGCCTGATAATATGATGACTCTCTGCCAACCATCTCTTCGTAGTTATTATAGACGCCCATTCTGTTTCTGATAGCACGGTCGGTCGTCATCAATGTAAACAAGTTAAGTCTTGCAATGTCATCTATGTCAAGCCACAAGGCGTTCAGAACTGCACAAATGGCAACGCTTTCATTATTGATTATCCTGTCCATTTGTATCGCTATGTTTTTTGAAAAAATGTTTCCAGTCTCTATGCCAGCCAATAAGGCACTCGTCTGATAAATAATAATATGCGCCGTTTGAAATGGTCTCGCCCAACATCTCACTAGGTAATTTCAAATTGTGTTTTCTCACTTCATAGAGCAATTTCTTTGCCTTCTTTAATATAGCCTCCTCTGTTGCCATCTCATCCAATCCGTCGTATGCATTTCCAAATTCATTATCCCAGAAATTTATTGCATCCGATCTGAATAACTCATCCTCTGGGTCAAGGATTTTAGAATCCTCTCTTAACTGATTATATCTGTTTTTAAAGCTGTAATAGTAGCTGGCATATTTAGCCACCTTATCCGTCTCACTTTCCGCAAAGTCATTAACTTTTATTAGTTGTTGTATACAAACCAGATCAAGAAATTCTTTTTTGTATTTTTCCATATTGATGCGGAAATCCAGTTTTTCTTCCCTATGATACTGGAACACACGTTCAAAACGCTTTCTTTGTTCTTTATACGTATAGGACAAAGGATCTCCTTTGTCTGCCTTTTCAAAGAAATCGTCGACAGCTTCTGTTAGGAAATCCTTAAACACTACCAAGGCTTCATCATCTGAAAATCTGATCCTATCAGCGATATAATCTATGCAATCTTTCTTTATTTCTTCCTGACTCTTAACTTCAAATGAAATCTTGCTCAAAAACTCATTCCTCAGCCCAAATACTTTCAGGTCATCAATCATCATTTGCGTTGTACGGCGTTCCGATTTGGCTGGTTTTGCATCCTTTTTGCGAGATCTTTCCTCCTGTTTGATTTCATCCAAAACTGCATCTATCCTGTCTTCGCCAGCGCTATTCTTAACTTCTTCACACAATGCCACAAACTTATTATCACAGGGCAACTTATTGCTGAGAAAAACAAACTGATGCTCTGCAATATAACGTTGCATTTCTGTCTCAGTCCTATGCTCATCTTCTTTACCGACTATCAGCTTGCGCCACACATCTATGGCTTTCCACAAGTCTGGTGAACGGTCCGTTAAAGCTATCTTATTCCCTTCTGCATCTACTTGAATTGTGTGTTTCGCTTGATATAGCGTTATAAGGTTACCCGCTTTAACAGCCGCATCATCCAGTTTCTCAAACGAAACCTCATCACCCTTATTCATAGTAAGCACATGATAAAGGAAACAATAGAACTGATAGACGAAACCGCCTATCTTATCCATTGCAGTGTGTTGTTCTTCTTCCGTATGAAGTTCCTGTTTTGCCATACTAGTTGTTTATTATTATTTGTATTCACACATTCTTGCTTTATGGTTGGTTCCCATGAATTCCATCACCTCGTTATATTTGGTCAGCCATCGAGTATCTTAATCCATACATCTTCCTTCTTCCTTCTAACATCTACTGATACTGATTCACCCTCTTATACTTCTCCCCAATCACCAACAACTTTTGAAACAACTCTACCCTATCTGCTTTCAGCTCCCCTGTATTCATCTTCTTTCTCGTGGACTTGAGCCAGTTCAGCATGTCGTGTTCTTCAATTCTGTGACGTGACGGATTGCGATGGTTGGTTTCCATGAAAACCATCACTTCACTATATTTTGTCTGCCAGCGTTCGTCTTGAGTCATTGTCCTACTCTAATATTGTATAAACATATGTATCAAAACAAGAAGAGATACTGTCTTTCCTACTCCTTCTCTTTAAACTTCACAACGATATAAATGTGGGCTGTCTTATTCTTGCTGTTAGCACAATCTGGTCCAGAACCTTCCTGTTTATTATTACATTTTGTTGGATAAGTCATCCTATAATCATGAATCAAAATTTTTTCGAGAGAATCGACCAATGCTTTATCCTCGGTCTCATAAATAGAGATAATCTTATCATATTCCGCCTTATACTCATCTGACTCGTTGAATCTTTTCTCAACAGGGTCAGCAGTCTTTCCGATCTTAAATCCAGTTATTTCTTGATTCATTAAAACGATGATATTCGAATCTTGCACTCCAAAGCGGCATTGTGTAGCTTTTGATTTCTAAAAACACTAAATAAATTCATGACTATTTTTTTAAGTTATCCATATTATAACTTCACGGTTCAATACTTGTAATTACATCTTCTGATCCAGATTCTTCCCCTTCTCCTCATGCTCAAAGTTGGGGATAAACTCCTTGATGGCCTCCACCACCTGTGCCTTGGTGAAGTCCTCTTTGGCAAACAGACCTTCCAGTTTCTCGAAGAAGGCGTTAACTTCGGGCATCGGTCTGCGGGTAGTTTCCTCCACCACACCCAGTGCCATGAAGCGGTTCATATTTATCTTCTCGCCCGGAATATAGAACTCTTCGTAGGCTTTCTCGCCAGTCGTGTCCGATTTAAAGTAAACCACCGGGTAAGTGTCGCTGTCATAACCCATCTTGGCGGCATACTGCTTGGCCTCAGCATCCGACGAGCATTCTTTCTTTACAAAGCCTTCGCTCTTCACGAAATCATCGCAAATAGAAGAGAACGTTAACATCTGGTCTTCACCCAATTTCGGGAAGAACACCTCTCCACCATTGCCAAGGATACAGGCCAACATACAAATCTGTCCTGATTCTTCAGGCGAAACAAAATATCGTTTCACATCACTTGGAGCAGCCAACGGCTGCTTCTTCTGCAAACGATGTATCCAGCCGTCGGGCAGGGAGCCGTTGCTGAAGGCCACGTTGGCGAAGCGGGCGGTGGTGACCTTGAAATATTTGTTGTAGGCCATCACCAGGTCTTCCATGATGCGCTTAGAGGCTCCCATGATGTTCACAGGGTTAGCGGCCTTGTCGGTCGAAACGCAGAAGAAGTGCTTCGGGGGATAGACCGTCAGCAGGTCCATCAGGCGCTTGGCCTTGATGTCATTGTTCTCAATCAGGGCCTGCACGCTGTAGCGGTCTTTCTCACTGCGCACATGCTTGTGGGCCGAGAAGTTGGCCACGATGTCGAAGCCCTGCTCCTCACGGAAGATGCGCTCAAAGATGGGGTCGGCAAAGTTGAGGGTGTAGCAGCGGAACTCGTCTGGAACAAACAATCCTTCGGTGGAGCGCACGTCGCGCACCAATTCGGCCAAGCCGTTCTCGTTGAGGTCAACAACGACTACACTCTTGGGTTCAAAACGAAGTACCGCCTTGATGAAGCTGGAGCCAATCGAGCCAGCCCCGCCAATCACGCACACTTTCTTGCCTTTTATTTCTCGAGTTAATGTTTCGGCATTGGCCTGAATATCTGCTTCGAACATGCTGCTCTGGCGGAACGTCACCGAGTCTGCAATAAACTTGTCTAAATTAAACATAGTATGTTATTATTGTTATTGTCTATTTTTAGTATTTCACATCAACATACGGGTTATGACATTCCATAGCCCAGCCTTCTCCTTCACGAGTAAAAAATACACCAGGTATGTCTGCCATTTTGGAAAAAGGCATATTCTCTTTCTCTTTAACCTTTATATGATATTTCAAATCGATAGAGCAAAGGTATGATTCCCCTTCAAAATTCTTACAAATCAAACGGTCATAATCCATATCTGTACCTGTCCCATTGATTTTAAACCGAGGTATACTTGGGATTGAAGCTGTAGAAGATGCAGGCCTTACAAGCATAGCCGATATCCATTCCTTTGCCAATGATGAATAGTTGTTATTCTGTTGTATTTCTTCGGAACACTGTTCAAGATAACGAGCCACGTATGACAATCGGGTAGTGTCGTTAGGTTCTTCCAACTTGCTGGCCAATTCAGCAGCCACCCTACGGGAGCTAATACCACAAAGATATATTTGAACTGCCCAACGTGTCGGCAAACCATATTGAGCGATAAGGCTCATTTCTTCAAAAAACTCCTTATACACATTATCCTCCATCGCAGCATTCCTGGCAGCCAATGCATTCATTAACCAAGTAAACGTATAGCCATAATACTTTTCAGCCACCGTCATTTGTTTGTACGGCAAAGGATCTCCTTGAACCCAAGAATCACGAACCTTGTCCAAATCATCCATTTCATATCGGATGATTCTACTGGTAGGTATTTCGCTAACCAGCTGATCAAACTGATAGAAGAAAAACAGCTTAGCCTCCAAACCCCTATCAGACTGTAGATATTCATCAGCCAAAGCATACAGACGTTCTGTTTGATTCTCAAGAAACAAAGCAGCATTCAAAGGAATACCAGATGAAGCAAAAGCCTGTGGTATGTTATTGCCTTGGGTCATTTTCCTGACAGCAAACACTCTTGCCCTTAGGATGGCTATATTCTTCTGCCGTTCTTTCGCATCTTCCTCTTGAATCACTGCCAAAGAATGTTTGAAATGCTCTTCCACCCATTTAGCATCATCATCTTCATCATCCCTATAGGACAAGTCAAGTGACAATAAAGAATCGTCTATCAATTCAAAGAATGGAGCTATACCTTCAAGTTCGTTCAAATTATTTTCAGTAACAAGCTGAAGTAAAAAATCGAAATCAACCCCCAATACTTCCTGTAAATGCTTCAGTTGTTGAAGCCATTGATAAACACCGCTAACCACTTTGTCAATAGAATCACTGTTCAGATATTGGTTAGCCTTCCAATTGCTTTTCCTTTCTGTTTGTGAATCTTTATTGTCGCACACGATTAGGATTTTTCCTTCTGTATCCACAAATGAACGACCAGCCCTGCCAGCCATGTTCCAGAAATCACGGTTTGTAAGATAGGTACCCTTGCTTATAAAAGTTCCAACCACAATTACAGTTGATACTCCAAGGTTAACGCCTTGGGCAAGTGTGTTGGTAGCATACACATAGCGAGCCTTCCCCTTGCATAACAATCGTTCAGTAAACCTTCGCACATCCGATTTCAAGGCCGCACTATGGCATAGTATTCCTTTCTTGGCAAACTTTAAGTAAATCTCATCTTCCTCACATTCTTTGCAAACCAAATTGAAACGAACCCAATCAGGATCATTACCCCAAGTCATATCCGGTTCTTTATCCAACAGTCCCAACATAACCTTTGCATTGCTTATCACTTGTGCTGGAGTCGGACAATACAGAAGAATTGAACCAAGCGACGACAACTTGCGTGCGGCCATAGCTATTAGAATTTTCTTATCTACCGCACTTGATGTCTTCACAAATGATGGATTAAAACATCGCGGTTCTCCAATCCATTCTATATCCAGTTTTGAGGGGTAGCACAACATCTTGCCAAAACGCTGGCTCGATGGGCGCCAAGTATCTTTAACCACATGGTCATCTCCTCTTGCCAGCCATAACGACATATCCTCTGCATTGGGCAAAACCGCTGATAATACAAGAAACCTGCCATGGTTTTGGTTGACAATTCGTCGCAACTCTTCTGAAAACATTTCATTTGCCACCTCTCTCTGGCCTGCGCCAAGCAAATGGCCCTCGTCCATAATTACCAAACGGATACTTTCTACCATTTCATCGTTGGCTCTAAGTATTGCTTTGGCTTTTTCAGGAGTTGCTATCACCACTCGCGCTTGTTCCATCTCCTGCCTGTCAATGGCGGTATATTGAGCCGACCCGTACAGATGGGTAACATAATAATCCATTGGGTTGAATGTTGCACCCAATGTTTCCTCCATCTCATAGGAAAGTGAGCGATATGGGGCAATGTAAAGGATCTTTGAATTTGAGTCGTATATGAGCGTCTGTAAAATAACCAACTCAGCTATTCGTGTTTTACCGCTACTGGTTGGCATACTCACCACAGCCCCTTCTACGCCCAACACCTTTTCCAAAGCTTTGCGTTGAGATAGAAAAAGTTCAGTTACCGGGTGCTTCCTAAAGGACAATGAATTGATATATTGGCGTAATTTTAATCTTGCACTATTATCAACAATTGGCTGATAATCCATTCCCAAACCCTCAAAAACCTCTAACCACCCGCCATCATCCACTTTATATGAGGAATTATGACCCACATTAGCCCAGAGACTACTCGTTTGGATACCTTCAATCAAAATCCTAACCAAACGAAACAGCCACCAAATGGCAGGGTCACTACCTAACAGAGCAAGTGAAAAAGCATCCTTGACTGTATCAACTGCCTCTTCCAAGTATTTTTCTTGGCCATAATAGAAATAATTGACGGTCAATTCCAGCGTCCTTGCAAGAAGTATTTCATATACTGATTCATAATCAAACTTTTCTGTACCCAAAAGGATTTGTTTCGTCCAATCTTCCAATGGCACTAGTTGTTTTGTCAGGAAAAGCCATAACAAACGAGAAATATTGGTTTCATAAGACCTGTCCTTAAGCAAAATAAAGGCCTTTGAATATTGACAGGCGCAATAATAAGCCAAACTTCCCACCAAGCGGTTAAAGTTCGTTAAGTCATCTTCTTTTACGCCTGTCACATTATTGTGTTCCAATAATTCTGCTCCTCGTTCAAAGAAAGACGATGCCTCGCTGATGCGACCTGCACCATAATAATCGCAGGCTACTTCAAGATAAAGATAAGCCAGCTGATGTGTCTTCTCTGTAAGGTTTGGATTGAAACGTGGAAAATTAGACTCGTCCTCCCTTACACCGTAAAGGATATAACGGGCATTCGCTTGTGCCTGAAGGTTCTGTGCATCAGACATGGCAAGTCGTTGTGCAATCTTGTCGGTTAACTCAATAGAAACCATCAGACTCTATTTATTTTTTAGCAATTCCTCCGCTTTTTGAAAAGCCTTGGCAACAATCTCAACTGGGTTCTCTACTCCTAATGATATCATCACCAAACGTGAATTGCTTGTATTCAAGTTATCCTCAACAATAGCAGATGTCCCACAACCTGCTCTTTTTGAACTTTTACTAATCAGAAAACCCACATTGGTTACTGGCACTTCACCATTATATATCTTCACTAAGAGTTCAACTATCTGTTCGGCCAACTCCTTATCTCCCATCTCATTTACCCTATTGGCAACAAAATTCAAGGATATTGGGAGTTTCTTCATCCCTTCCAAATTGCCAATTATTTCTCCCACCACACTCGCGGTTGGCGTTCCCCGGAATTTACACTCACCGTATATAACCTCTGAAGTCAAGTTGTTCGGGTCAAACATTAGCACATCATCCCCTTTCATCGACTGTTCGGTGTTGGGATTATAATGCAGTTTTCTAACGTACGGGGTGAAACCACGGCTTCCTTTCAAGTATTCAATCAATACAATTTCACCCAAATTACCTTTTTGTGTAATGTCAGATTTAGGTAACAGATGAAGTGTATCCAAATATTTTTCCAAACCATGTTTATCCAATATGGCTTTTTGTCGAGCTATCTGTTCAAGGTTGAAATCAGTTATATGATAATCCACCACCCATTGAGCCAATTGCCCGATAGCAGCATCGCGTTTATCGGGATTTTCCGATAACTGCCGATGCTTTTTCTTTTCAGTTGTGGGCAAATCAGTGCTGTTCCACCATAAACCAAAAATATGTGGAGCAACTGGATGTACACCTATTAATTTCTCTTGATCAGTCATTGTAGCATCATTTTTCCAAACTCTCTTGCAGACTTTTCATTTTCTTGGCCATAATACTGATGCATGTCATCATCCCCATTAACATAATTCTTGAATTCCTCACCCCACGCCATTACTGTTTTTTCACCAAAACAGGGATAACTTCCAGGATTACAAATAGCATAGTATTGAAATGCATGAAACAACTCATGTGCCATAACCTCAACCATATCCTTCTCGTCACCAAATCCTATACAATATGGCAAATATACCACGTCGTTATGTTCGTTATATTTCCCTTTTTCCTTATCATTATCCCTATAATATTCAAGCACCGTTTTCAAACTCATTATCACCTTGAATCGCTCAAACAACTCTCTGAGTTCTTTTTCTGAGACTTCGTATTGTTCTATATCATCCTCACTATTCAAAGGATCAAGAGTTGACCTTTGTAATTTTACCTCTTCCATAAATTTCGCAGAAATTGCTTTACAATCAGCAATCATGCGGTTATATTCATCAGTTGTAAATACCTTGTTCACAATTCTATTGTTGGACAATCGTTATGTCTTAAGTTATTACCTCTTATCAAAACGCTCACTTCCTCCTCGGCCAAAACAAATAGCCACAAAACTACCAAACACCTAACTGTATGCCGTAAGCAACTCTTTAACCTTTAACCTTTATAATACGAAGCATACCACTCTGCAAACTTCCTCAACCCCTCCCTCAGCGTTATCTTCGGTGTGAACCCAAAGTCCCTCTCCAGTGCCGTAGCATCCGCATACGTCGTAGGCACATCGCCTGGTTGCATAGGCACCAATTGCTTGTGGGCTTCGAAATCGTAATCCTGAGGCAGCACGCCTGCACGCAGAAGCTCCTCTTGCAGGGTCTGAACGAAGTCAAGCAGGTTCTCCGGCTGTCCGCCACCGATGTTATAAACAGCGTATGGAGGTATCGGCAGGCCGTCTTCGCCGTTACGTTTCTCAGGAGCCTTAGCCATTACACGAACGATACCTTCCACTATGTCATCCACGTAAGTGAAGTCGCGGCGGCAGTTGCCGTAGTTATAAATCTGGATGGTCTCGCCCTTCAGCAGCTTGTTGGTGAAGCCGAAGTAGGCCATATCGGGCCTTCCGGCAGGGCCATACACGGTGAAGAACCTCAGACCGGTGCTGGGGATGTTGTAAAGCTTCGAGTAGCAGTGGGCAAACAGCTCGTTGCTCTTCTTGGTGGCGGCATAGAGCGAAACGGGGTTATCCACCCTGTCCTCCACCGCAAACGGCACCTTCTTGTTGCCGCCATACACGCTGCTTGAAGAAGCATACACCAAGTGTTGCACACCCTTATACCCCTCATTGCGGGCTTGACCCGCAATCTCCTGATCATACGAGTGCCTACACGCCTCCAAGATGTTATAGAACCCAATGATATTACTCTCAATATAGGCATCAGGATTCTCAATGCTGTAGCGAACTCCCGCTTGAGCCGCAAGGTTTACCACCACATCGAACTTATAGTCCTCAAAGAGTTTATCCACCAAAGCCTTGTCAGCAATCGAGCCTTTTACGAACTTATAGTTTATCCCTTCGGGAACCATCGCATCAAGTTCCTTCAAGCGATAATCCTTGAGCGACACATCGTAATAAGCATTCATATTATCGATGTTCACAATCGTTGCGCCCTTCACGTCCTTAAACAAGCGCTTTATCAGGTTGCTGCCAATGAAACCGGCACCACCCGTCACAAGAATGTTCTTCATTATATAGTTGTTATTTGTTAATCGTTTGGGTTTCTATACTTTTCCAACCACTTATAGCTCATAATATATAGATTTCTGTGAGCTCTGGTACAAGCCACATACAACTTGTTCTTTGTTTGTGGATTTAGATCGTTCAACTTACTTTTTTTGTACAAATCAAACGACGACTTATTCAAAACCACACATACATCCTCAAAACTATCCATTCCCTTCGATGCTCCCCAGTTCAACCCTGCACAATAGAACTTGCCACTATCTTTAAGAAACAATTTCGGTATTGAAGGATTGTTTATTATCTCTTCACAAGCCAACTCTTCATCCACAAAAGACACTGTCCCCTTTGCTTCGCCTGTAGATTCAATCTCAATACCCAGACCTTTCACAAAGTCACAAACATCCATACTACAACGGCGAGTCCTTGCCAATGAAGATGTATCAACATTAACCCCAACCTTTTCCCATTCCTTTATGTATGGTCGATACTTCTTATACAGAGAGGACCTTACATTTCCATCCAGACTTGTGTCGTAAGTATGCTGGTAGAAATCACCCACACATATCGTTTCACACCTATCAGGCAAAATACTCATCAACAGATTAAAATCATGCCCTGCAAAATCCTGTACTTCATCTATTAGGAAGAAATCATAATACTTGTCTAACCTCACTTTGATACCGTCAGCGCATTGTGTACTGCAATAATGGGCAATGCGGTTATGATATAGCCGCCCCGATTTTGTACGATAAAACTCATCAGTTCCAGGTCTATATCTGGAATGGTCTGGCGGCAATTCAAAACAAATGCCATTTGCTTTTTTGTCCAAGCCACAGAAAGGCTTGTAGCAGAATGAGTAAACGAACTGGAAATACTTTAAAACCTTGATGTTGTCAGGGAAGTAGCCAAACTTTCTAATGACCGACCTTTTAAGGTGCTCATAGTTGTTACGTGTATATGTGACCAGCAAGAAACGCTGTTCGAGGTTCAACAGACTTATCAGATAGGTAGTCTTGCCTGAACCAGCCACTGCCAGCATCAATCTTTTACCCATTCCAAGGCTTCTTTAATATACTGAGGCACTGCTATCGTTTCTCCTTTCTGTGTCAATAATTTGTATGCCGCCTCTGCTTTATTCGCCAACATATAATTCAGGACTGACAATGTTCTACGGTCAGTCCCAAACAACTCATCACAGCCTGCTTTATTATCATTATAAACCGCCACTTCAAAGGTATATCTTTCATCGTCGGGATCAGCATACACCTTGATGTTCGCGTATTCGTTATTCATATAGCCATTGTAGGATGCCGTAATATTCTCGTCATAATTTCTGTCATTGTCAGTTACCACAGCCACCCTAACACCAATCTGTTTGGCGATTTCCAGATAACGTTTGAAGCATTTGCCATCCACGGCTATCACGTCAATTCCCAATTCTGCCAAAGAATGACCATGTACCCTCTTGCAAAAAGCATCCATCAGAATAAACTCAGCGTCGCCTTCAACCAATATAACCTTCTTTGCCAACACAAATTGCAACATATTGTTGTCCGGTGCTTTCATAAAGAAATTGGCAGTTCCCTTGTCTATAAAGCCCAGCGAAGTAGTCATTGCAGGCTCGGCACTATTCATCAAAATACAATTCCTTAAATCAAGGCGGGTGCTTATTAAATCACTATGGGTGGAAATAAACAATTGAGCCTGCTGGTTTTTCTCAATATCCTCAATCATCCTCCTCATATTCAAATGACTCAAATGATTTTCGGGCTCCTCCAATAAAATGACGGGGATGTCGGCTGCTCTACTCAATGCCAGTTGTGTTTTCACCACACATTGCACACCTGTCCCCTTCTCGCTGATTGGAACGCCTCCCATTTCAATTGTCAAGTCGTTCTCTAAACAGTTCCTACCAGTGTTCTTGACTGAAAAAGAGTATCCTTCAGGTAATTTTGCGTTAAAAGGTGTCAGTACACCTGCCTTAAAACTGGTCTTTGAATTACCATAACTATGCTTGGTTGCCAATTGCTCCACCTGTGATAATGCCGCGCCATAAATTGTAGAGATATATTCATTCAACGCATACTCGTTCCCTATCGTGCTGTTATCCAGCAACAATGTCTTTACCTTCTTTGTATAGCCGTTATATGTCTCCCCACTGAATGTAGTGAAAGAAATTGAATAGAACTCAAAAGGGAACGAAGCATTATCAGCTTGAAGGACTTGGCTCGTCTGTCGGCTCAAAGCCAAATCGGGTTCAATCGATAGTCTAACACCGTTAGTATATCTGTTGTCGCTATTTTCGTTTCCCTCCAATCCTTCATCTACAATATCTTCAAGATAAAGTTCTATATATAGTTTAGGCAGATTGTCTATACGTCTATCGCCTTCCATAAACGTCCGTACCGCATCTACATTCAATAAAGTTTCAACCCCAACGTCTTCAACCCTGTGGCGACTACCTCTTGCACAAAGATCTATTGCCTGAAGTATAGACGATTTTCCTGACTCATTATCTCCAACAAGGATATTACGCCCCCTATTGAATCTGATTTCAAGGTTCTTAAAACGGCGAAAATTCTGAAGCTTGATTTTTGAAATATACATAATCTACCGTTGACTCAGATTTAAACACTATACTTTAATTCTCCCTGTCTAGATTTTTGTGTACAATATGACAATCTAGACACTTTGTCCAGATTCTTGTCTAGATTCTGCTTTTGAGGGTGAGAATCTAGACACCTTGTCCAGATTCTTGTCTAGATTCATTGACTTTATAAACCGTATTTCGAGCCTTCCCTTCTGAAACAATATAGTTCTTCTCCTTGAGTTTGGCGATAATTCTGGATGCGGGTTTTTGCTCCATTTCAAAGTGTTTCTGAATATCAGTGCTTGATGTCGAACCCGTCATACGAATATACTCCAACACCTTGATTTCTTTCTCCGACAAGTCACCATACATCGTCTCAGCCACCTCCATCGACAACGGCAATATAAATTCAATGTAAGGTGCATTATACTGAACCTTCGGCAGAGGCAAATTCTTCGCTGGCAAATCCTTAACCGTTTCAAAACCCAAACCGCGTTGCTCGGCATAGTCCAGCTTGTCAAGCACATACATTATCACCGGATTCCTGCTGAAAGAAGATGCCGAGAACGATACAATGTGTTCCAATGTCACAGGAGGCTCGGGCAAGCCGGGTGATTTGATAACAATGCTCTTGTCATTAATCTCAAAATACACCGGGGCACCCTTAAGGCTATAGTCGCGATGAACCACAGCGTTGCAAATCAGCTCTCTTATTACATCCAACGGATATTCATAAACTCTTTTCCGTTCGGGCTCGTCTCTGTTGATATACGAAGGAATATGCTCCTTATACCATTTATTGGCCTCGTCTAACTGCGCGGGAATCCTCCCCTCAATCGTCTTGGTCTCCACAGCCTTGCCGTTCCGTTTCAACGTGGTTTTTATCACAGCATTGGGATAGACCGACTGCGGTTTCTTCCCAAAGAGTAGCAGTCCCAAACCTGTTGGCCTCACAACATCGTTGTCAAGTTCTGCCAGATTCATATTCCTCAAGAACACCTCTTGTTCGTTGTCCGTGACATTAGCTGCTTTCAAGAACCGAGCCATCAGTTTTTCATCCAACGACTTCATATCCATGGTATGTACCGCACGCTCAGTTTCCTCCTTGTAGTCTTTGGTGGACTTGTTTTCCTCCTCAAGACGTCTGCTTTCCGCATAAGCGATAAAGTCGGCATTCAGGCGCTCAATCTCTTTTTGCAACTCCTGTGGATATGGCTCAACCTCTATACCATGATCCACAAGGTATTTGATGCCCTTGCCATTAACCGATGGAAATGGATCACCTGTCCCAACATATACTTTTTTGATGCGAGCCTTGGCTATACGCTTACAGCATCCTATCTTAGGGGAGTTCCTTTTAAAGCATGGCTCCAGAGTGGAATATACCACGCAATCCTTCAAGTTTTCACTAATGCATTTCCGCTCCAACAATGTATATTCAGCATGGTCACCATCTCGCAATTCACCACGATAGGCAGTGGTATATGTGCCGTCTGGCCTTACAAGAACCGCTCCCACCTTTGGCGAAACTTCACCTTCAGCCCTTTTCTCCTGTACGGAGTTTTTCATCACCTCGATGGAAATCCTCATATAGTCAATCGGTTCCAACTTCTTTTTATCAGCCATAATATTATGATTTTATTGATTTCTATTATTGTCAATTCAATTTATCTATTTCAACATGTCCTTTCTCAATTTCGAAAAAGTCAAATAACCACCTCGGTATAAATCATCTTGGAAAATATCTGACTTTATTCTTACAAAACTGAAACTTCGATGGTTCAATGCTTTTTCCATCATTTGTATTTTTGCGTCTGAATATTTGGTCTTCATTTCCACCCAATGCAAGGCTACTCGTTTATGCTGTTGGTATCGTTCATCTAATTTAAAAAGGCGAATAAAGTATTCATAATCTGGGCTATGAGGGTGCAACCGAAGTATATAGTCTTGAGGATGCAAAGATGGACGTAATCTACCAACTTTTACACCCGGGTTGGGAATCATTGTAAATTCAGCATTACCATCAAAATCAAATGCGGCACTTGTCGGACTTAAGGCAACATTTGGAATTCCCATAACACCAAGCACCCTCGTCTTCTTTAATCTTTGATTGCAAATAGGGCAACTCGGCACTAAATTGTATAACGACAAGGCGACAAAACCACATTCAGACTTTGGCAAAACATGATCCAAATCAAAATGCTGCCTATATTGCTTATTCGGATGGAATGTTCTATCCCATTTATTTGAACTCCACCTAAACAGCGTAACCAAATTATCAAACTGTGTTTTATTAACATACGGTCTTTGTGCCTTTACCGCATTCTTTCGTACAATCGATTTAGTAATTTTATCAAGCTCTTCATCCGATGCCACATTTAAAAAATACAATCCGTCGTCATTGGGATCGACTTTGTATGCATTTATATATGCCGTGTCACAATAATGGCAGGATGCGAAGTTATACCCATTAGTAGGATTGGTAAAATAGTCCGTTATTTGTTCCCTCCATGCATCGTAATCAAACACCTTTATTAAATCCCCATTCATAGCTTTTCTTTTAACCACTGAGAGATTCATAAAAGCGATGTACCACCGTACCAAAACATCATATCGGGCTATTAAAACATCTTCAATTAATGGAGGCAGAAAGCCCAAATCACCAGGGTACTTATTTAGAAGGTTGGTCCACTTTGTTTGCATATTAGCAATTGAAGCGGCAAAGACCTTCTTAAAAGAATCTTCATACAAAACGCCTTTGGGATACTCAACTTTTTTCATTGCTCCTCCAATTGCTTTGACAACCTTTCCACCTCATCTTGGTAATACCTTATTTTCTCTTCTATCATCTCGTTTTTATCCTTACCCTCAATTAAGTATTCCAACTGCTTATATATGTTGTCAAAACTCTTTTTCAAATAATCTTCACCAAGATGGCTAATGGTAAACCAGATTTCCTTTCTTCTTTCCAAAAACAGTTTTCGCTGTTTATTTTTGTCCGTCTCGTAAAACAGACTTAAGATCTCTTGCAATTTCGATTGCACCAAATCACCGATTGCATAATCCAAGAAAAAACCATTCTTTAGAAGATCATATACATTTGCCCCTAATGTTTTTTGTGGTTCTTCTGAGTCAGCCTCATTCCCTTTATGCAGAAAAAGAATATTAGTCTCTGGAATGTCTGATAGGATAAACGGAGAGTGTGTTATGATAATAATATTAATGCTTCTAATATTTGTTCTATTTATATGGCAATATGCCAATCTTTCCAGAAGCCTCTTTACATATTGTCTTTGAAACTCTGGATGATAGTACAATTCTGCTTCATCAAAAATCAAATTAATATGATGATAACCGACAATTCTCTTACCATCCTCTCCTTTGATACTTGCAATATTCTTGATATGATAGTAAATGTAGCTAAGGCTATATAACAGTTGCCTTTCACCACTACTCATTGATTGCAGTGTCACCTCTTCATTACCTTTCTCATCCACACCCTTTTTATTTTTTAGATAAGAAACTTCGGTTATGAAAAACGGGGGCGGCAGCTGCCGCATCATATCATCATAGGACTCGTATATTCTACCTTGCAATAAATCTTTATCAACATCCCAATCACCCTCATCTTCAACATACCTCTCCTCTTTCAAATAGTCTAAACATTGGTGCAATTTGACAGTGATATGATTATTCGTGCTATTGTATAAAACACGGACAAGATTGTATAGAACCTCTCTATTGTTTTTTATCCAAGTTGTTATTTTTTCAACTTTCACTTCCCATTTTTCACTCCCGTCTTCATTGTGAATAATAGAGATTTTACCATCTTTCTCTTTGGTGACAGGCTCACTCAATGCCAATAATTCATCGAAATGTAATAACTCTTTGTATTTTGGATAAATAAAACTAATCTTTAATGTTTTATAAGCCAGGTAAAACAAAACAATTTCATCCCGAGGTTTATCAGTCGGGTCGAACAACATATCCAATTCTTCACCCAAAAGTTTCTCCCACAGCAATTCCAACTCATTAATCAATAAAGACATACTGAATTTAAACTCACTTCGAATGGGCCTATCGTACAGTGCCATTATTTTTTGATCCTTATACTCTGGGTTAAATCTGAATCTGTAATGTTTGGGGATATAATCTTCAAGGAATTCTTTGTTCTGGGAATGAAACAATAGGGACAACACCTCTATTCGCTGTTTGGCCAAATTGTTTTCGTTATTCACATCTATCTGTCCATTATCTCTAAATGGAGTCAATACCATAGGTAAATAATAGCCATCATTTTTATGAAACAGATAATTCAACCATTTTCCATTATATATTTTTTTATCCTCGTCCCCAAAAGGGAAAACATAGTCAGAAGGATTGAATGCATAAAGACTGTAATTCACACTAATGGTATAGAAAAATCCATTTAGAACTGCATCTCGCTGTTTCTCTGTCAAGCCATGTATTTTGATTTCTTCAGGCTCTCCATCAACAATCTCATAGTAAAACGTACCTGCGTCTGTACTCTCAATAAACTTCTGAACGCCATCCATTTCAAAATGAAGCCTTCCCTCAATACCAAAGGCATGCCCCACCTCATCAGTCTCATCTAAGCCCCTCATTAAGAATGTATTTTCTGCAAAATTATTGATAAAGCGATAAACAATATCTATCAAAGAAGACTTGCCTGATCCATTTTTACCAGCAATAGCAGATACGGATATGCGAGGAAGGTTATCATCAATTGTATAGTAATTAAGAGGACAAACATCATCAGAGACTACAGGGAATACGTCTCTTGATGTACCCATCTGATCATTGTTTATACACTTGATAAAAGGATACCATCCTGGATCCAGATTCTTTTTTACTACACTTTGGGTATTTTCAAAAATCTGCACCCCTATTATCCTTAATGGTTTTGTTATGTCCAGTTTTGCAGGCATATAATATTTTTTTACGACTTCTGCTGCTGTCTCAATGCTTTCACTGCCTTGTCCCACGTTGTGGATTTCTTGTCTTCGCTCCACTTGTCCCAGAAATCAACTGTGGAACTGTTCGGTTGAATCTTAGGTTTGTCCAAAATTACACGGCTTGGCAGCAACGAGGCATCACCAACCACCAACCCTTCTCCCACATCCAATATGGGCAACATCTCGGCAAAGTCACCAAGGTTGTCGGGGAACAGTCTTCTAATCACATTCTGGTCTTCGGGATTGGTCAGGCGCATGGCAATAAAGTTGCCGCACTGGCTCAGTATCGTTTTGCTCACATCAGCCGGCCTTTGGCTAATCACCACTAATGACACTCCGTATTTCCTACCCTCTTTGGCAATGCGCTCAAAATTCTTCAAGCCACGCTCATCCATGTTGTCAGCTGCTGTCACTGGCAAATAAAGATGAGCTTCATCGCAGAAAACAGCTATAGGATGCCTTTCGTCAGCATCAGTCCATTGCTGTACCGTAAATATCAAACGACCTATCAATCCGGTAATCAAAGGAAGAATATCAGACGGCACTTCCGAGAAATCAATAATCTTCACTCCGTTGTTATTACCGAAGCCAAGCAACTTCTCTATCAACTTTGGCAGCCAGTCGTAAGCCAATAAAGTAGTGTCATTGTTAAACAAGAAATTGAGCCTCTTATCGGTAATCTTGCTTTCAAGACGTTGTACGAAACGTGTCAGTTTTCCATTCAGCGGTCCTTGTTTATCACCACGTGAACCTTGAACCATTTCCCCGTCAAGTCTTTTCAACTCGTCTAATACGGCCTGAATCTTATATGGCACAGGGCTCTCTACGGTCATATTGGCTTCAGTTGCAGTATCACCTGCTTCTTTCACACTTCCTAACTTTTCTTTCAGTATCAAGTCAAACAAAGCTCTTGACTGGTTGGGGGCGTTCGTATCAGAACGGTCAAGCAGCATAGCAGCCATTTCCTCGTATGACAGCAACCAATAGGGTAGAAAAACAGCCTTATCATTGTCAGGTTTCTCCCCTGGACCGGCTATCTTCAAAAGCTGGGCGTTGTCCAAATCTTTCAGTGGGGTATATTCACCATGTATATCAAAGATGACCACATTCACCGATTTCAAATTCGCAGCCTTTTCAAGGATATTGGCCACCGTCCACGATTTGCCAGATCCTGTACCACCCACAATGACTGCATGACGTTGGAAGAACTTGTTTCCGTCAAGGTTGGCCTCCGATTCTTCCGACATGGTATATTTGCCTATTGTCAATGGATTGGAGCTGCCCGAAGAGATAGCTTTCATAAAGTCTGACAAGTCCTGGCCTTGCAGCAGGAAGCATTCCGCATCAAGACTTGGTACAGTATTCAGCGTCCGTTTGAACACATGTTTCTTTGTGCCTTCCTTTTCTTTCAGCGTTCCCACCAAGTTCACCCTGATGGTGTTCTCCAAAACGGCAGTTATCCCATCCGTCGCACCGTCAACAGGCGAGGCCTTTCTGAGAATCTTTGTCACAAGGCCGATTATCTTTTCATTGGTCTTTGACGAATTGACTTGAACAATCTGGTTCACTTGCACACTGTTCACCAGTTCATCATTGTCAATATTGATTGTCACATTGCCGGTGTCCACATATTGGACCTTACCTATCATTATGCTCTCATTCATTGCAGTATATCCATAAAACTGTTCAACTTCCAATAATCTTTGTCTTCTACGGTATCTGACTTCAAGGTGCCGTTTTCGAAAATGCGTATATGGCTCTTTGTAATATCAGAGGCTGCTTCCACATAAATCACCTTTTTGGCTTTCTCCAATTCTTTTTCCGTTGTTGAAGTCACTTCTTTTGTAACCACAACTATGGGTGTTCCATTTCTTGTCTTTTTACCCACAAGAGGTGTAATATGTTCATCATTAAAACCAAAACCAACCACTAAGAACGATGATGCTCTCTTGATGGCATCATCCGATTTCTGCATCAGCTCGCGGTATGGACTGTTATGGGTTGTACGGTATTTGTTTTTTCCTGGTGGAATCATCACGGGGTCATAACCAAAGTCGGTATTCAGTTTCCGCACATCGTGGTCTATTTCGAACCAATCTAGTGAACCGTGAACTTTCATAAGGTTGATAATATCCTTGTCTTGAAACTTATTTTCGTCAAATTCCGCCAATTCGTGCTGTTCAAACCCATCAGTATAGTGCAGCCCATTATAGCCCCATACATATTCCAGTATCCTGTCATAGTTGGTTGACACTACGTTCATCACCTTCGGGTGAGGGTCGTGGCAAAATTTTGTCAAACGCCGTATCCCTTCAAAGTCGTCACTGTTCTTAAGCAACTGTTCCTTGGCTTTAATATCAGCGTCACATACCACATTCCTGATTATCTTCCTTATTTGTGGCAAATCTGCTTCGTACTTATCCTTTCCCAGTTCAGCCTCAAGATCAGTGCATGTCTTGTCAAAAGTTGGCAAAGCATTACCAATCTCATCTTTTAGCTTTGACATACTTGGAAGTCCAAAACCAATAGTTGCACCCGAACCCCAAATCACCAAAGGTGGTTCCTTGAGATATTCTTGAATGGTCTGGTATATTTCGTCAATGTCCATATTATACTTTTATTTGTACACTAAGCATGAATTGATTCGAATCACTTCTTCCATCTTACATCAACCATCTTACATAATTACTTCCATCTCGGCCTAAACAAGTAACTGCATGACTTCCACACCGCCTTTTAGAAACTCACTCATTCTTTAACCGTTAACCTTTAACCATTAACCTTTAACCGTAAGTATTCCTTCCACCTCATGCGGCACATACGGACCCTCCTTGCACTCAAAAATAACGGAGTCAGGTTCCAATGCCTCCACCGTGTGCCAAACGTTCTTCTCCACATTCACGCCATAACGGCCTTCCGTGGGTGATATTACGAGGTCTTCAATGATGGTGCCATTATCATCGTAGGTGGTGATACGTATCTTGCCACGAAGCACAACGAATGATTCCTCTTTCTCGGGATGCCTATGAATGGGAATGTCTGCCCCTGGCTCAACGGCATTCAGGAAGCGGTGGCACTTGTCATCCAAGCTTTGGTGAAAGTTCAAATTCATCCTCAATCGGGGCGAGTCCTTAGCTTGGGCTGATAAACCGTCTAAAACCTTATCGTCGATAACCATAAGCCGTAAGCATCTAAGCATTTAAGCTATAAAGAAAGAATATCAGCTTCTGACATTGGCTCATACTTCCCATCCTTGCACGATAGCACTACTGAACCCGATTCAACGGCACGTATAGAGTGCCATTGTCCGGCAGGGATGTTAATTGCTACGTTGGGGCCATTGGGTGTTAGCACGATCGAATCCGTGCAGATACGCTCCAAATCGTCATAAAACTCTTCCACCACACGACCTCTTAAGCAAACCACGGTTTCAGAAGTATGCTGATGCCTGTGGATACGCTCGGGCGAGCCTGGCTCGATAGCATTCAGCATTCTTTGTGAACCATCATCTTCCGAATTGCGAAGGTCGTAATTCATCCGCAATCTTGGTGAAGCTTTAGCCTGCTCGGTCAATTGATTTAATAACGACTGATTAATCACCATTAGAACTTCAAACTATCAACTATAAACTCGCCAACTGGCTTTAAACTATAAACTATAAACTCTAAACTTTATAAAAACAGCCCTTCCAGCGTCACCACGCGCTGCACACGGCTGCTGTACATGTTCTTCTTCAGGCCGAAGGTTGTC
>Ga0310696_10001948_pt1 | contig 28405 bp, 20 predicted proteins | sample AusTroGonzalo_MG_4_FD_203885 | JGI IMG/M metagenome (GOLD analysis project Ga0310696, IMG submission 203885) | Bovine rumen microbial communities from tropical cattle in Woodstock, Queensland, Australia - Gonzalo_02 (v2) (version 2) | ecosystem: Host-associated > Mammals > Digestive system >...
CATACACTTCTTTCTTACCGATAATCATGGAAGGATCAACCTTTGTTTTTGCAAGAAGCCTGCCAATCAGGCTGTCAGAAGACCCTGTCAGGATCCCTGCAAAAACAAGTGTATCTGCATAAGCGATCTTCCCGCTTGTAACATCATCAGTAACTGCGACCCTGCAGACTTTTCTTAAAGAGCCTGTAACACGCTCAATATCTTTAATGACAACAGATGCGACTCTTAATATGCCTTTGTCGCTGCCGTCCGTAACGATAGCGATCTTACTGCCTTTTTTGAAAAACTCTGTAGCGCCCATAAATATACCTCTCAAACCTTTTAACAAAGGGGCATCCCAATGCGATTATACATCGGAATGCCCCCAGTTGCTTAAAGCGGGAAATCAAATTACTGCATATCAGCCTGTATAAAGCTCACCGTAGATATCTACAAGACCCTGACTGTTAAGGTCAACGCAGGACTGAACATATTCATCCCACTGTGTCTCGATATCAGCCTGACCTGTTACAAACTTCAATGTCCAGGAGTTAACGTTACTGATAAGAGGAGTTGCGATGAGGTTGATCTCTTCGTTCTGTTCCTCTGTCGGGGCAATACCGGGAGCAAGAGGAGGTGTATCTCTGTACTCGGTATCACGTGCAACATAATCAGCTACAGGAGGAATGAGGTTGTCTGTCATCTCTGCAACTGTTCCGCCGTACCAGAAGTTACCGCCTGCATAACCCCACATGAGTCTGATGTCAGTCATGGATTCTGCTTCGTCGTTACCATAGCCGAGACCGCCGCAGCAATAACCATCCATAAGGTGCTTGTTGCCGTCGTCATCTACATAATAGTGCTCGCCTTCAACGCCCCACTTTGTGAGGTCATAAGCTTCGTGAGAATAGAAGAGCCAGTCAACGAATCTGAGCATCTGGATGAAGCCTGCTTCACCGAGCTCATCGAGAGCCTTCTGTGAGATCATAACGCCGTTCTCAAGTCTCTCAGGAGATACTGTGGAATTTCTTGTAGAACCGATAGGCATTGTGATTACGTAGTTCTCATAGTTGCCAGCACCGAGCTGAGCTGTCATGTTCTGCTCATAGTTAGCCCACTGGCCCTGGTTGATTGACATGATAGCTGTCTGTCCGTTGTAGTACTGAGCTGTAGCTGTAGCGTCATCCTGTGTGAATGTCTCGGGATCGAGGATTCCTGCTTCGATGAAGCTGTTAGCTGTGATAAGGAACTGCTTATAGTTCTCTGTCGTAGGTGAGAAAACGAACTGACCTGATTCATGATCGAATCTCATGCCATTTCCGATGTTCCAACCTGCGTTGCAGTCATAAGTAGCTGCCATAACGCCGAGGAGGTTTCCGCCGCTGCCCTGGCCGGATTCGTTACCGCACCAGAGATCAGACCAGATGTAGTCGCTTTCAGAGCACATACCCTGCTCAACCATGTAAGCCTTAACCTGGATCAATGCCTCGAGGAGGTCTTCCCATGTCCAGTTCTTCTCAAGTTCAACTACGTCAATACCTGCTGCATCCCAGATATCCTTTCTGATAACGAAAGAATAGTTGATGAGGTTTGCTTCCTTCATGCCGGGGAGCTTATAGTATTTGCCGTTAGCTCTTGTGATTGTCTTAATATCTTCGGAGAGATCATATGTGTTATAGAACTCTGTGTAGTAAGGCATGTACTGAACATAGTCAGAAATAGGAACGATAGCTCCGCCGTCTACGAATGCAGAATCATCATAGATCTTAGGAATGATGTATGCAGCGTTACCTGCATTGATATCGAGTGTTACCTGCTCCATGTAGTCGTTACTGTCGTAAGACTTAATGTCGAGTGTAACATTCGTAAGCTCTTCGATCTTCTTGAACACGCCCTCCGTCTGCCAAGTCTCGACCATCGGATACCATGAAGCATCACTGAAGAACATTGTATAAGTTACAGGCTCATCAGCATGGAATGTAACTCCATATCCGAAATCGTAAGGAAGATCTTCTTCTGTTTCTGCTGTTGTCTCGATCTGACTGGGGATAGTTGTAGCCTCAGAAGTTTCGCTAGCTCCGGTGCTGCATGCTGCAAAACCGGTAAGCATTGAAAGAGTAAGACCGACACAAGATGCTTTTTTAAGTGTAGTAGTCTTCATAACTGTTTCCTTTCTTCTTTATTTTTTTCTATTGCCGTGGGTTATCCCCTATAGCACAAATCTGTTATTCCTTCACACCGCCGAGCATCATGCCCTGGACATAGTATTTTTGGATGAAGGGATATACGCATATGATCGGAAGAACCGTAAGCACCATCGCACACGATTTGATATTCGCCGACATCTGAGTCGCATCAGGATCGGAAGCACCTCCGCCTCTGATGATCGTCTGAAGGAAATATGCAACAGGCCACTTGCTCTTATCCTGCAGATAAAGCTTTGCGTTGAACCAGTTGTTCCAATACATGACCGCATAAAAGAGAGTCATCGTAGCCATGATGGGCGTGGACAAGGGACGCGCTATGTGCCAGAAAACACCAAACTTATCGAGTCCGTCGATCTCGCCTGCATCCTCAAGTTCCTTAGGAATACTCATAAAGAAAGATCTCATGAGGATTACGTAGTATGTGCTGATAAGCATCGGAAGAATGAATCCCCACATGGAGTTCTTAAGACCGAGCTTTAAGATCAAAACGTAGTTAGCGATGAGTCCGCCGCCGAAATACATCGTGAAGATGATGAACGGTGATAAGATCTTGTTCACCTTAAGCTTTGTTTTCGATAACGGGTAAGCCAGGATCGATGAGAAAAACAGTGACATGATCGTTCCGACAAACGTATAGAAAATCGTGTTCATGTAATAAACGATGAACTCGGGCACCTTCAGATCCGGGAAAATGTTAGGCATGATCTTGATCGGATTACGGGTCATTACATAGATGTAAGTATCGATATTGAACCCTTCTGGAATAAGACCGGTATGACCTGCAATGATAGCCTGCTCAGATGTGAAAGACTGCGATACGAGGTATATGAACGGGTAAAGAGTTACAATCGAGATCAATATCATAATTATCGTATTGATCACCGTGAAGATCCTATAACCTGCCGATTCCTTAATCCTGTTCTTAGGATTATGAATATGTATTTCTTTGAGCTCAGGAGCAGTGTTTTCTTTTGTAGACATACTGTTCTCCTCCTTACCAAAGACTTGTCTTAGCTACCTTGCGCGATACAAAGTTTGCACAAGTCAGCAATACGAGATTTATCAATCCTTCGAAAAGACCTACCGCCGTTGCGAAGTTGATACTGCCTGATTCGACACCCATTCTGAATACGTAAGTTGACACGATATCTGATGTCTCATATGTCATAGGGCTGTAGAGGAGATATACCTTCTCAAAAGCTCCGCCGGAGCCTACAAGTCCGCCGATATCGAGGATGAGAAGCGTTGCGATCGTAGGAAGTATGCAAGGTATGGTTACATGAATTACCTTCTGGAAATGATTAGCTCCGTCAACAGTTGCGGCCTCATAAAGTGAAGGATTAATTCCTGACATTGCTGCAAGGTAGAGTATCGTGCCCCAGCCCAAACTCTGCCAGAGACCTGATGCAACGAAGATAGTCCTGAACCATTCAGCCATTGAGATGAAGCTGATCTTATCGCCGCCGAGCTTGAAGATAAGATCATTGATAGGACCGTGTGTTGAGAGGAGTTCCTTGATCATGCCGCAGACAATAACCATAGAGATGAAGTGCGGAAGATAAGAAACTGTCTGTACGAATTTCTTCCAATGAAGATTTCTGATCTCGTTTAAGAGCAAAGCGAAAATGAGAGTTAACGGGAATCTGAAAATGAGATAAAGACCGTTAAGGATCAATGTATTGAAAAATGCCTGCCAGAAAGGCTTAGCGGTAATGAACTGACCAAAATATCTGAGTGTTAACGGACCTTCACCAAAAATGCTGCCGCCAGCAGAATACTTACGTACAGCAAGGATATTACCGAACATCGGAATATATCTGAAGATCACGTAATAAACGACAGGAAGCACAAACATGAGATAAAGCTGGCCATTGACCCTAACATCTCTAAACAGTCTCTCGCCCAACGTCTTGGGTACAGGCTGCCACTCAACCGTAGTCTGCTGCTGGTCCAATTCTTTTTCACTCATAATCGGTTAATCCCCTTAAGAACGGTTCGGCTAAAAGCACCTTACAGCGTTCTTGCATACTTGTATGTTAGTTGACTTGGTATGAGATTAACACCAGGCAGGCAATATGTCAAGACATTTTCGACTAGCATACTAGCGTTTTGTTCAATTCGAATAATAAAAAACAGGTGCGGATTCCCACACCTGTTTCTTGCTTTTATTGTTTAATCAATTATCAGAATTCCATAGATGCCTTTGCAACTTCTGCTCCGATAATGCTCTTGTTCTGAGGGTGAAGTTCATGTATCGGATCCGGATCAGGACTTGCTACAACCTTGAGGTCGCTTATATATTGCGGAGCTTCATCCTGGTATCTCTGAACTGTCTTCCATCCTTCAGGGATCTCAGTCTCACGAGTCAGCGGATTGATGTAGTTAGCAATCTTTACAAGGATGACAGGAACCTGACCATAGAGCTCTCTCATCCGGTTAAATACAATTACCATCTTCTTGTCGTAACCTTCAGGCTCGCCTGAATTAGATTCACCCTGGCACCACCAGATCTGGGATATCGCAAAATCCTTCAGAGGAACAAGACAAGAGTAGTAAAGCGTTAACGGTATCATCTGCGGAAGCTTCGGCGGCTCGTAGTCAGCAAGCTTCTTCTCGTACATTATCTTCCACTCGCCTGTCAGATCGATCTTCTCAGAACCAATATCAAGATAATAAGGATGTCCCGGAACAAAACCGCCCTTACCGAGTTCAACGATAAGTCTTGTTGCTATGGTATTCTTACCTGCCTTCAATATCGAACCGTCAAAATAGTATTTGCGCGGAGGATACTGGTATTCGGTGCGGCCTACTTCAACGCCGTTTACATAAGTAACATCCGCATCAATAAGATCGCCTAACTTCAATAGGCACTCACCTTCAACAGCTTTTTCAAGATCGAATTCTTTATAAAACCAAACGCTGCCGGAGAACTGATCGATCACGATTCCGGGAAGCTCAACACTCTTGGCGCCTGCCAAAGCTTTTTCCAGAGAAAAGTCTTCATCAATCGAACTGTTACGCCATGCAAAACAATTCTGTTCAGCTCTGGCTACATAATCCTTAATGACATTCCTGCCTCTGAACGGAGCTACGTCATCTTCACTGCATCCGGCTTTCTCATAATCATCTTCACTCATATAAGCTTCGATGGTTGCTCCGCCCTGAGCATTCAGTATGAGACCGATTGGAACATTTGTCTTATCGAAGATACGCTTAGCAGAATAAAAGCCGATGGCACTGAAATCATATTTGTCTTTTCCCTCTGCCTTTATCCAATGACCATCAGGGAAAGCGCATATTGATCCTTCACCTTTTATTGGAAGTTCATAATCAGGAATAAGTTGGAACTGTCTTATCTCGGGATAATCTTTTGCTTCTATCTCTTCCTTATTCAGATCAACTGTTCTGTTAACCGGAAGCTCCATGTTAGACTGTCCTGCAAGCATATAGACATCGCCCACACAGACATCTTCGAGTACGATCGTATCGGAGCCTTCAACTTTAAGCTGCTCGTTTACTACTGCTTCCATGGGCGGGAATACTGTTCTGAACTTTCCGTCCGTGACCTGAACTTTTTTCTCGATGCCTGCGAAAGAAACTGTTACTTCAGATAAAGCTGTCTCTTCGCCTTCGATAATGAATTCCTTATTTCTCTGGAAAACCATTCCGCTTTGAAAAATGCCGGGAAGTTTTGTTGCAGACATTTGTATTACCGTCCTTCCAGTAAGAAGCTTGCAAATTTGATATTAGTTTATCTCAAACGTGCTATTACGCAACATTGTAACTATCAGTCTTATTTTTGTCTACCATACTAGTTGGCAATCGACTCTTTTTGCTTTATACTGACTTAAAAGAGAGGTATCAGATGAAGCAGTCTTTCGAGCACATAACAAACAGCAGGCTTTATAAGATCGGTGCTGCAATCGGAAATGTAGTAATCATTTCTGGCCTTTTCCTGCTCTTCTGCCTTCCAGTTGTCACGATCGGCGCTTCGGCCGCTGCACTTTATTACACCGTTTATCACAAGTACCATAAACATACTGATAACATCACACAGGAGTTCATGCACTCGCTGAAGGATAACCTGAAGAACGGAATAATCATTCACCTTGTTTATACGATCTTCACTGCTATTGCAGGCTTCAATATTTATTTTGCTTTCTGCGGAATAAACGGAACGAGACTTCCGGACTGGTATGTTATAGTTTCTTTCCTGCCTCTTCTTCCTGTTATCTTTACGATGCCATTCATCTATCCTCTAATGGCCAGATTTAAAAACGGAATTAAGGGAACCATAATTAACAGTTATACACTCTGCATGATCAACTTCCCTAAGTTCATTCTCATATGGCTGATCGTTGCAGTCGCACTTGTTATTACATTATGCTTCCCACCTTCAGCGCTTGTTACTCCCGTGGCTGCAACATACCTTATCCAGATGATCACCGAGAAAGCTTTTTCCAGAGCTGCTGAAGTTGAAAAGTCACGCAAAGAGGCTGAAGTAAATGTCTGAGTATTTAAATCTTATCCAGGTTGTTTCCGGTGTGCTTGCAGCCGGTCTGATCTTTACAGGTATCTTTTTGTGCGTAAAGAAACTCAACCCTGAAAAGCATGCGACGATCCCTGTAAAGACGACTGTTATCTCAACATTACTTATAGCAGCAGGTCTGCTCTGCTATACGGTTATAGTTGCCTGCACCAATCTTACTGTCGTCACTGAAGAACACTATGAGCTCTGGACTATCTATATTGCTTCGTTAGGAGAAGTAGTCAAGAAGTTCGGATTTATAGTTCTCATACCTTTGGTCTTCAGATTATTTAAGCCAAGGAAGCGCAGAGAAGCAACTGAAGAAGAGATAACCGAAGCAGCTGAAGAGTGTTAAGTCATCTCTTTTTTGCACTGCTCTGAAAATATGCTTAAAAAGGCAGTTATTATTTAAAATAATCAATAACTTATCCCCTGTTTTACTGTATTTTGAAGGGTATTCCTGAAAGTTAAGTAGAGTTAACATTTCTATATGTCATAATCTATTGACACACATCAAGCCTACTAGTATACTAGTGAACATAACGAGGCTGACGTATTGTCTCAACCCATTATGACGGAATATTAACTGAGGATAATTGCACTTATGAAATTGGTTTTGCGGTGGTTCCCATACGGCGATGACAGCGTAACGCTTAAGCAGATTAGACAGATTCCGGGTGTCAGCGGTGTAGCCACTCATCTTACCAAGATTCCTGTAGGCGATATATGGACAATGGATGAGATCAATCTTGTAAAAGATGAGATCAATTCCTACGGACTCGAGATGGAAGTTATCGAGAGTCTTAATATCCATGAAGATATCAAGAAGGGCCTCCCTTCCCGCGATATGTTGATCGATAACTATATCGTATCAATGAGAAATCTCGCCAAGGCAGGAGTTAAGTGCATCTGCTATAACTTCATGCCTGTCATGGACTGGTACAGAAGCAATCTTACCCAGGCTTTATCTGACGGCAGCACAACAATGGCATATAGCCACGATGAAGCAATGAAGCTTACTCTCGAGAAGATCACTTCTTCCATGATAGAAGGTTCACATGACTTCTCACTTCCCGGCTGGGAACCCGAGCGTTTCGGACAGATGGCTGAAGACATTAAGTTCTACCAGAATGTATCTTCCGAGCAGTATTTCGAGAACATAAAGTATTTCCTTGATGCTGTTATTCCTGCAGCAGAAGAACTGGACATCAACTTCGCGGTTCATCCTGATGATCCTCCGATGCCCTTGTTCAATCTCCCTAAAGTTGTTAACAGCAAAGAATCCATCAACAAATATCTGAATCTCAATTCTTCGAAAAGAAACGGTCTTACTCTCTGCACCGGAAGTCTTGGTGCAGGCGTCAAAAACGATGTAAGAGATATCGCTGAGACATTTACATCCATGGGCAAAGTTCACTTTGTTCACTTGAGGAACGTAAAGCATACATCCGACAATGATTTCTATGAATCATCACATCTTTCTTCATGCGGTGATCTGGATATGCTCGCTATCGTAAAGGCTCTTTATGATAATGGTTTTGACGGCTATATCCGTCCTGACCACGGCCGCATGATATGGGATGAAGTAGGAAGACCCGGATACGGTCTTTACGACCGCGCTCTCGGAGCAGCGTACATCAACGGTTTGTGGGAAGCCGTTACTAAATTGAGTTGATATTTGTTTTCATAAAGCAATTCCTCCTTGATGCAAAACCGATAGCCTTATAAATCCTGATAAGGTTATCGGTTTTGTACAGGAACAAAAGCATCAAGCAGCAAAGGAAGGTATCCTGTATGGATCTGTCAAAAGCTAACCTTAATAATGTCGCTTTTTGGGACAGCATAAATGTCACTCTGCCAAAATACGATATAGACTCTGTAATCGCCAACACAAAAGATCATCCGACATGGCTTCATGTAGGCGGAGGAAATATCTTCAGAGCATTCATCGCAAGAGTAAACCAGCGTCTATTAAATCGGGGACTGACAGATACAGGCATCGTTGTCTGCGGAACGATGGACTATGAAAACTTCGAGAAGATTTATAAGCCCTTCGATAACCTGACGATAATCTGCGACTTAAGAGCAGACGGCAATACGGGCTATGAGATCATCGGCAACATCACAGAAGCAATCCCTGCAAATTACGATGATAAAGACAGTATCGCAAGATTAAACGAGATAGTAACCAATCCTTCCCTGCAGATCATATCCTTTACTATAACTGAAAAGGGTTATGCATTAAGAGATGCTGACGGCAATGTTTTCGAGCAGGCCGCAGAAGACATGAAGAACGGACCTATGCATCCGCTCACTTGCATGGGATTCATCGCCACCGTTTTATACGAGAGATATAAGGCAGGTAAATATCCTATCGCTTTAGTCAGCATGGACAACTGCAGTCACAACGGCGATAAGCTCAAATCATCCGTCATGGAGATAATAGACAGCTGGACAGAAAAAGGATTTACGGACGAAGCCTTCAAAGATTATGTAAACGATCCTAATCTGGTTGCTTTCCCTTGGACCATGATCGACAAGATAACACCGAGGCCTTCTGATGAGATCCTTAACCAGTTAACGGAACTCGGCATCGATAATCTTAAGAGCGTTAAGACATCTAACGGCGTATTCGCGGCACCCTTCGTTAATGCGGAAGTTCCGGAATATCTTGTTGTGGAAGACCTCTTCCCTAACGGCAGACCCGACCTCGCAAAAGGAGGCGTTATTCTGACCGACAGAGATACCGTAGATAAGGCAGAGAGAATGAAGGTTACAGCCTGCCTTAATCCGCTGCACACGGCGCTTGCGATCTTCGGATGCCTTTTAGGATTTACGAAGATATCAGATGAGATGAATGACGAAGATCTTAAGACGCTCGTTACGAAGCTGGGATACAATGAGTGCCTCCCTGTTGTATGCAATCCGGGAATATTAGATCCTGAGAAGTTCCTTAAAGAGGTTTTGGAAGAAAGATTCCCTAATTCGTTCCTTCCCGACACTCCTCAGAGGATCGCAACGGATACCAGCCAGAAGCTTCCGATAAGATATGGTATTACCATCAGTTCATATCTTAATGAGAAACCGGAAAAGCTCCCTGAATTAAAACTCGTTCCGCTCGTTATCGCAGGCTGGCTCAGATATCTTCTTGCTGTTGATGACAACGGAAACTCCTTTGAGATAAGTTCTGATCCGCTCGCTGATTTCTTCCAAAAAGAACTTGCCAAGCAGGGCATTTATTATGGAATGGAAGACAGCGTAAAGGGTAAGCTTGCAGGGATACTTTCCAACGAAACTGTTTTCGGAGTAGACATAAACAAGACCGGCCTTACACCCGTCATCGAGCAGTATCTTGACGAGCTTTTTGAGGGCGCCGGAGCAGTAAGAAAAGTACTCCATTCAGCTGTTGCAGATTAGTATGTAAGTGGTAGACATAAATATTTTTTTATGTTAGGTTTTCTATAGAGTTTTTATAAGGGGATTCCAATAATGATCATTACTCCAAAGAATACATTTGAACCTAACCGCGAGTATGCTTTACGTATCGTAAAGGACAACATTATCAACATGGAGATCAAGCCCGGAAGTTTGATCGGCGAGCAGGAGATCGCAACCCAGCTCGGTATCTCAAGAACTCCGGTTCACGAGGCTTACCTCGAATTATCGAAGTCCAAGATCGTCAACATCCTTCCCCAGAAGGGCTGCAGCGTTTCCCTGATCGATTATGAGCTCATAAAGGAATCAAGATTCCTCCGTATCGCAGTTGAGACTGCTCTTATCAAGGAAGCATGTGATGTCGCAACAGAAGAAGACATCCAGAAACTCTACGCTAACATCAAACTTCAGCAGTTCTATCTTGAGAACGATCCTCCGAAGTTCTTAGACCTTGATAACGAATTCCACAAGAACATTTACGTCGCCTGCAACAAGATGCAGTGCTTCTATATGGTCAGCCTGATGAGCCTTCACTTCGACAGAGTAAGATCCCTCTCACTTAAGACCATCAAGGACAACAAGCTCGTACAAGATCACAAGGCAATTGCTGATGCCATCGCAGCTCACGACAAAGAAGCAGCTGAGGCAGCATTCACAAAGCACATGTCCAGATTCGATCTCGATTGGGACATCATCAAGAAAGCTTACAGCGAATATATCGCAGAATAAGTAAAACTTAATTCAGTATCAAAAAGCCCCTCTTCGAAAAGGTTTCCGAGAGGGGTTTTTAATTTACATTCCGAATGCTGTTATTGCAAAGCACACCGCCTCGACTGCAGCAAGAGGCGTCATGACATATTTCTCCTTCTTACTTGGCGAGATAAGATTCATTAACGTATTGACTGCAAAAAAGCCTGCGAAAACAAAACAGATTATCTTCGTAACGTTATTTGCAAACCACATACTCATTATTCCGCCGCCCTGAAGGATCATGGCAGCACCAAACAACTGGAGCACGATAGACGATGCCGCTGCTACCCTTAATGCAGGCGGCAAAACTTTATACCTTCCGCCCATAGTAAATTCACCCAGAGGAAGTCCGCATACTAACAAAACTTCCATTATTGCTACTATCAAAAGCAAAACTGCACCAACTATAGATATCATCACTTCTTCTCCTTCTTAGGCATCTTCTTGGGATCTATCCCTTCATTCAATATGAACATGTCTGCGGCATCGTTGATCATCTTCATCAATTCCTTCTCCGTGCCCTTGAGCATTCCGGTTGCAACCATTGTTGCAATGCCGTGTGAGTATATGACCGTATTCCTTACAAAGCGGATAACCTGCTCTTCGTTAAGGCCTGTCTGCCCTGCTATCTTCGAGATCATTTCTTTATTCTTCCCGATATCCTTAAGGTTATAGGACTTACTTAAGGGGCTCTCGCCGAGATATAGGAATCTGAAGAGATTCGGTTCTTTGAGCGCCATCTTCACATAGGCTCTTCCGAGGAATTCAAAGCTCTCCACTTCACTATTAAAACTTGATGCACTCTTCATGGCCGCATAACCCATCGCATATTCAGCCAATGCGATCCTTAAGCCTTCCATGTTCTCGAAGTGCCACACAATAGGCTGTGTTGAGCACCCGATCTCACTTGCGAGAGTCTTTACGTTTACAGACGAATAGCCGTCTCTGATCAACATCTTCAGAGCTGCTTCGAGTATTACTTCTTTAGATATAGTTACTTTACGAGCCATATATGCACCTCATAACATAAACGCAATTATATAATTGTGTTTATATAATATGTCCGTCCAGTCAAATTGTCAACTGTCTTGTTGACACAAATCCCCTGCTGTTCTATACTCTCGGGAAACCACATGGAGGTACGCATAAATGCACGGTTCGTTAAGAACATCTGACATGAATCAGCAGCAGCCCGTTGTCACATAGGACATCTGGCTTGGTTTACCGCGTACACATATCACTTAAGTATCGAAGTTCAAACGGTCAGTAGTCCTAAAAGCTGCTGACCGTTTTTTATTGGGAAAGGAGGCACCAGTATGTCGCAGGAAGACTATCAGCAGGAAGAAAAGTATCGACAGCAAAACTTAATTCTGAAAGGAGAAAAACATGAATGCAATAGACATATCAACTACGGCATACTACGATGCCGGATTAGAATTCAACAGGCTGCGCACCGGGATCGGGCGCATAGAATTTGACAGGACAAAAGAGCTCTTACTCGAGAGTCTGCCTAAGCCCCCTGCAGTCATTTTAGACATTGGCGGAGCTTATGGTGAATACGCTTGGTGGCTGACATCATTAGGCTATGAAGTACATCTTTTCGATCTGTCAGAAAGAAACATTGAGATGAGCGACCTGCTCGCTGATGAATACAAAGGATTCTCGCTCGCATCCAAAAAAGTTGCTGATGCGAGGTGCATTCCAATGAGAAGTTTAAGTGCAGATGCGATACTTCTTATGGGTCCGCTCTATCACATAACAGATCACGGCGAGAGGATAAAGGCCCTCTGTGAGAGTTACCGCCTTCTTAAGCCCGGCGGCAAAATCTACACGGCAGCGCTTACTCCCTTCTCATGTCTTCTGCACAATATCACCGTTTACTCGCCGGGAAGCGAATACGACAGGCTCGAAGACCCGGGATTCATAAACATGATAGAGCGCGAACTTATTGACGGATGCCACGTTAATCCGAATCACAAATACTACAAAGGTATCGGAAGCGCGCATTTCCATTCGGCTGCCGCATTAAGGTCTGAACTCGAAGAAGGCGGATTCAAAAAGACTGAAGTTCACGGGATTATGGGCGGCGCCTGGCTTGTCCATGACCTCGACAACCTGTGGGACAATGAGACTTCACGTGAGGCTCTGATGAATACCATAAGACTATTAGACGGGCATGAAGAGATTATCGGGCTGTCAGGCCATCTTCTGGGAATATCGGTTAAGTAAAACAAATCCCCCGCAGGCCTTAACGGTTTGCGGGGGACTAACTTCTTAATTATTCAGCTTGCTGTCAGATATCTACATCTGTTGTGCTTGTGATCTCACAGTTACCCTGAAGATCTTCATAGATATAAACGATTGCAAATGTAGCATCATCGTTACCGCCTGCAGTAGAAGGAACAACCTTGCAGAAGATCGCATGATTGGTTCCTGCTACGACCTGGGAACCCATGTAAGCGACCGGCACATATGTAGCGCCTGTAAGCGTCTCAGAAGCCTTATCGACCACAGCCTTAATATCATCTGTTATCTCAATGGAATCAGCGTTTGCCCAGCTGCCTACACTCATTCCGTCACCAGTACCGGGAAGCACAAGATCCTCGTCTTCAACGAAGCTTGCAGTGCCGTTGTCATCAAGCTTGATGTAAGTAAGCTTTAATGTTGTCACCGGATCCTGGGTAACAACAGTACCTTTACTGAGGAAACAGTATGTTGTGCCTGATCCTGTCTTTGTAGCGAGCAAAGCAACGGGCTCATACATATAACCGTCAAGTTCGCCTACTGCTTCTGCGAACATTCCTCTGTAAGCACTTGTTATCTCCATATTCTCTACTGCTGTCCAGTTCTCAGAACTGATCTGTGTGTTGATGATCTCTGATCCGTTGACATTCACCCTGGCATTGAAATTAACAGAACTGTCTGAACATGCCGTAATGCAGCTTGTAAGAAGACCTGCACAAAGACCTAATGCCAAAACCTTTGTAATGCTTTTCATTTTTGATTCTCCGTTTCGTTTTGTTTTATACCATTAATACAGATGTGTCATCGAGAATGTTGCATTAAAAATTCTACACCACATCTTCGTACATATAGTCATAGAAAGATTGCAGCGCTTCGTTTCTGTCTATATCGCCGATAATATAATTATCTGCTTCAGCCTGGAAGTAAGCATTCGCATCCGGATCATACTGGCAGACACCCTTGCCTGTTGCGAGGTCATCACAGGCACGATATACACCGAACATATCCTGACCGCCTAAGAATGAACAATCATAATAAGAATTAGCCATAACTACGCCCGATGCAACAGAATCACATGCTCCCATGCTAATCATATCGTTTGCCCAGAGATACTGAAGACCTGTATCAGAAGTATCCAGAGTGATCCATTCGATAAGCTCAGCAACGCCTTCAGCCATATCAGTATCCTTATTGGCAATGATCCAGGAACCGCCCCAGAAGAAACCGACAGGCGGAACGCAGATCCTCCAGTCACCGTAAGAACCTTCTCCGTAACTATAACCGCCGCAGTTGCCGATCATTATGTAGTTGAGGAACCATGCAGGTCCTAAGTAACAGAATACGTTGGAATCTTCCATATCATCGTACCACTCTTCATACCAGTTATTCGTTCCGTTGGTATAACCTTCGTCATAGAGGATCTTACCTACATCCAGATAAGCTTCTCTCTCAGGAGCAAGATAAACATCATAGCCGTCTAATACCCACGGATCAGTATTTGACGTCTCGCAAGCCTGCCATATATCCTGCACACCTGATACGATCGAATAACCGTAATCCTTAAGTGTCTCAGCTGCGCCCAGGAACTTATCCCAGTTTCCAGAACCGCCGCCGACAATTGCAGATATCTCATCAGGATCAGACGTGCCAAATACCTCTTCAGCAATCGACGCTCTGTATATCATCGCCCCGCCTGTTGCCTGATAAGCAAGTGCCACAACATCACCGTCACGCGTGCCTACATCAACGATATACTGAGCGATTTCTGCATCAGGGATCATCCGGTCTACATCGATACCGATATCCTTATATCTTGCAGCATAAACACTCATGTCACCCTGTGTGTATTTTGCTGCGAAGTCAGACTCGACTGCGTAAATATCAGGAGCATTATCACCTCCTGCAACAAGAGCCTGATCAAGATGCACCTGATATTCGCCGCCATAGGTATCGTACTCAGTGCAATAAACAGTGTATTTCTCACCAAACTCCGGATAGTACATTATGTATCTCATTACGATCGCAGGAAGTTCATCTGAGCATGACCACAGATTGATAACTTCAGAACCCGAGCCGATTTCCATGTGATACCCGCCGTCATCATACATGTCATCGTACGGATCGTAATATGTGGTAGTCACAGTAGGTTCTTCAACTGTCGTTTCAGTCGTCACGGTAGGTTCTATGAGCACCCTGTCATCGAAATCAAATTCATCCGGATCTTTAGCCTTCCAAGTGACCGTTACTTCAAGAGTTCCGTCTTCTGAAATGAATACCCACTTTGCTTTTGAGCCAGAGGAAGATATGTCCTCGTCATCGAAAACAAATTCCATATTATATTCGCGCTCGGCAGCTCTTCTGGCATCTTTCCTCGAAGGCACCTCGATCTCCTCTTCGCTTACATTGCCTACATTACATGCGGCAAGTCCGAGCAGCATAGTAATGCTGAGAATAACAGCCAATAATTTCCTCATGATTCTTCCCTCCCCATATTTCTTCATCAGTTATTATTCATCAAGACCACTTTTGCTGCAACAATTCATCATAAATATCAAAGGGGCAGTCTAAATCAGACTGCCCCATACTTGTTTAATTATCAGAAACTATCAGAAGCCAAATGCCCACTCAACATTTTCCCTGAATAACTCAATAGCTGCGTCTCTGTCGATCTCACCATTTGCATACTGGGTAGCCGCATCCTTGAAGTAGGTGTTGATGGACTCGTCATACTGAGTCATAGCCTTACCAGAAGCATTAGCGTTACCGGCTATAAATGCAGGGAATACATTCTGACCTCCGCAGAAAGCAAGAGTTCCGTCAGACTTAGCCATAACTACATTAGAAGCAACTGTATCCTTAGCACCGTTACCCATCATGTCATTAGCCCAGAGATACTGGAGACCTGTTTCAGAAGTATCAAGTGTGATCCACTCGATGAGAGTTGCAACACCAACTGCCTGGTCAGTATCCTTGTTAGCAAGGATCCATGTACCGCCCCAGAAGAATCCTACCGGCGGAGCACAGACTCTCCAGTCACCATAAGAACCTTCGCCAACAGAAGTACCGCCGCAGTTACCGATCATTACGTAGTTGATGAGGTCCGAAGAAGCAGAATACGTTAGAATCTGCCATATCTGCGTACCAAGCCTCAGACCAGGAACCTGTATCATTTGAAAGTCCTTCATCCTTAAGCTTCTTAGCGATGTCAAGGAATTCCTCTCTCTCAGGAGCGATAACAACATCGTCACCGTTAAGCCAAGCTTGTGTAGCAGATTTCTCACATACGTTCCACATATCGTCAGCGCCGGAAACAATAGCGTATCCATAGCTCTTAAGATCATATGCTGCTTCCCAGAACTTATCCCAATTACCTGAACCAGCACCTACGATTTTCTCGATTTCAGAAGGATCAGAAGTTCCGAAAACTTCCTGAGCAATGGAAGCTCTGTAGATCATTGCACCGCCTGTAGCCTGATAACCGAGAGCAACTACCTCACCATTACGTGAACCGATGTCGATCGTGTAAGGTGCGATCTCTGCGTCAGCACACTTTGTATCTACATCGATACCAAGGTCCTTATAAGTAGCTGCATACTGTGCCATGTCACCCTGTGAATACTTGAGGATGAAAGCTGCCTCTGCCGCGTAAATATCAGGAGCAGAGCTGCCGCCTGCTGCAAGAGCAGAGTCGAGAGCCGTCTGGTAAGCACCACCATCGGTAGCTATAACAGTACACTCAACTGTATATGTATCACCAAACTCAGGGTGCAACTGAATATATTTTGCAACCATATTCGGAACCTCATTTGTGAATGACCAGAGGTTTATAACTTTTGAACCTGAACCGTATGTAGGAACATCGGGATTATAATACGGTTCTTCGGTAGTAGTTGTCGCTGCAGTCTCCGCAGTGGTAGCCGCCGTAGTACCTTTTGTATCCTCAGTATCATCAGGTTCTGTCGTTTCTCTGCCTGAATCACCACTCTTGAGTTCCTTATCATCAAAATCGAACTCATCAGGATGCTTTGCATCCCAGGTAACTGTTACCTGGAGTGTCTCATCATCGGAAATGAACACCCACTCTGCTTTGGATCCGTCACTAGCGATATTCTGTTCGTCCAAAACAAAGTCCATGTCATACTTCTTCTCAGCGGCTCTTCTCGCGTCACTCTTCGAAGGGACCTCAACACCGCCGCCTCCGGCACAAGCAACCAGCCCGACCAGCATGCAGACGCTGAGAATAATTGCCAACCATTTTTTCATATATTTACCTCCTAATACAACACTAAGCAAAGTTAATGCTGTTATTTTTTATCTCCTAACTGTGAACCGCAGTAACCGCAGAACTTGTCATTTGGCTCCAACGTCTTACCGCAGCTCGGACAGATGATTCCTTGAGCTTTGGGTTCCAGCTTTATCTTTGAAACGGTATTGGACTTAGCCAATTCGCTTCCGGAATTAGTTATCTCACTATTTGGTTTATTTGCAACTGTCTTTTTAACAGTTTTCGGAGCCGCCAGACGCTTCTCATGCATCTTGTTTGCAAGACTGACGAATGCCATAGCGAGGAAAAGCGGTACAAACAGTATCAGCAGAGCTGCCAATTCTGACAGAGGAACGATCTTGGTCTTGTTATCTTTCCACATTGAGATAGCAGGATTGAACCAATATTCCTGCTTCGTTCTGATCGATGCAAATTTCTCATTGGTCTCAATCTCCATCGAGCCTCCGGTAAGCATCTCAGGACACTCCCAATGATACATATCGGGTTCAATATTCTCTATTTCAAAATAGCCGCTCTCATCAGGGACGACAGAGAACCTGTATGCTCCGCCCTGATAGATATCGATCGTCTGACCAGCCAGAGAATCACCGAAGTCAGCCTTGGCAGTGGCTGTCGGTATTATCTCTATCTGATCGATTGAATCGATGATGGCATCACTTACGCCGGATGCATTAGCAACTGATGAATAGCTGCCGCCTGTAACTTCAGATATATCCTCGAAGAATTCTTCTGCATCATAGCTTGCACTTGTTCCGATCGAGTAAACGTTGATAACGCTGTAATCCATCGAATCGGTAACTCTGGCATCAGAACGGCCGTAATCAATTCCTATATCTGAGCTCAAAAGTGCGCTTACAACATCATCGTATGTGTAACCTGTCTCAGGCTCAGGATCAAGCGGCGGAGCATCACCAAGGATAATGATTACCTTCTTTGCATCAGGTCTCCACTCAAGATTTGCAGCTGCCATAAGGCCGGAGTAAACAGTCTCCTCTTCATCACCGCCATAGCCGAGACTCAAGCGGTTTATAGCTGACTGAATCGTTGAATTATCGCTTGTAAAATCCAATTGGACTCTATAAGGATAGTCAGCTGAATCATAGGTTCTCGAAGAGAAATCACGGTAGTCAATAATGGCTACTCGATAGTCTGTAGTTTTTTCTGACAGATGCGAGAGGATCTCTGTCATATTGTCCTTCGCGTTATCAATATCATCACCCATAGAACCTGTTGTATCTACTACAAAGCAGAGATCCAATCCGCCTGCTCCGGCAGATCTGATTACTCTTTCAACAGGCTTATCTTTTGTCTGGATAGCATTGACTACAGCCATCTTCGCATTGACCATTCCGGAATAACCTTCGTAGTAATAGTAACGGCCTGTAGTAGATGCCAAAAGAATGGCCTTTACCTGAGGTCCTGTCAGATCAGGATTGCATGCGAAAACAAGACCTGCCACACCCGCAACATGTGGTGATGCCATTGAAGTTCCGGACATATAGTCATAGCCGATATCATAGCAGCTATAAATATCGCTTCCCGGTGCTACTATATCGACTCGTGATCCTACATTAGAATAGTCAGTGACACTGTAACGGGTACTAAACCTTGTAGAATTAGCCTTATCGATCTCAAGAGCACCGACAACAATAACGCGGTCCGTAACCGCTTCACTCTGGGCCATCTGAATGAAATTACTATATAACGCCAATGCATTTCCGCTATCAGGAAGGTTACCTGTTAAAACGTCCAGCGGAGTCTGATTACAACGATAGCCGTAAGGCTCATTGTCGTCTTTGTAAAACACGTTATTGTTTGTGTTTCCTGCAGCTACACAGATAACAAAATCAGGCTTGCCTTGTGCTTCTCTGACAGAAATGATCCTGGATAATCCGTTATCAAAAAACTCAGCTTGATAAGTCAAGTAATCAATCGCATTCTGATTACCGCGGCTGGCAGCAAACACCGTCAAGTCGCTGCCTCCGAGACTAATGTTTATGACCTGAACATCTTGATCTATAAGTGTTTTTAACGCTAACAAAAAGTCGTATCCGGTGAAGGGAAGCAGACCATATCCGCCATCATAATAAACACCGCTGAAATAAAGGTCTCCTTTTCCGCCCATTACGCCGGATACACCAACGCCGTTATCCCATTCAGCATCCATTATTCCTGAAACATGAGAACCATGATTCTCCTGCGGCGGAATGTTATAAGCGTTGATTTCTTTAACACCCGTCTCAGAATCAATACATGTAAATGTTGCATCCTTAAACATATTTGCGAGGTCAGGATGTTCAGTATTGGGAACACAATCTATCAAGCCGACGCGTACCGTCTGCATCTCATCTAAATAGAACCATGCATCCGGAGCATCAATGGCTTCAATTCCCCAGTTAGTTCCGCGCGGAACGGATACATTCCAATTATCTCCCTCCCAGCCGTCATCAGGATAAACTGATGTAGCCTCTGCACCTTCATCACCAGTCTCACAAAGCGTTACTACATTTATATACGCGTCTTTGACATACTCATTTCTCTTGATTTTCGCGGCTTTGTTCAAAAGATCATCGTATTCTAAAGGATCTGAATAAGTGAATTTATATATGCCGACATCGGCCATTGTTTTATCCAATCTTACTTTTTGGGCATCTGCTAAATCTTCTATGTCACTCTCAGAAGCTTCAGTTTCCACAATAACAATAATCTCACAATTGATATAGAGCATTCCCGACTCTTCATCAAAATCTACATCTTCATTCTCGCTTGTAAGTCTATCGATCTGATCATACAGATCAAATTTTGAAGTCTCGGTATTCTCATTCTTGGGGATCAGAACCAATACGCCTACAGCTGCAAACACGATAGACACACAGACTAAGCCGGCGATCATACCAATAAGATTTCTCTTAAATGATCTCGTCTTATCCTTCCTGACATAATTGATAACCAGGAATACCGAGATAAAAACTGTAGCGATGATCAACAAACCAAAAGCACTGAAGACCATAAGATCTTCAAAGGCTGAACCCTTATTAGTTATCATCTCACGGAATGAATAAGGAAGAACAGATATAAGTGTGTGACTCAACATGCCTAATGCAGTATTGATCACGCTGCAAATCGCGAAAGATATACCAATTGATAAGAATGCCGTTCTGATCTTCTTTATGTTCGCAACGAAGGTCAGCGCAATGAATATTACCAGGAGGACCAGGCAGATTATCAGCGGTGCAACTGACTGGATGAATTCGTTGATATCAATAAAGTCGATGACAAAAAGCTGTTCGTAATCGATATCTTTTGAAATCTCAGATACAAACAAAACGGCCAGAGTAAGCTCGGTCAGAATACTGAGATTAATAATCAGGAATGCGTTAAGCAGTCCGATTAAGACAGAAACAATGGGTTTGCGTTTTTTTGCAGGCTTTGTATTAACTTCTTCCTGAACAATCTTATTATCTGCCATACTTCTACTTACACCTCTCGATCTGTTCAAAGTAAATAACGTTAAATCTCAAATCCTCAGAACTGCTCTGAGGACCAAGATGAACTAACGCAAACGTGTTTATATCTTAATTGAGCTTCTTACCACACTTGGTGCAAAAAGCCATTCCCTTGATGGCGGGAGTGCCGCAATAGCCGCAAAAAGCAGGTTTCTCGGGTTCAGGGTTCTGCAGTGGCAGCTTATAACCGCAACCACTGCAGAATGCCATACCCGGTCTAACCTTCAAACCGCACTGCGGACAGAGATCGGCTGTCTTGATCTTATGGATCGTTGCCTTATTGTCCGCAATCTTCTGATGTAAAGCTTTGACCTCAGAAACCAGTTCTGCGATCTCGGGCATCGGCTTATCGCGATAGGCTTTGTACATCTCAAAGCCTATCTGGCCGTAAAGTTCAGATATCTTATCTTCAGCGTCAGTAATCTCTTTGTTAAGTCGATTAATCTCAGCTTGATCTTTCATCGTTCCAGCCATGCCGATCTGCCCTCTCTATAGTCTTACATCAATAGTAATATCCGTAATATACATTTACGGCCTTCATGTAGTCCTTGCACCAGAAGTAATCTACATCGCTCTGGATAAGAGTCTTATCCTTGCCGTTATAGCAATACATATCGCCGTCAGAGATATAAAGAATTGTCTTGGTGTCAACTCTCATATACATTGTTATCTCGTCGCCGATCACTGTCTTGTCGCCGTTAGGAGCGATCATTGTGACTTCATATCCGTCCTTGCTCTCATAATCGGTATATGCAATGACTACGCCGTCCTCGAAGATCTGAGCACCATATGACATGATGTCCTGAGCAAGTCTGGTTGACTTCTCATTCTCATAGACGTAGAGGTCTGCGAAGTATACACCGCCGCTCTCATAACTGTCGCTGTAATAGTAGATCTTATTATCAACGAAGTTTACAGAGTCAACGCCGTCTGCGATCAGGTCAAATCCCTTGATCGAGCTGCCGTCAATGACTGCCTCGTAAAGCTCGCCGGAATCGCTCTTCAAGATAAGACCGTTATCAGGAGCATACAAGCTTACATAAGAGTATTCATCCTCAAGTGCATCTGCGAATGTATCTGCAGCGCTTGCAGACATCTGAAGAGGAGTATCAGACCAGTAAGGGAGAATGAAATTCTCATCTTCAGGATTGATGTAGAGAATATCTCCGTAATACCAGTCAAGCTCATCAATGGTCTTAGTAGCCGTAACCATGTCCTTGGTGTTGAACATTACACAATTGCTGTAGGTGTCATAATCAAGAACATCTTCAGCGAGCAGAGTTGCTTCACCGTTCTCATATACATAGAAGCTGTAAACAGGAAGTTCAGCGTCTTCGCTCTGGAGATAATTTCTCAATGAGATACGGTCAGCAGCTTCCCAATAAATGTCATAGTCTGCGTAATATGCATCGTAGTCATATGTATAGCCCCAGAATTCCTTATCGTAGCAGAGCCATGTCCAAGCCCAGTCATAGTTATAAGGATCAGCATTGTTGATAGCCTTAAGAGCTTCCTTAACTTCTGCAGTTACATAGATATAACCGTCTTCATTTGCGGATGAACCGAATCTGTTAATGAAGTCCTGTGTTGCAGCATGAATCTCGTCAGAATATGTTCCGAGATCATAGTAAAGTGACTCTTCCATTGATAATGAATACCATGTGTAATCGCTGTACCAGTAAAGAGGCTGTGTTGTTGACGTATACATCTCACTATAGTCAGACTCATCGCCATAATAATATGTGCACATCCAGTAATCATAATCAGGTGTTGCATAGTCATCGATCAAAGGTTCTTTTAAACCTGCGTCTGCATCTGCCTTATCATCGATTACGTAATCATAAGGACTTACAGATCCTGTCTGCTCAGCATAGTACAGTTTTCCATCCGTATTGGTTATAACGGCTACATCCTTAGCGATCTTTTCTGCATCCTTATCAAAACCTACTACATAAAGATCACTGTTATAATCATCATCCTGCTTGCAGAAATAGATGTTATCCATATCTTCTGTGTAGTAAACATAAGAAACGTTGGAGGCAAGCTTGATCTTGTCATCAATAGCCTTTGTCTCAACACCGTACAAAGTCTTCTCGTAATCATCGTTATAAGTCGTGAAAACGATCTTGGTCTTGTAGTCTGTAAAGAAGTCTGCATATTCCTTAGCGAACTTAACAGAATCCTTGCCGTCATAATAGTAAAGGGCGCCATCATCATTGGCATAGATAATTGCACCGTTATCCATCATTAAGAAGCCAAGACTTACCTTCGAAGCAATTACTTCAATATACTTGTCGTTATTGCCATTGGGCTTGAGCTTACCGATCTCCGCTCTGACGAGAGATCCGGTATATCTGTCTTCATCAACCTTTGTAAAGTAGTAAACATACTTACCGTCAGGACTGAACTGAAGGAGAGAACTATAAGCTAAATCACTCTTAGTATCACCTAATTCAATCGGGTTTTCTGCCTTACCCTTAAGGTTGGTTATAAGCTCATATTCTCCGTCAGAAAGATATACATAAGCATTTGACTTGCTTGCGGCTGCAATAGCCACGATAGCGATAACAATACCAATGACGAGAACAGCTGCCGCAGCGACACCGATAATGATGAACTTGCCGATACCGCCCTTCTTCTTTTCAGCCTTCTTCTTGGGCTGAACGAGATTCTCATCAGCATTCTCAACTGAAGGTGCAGCTTCAGCGATTTCAGTAGGGCCATCAACGACAGGTACGGGTGCTGGTGCAGGTTCTACAGCTGCCAGAGCAGTCTCTTCTGCTGCAGGCTGAATCTCTTCAGCAGTTTCAGCTGCTGTTTCAGTAACTTCAGCAACTTCTGCGGCTTCCTCTGCTGCTTCCTCAGCAACAGGCTCAACAGCTTCTTCAACCGCCTCAACTTCAGGCTGTACTTCCTCAGCAACTTCAGCGGCTGCTTCCGCAGAAACTTCTTCAGCGGCCTCTGCAACTTCCTCGGTTGCTTCTGCTACGGGCTGAGCCTCTTCAACTGTTTCAACAGGCTGGACTTCTTCGACTGCTTCTACTGCTTCTTCAACAGTTTCTACAGGCTGAGCTTCTTCTACTGCTTCGTTAGCAGCTTCAACTATCTCTTCGGAAGGAGCGCTCTCTATAACAGCAGGCTCTTCAATAGCAACTTCCGGTTCGGCAACCTCTTCAACAGGTGCGCTCTCAGCTTGAACCTCCGCTGCCTCAATACTCTCTGCTGTTGGTTCAGCAATCTGAGTCATACCGGAGACATCCGCTCCGCACGAACGGCAGAACCGGAACCCCTCTCCCAATGTTGCTCCACATTTTGGACAAAACATGATCTTTCCTCCCTTAACAATGGTTTGTATCTGCAAAACTAATCGTAAAATTAGCTGTTAATACCATTAATAAAAAAACACCCTCAGGCAACCGAATTTGCCCCGAAAAATCAATTAAACAGGAAGATAATTCAACCTTTATCAAATTTTTATTATTATAGCATATTAAGAAATATATCAAAAATCTTGAATACATTACATATCGCATTTTCTGGGGTTCTTCTTTTATTCAAAATCACAGTTTTGCCGTCCGAAAATGTATAATTCAAGCAAGTCTGATTCTGTATTTCAGGAGTTCTTATGAAGGTTACGGTCGCAATGGACTCATTTAAGGGGAGCCTTACCTCTTTAGAAGCCGGAAATGCCGTCAAATGCGGCATTCTCGAAGTCTGCCCCGGAGCTGAAGTTACAGTCATTCCTCTTGCAGATGGCGGTGAAGGCACGATAGATGCCTTGATGCCCTATATTCACGGTATATCGAAGACCATTACGGTCAGAGGTCCTCTGGGAGATGCGGTTGAAGCAGATTATGTTTTCGAGCCCATAGATAAATGTGCTTATATCGAGATGGCCAAAGCTTCGGGGCTGACATTGGTAAATCCTGAAGATCGCGATCCTTACAGAGCCTCAACAGCCGGAACAGGCGAACTCATTAAGGATGCCATCCGAAGTGGAGCCGAAAAACTCGTTATCTGCATAGGCGGAAGCGCCACAAACGACGGCGGAGCGGGAATGCTCCAGGCATTGGGAGCAAAACTTACGGACAGAAATGGCAACGATATCTGTCCCGGAGCGATCGGGCTTAAGGATCTGGCATCCGCCGACCTGACCGGTCTAATAGGCAGAAACCTAGATATAACAGTAGCATGTGACGTTACCAATCCGCTTTGCGGACCCGACGGAGCAAGTCATGTATACGGTCCGCAGAAAGGCGCGACATATGAACAGGCTGCCAATATGGACAGCTGGCTTAATCATTACGCGCAGATATTAGGATTTGACCCCTCCGAAGAAGGAACGGGTGCGGCCGGCGGAATGAGCTTTGCACTTAAGAATGTCCTGGGTGCTAATATCAGGCCGGGTGCTGATATAGTGACTGATATCACAGGTGCTGAAGTTCTCATCAGAAACAGCGACATGGTTATTACCGGCGAAGGACGTATGGACAGCCAGACAGTCAATGGTAAGGCGCCTTACAGGATAATGAAGCTAGGCAGAAAATACGGCAAGCCTGTTTACGGAATCACAGGTATCTTAGGTGATGGTTATGAAGCTTGTCTGGAAGCAGGATTTGCCCGCATAATGCCGCTTACCAATCCTACGATGGTTACTTGTGAAGCTATAAAAAGTGTGACTGAAACTGCGAGGAAGCTTATTGAAGAAATCAGATGATTATCTGTTCTTTTTCTTAGCCTTCTTCTCGAGATACATGGCTTTGTCAGCCTTCTTCATACATTCTGCGACTTCGTGCCAATCGTTAAGCTCGCATGTACCGATACTGGCACTGAGCTCAAACTGATACATCTGGGACTGGTTGACTTCTCTGATGTTGTTCCTGACACTTCTGATGAACTTGCCTACTCTGCCGGGTTCATTGAGGACCAGAACAACTTCGAATTCGTCTCCGCCCATTCTGGCAACGAACTCACCCGGATTGAGAGCATTATCAACACACGTTGCCAACTCTTTGATGGCATTGTCACCTTCATTGTGTCCGAATGTGTCGTTGATATATTTGAGTTCATCCATGTCGATGGAAACGACTGCCAGATCCTTGATTGCTTTGCCGTCCTTATCGAACTTCTCGGATATCTTCTTCTCGAATCCTCTTCTGTTCAATGTTCCTGTGAGAGGATCCTTGATGTAAAGGCTCATGACGTCGGAAATACCGAAGAGCTTCTCGTAAAGCTCGAACTTATTCATGTTCTGACCTACCTGTGAGAGGAGGTATTCAATCTTGAAGTTAATGAAATTCGGCATCTCGGTATCAACGAGCATTACGAGATAACCGTAAACTTCGTTCTTATATGCCAGCGCAAAATGGATCCTCATTCCCTTCTCATCGTCTTCGAATCCTTCGGGAAGGAGAAGTTCGTTGGGGAATGATATGTTCTGGGTGTGATTCTCTCCGCGGTTCGTGAAGTAACCTGCTACGTCTCTGTCAGTCTCTCTGTATCTGCATATATAACAGGACTTAACGCTCTCTTCCAACTTGAACTGATCAAGCGTCAGATTCTTAGCAGCATCTTTTGTAAGCGCACCCTCGAACAGGTCACTGATAACGACATATTCTCTGGCACTCTCGGTCGTAACCGTTACCTTAGCCTTAAGATCGCAAAGAGCAGCATAAACATCTCTCTCGACAAACAGATCGCCGGTGCTCTCACGAAGAATAAGGTTACCCGGAACATATGTCTCAAGATCAGGTCTGTCACCTGCCACAACTCTCTCAAGAATATCGATAGCTGCATCGACAAACACATCGTTGGAGATCTCGATAGTCGTGATCGAAGGAATGTTATCCCGAGCGCCTGCAGCATTATCAACGCCGCTGATCATGACGTCATTAGGTACAAGGTAACCTCTGGTACGCAATTCATTACAGAGAGCTATAGCTTCATAGTCATTTGAGCATATGATCGCTTCGGGAAGATTGCCGTTCTTCTTAATGAAAAAATCCGCCATCTGCGGGCCCTGGTCATACCAGTAATCGCCGTGGAATATCTTCTTCTCGGAAATCTTGAATCCGGCCTCGCGCATTGCGTCTTCGAATCCGGCTCTTCTCTGGAACGAGTCATCGAGATCGTCTCTTCCTGTAACGAATCCGATATCACCCTTCTTGCACTTGGATATGACGTGCTTGGCAATGTCATACATCAGTTGCCTGTTATCGGGAATGACGTTATAGAAACCGGGGATCTCTGCCCTGATGCAGACTACCGGCGGAGCTTCAGTATCAGACAGAAGATCTTCAACCAGATCCTTGGCAACGCCTTCGTGAACTAACGTGTCGTAACACAGAATAATGCCGTCGTACTGATGAACATCAGGGAGCGATAAAATACTCTTAAAACCGTTAACGTGAAGAGGATTGGTCGTAGGCATCGAACACATGCCGAAAACATCGATCCTGTATCCCTTCTCTCGGGCATAGTAATCCAGATGCCTCAGGATACCCAAAGCAAAGTCTCTGTACATGTCACCGATGAATACGCAAATCTTCATAACGCCTATTATACAAGCCTCTTTAATAGACTGCAAAGTATTTGAAGTCTTTTAATTGATAAAGATGAAGCAGTAGTGACAATGCGAAAACTTATGCTCTGATATAATGTGGCTGATTCAAACCTGGAGGCGGCATTATGAAGATCGTTGTATTAAGTTCCGTTCTTAAAGATGAACACAAAGCCAAGATAAGCGGCATTGCCGGAAGGTTCGGTGCCGAAGTCTGCTTCACGGAATCTGAAGAAAGCCTCCCTGAAGGATTCGAAGAACCTGATATCATTTACGGTTTTGGCATGAAGACTGCGAAGAGATGCACTAATCTCAAGTGGTTATGCGTACCTTCTGCCGGCGTTGATTATCTGATGAAGCCGGGTGTTTTCGCGAACGAAGAATGCCTTATCACCAACTCTTCGGGCTCCTACGGCGTGACGATTGCTGAACACATAATTGCAGTAACGCTCATGATGATGCGCGGACTTACTTCATACTATGCACAATCGCTTCACGGCAATTGGGGCACGGAACACTATGCTCAGAAGTCACTTAAAGACTGCCGCATTACCGTATTGGGAACAGGAGACATCGGTACTTCATTTGCCAGGAGAGCTAAGGCTTTTGAGCCAGCAAAGATCGCAGGCATCAGCAGGAGCGGAATCTGCAGCGATCCGTCTTACGATGCCATGTATAAGATTGACGAACTTGATAGGCTCTTACCCGAGACTGATCTTCTGGTTATGAGTCTTCCCTCAACTCCTGAGACTTGGGATATTCTTGACCGCAGCAGGATCGGACTTCTGCCCGAAGGTGCTTATGTAGTCAATGTCGGCCGCGGAACCGCGATTGACGAAGATGCTCTTGCTGACAATTTGGAAAGCTGCCATCTGGCAGGTGCAGCGCTCGATGTGTTTAAGACTGAACCGC
>Ga0310696_10001949_pt1 | contig 28388 bp, 51 predicted proteins | sample AusTroGonzalo_MG_4_FD_203885 | JGI IMG/M metagenome (GOLD analysis project Ga0310696, IMG submission 203885) | Bovine rumen microbial communities from tropical cattle in Woodstock, Queensland, Australia - Gonzalo_02 (v2) (version 2) | ecosystem: Host-associated > Mammals > Digestive system >...
CGATACTCATCCAAAATGCTTCGGATGAGGTCTTGATCTCGTTTACTGGCTTTGTGAAATAATGCGATAATTTCATAATCTTCATCAGAGAATGTCGGTTTACTGCCCCATGCAATTTTGTCATCAACCATTCCAACAAGTTCATCGGTTGTGATGCCCATTGCTTTTGCGATCTTCTGATAAGTTGCAATTGTAGGAGACTGAGCATTTCCTCTTGGCGTTTTACCATTAATAATGTAACTGAGATTTGTTGGTGTTATCTCAGCTATTTTGGCAAATGCCCTTAATGACATATCATGCTCTTCCAGATAGTTTTTAATAACATCTCCCAAACGCATTTTATCTCACCTCTGAAAAGTGTCAAATTGATATTACATCAGTTACAAAAGAAAGTCAAGAGAAAAATGCAAAATAGAATTGACACTTAAACAATAAAGTGTTATATTGGTTTCACACTTGATGAAAGGAGCGTGAAACAAATTGAACAGATTGCGAGAGATCAGAGAGAGCAGAGGCATGAACATTACCGATCTCGCCAATGCTTCTGGAATCACTCGTCAGACAATTTACCGTCTGGAAAACGAGGAAAGCGAAAATATTAACACCAAAACTCTCAAAGCGTTGGCTATTGCTCTCGATGCAAAAGTAACTGATTTTTTTGTAGAGTAAGCGTGAAACAAGTTTAACACGGTGAGTATGAATGAGTGCTTTGCATTCAATACGATACATCCGATCAAAACAGAAAAGATTATTTCATTATATATCACGACAATACAAAGCATTCATTCATGCTCACCGAAAAGAAGAAAGGGGTAACACATGGAAAACATCATAGCCACATGGAGGACACCAGGTTTTTTCAAAGCTGATGCTCAGAAAGTCAGCGAGGAACTCCGAGAGATCGGAGAAGAGTTTACACCACGGGATATCGTGGACGCTGCCGAGGATGAAACTAAAGAATTGCACAAGTGCTTTGAATGGGATAACAGCAAAGCGGCAGACAATTACCGATTGTATCAAGCCAGAATCTTGACAAGCCAGTTGGTTTTTAAGAGAGAAGTAACCGATGACAATCCGGCTCCCGCTCCTGTTCGGATCTTCAACAAGACTGAAAACAACGGCGGGTACAAGATTCCAGAGCGGACTTTCAAAGTTCAAGAGGAATATGAAGCCCTTCTTCAGAGGGCAATGGCAGAGTTAAGAGCGTTCAAAGCCAAGTATGCCGCTCTTCATGAGTTGGATTATATCTTGGAGTTGATAGATTAAAGCTGATTACAGAACATTAAAGAATAGCACGGCTTACCTTAGAACACCTCAAAATTTAAGCAGAGTTTCACGGCTCTGCGAAGGGCTGAATAGTTCTTGTATAATCAACAAACTAATAGAACAAGTAACAGCAATATACATTATCAGAGCAAAGAACAACACACGTTACTATAAATTCAGCTTTTCGTAGAGGCGTGAAGCCCAGTATACTTCAGAAAAGAACAGGCAAATATACGTTATAACAACACACCAGAATACATCTGACACGGTCTTGTGCCGTGTGAAGGGCTGAAACAGGCCAATTAAGATCACATCAATAAAAAATAACATATGACAGATCATGACTATTCAGCTTTTCACAGGGCATAAGCCCTAAATAAAAATCATTATAAAGGAGAAAAAACAATGAACACACCCAAGAAAACCGATGAGATTATCATCAAGGAGATCAAGGTCGAACACGCAACTATCATCATCGAGGGAAAAGGCGATCTTGTTCTCAACTGCATGAATGCCAGCAATACCCGGCAGCTTCTCGCTGATGACCGTAAGACCCAGACTCTCTGGGAATCCCAGCACAAGAACAAGTGGGAGGACATCATCACCTCGATGCACTGGCGTGACGGCATCCCTGTGGAGGATACCAACAAGGAATGCACTGAAGAACTGTTCTTCAAGATGCTGGCTGAAAATGCCCCTTGCATCTCTGCTTTTGGCCTGAAGAAATCTTGGGGTCAGGCGGTTGTCCGTCAGGAGATCGACAAGTTCTCAACCAAGTTTGATTCTGCTGTCAACATCGTTGCTACTGGTGGGCTGATTCCGATTAAGTTTGCCGAATGGCGTATGGATGAACGGCTGATGAGTCCGAAACGTGGTGCGCCTGTGACCACTCGTCTGAATCACTTTGTTGGCTGGTCTGCTGAAATCCCCATCGAGTACACCACAAATGTTTACTCCAGCACTGAGATTGCTACCATCGTTAACTATGCTGGATTCTCACTCGGCATCGGGTCTGGACGGAGCAGCGGATACGGTCGGTATCATATCATCGACATTAAATAAGGAGGTGGCATAATGCCACGAACGAAACTAGACCCGCCGAAATACCCGCCGATTAATCGGCTCAGGGCGATGATCCTTGATCGGATGTATGTCAATCGCATAACGTTAGAAGATCTCGCCAGCATGGCTCATATAAGTTACCCGCATATGAGAAGACTGATGGCTACAAAAGATCCTTGGGACTGGCCCAGAGATGTTAGGCGGCGTATTTGTACTGGGTTAGACTTTCACATTGATCGTGGGGTTAGCGTAGAGTGGGAAAGAGAGGGGGAGTGGTGATTGGGGAATTACATCTATCGAGACCAGCCCTGTAAGCCAGATTGCCCAGACCGCCAGCCTGGTTGTTACTGCCAGAAGAAACAAGACTGGGACGAACAGAAAAACGCTAAAAAGCAAATGATAAAGGAAGAGAAGAACAAAGTCGGCCTAGTGATGGCCATCAGGAACCCTCCGAGGGTTCGGAAAGCGAGGATTAAATGATTCAAGTAAACGCATTTTGGTTCGGGGTTTTAATGACGATTGTCGTTGAGATCGGGCTGGTAATTCTCATGGGGATTATCCGTGTAGCGTTCGGCAAAGACGAACGGGATGATGTCGAAATCAAGAAGGTGGATCTCCCGCCGGAGGTTGAAGAGGCCCTCATCAACGAGATTAAAAAGTATGAGGAGGAGAACAAGCACGATGGCGTTTAAATTCAGAAGTAGGCTGAACTACTCCGACCGGGCAATCAGGGCAATGAGCCATGAAACCAGAGAGAGATTGTATAGGCAAGAAAAAGATCAGCTATTCATGCAAATCAAAGGCTTGTCTGCTGCCGAGGTTCAAGAGGCTCACGATCAGCTGATCCAGAAGTGGAGGATCTGATGAAGTATATCTGCGAGAACTGTGGATGGTGCGATGACGAGTCAGAGTTTTGCTGGCAAGGAAGGGACATAGATGATTTCGGATGGAATTGTCCGTGCTGCGGAAAAGATGACGGGTGGATACATGAAGCGGTTCTGTGCGATTGCTGTGGAGACTGGTTTGGAGAGGACGAACTGAACGGCGGGATATGTCGAGACTGCCTTTGGGATTATATCACGACTCAAAGAACCGATATCGTTCTGGGCTTCCTCTTTGAAAACCGAGATGTTTTCGGGGAGTTTGCTTCCGATGTTATATGCCGAGAAAGTAAAAAGAAAACCGCCCGGTGTAGCCAGCACCAGACGGTTGCAATGAAAGGGGAACTAAAATGAACGTAAATGAATTATATCCGATTTTAGAGGATTCCGCAAGCCCCAATTTCAACGAGACCAGGATGGAGACTCTGCACAGGGTAATAGAAGCCAGCGCAGAACGTGAGCGGGAGTTAACATTTCGCCATCCGATGATTCCTGTGATTGTCAATTGGGCAGTTGTATTCATGGCAATTGCCTTGGTGATCTCCTTGGTTGTTTGGGGAATCGATGCCACTATCCGGCATAGGGCGAGCGAATTGACCGCCCAGGCGATGGCTGATAGGGAGCAGCAGGAACAGGCAGCGCAACAGGCTGAACAAGAACGACTGAAAGCGTTAGCCCAGACTAAAGAAGCGACTATCAAATCGCAAGCTACGGACTGTGCCAAGGCCCTGTATGGGATAAACAAATTTATCGACAAATACCATTACACCGAAAACGACCTGAGAACATACCTGAGATGCGCTTTCAACCGAGTCGATGCCAGAGGGATTCCCCTCGATGAGATTCTTTATGAGAAAGACCAGTTTCTCGCCTGTAACGAGAGCAATCCCGTTTTGACAGACCTTTACGACATCGCTAAAGCTGCCGTGACGGACTGGCATAACGAGGAATCCAAGCCGTGTGACCTGAGCTATCAGTTTGCAGAACTGACTCCGAATGGAATCTATCTGAAAGCGGATCTCCATGCGGACGGATATGCGAGGCGGTGGTGGTATCAGTGATCGACCTGGAAGAATACAAAGACCGTGGGAGAGACAGCGTATGTCCTGTATGCGGTAAAGAATGGCATATAAACTATACAGATATGTGGGCATATAAACGTGAGGCCAGGAGCGAAAACGGCAATCATCCGACCATTTATCTTTGCGGCTATGGTTGCACTTTGGCGTATGACAGGCAACGAGAAGAAGAAAAGAAACGTGAGTTTGAGATGGCTGAGGGAAAAGTTTGCGGCAAATGCAGATACTTCTCGACAGATATGTATGGCTTCTATGACTGCTCGGCATCGGCAATAGTTGTAAACCCCATCAAGAAGGGATGCCGGAAGTTTAAAGAGATTGTGAAGAGGTGACGGGATGGTTCTGATCGAGAGGGAAAAGCCCAAAAGTTGCAGTTGCTGCTGGTATGACAAAATCTGTAAACGGTGGATGACTCACAACTGGGGCAGCCCACCGCCAGCCGACTGCCCATTAAAGGAACTGCCACAGCATGGAAGACTGATAGATGAAGATGTGCTAATTAAAACAGCAAAAGAAGTGACAGAAAATACATACCCGCTTTCTTTTGATGCGCTTGAACTATTCTCGATGATTCCAACCGTCATACCAGCAGAACCGGAGGAGGAAACATGAATATTAAATGGAGAATTGCAGACAGAATTTTACCGACAATCATATATTGGAAGTTCCCAAACGGTTGTTATAAGTACACTTGTTGGCGGCATGGCTTCAGATATGAAATAAAAGCGGTAAAGGCATCGCATGGCAGTTGGGGAGAGGATGAAACATGTACGAAGAACTTGTGAAGCACCTTCGCTTTTACGAAGACGGTACATTGTATTACAAGCAAGCCGCCGATGCCATTGAGGTGCTGAGCAAGCCTCAGTGGATTCCGGTGACGGAGCGGTTGCCGGATCATTTGACTTCCGTAATTGTTCACAGAAAAGATGGCGGGATATTCATATGGGAGTATTTCGATACTTCTCCAACGGACGAATGTTGGATAGATGACAGCATGAACGTTTATTCTTTTTATGATGTCACCCATTGGATGCCGCTACCGGAGCCACCGAAAGAGGCAGAGGAGGAAACATGAGCGATACAGCAAGAGAAATGACTTATGAAGAGCAAGTTGCAAATTTCATTATTAACGTACTGGCTTTGGATATTATGTTCTGCCACAAACGCGATTTGATTGGTTTAATACTCGGATTATCGTACAGACATGAGCGTGAATTGAAAGACGCACTTTATACCCAGACCCCGTCATGTACTTTGAAGGCAGAGGAGGGAGAGGCATGAGCATCTTAATCAAGGGCTTTGAGAAGCCGGATCACTGCCTTAGATGCCCTGTAAAAGGAATTGACGATGGGTGCCTTTTACAGGGTGAAGCTGCTAACGCAGATTACGAAAGCTGGGAAGATCAGATGGCAAACTGCCCTCTCGTCCCCGTCCCGCCGCACGGTCGGCTGATTGATGCAGATGCTTTAAAGGAAAAATGGATTTTCAGGGGAGAATCAGAGCGTTGCTATCGGGAAGAGATTAATAATGCTCCAACCATCATCCCGGCAGAGGAGGGCGAGACATGAAAGGCCGCTACAAGAAAGAGACAGCCCGTGAATATCCTGCCGATGTGCTACGGCATCGCTATATCTATTGCAGTAGTCGAGAGCGAATCAAATGGTGCAAGAAGTATCTGAGCCGCATATACAGACGGCGAAGCAAAGCAGAGGAGGGCGAATGATGCCACATTTTGAAGGCAAAACGGGATACGGTTGTTCTTGCCCTGATGGGACTTGCGACATGAATTGCAGAATGTATCGTCTTGCCGAAAGCAAGCCATCGAACGCTGACCGCATCAGGGCAATGACAGATGAAGAGTTAACTAAATGGATATGCGATATTTTAGATGACGATTGTTTCGAAGAATGGCTCGACTGGCTGAGAAAGGAGACGGAAAAGGGCGAGTGATGAGTTTACCAACTTGCCCGTCATGCGTTTATGCCACACACAAGTGTGAAAAAACCGGGGTGACTATTAGAAGATCAACAGGATGCACGTTTCATGAACTGAAACCGCAGACAAATGCCGACCGCATCCGGGCTATGACGGACGAGGAATTGGCAGACTTCTTGAGGCACAGAAAATGGAACCCTCACGGGATAGTATATGCAGACGATCATTTAATTGACTGGCTGAGAAAGGAGGCAAAATCGTGACAAAAGATGAAGTGATTAAAGAAGCAATGGAAAAGCTTGGTGCTGAATTATTTCCAAGAGGAATCGAGAACAGGCTGAGATTCGTCTACAACGAAGGGTTGAAGGCCGGAAGACTTGAGATCAAATATACCGAAGAAAGTATGCAACAGGAATATCAACGTGGGTATGAGGACGGATCACACGATCATAACGTAGAAGACCATTGCGCTTATTGCTTTTACGAGCCTATTTGGGAAAATGATGAGCCTTGCAAAAGCTGTATGTATTCGCATGGAAGTTGCTTCAAGCTGAAAGAACAAAAGAAGGTAAAGACCAACGCAGATAAATTTGAAGAAGTGTTTGGGCATATGCCGGAAGTGTTCAATACCGTAAGAGGGACTGGACTAGATGCCTGGTGGAACGAGCCGTATAAGGAGGAAGATGATGGCTAAGAAGCAAATCAGCATCAAGACGGTGGATGGTAACCGCTACGATTTCGTCCGAGATGAGTCCAACTGGCCTTTTGTTAAATACAGTCTGGATCAGGATTGGATCAAAATCGAGGACGGCAGCACCATCAGGAAGTTTTTTCGCAATAACATTGTGTCAATTACTATTAAGGAGCTGACGGATGAATAGGGACAATGATTTGACCGCCGTGATCAAAAAGAAGGGCAAGAGTCCTATTCGAATTGAAGCATGGAGATACTGGTCAATCATGGACGCTCTGCAATGGTACGGAGTCGACCGACAAACCGCATCAGACCTAGCCAAATGGTGCGGGAGAACGCATGAAGAATTGACCAAGATTTCGGGAGATGTCTCGATTGAACTGGTCGCAGAAAGGGGAAAGAAGAATGGGTAGGATTTACCCGGTATTACCTGTAGCGTTTCCGATTGATATTAAGATCAAAACTGGGAGCGATACATTCTCCCATCGAATAAAAGAGGGAGATAGGGTGAAATGTTTGTGGTGCAAAGCCGGAATCACGCTGAACAACGATACGGTATTCCGCTTTAAGCATGAGTACGACACCAACGCCAAAGTACAATGCAAGCTGTGCAGTAAAGTTGTCGATATTACTTATTACTGCGATAACTCCAATCGGCTGAAGATTGAGACATGGGATGCCAAATATGTAAAAACAAAAATGGAGGAATCAGTCAATGGCAATTAAGAAAGCAAACGAGTTGGATTACGCCAACAAAAAGATGTCGATCATCATCCAGGGATCCCCTGGTGTTGGGAAGACCACCCTCGCCCAGTCCGCTCCAAAGGTTCTGACTATCGATGCAGACAATGGGATGTGCCGTGTAAAGCCCCAGCACCGTCAGGACGCCTCGGTCTGCACCACGTTCGATGAAGTGCTGGCTGACATCAAAGCCGCTAAAGGCGAGTATGAGACCATCGTTATCGACACGGGCGGTGCGCTCATCGAGATGATGAAGCAGTATGTCGTGGATAACCCGAAAGATTTCAAAGGCGGGGCAAAAGCTACTGGTGGTATCTCGCTCCAGGGTTTCGGATTTGTGAAACAGCTTTGGAATGATTTCACCGCCGACCTTCGCCGGAACTTCAATGTGGTTATCCTCTTCCATGAGTCGGCAGAGCGGAACGGTGATGACGGCACGTTCTACCAGATCGTCTGCGAGGGTAGCACCCGCAACACGGTCTATCAGAGTGCCGACCTCGCAGCCAGACTGTTCATTAACAATGGTCAGCGGTATCTCGGATTTACTCCGACAGAGCAGTATTCGGCTAAAGCTTGTTTCGGGATTGAGGGGCTGGTTCAAGTACCTGAGTTGAAAGAAGGACAGCCAAACGATTTTCTGACCAAACTGTTTGCAAAGGTTCGGACGAATCTGGCAGAGGAAACCAAAGCCCTAGACAAAGAACAGGCTGAGTACAAAGAAATTATGGAGGCTGTGAAGCGGATCTGCGAGGATATTACTGGACTCGATACCATAGAAGGTGCATTTGAAGCTTTCACTAAACTTGATCATGTCCTGTCATCGAAAGAAGAAGGAATTGCGATGATCAACAAACGCTGCAAGGAAGTTGGCATTAAGTGGGACAAGACCCAGAAGGCGTGGGTCGAGACCAAAAAGAAATGAGATACCGTCTTACAAAATCTCTTATTGACGCCTGGTACTACTCATTCATTCTCGATAGCGGATACGATACGTTTATTAATGTTCTCAATCGTATCCCTATCGAGCCGAATAAAAAGATGCTGGACGGGACTGAATTCGAGGGGTGCGTTAACAGCGTTCTGAATGGCATGACCATGCCGGAAGACCACAAGTGGTACAAAGGCGTTATGGCGATGGCAGAGTATCTGGAAGGGTCCCAACAGCAGGTGAACCTTCATCGGGAGATTACGGTGGATGGGGTGGACTTCCTCATCCACGGTGTCCTCGATTACTTAAGGTTTGGCGTGATATATGACTGTAAGTTTACAAGCAATTATCACTTGAACAAATACCTGCACTCCAGCCAGCATCCATTCTATCTCTATCTCGTCCCAGAAGCTAGGCGTTTCGAGTATGTAATCTCAGACGGGAAAGAAGTCTTTTGGGAGAAGTATCCTCGTTATATTGTCCGAGAGCCGGATGAGATTATCCGTGATTTCATGCGGTATCTGGACAAGCAGAATCTAGCAGAAACATATTTTAAAAATTGGGAGGTTTCTACCTATGGGAAACTGGTCGAATTACCATCGTGAGGAAGCGGAGTTTACTCCAATTGTCGGCAAGATTCGGTGCGTTATCACCGATGTGGAAGAAAAGGTTTCCAAGAGCGGAAACAACATGATCGTGATCACGGTCAATCCGAGCGGGTCCAAGGCGAAAGTTAAGTACTGGCTGGTCGATAACGATTACTTCAATCGGAATGCGACATCGTTCTTTGACTCGTTTAAAGAAATTGAGGAAGGCAACTTTGACTTTTTGACCTGGATCGGGGCAGAAGGTGCTGCCATGTTCAAGGAAGGGGATAACGGTTATGCCGAGATTGCCTATTTCATCTCTGCCGATCGGGCGGCTAATCTCCCACCGTTCGAGGGAACGAAGCCGCCTCGTCAGACCATCAGCACCATTACGGAATCCGATGACGATTCTGAGCTGCCGTTTGATATCTGATGGTTAAGCATTGGACGGATAGCGAGTTAAGTATCGAACTGTCCAAGCTGATGATCATTGTCGATACCAGGGAGCAGAAGAATGCTCACATTCTCGATTTCTTTGAGCAGAACAAAATCCCGTACAAGATCAGAAAACTGGATTCCGGGGACTACTCGGCAATGGTTGGGGATCTCACTCTGGAACATGATGTCTTTATCGAGCGGAAGAATTCGCTGACCGAGATATGCGGAAATTTCGCACAGAATCGGGAACGGTTCGACCGGGAATTTACCAGAGCAAAAGCGGACGGAGCAAAGCCGTTCATTCTGGTCGAGAACAACACCATAAATGATGTCTTCAAAGGGAACTACCGATCCCAAATGCCGCCGAAATCTTTATGGGCCAGTTTCTGCACTTGGATGGTTCGATACAATACCACGATTCTATTCTCAGACAAGGCGCATTCCGGCAAGATCATTTATTCCGTTATGTACTATTACGCAAGGGAGTTGATGCTTCATCGGAATGGGTGACAGCCAAAAGATCCCGTATCGCCCCGAATCTCGCCCTGTACGGTGCGATGTACTCGGCAAGGAATTCTATCATGGGTGCATCAGGAAATGTCGTGACGAGGCTGTGACGAGACGGTACGGGGTAGGCGGCGAGGTTAACGTATCCGTATGGGTGTGCACCAGATGCCGACACGCTATCAGGTATAAATTTCATGGAGGGCTGGGTTGTGAGCTGGACAGACCGATACCAGAAAGAACATCGGGCAACGTGGGAAGACATCGCCACAGCGATACACGAAGCGGTAACGATGGACGAGGCAGTCAGGCTGTACACTCCAGACCCTCCTCCGAGGTATCATCGGATACCATGCCCGATCCATTGTGGGAGGGACTATAACTTCTCATACACAGACACGGGTTACAAGTGTTTTGTATGCGGTGCAAGCGGAGATACAGTGTCCTTTGTTAAGGATGTGCTGAGACTCTCTACAAGGGTAGACGCTATGAAGCGCATAAACGCTGATTTCCGCTTGCATTTGCCGATAGATACTAACATCACGTTTCAGGAAAGCGAAGAACTGAAGAGGCGTAGAGAGGCTGTCAGAAATAAACAGGAAGAGGCAGAAGAATGGCTGAACGGTATCGAAGCTTTATGGGATGTGTGGTGTCGGTATGATCGGGAAAAGAGGGAATGCGAGCCTGGTTCGGCAGCATGGATAGAGGCAGTAAAAAATATAGACAGGGTAGGGTATGAGATAGACTGCTACCCTGAGAAACCGAGGTGAGCAGAGATTGAATTAGGTACACTCCACGCTGTTGCTGTTCGACCTCAGTTACAGTGTACGAATAAACAAGGAAAGCCAGACCTGACGATTCAGAATTTCTTCACGATTATGCAGATGGATAAGCATTATGATCAGGTCAGATATAACGAACTGAGCGATTGTGCAGAGATACATTCTGTCAGGAATGGCGAGATAGATATCAAGAAATGGGACGATACGGACGAGGCGAAGAGCAGAAACTACATCGAGTCTACATACGGCATGTACTCAAAGGAAAAACACTCTGATGCGCTGCGAATGTTATTCGATGAGCGGAAATACAATCCGATCATTGACATCATCGAGAATGTGACTTGGGATGGGGTCGAACGCTGTGAGGAGTTTCTCACCCGGTGGGCGAAATGTGAGGACTCCCCCTATAGTCGGGAGGTGTCCCGGTTGATCTTCGCCGGAGGCATCCACCGTCTTTACCGACCTGGTACAAAGTTTGACGATGTCCCGATTCTGATAGGTGTCCGGCAAGGGGAAGGTAAGTCGACATTGGTTCGGTTCTTGGCTATCAATGACAACTACTACGGTGAAGTCACGCAGATGGAAGGTCAGCAAGCGATTGAGCAGTTACAGGGCAAGTGGATATGTGAGATAAGCGAACTGCTGGCATTGACGAAAACGAAAGAGCAAGAGGCGGCAAAAGCCTACATTACCAGAGCATTCGACAAGTACCGGAAACCTTGGGACAAAAACACGGTGGATCTCCCCAGACGATGCACGTTCATCGGAACAAGCAATAATTCGAACCCTCTGACCGACAAGAGCGGAAACCGGAGATATTATCCGATTGAGGTACATAGTAACGGCTATGATATTTTCGATCATGAGGCTGAGATAAGAGACTATGTCCTGCAATGCTGGGCAGAAGCGAGGGATAAATATAAGGCTGGAAAGATGCCAAACTACGCCAGCAAAGAACTTGTCGCAGAATACCGAAGACGGCAAGACTCAGCCATGCAAGACGATTGGCGGGTCGGTGCAATCGAAGACTTTCTCGATAAGAAACTCCCAGGAGAGATAACCTGTGTTCGGGAAATCTGTCATCGAACCTTGTCATCTGATCCAGACCGTCCGCATGAACCCAGCCTCATCGAATCGAAAGAGATTGGAATGATCATGAATCGGCAGAAAGATTGGGTCAGGCTGAGAGAGAAGAAACGGTGCGGTTCCTATGGCCCACAATGGTGCTGGCAGAAGATCAGGCCAGAAGAAGATGAAGAGGAGAAACCTAAGACCACTACCCAACCGAAACAGGAAGATCCGAAAGTAGATTACAGTGCGTTCTTTGAGGATGTGGACGATGATGATCCATTTTCTGAATTGCCGCTATGAAAGAAGGTGATTAACACGGCAAAAGTAATTGATAAGACTGCTTTGGAAATGATTAATCTCCGTAATAGAATCATAGCCCAGAGAGAGGAGATCAAGAGGCTACAAGCCGAGGTTAAAAGGTTGAAGGATAAATATGAGCCAAATTAGTTTCTTTGAGGGGAGCAATCCTCTTAAGATTGACAAACCAATACGCCTGATTGAGTTGTTTGCTGGCATTGGAGCGCAGGCAAAGGCATTGGAGAACCTGGGCATTCCCTTTGAGCATTACCGTATCTGTGAGTTCGATAAATACGCTGTGATGTCCTATAATGCGGTACACGGTACGGATTTTCATACCAGTGATGTTACCATGATCCATGCTGCCGATGTGTGTGTGTGTGATACAGATAAGTATTGCTACATTCTGACATACTCTTTTCCATGTACTGACCTGTCCAGTGCTGGCAAACAAGCCGGGATGAGCAGAGATAGCGGTACTCGATCGGGGTTGTTGTGGGAAGTAGAACGGCTGCTGAAAGAGATGGATGAGTTGCCGCAGATACTCTTGATGGAGAATGTGCCGGAAGTGATTGGGGAAAAGAACATTAAGGACTTTGCCGAATGGATAGCGTTTCTGGATGATCTTGGGTATCAGAGTAAATACCAGATTCTCAATGCAAAGAACTATGGTGTGCCGCAAAACCGTGAACGCTGCTTCATGATATCGTGGTTGGGGGATTTCTATTATGACTTTCCGCAGCCGGTGCCGCTCAACAGCCGATTGAAAGATGTCCTCGAGCATAATGTCGATCAGAAGTATTATCTCTCTGATGATCAGGTGTCTAAGCTAACTCTTAACAAGGATTTTTACGAAAAGGAAATAGCCAACACAGTCAGATGTGGGGGGCGTGGTAGCTACGATAAGAACCATAGTTGGGATATATGCGCGGAAAAGATCATTGTTGCTGGTAGCCTAAACGCTGAGAAAGAATGCCAAGATAGAGTTAGAGTGCTATCTGATAACGGCATATGCCAAGGATTAAGAGCAACAGATTACAAAGACCCTCCAAAGGTGATATGTAATGCAAATTGATAAATGCAAATGTGCTGGTGTGTTATCGGGTGGTAAATGGGATCATCTTATTGAGATGTCTTGTCGTGTTTATGATACGGACTATTTGTCTCCGACAATAACAGCAAAAGGTGGTGGAAACCAGGAAGTGAAAATAATCGAACCGTCTGCATTACGCATGGTAAGAACCGAAGAAGGTAAACGTGTTAGAAAAGCCTATGAAAATCATGAGATCGAATGTGGTTTTAATGAGAACAGAAAAGCAGAACCAAGAACAGATGGTTGCTCTAACACGATTTCCACGGTGCAGAAAGATAATTACATCATGGAACCAGTAATCGGTGCTATCCGCGGTCGGAATCCAGAAGACCCAGCAGATCGAACCGCCGGGGTCAAAACCCAACAAAGGTTAGAAATCGGTGGGGATATCTCAAATGCTCTAACAACGGTCCAGAAAGATAATGTTGTGGTCGAACCGCAGTTTCTGGTTCGGAAGCTCACCCCAAAGGAATGTTGGCGGCTGATGGGATTCGATGATGATTCTTTTGATCGAGCAGCGCAGAAGGTATCCAACAGTCAGCTTTATAAGCAAGCCGGGAACAGCATCGTAGTCGATGTCCTGATGGCTATCTTCGGCGAGATGGTTTAGAAAGAAGGTGAACTATTACGGCTAAAGTAACAATCGAAAAGATTCAAGAATTGCGTGAGCAAGGTCTGAAGTATAAGCAGATAGCTGAGAGGCTGGGGACTACGGAGAATTATTGCAAGCGGCTCATGTATGACGCAAAACATCCAGAGGCAAAAGCCAAACATGAGAAATCTATATCTTGCCGATACAACAAGAAAGATGAAGGTATCGAGATCCCTGGCACTGAAATGGTAATATCCAAAAATGCTGATGTTATGGAATATGCTGTCGGTAAACTGGGTGACGAGAAGGTTTCCGCATTCATAAACTATCACTTGGATATGATGCGGATGCGTCAGGGGGTAGATAAGAGAAACGTTTATGATCTCTATCAGCGGTTGGGAAATTACCTTCAATACTGTTCAGAACATCAGATCATGCCTAATAACATGAATGCGTATTTCGCAATCGGAATCAATAAGACAGATATCTCGATGTGGTATTCGGGCAAGAGTGGTACTCCAGAGCATCGAAAGTTTGCTGAGGATATCAAAGCACTCTTCTCGTCTATACATGAACAGGGAGCCGTTGACGGCCTCATAAACCCCATTCTGACAATCTGGTGGCAGAAAGCATACGATAATATGATTGAGGCCCAGAAGGTTGAGCAAGTTGAGGAAACTCCCCTGGGAGAAAAGCAGAGTGCCGAGGCTATCGCTGCGAAATGGTCAGAAATTGATCTGCCAGAATGAGGTGAAACATGACAGATAAACAATTAAAAGCACAATTTTCATCTGCTACTGACAACTGGGAGACTCCGCAAGATTTGTTTGACAGATACAATTCCAGATATCATTTCAATCTGGATGCAGCAGCTTCAGAGGATAACAAAAAGTGTGATAGATTCTTTTCTGTTGCGGATGATGGGCTTTCTCAAGACTGGAGCGGCTGCAATGTATGGATGAATCCTCCCTATGGAAGAGAGATCGGTCGATGGGTGCAGAAAGCCTATGAGGAAAGCCAGAAGCCTGATACCGTTGTGGTATGCTTGTTGCCAGCCAGAGTAGATACCAGATGGTTTCATGACTACTGTTCCAAAGGAGAAATAACCTTCCTCAAAGGGCGGCTCAAATTCGGACAGTCTAAAAATTCTGCACCGTTTCCGTCTATGATCGTAGTGTTTGGAAAGCGGATAGAAGACAATCCAATTCGTTTGATATGGGAGCAGATGCTGAAGGGAGATATAACGTGAAAGTAATAGAAAAGAAAATTCTTCCTGAGTATTACAAAGCGGTCAGATCGGGAAGAAAGACTTTTGAACTTCGGAAAGACGAGGACAATGTACAAGTTGGTGATGTGCTTCTGCTTCGTGAATGGGACGGAGAGAAATACACTGGCAAAATGATTGACAAGTCTGTGTCGTATGTGCTTCGGAATGTTCCTGAGTATGGATTGCAGGACGGCTATTGTATCATAGCATTGCAGACTATATATACGCAGTCTACTGTATGTATCCAGAACGGCAATAACAATATGCACATCAATAATGTCGGGACATTAACAATAAAATAAAAGCAAAAGAGACAGAGTGACGATGCTCTGCCTCTTTTTTATGATTCGTTTTATGTGTACCGCTTCATTTCTTCCTCAATGCTAAAATGAACACCTTCAAAGTTTTTAATATATGGATAATACGAACCAATAATACTAACAAAATTTCTGGCATATACCAGTCGCTTGACTTTGATTTCGCAATCTTCCTCAACAATATATCCGCTGCAGCAAATCAGGGAATTATCTCTGATAAATCGATCAATATTTTTGAAAGCATTCTCAAGAGTTAAGACGGGTTCAACGGCAATAGAATAAGCTGGCTTTAAGTCTCTTGTCTTATCTTGCAGAACAACATTTGTGTGATATAATTTCATTTTTTCACTCCCTGATCGCAACCTTTGCAATTCTTACCATGTTTTCTACAAAGGGGAAAATCTGATCCATACCAGAAAACCCCTTTCTTAGAAGTATATCATTACTTCCAGCATCGGAAATAATAAGACTATACCAAACGCCTTCACTACTTTCATCACAATCAATTTCAACAGATGTATTTGTCAGCTTTTCAAACTGCCCGGCCATCATAGAAATATCAGATAAATTATCGATATAAGCACTTAATTTCATAATTATCTTGCCCCTCCTTAAGCAATCAGAACGTGTCCAGCAATGGCCGTCTCGATCTTCTCATCGCTGATTCCGATATACCGCCTGGTGACGGTCGGGCTGCTGTGCTGAAGCAACTGCTGCACCAGCACGATATCATGCCCATTGCGCTCGTATATGTCCGTAGCGTACCATTTACGGAAAGAGTGGGTTGAGATATCCTTATATCCGAGGGCATCGCATACAAGCTGCAAATTGCGTTGTACGACTCGTACCTTAATCGGGAACAGAAGATCGGTCGGCTGGATCTTGTACTTGGCTGCATGGTCACAGAAGAATTGGTAAATCTCATCGGGAACGGTGAAGGTCCGGCGTTTCCCGGTCTTTTCCTCCGTAATATTGAGGCGGTAACGGTTACCATCCCGGACAATGTCGGCGAGACGGAGCCGGAGAATATCCCCGATCCTAAGCCCCAGGTTGGCCTCTGCCACCAGGACGGCAGCACACCGGGGGTTGGCCCTGAGGCTGCTGGACCCGGACCGCATAAGTGCGATAATGGTCTTGTATTGCTCTGTCGTTAATGCTTGCATTATGCCACCTCCATAAGCTCACGCTCTGCCTGTTTGCGGATATGCTCCGCTTTGCTCATGCGTCTCTCACACGCTCTTACTTGATTTTCAAGTTTAAAGATAGTGTCCTCAACCTTTTCTCTTTCTTTCCATGCTCTAGCCTCTTCATCGACTTTGCTGGCAAGCTGGCAATACTCAATGGTTCTATCGATATTTACAAGTTGTTCATCGCAAGCAGAAAGCTTGGCGGTATAGTGGTCGAGTTTGCTCTGCTCGCCGATAATATCAGCTTCGGCCTGTTCTTTTTTGAATTCTAGATCTGATACACGCTTTTCAAGTTTTCTAACGGCTTCGGCTTGCCTTTTTTGCTCCTCCTGCACTTGAATGATGGCGGTATGGTCTGACGATTCAAGCTGATAAAGACGGTCGATTTCCCTCTGGAGCGCAGCTTCCGCTCTGGCTTCACGTTTGCGCTGGCTGTTTCTGACGGCACTTTTAAAAGCTTCAGCTAACAAATACAATACGAAAACAATGGCAATAATGGTGATCATTTTAGTTCCCCTCCGTTAATTAGTCGATAGGTAAGTCGAGTTCTTCCGTTTCCTCCCGGGCTGGCTGGACCGCAGAAGACGCTTGAGCAGCTTTCTCTGATTCCATATAGAATCTGAGGGCTTGCTTTAAGACAGTGCCTCTGCCGACTTTCGCCGCCGGGTCTACTTTGCTGTCCATGAAGTCTATCAGATCTTGCTCGTTGGTCTTGAAAAACTTCACAGAAAAGATAACTGTGTTTTCCTTGTCCCAGTTCTTTCTGGCTTCAGAATAAGCCATGATTTACACCTCCCTCTTTCAGTGTTACTTAATCCTATCACAGATAAGTAACACTGTCAACGGAGACAAACATGAGAAAATTTCATGGATATCAATCCGAATTCTCATATCCGATACGCTTGCAGACTCTCGCGATGGCCTCGTCATAGCTGCCGCCTTTCGCCAGATCCCGTGCTACCAGAACGGGCCGAGCATTGTACAAGGCCTTAAGGAAGCCAGAAGAGGCTCTCCCGGTATTAATATACCAGTATAACGGAGCCATGTGCCTCTCGGCAGCAGAACTGCCGTGCCGGGTCATGATCTCCCGGTGGATATGCCACAGCATGGTGTCGATAGTGGTCGCAGAAATAGCCATATAGAATCCTCCTAGCTTAATATTTTGGGATGGCTCCCGTGTATGCCCTCCTACCATCGCAGAAGGGCATAAGCTGAAACCATCACAGGGAAAGCTGCCGCATGATCTCATAGTACATGTCAACAATACCGACATTCACGATATCCTGATCACGCCGCCGCCGGTCTGCATCGCCTGGGTTGTAGGCGATATAGCCGTCTGCATTGTGCTTTTCCCTGGCCTTGCAATTATCTATTGCATAGGCAAGAGCGGAACGGATCTGCTGCTCAGAAAATTGTTTCATTATAGGTTCCTCCAGAAAGATAAATTTTTTATAATAGCCGCAGAAAGAGCGGATATTAACGCTGAAAGAGCAGAACACGCAGAACACGCAGAAAGAGCGTAGAAAGAGGCTGTACATGGGAAGAGGCCACCAGGACACTACCAGGCCCGACAGACTTTAGTTCGCTAAAGTGCTAAAGTCTCCCGCTGGCCACTTTAACAATTTAAAGTGCTGAAGTGCGGATCCTCTCCCGCATTCCGTTGCGCTACATTGCAAGCCTCCCGGGAGAGAATAACAATATACTCCCTCTCCCGTTGTGCTTTCTTTATAGCATTGCGGAGGCTTTCCCGGAGAGTTATATAACATTCCTCTCCCGGCTTGCCTCCCGGCTTTATACGCTCCAGGAATGCTTTCTAATGTGATTTGATATAGAGTCATAACTTAAGCATAACAACGGCTTTACAACGGTTTACAACGGCTTTCCCGCTGCTATGCTTAAGTTAGCACTCTATAATAGAATGCTAACTATTAAGGCTTGTTTTATCCTCTCCGCAATTCGGAAAGCAATTCGAAAAACATTTCTTTTGAATACAATTCCGAATTTCCTAATTTTACCCAACGTTTACCCATTAATTCATACCATGCAACGGAATAACAATTTTCTGTTTTTTGCGCTGCTAATATTTTGTGTAAACCGTTGTTATAATACTCTCTTTTCATGATATTAGATCCTCTCTTGTTATCCGTAAATTCTAATCATTCTGTTTTGAAATTTTGTGGCTTGCGCTTGTGCTTTCGTTGCGGCTTTTTTCCTGGTATCAGCAAAATAACATTTCCATGCAACGGCTTGCGTTATTTCGTTGATAAACTCAACTTCACAACAAAATCTTTCTTTTCGCTTTCGCTTGCCAAATTGACGTGATTGTAAAAATTGACTGTACAGATTTTTTCCATTGCGGAGGCCTCCCGTTATTTTATTAAGTGCTTAAGCACTTGCGCTTATGCTGCTATACGTTGTTAGCATAGCAGCATAAAAACAAGCGTTTAAACCGTTGAGAGAGTTACCAGGGAGTTATTTATTGATCATTTCCTTGCGTTTGCTATCATTAACTCCCGGAATGCGGAGATACTCCGCAACGTTAACAATTCCGGCTTTTTTCCAAATATCCAAATAGCAGCTATAGCCGCATTCCTTGCACTTTCTCCCGTTGCATTCTCCCGCTCCCGCTGCTATAGCCTCTTGAATATCCTCTTTTGTCAAATAAACTGTAAACACAAAATCAAAGTATTTCGCAAGTTTAGACGGCTTTCCAATAATCGGAGAGGATTGAATAAGAGTAACGTTTTCCGGCTTTCCTAATTTGTCGCAAGCCTCAACAACGGCTTTTACATTTTTCGCCCAAAATCCGAATTTAACGCAAGGGAAAGCGTAGCAAATATTGAGCATATTTTTTGCATAAGTAACGTTTGGAACGTCTCCGCTACTATTTACTCTGTTAATATAAGAGACGTTTAAAAAACGCAATTCCTCAACGGAAAACTCTACACTTGACATGATAATCATATTAAGTGAATGACGATTTAACACATTAACTCCCTTAAAAGAATGCTCCTGAGAGTAGTCATAGCAATAACCACAAATGTGATTAGGATCCTCTTTTGCCGCCTCCCGCATTAAATTGCAAAATTCACAATTTGTTGCGCTGCTATCAAAACTTGTGATTCCCTCAATCTTTCCGCTTTTGTGATAAGCCGGTTTATAAATGCTTAAGAGTTTAAACTTGTCTTCCCTGGTAATATTCTCCGCTCCCTTATAGAGGATAGCAGCAACGGCAAATAAGTCTTTCTCAAAATTGATTGTTTTGTCGTTGTGAATAAAAGTGTACTCTTTTCCGTTGATAATAATGTTTCTGTTTTCGTTCATGGTATTTTTCCTCCCTGGTATTATGATTTTTTAATTAAGGCTATAAAGCCGTTGCATAGCATTTTCTAATAGGAAAGTGCTAGTAAAAGACTCTTGTTTTACTCTCCCTTAACAAGCCGGAATTGCGGAAACTTTCGCTCCCTCCGCAACGGGAGCATAATACAGTAACACTGTACTATAGAGAGTATAACAGAGTGCAGTAACACTGTCAATTATAATATAAGTGTTACTGTCATTATTAACAATCTGTTCATAAGTGTTACTGTCAATCATTCCGGGAGGCATGAAATAATTAACAGTGTTTAGTAACTCGCACAAATAACAACGTTCTCAAAATTTGATCCGCTATACATTGCAAAAAGTGCTATTTATTCATTCCTTTATGCAATTATACATTGAGATCCGCTAAAAATTGCGTGTTTGTATCACAAAAGCGCAATAATTCACTTGTATTTATTCACTTTTCGCCGTGCTTTATTCACTTTTCGGCATTCTTCCGGCGGCCAGTCATACCCAAGGGGGATTAGAGGAGGCTAACTGGCGGGCGGGTTACCTTCTCGAGTAGCCGAAAAATTGAAAAAGGGTCACTTTCCAAATTGGAAAACGCCATTCTGCGGCTGTTCCAACGAAACGAAACTGGAACACCTTTCCGACCGAAAACGGACCAGACCCGACCATCGCTTGAAACCCGAAAACGGCAAAAAAGCGTTCCAATACATACTGGAACAGCTATTGGAACGCCTATTGGAACACATATTGGAACACCCATAAAGCCCCTATTTACTTATGTTTATAGCTATAGTGTTCCAATATAAGAGTAAAATACATAATCTTTACCCAAACACGTTTTTTATATAAGAATTTTTAGGGTAAAAAACTAGTTTGGGAAGAAACTAGAAATACTGGAACAACTGGAACATTGGAACACAGGTACGATTTGGGCGTTGAGAATGGCGGCTGGGATTTATATAATGGCAACGTGAGGATGACGGACTCATTGGAGAAGGTGTGATGCCGAGTGGTGCGATACACTCGGATTACATAATGCGTCTGGAAGTGCCGTCATCACTTCTGGGCGCATTAATTTTGGAGGATGAAATTATGGATCGCATTGATGAGTTGAACCAGGAAATTAAAAGGTTGTGGGAGAATTACACGATTGGCGAGATGCTGGTGGCGATTTATAACGTTACGGGCGTTTCAAAATTGCAGAAGCAGATTGATTTCGCTATCAGGAGAGATCATGAATTGCAAGTCATGGAAATGGCATGGGAGAAATGGTGCGAGAGAAATCCTGTGCATTATTCTGTTAGCGATTTTCCTGAGTATGTTTTGGATACGATGAATGAAAACGGAATGCCGGATCAAAATGCGATGATTATTTATCTATACAATAAGCATTTGAAAAGGCAGCCAAATATGCTCGGAAGCTTTTTTGAGCATAAGGGGACGATGTACTTCAACGATGCTGGATATCGTTGGATAATCTCAAATTCGTTGCGTTACGATCTGGCAAACGAGGACGAATATTCCGAGTGGCAGCGTCAGTCTGGATTATTTGCTCGCATTAATGATTTTTCATTTGTGCCGTAACTGTCAAGTAAAATTGCTTTACACCAATTCTTGCGGCGTGTATAATGGGTCGAGGTGATAACGTGACTGTAAATGAGTATGAGAAGATGGTCAGGAAACTGATCGGGTTGGGTGACCCGGCGGCGTTATCTGATGCGTTTGATGTGTGTCGTGAGATTGAGACGGTGGACTCGGTCCGGGTCGAGGGAACCGGGCGGCGTGACCCTGGGGTGACCATTTGCGATGAGGGTTACTTCAATCTGGCACACACGCTGAATCGAGAGGTGAGGGCGGCTGCCAACCAACTCCTGAAAGAGGGCGTTGATGCGGAGAATATGCAGAGTCTGTATTACAGGACTCACTTATTTGACGCACCATACTATTTTGACTCGTTCTGCATTTACATCGAGCGGGATCGACCGATCAACAAGCAATTCTACCTGCCGAGACGGAAACAACTGAAGGTTCTGGTGGACGCCATCCAGGAATTCGAGGAGGGGAAGCTGAACCTGCTTGGGATCTCGATGCCTCCCGGCGTTGGGAAAACGACCATTGCCGAATTCGGCCTGGCATGGACCTGTGGACGGAATCCGTTTCTGCCGAATATCGTAGGGTCACACAACAACTCGTTTCTAAACGGGATGTATGGCGAGATGCTACGAATCTTTGATAGTGTCGGAGAATATCGGTGGACGGATGTTTTTCCAGGTCTGACGGTTGTGGCGACCAACGCCAAGGACATGCAAATCGGAATCGGATACACGAAACAGGACGATATGCGCTTCAAAACACTTTCTTTTTCCTCGGTAGGCTCTGGGAATGCGGGCAAAATTAGGGCACAAAATTGGCTCTATGTCGATGATTTAGTTAGTGGCATAGAAGAAGCTCTGAGCCGTGAGCGCATGGACAAGCTGTGGCAGGTCTACTATACCGACCTCCAGCAGAGAATGCTCGGAGACCGGGCAAAACAATTAGTGATCGGGACACGTTGGTCGGTCGCTGATCCGCTCGGACGGTTGGAGATGCTCTACGAGGACGATCCAATGGGGAAGTTTATCAACCTGCCCGTTGCCGATGATGCTGACCATTCCCTGTTCAACTACCCCTACGGCCTCGGATATAGCGATGATGATATCAAACGGCTGCGGGAGACATGGGACGATCTGTCTCTGAACGCTATCTATTTCGGACGGCCAGTCGAGCGAGAAGGTCTGCTCTACGAGGAGAACGAACTGCGGACATACTTCTCCCTTCCTGACAAGGAGCCGGACGCCATCCTTGCTATCTGCGATACAAAAGAACAGGGCATGGACTATTGCGTCTGCCCTGTGTTCTATCAATATGATAATGATTTCTATATGGATACGATCATTTGCGACAATGGCAAGGTCGAGGTTCTGGAGGAGCGGGTTGCCCAGCTTCTCGTGAATCGGAAGGTTCGGATGTGCCGGATTGAGTCGAACCGAGGCGGGACCATATTCGCTCAGAATGTCGAGAAGCGGGTGAAAGAGCTGGGAGGGATGACCAGCATCCAGACCAGATGGACCCAGACGAACAAGGAGACCCGAATCCACGCATCTGCCGGATCAGCCAAGGCTCACATCCTGTTCCTTGATCGGAAAGCTCAGGGTTATACTAAAGAATATCAGCTTGCCATGACCCAGCTTTGCACCTACTCCATCGCTGGGAAGAACAAGCACGATGATGTGCCGGATGTCCTGTCGATGTTTGTGGATTGGCAGATGTCTGATCGGTCAAATGTGGCAACAATTATTAAGAGAAGATTTTAAAGCTGTCAAGTGTTTCTACTTGACAGCGGTTGCGTGATTTGCTATAATCTAATGTGAAATAGAAGATGTTTTTTGCGTGATGTACCTCCTTTTTATTCATGAGTCTCCACGGCTGCTGGCACGGATTTTCTTAACGATGGTCGGATGCTGTGTCGTGAGGTGAGAGGAAGCAGCGCAGTGAAAATCTGCAAAAATTAAATGAGGGATGAGTTATGCCAGACGAGATCCGAGATATTATTGTTGATATTGTTCAGCGGAGACATGAAGCTACCGTAAAGCTCGAAAACGGCAAGTGGGTCGTTGCTGAGTCTGCCAGGTGGGTAGTGTACAACGAAAACAAACCGAGAAATATCAATTTAAAGTGATGTAGAGTAATGGCATAGCCATTAAGAGCCTTTTAAGGCCGTAGATGTTTTAGGACATTTACGGCCTCTTTCTATTTATGCGGGGTGAGATTTTGGACGCAGAATTTGAAACGAGATCGACCGTTGTCCGTAACGATATGTTCGGGCGGCTGGATATCTATTCCACGTTCGATGATATTAACGAGGACAATGTCAAAGAGGAACTGAACTCTGCTCTGGTTTATCATGTCAAAAATATGCTCCAAGAGGAGTTCCTGTATTGGTATACCAGAAATGTTCAGCCGATTCTGTTTCGTAAGAAAGAGGTTCGGGATGACATTCTGAACATCGTCCAAGTGAACATTGCGGCATCCATTTGTGATTTCAAGGATGGCTATCTCATTACGCAGCCACTCACCTATGTCTCCAGACGCAAGGGTGTTCAGGCCAAGCTGAAAAAGATGAACGAGTATCTTTATCGGTCTGGGAAACAGGTTGCCGACAATAAGGCTTCTGACTGGTTTCATAGGGTAGGCAAGGGCGTCATCTATGTTGAACCAAACGATGATGTTGAACAGCCGTATAAAGCGTATGCTCTTGATCCTAGGTCGGCATTCGTTGTCTATTCGCTTAAGCCTGGCAACGAGCCTGTTATGGGCATTAACTATGTTGTTTCCGATGGCGTTGCCAAATATGATGTGTACACAAAGAACAATGTGTTCCATCTTTCCGGCGTTCAGACAGGGAAAACCGTAACATATGAGAACAATCACGACTATACGACCACAGCAACTACGCTGGATTCAGTTGAGCCGAATGTTCTGGGTGAGATCCCGATTATTGAATACAGATATCATTCGACAAACATCTCATGCTTTGAGCTGGCGATTCCGCTTATTGATGAGATTTCCAATATCTATTCCAACGCTTGTGACGGAATCGAACAGTTTATTCAGTCTTTGGCGATTGCGGTAAATTGCGAGTTTCCTGAGAATACTACGATTACTGACATCCGTAAAGCTGGAATGATTGCCCTCAGAAGCATTGGCGAAAACAAGGCTGATTTTAAGGTGCTGTCTGAGCAGCTTGATCAGACACAGACCAAGACGCTGATCGACAGCCTCTATGACGAGATCCTTCGGATTTGCGCTATGCCGAGCCGGAGCAACGGCGGGTCCACATACGATACGACTGGGGCGGCTGTTTTGGCTAACTTTGGGTGGTATCAGGCAGACGCTGCCGCTCGAAATACCGAGGACTTGTTCAGAGAATCCAATCGATATTTTGACAGAATTATCGTTAAGATTCTCAAGCGGAAGGGCCTTCTCGATATTAGCGAGAATGATTTTGAACTGAACTTTGTTCGTAACGAGACTGCGAATGTGCAGAGTAAAGCCCAGGCGTTCCAGACGCTTATGTCTGCTGGTCTGCATCCTGAGCTGGCTGCGGCAAAGTCGGGTATTTCCAATGACCCGGTTAAAGATATGAAGATGTCCGAGAAGTGGTTGGAGATGATCTGGGGTAACCCGGATAAGGTGGTCGAGGCTGAGCAGACCAATGGCGGTCAGGGTGAGGCTGAGATTATTGAGGAAGACCGTGATAACGGAGAGAATGAGACTGGAGGAGCAGTATGAGAGCAAAGTTGTCAGTATTGATTCCGGCCTATAATCCTGGGAAATGGTTTCGTGGGGTTATGGACCAACTGAAAGCGCAGATTGAGAAGTATCCTGATACGGAGATTCTCGTGGTTGATGATGGAAGCACCGAGGATCTCTCGTGGGTTGCGGATTATCCGAATACCACATATATCCGGCAGGAAAACGCTGGTGTTGCAGATGCGAGAAATCTTCTTTTGGAAAAGGCGAAAGGCAAGTATATCCAGTTTTTAGATGCGGATGATGAGATTTATCCGAATTGCCTTGACCTCATCTATGAGAATATTGCTGGCGGGTATGATTACATTACTTATGAGTTTGATACCGATCATAACAGATTGCGGTCATATCACAATCATGGCCAGCTGCTTTATAACTGCGCTCTGTGGGGATATACGTTCAAGAGGTCGATTACCAAGGGGCAGAAGTTTGATTCTTCCAAAACGCCGGAATGTGATGTTGACTGGCTGCTTCGGGTTCTGAAACCTGATGCCAAGATGAAGCATGAAGATCGGCTGTTCTATAACTACCGCTGGGATGGCAATGTTAATTCTCTGAGTCATCGGAGATTGCGGGGTGAAATCTGATGGTATTGTCCATCATCATGCCCGTATGGAACCAGGAGGACTTGGTTATCAAGGCACTCGATAATCTTCCGAGGCGGGATGATATCGAGGTTCTGGTTTGCGATGACGGTTCGACTGACCATACGCTCGAAAGACTTAAGGCATATGATATGCCCGGTCTCACGGTGTATTCCAACTGGGAAAATAAAGGTGTCGCATATACAAAGAATCGTCTTCTGGCTGAAGCGCATGGACAGTATTTCCACATTCATGATAGCGATGATTATGTGATTACTGAGCCTTATAATCGTCTGATCGATGAATGGCTGCTGAAAGGCGAAAAGGATATTATCTGTTTTGACTTGCAGATAACAAGCGGAGAAAGGCTTTCGCTCAATCATAATACTCAGCGTGGGTATTGCGCTCAGATTGCTCGGTTTATCCGTAAAGAATTTGCGGAAGGGATTAAGTTTCCTGAGCATATTAAAGCCGGAGACGATTGGTATTTTGCAGAGGATTTGATTAAAAGGAATCCTGATATTGCATATACGGGTGTAATGGCTTATCACTATAACTTCCCAAGAGAAGGCAGCTTATCCGATCTTCAGCGCAAGGGGTTGGTCTGATGTATGTCAATGTTTTCTATTTTAAGAACATAAACAGCATCGGCGGGATAGAAACCTTTTTTTGGCAGCTTGGGAAGAAATATGGGAAAGATTTTGACATCACGATATTTTATCGGGTTGGCGATGTTAATCAGATCCGCAGACTGTCTCAGTATGTTCGGGTAAAAAAGTTTAGAGATGGTCAGAAAATTCGTTGTAAACGTGTTTTTCTCTGCTTCAACCTAGACATTATCGATAGCATTGAAGCTGATGAGTATTATCAGATGCTACATGGAGACTATGTCAGCCTTGGCGTATATCCTGATCAGCATCCTAAGATTACGAAATATATCTCTGTTAGTGAAGTAGTTCGGGACGCCTATCAGAAAGGCAAGGGTGAGGATAGCGTTGTTTGCTACAACCCATTTACGCCTGTAAAGCCGAAAAAGGTTTTGAATCTGATCAGCGCAACACGGCTGTCTTCGGATAAAGGCTACTTCCGAATGGAAATGCTGGCTCACAAGTTGGAAGATGCCGGAATCCCGTTTATCTGGATGGTCTATACCGATTCCGACAGACGGACGATCACAAGCCCGAATATCATCCTGAGAAGACCAACTCTTGATATTGTTGATTACATAGCGAATGCGGATTATTATGTCCAGCTTTCAGATGCTGAGGGCTATTGCTATTCGGTTGTCGAGGCGTTGTCGGTCGGCACGCCAGTAATTGTTACGGATTTTAAGGTTGCTCGTGAAATCGGCGTAAAGGATGGCGTTAATGGTTTCATCCTCCCGATGGATATGAGTAAAGTACCGATTGACGGCATATATAAAGGGCTTAAGAAGTTCAAATATACTCCGATGGAGGATTGCTGGGATAAATTGCTTGTTCCTGGAAAATCCGAAGGTGCAGACGATGATCTGAAAATGGTGAAGGTTCGTGTAAAGCGCATCTATCTGGATATGCAGATCCATCGTGAAATGCGATTCGGAGAAGAATTCGAATGTACTATGCGTAGAGCGGATGAGCTGGAAGAGTTAGGTCTTGTTGAATCGTTAGGTGGTTAATATGGCAAGCATTCTGCCGTTTGATGAACTGAATAAGTTTACTCTCAAATTACGCAGTATGTTTCCAAACGGAACGCTTCCAAACAGAAAAGAATACCCAGAATTATATGAGGATATTTTGGATGAGATGCTCGAGCTGTTTTTGCTAGCGTATGCAACAGGAAACAGCATAACAAATATGAATCTGGGATTCGATTGGACCCCGACTCAGGATGATGCAATAAATATAGTTGATAAGGAAATTGCTGGGAAAACATGGAGAGAACGTGCCGAGGAATACTTCTCAAACGAAGGAACCGTGGACGATCTCATCAGGATTGCCGAAACCGAAACCCACAGAGATGCAAACGAGGCGGCTTTGGCAACAGCAAAGAAAGCCGGAGCGAAGAGCAAAACGTGGATCACCATGCTGGACGAGAAGGTTCGTGATACACACCAATATCTCGAAGGTATGACGGTCGGTATCAACGAGGACTTCTGGACATACGACAACGACCATGCTCCTGCTCCTGGAATGTTTGATTATGCACAGAATAATGTGAATTGTCGGTGCGAATTGGTGTTTAGCTGAGTAATCAGTTTAACATATAAACAGAGTGAACTGTAAACGCAAAAGTCATGACAAGACTTAAAAACGGAAATTGAAAGTCAGGGAAGACTATAATCGCAAGGAGAATGAGACATGAAGATTGATACCACGAAGATCGAAGGGTATGCGGAGATGACCGCAGAGGACAAGCT
>Ga0310696_10001950_pt1 | contig 28386 bp, 21 predicted proteins | sample AusTroGonzalo_MG_4_FD_203885 | JGI IMG/M metagenome (GOLD analysis project Ga0310696, IMG submission 203885) | Bovine rumen microbial communities from tropical cattle in Woodstock, Queensland, Australia - Gonzalo_02 (v2) (version 2) | ecosystem: Host-associated > Mammals > Digestive system >...
CGTGCAATGGTGCTGCGCATCGAACGAGAGTCCGACATAGGTGTAAGCGGTATCGAATTTTTCCGCCTTGCTGCGTTCGTTGGCAAAGAGAACCGCGTCGTAGAAGGTAATGTCCGTCGCGGGCAAATCCTTATTGGCACAATCTAGCGAAAGCCCGGCAGCAGGCTCCATCAGGGCGTTGAACTCCCCGCAAGTCACTTCGCTCCGGCCCATCGAGAAGTCGTAGGTGAATTCGGCGAGGTAAGTCGGGCGGTCCATGGCGCGGGAACTTTCATCCGAACCCAAGACGGTCGCCTTGCCGGTCGCCTTCACGCGCAACATGCCTTCGAGAGAATCGGCAACGACATCAGCTGACGTACGGTTTCCCGGATCGGAGGGCAATTCCGAATTGGAGCAAGCATTAAAGACGACGCCCAGAATGCAGCACAGGAGAACGCCCGGCAAGAAGAATGCAGGGTACACGGCAAAAGGGGCCACGGTCTTTGAATCGGGTCGCATGTTCCTAAAATAGATTTTTTGAAATGCGCAAACCAGCTAGAACTTGTCTGGCAAACGACTTTTCGCAATGTCGCGGTTCGCCGCGATACCCGGATATGCGGGGAAAAGGTCATCGGCAAGCCTGTACCAGCGTAGGGCTCGGGACGGCTCCGCATCCAAAAAGAGGTTTCCGATGTCGAATGCGGCAAGGCCCGCAAGTTCTTTTGCAGTAAGCGGCTTGAACTCTAGCCCGGTCCACTTGCCGTCGCGATACTTTTCACGGTATTCCCCGTCGGTATAGGAATGCCCGCGGCGGTTGGGTTCCAGATTCGTGAAGGAGCCATCGGCATTCACGTACCGCATAAAGACGTGCCCAGGCAGGAGTAGCGCCTGCAGGGGGATTTGCCGGGCTTCGGCTGCCATCATCGCAAGCCACACAAGCCCAAGGCAGCCGGAGCGGCGCGTTTCGAGAACGCGCAGCGGGAGCACAGCGTCGTGTGCCACGGCGCCCTCACCCGCCCCGGCAAATTCAATGTTCCAGAATTCCCACAGCAAAGCCTTCAACGAGGCCAGCGTATCGCCCGTTGCAGACAAAGTAGAATCATAAAACGCAAGTCCTTCGCTCCACGCGGGAATCGCTTCAACGCAACCGGGGTCGCGTTCCGCGAAGGTGCACGCCATGTCGGCATAGGTAACGTCTTCCGGATGCACCGTCCACAGGAGGAGTGCCACCGAAACCGCCACCAGCAAGAAGAATACTGGCCAGAAATGACGGGAGAACAGTGACGAAAGACGTTCCAGCATTTACCGCAAAGCATCCCATTCCATCGGGGACTGCCAGAAATCGCGGGCCGTCATCATGTAGATGACAAGCCTCTTGCTCAGCATATCCTTTTTCATCTTCATCATGCGGCTGCGCACGCCGGGACCACCGCCCCAGCTCGTGACCACCTGCACGTCGAGGCCCGTTGCATACGCAAGCAAGGAACCCGGCCCGCCGCTCTTCTGGTCCACAGACTCAAACACACCCGTAAATGAATCTCCCATCAAGAGTATCGGAGCATTCTTCCCGCCCTTGTAGGCATTCTCGCCCTTGTAAACCTTCATGCCCGCAAGCGTATCCGCGGTGTACTTCGCTTTCTCGGCATCGGGCAAATGGGCCACCAAGTCGCCCTCGCGCAGCACCACCGTATCCCTCATAACGAGGCTTCCTGGCTGAGCACCCGATTCCGCATACCAGGTGTACTGCGTCACGCGTGTCGCAATCTGTTCCATCGCAGCGAGCATGCCGGGGAGCGCCCAGTGCGTATCGAAACGCTGGTAACTGAAATGCGGTGGCTCGTCACCCGCGCGCGCCGCCTTCAAGGCCGGATACAAATCCATCACGTCGATACCCGCTTCGAGCATCTGGCGGATAAACTTCTGCCCGTTCACGTTCACGCACGCATCCGCAGGCGTACCGGGAATTAACTTGTCTGCATAAACTTCTTCTTTTACGGGAACGGGAATCACCAGCAATTGTATCCCGAGGGAATCGAGATACTGCTTGAGTTCCACCATGCGCGGGAGCGGATTGTGCAGGCTATCCTGCGCAGCGATATCACCGGCGACAAGGTAGTTTGCATTACGACGGAACCACAGGAAATTCTCTTCGGGCTTTGCTCCGGCAGTCGTCCAGGCATTCTGTTCCTTCGGGAGTTTCGAAAGCGTTTTCTCCAGTTCGGCGCGGAACTTGCGCGTCACGTCGGTCTCGGGGCAGGCATTCTCCATGGAGGCAAGCGTCTGCAGGCGCACATCCGATGTGGTATCGAGATGGCGGTCCACCGGAACCACTTCGCCCGCAGCGGCAAGCGAATCGGCAACGGCCTTCGCACGGAGCTGTTCTTCCGAAAGGACAAATGCCGGAACCTCGAACGCTACCCATATGGGTTTCCCCATCGGGTTCCCACGCATCACGGCAAAGGGGGAATTATTCATCGGAGCCCAGCGCGCGCCGGGAGTATGCGGTTCCAGGTCGGTATTGAGCGTCGGGTACCAGTACGAAGAAAGCGTACGAGCCCAGTTCATCGCATCGTCAAGGTTCATCTCCGCCGTAATGTAATGGTTGAGAACCTCGGCGGTCTCTCCACGCGACACAAACTTCAACTTCGCAAAAAATACGGTACGGCCAGTCCAAATTGCCGGCAAGATTTCAGCCCACCATTCGACCGTTCCGTCACTCATCGGAATCCCCCAAAAACGGCCTACCGTCTGGAATGCGCGGAAAACATCAGGTTCTCCCCACTTGACCGCCTCCACAGCACTGAGCACCTTCGCAAGCGAATCGTCTCCGGTCTGCGCATAGAGAATCTTGGAAAAGGGTTCCCATGCCAAAGGTTGGTGGCCCGAAACAACTGCGGGTTCGGATTCCGAGAGAAGGTCCAACATGGGGAACGGGTATTCAGCCAGTTTCGCGTTCGCCATTAATCCCTTATAGTTTTCAGGCTTTTCATCCTTGCCCGCCAAACGAATGGGATTATCATAATAGGCGGCAAAATCGAGCGCAGCAAGCGTCGGTTTATCAACAACGCGCACTTCTTTACGCGCATCATCGCCAACCGCATCGGAGAGCCTCATCGAAAGTACGCTCACCGGAGCAGCAACCGCAGGAAGTACCGTCGGTCGCGACGATTGCGTTTCGGCAGTAACCTCCGTCGCAGGCTTGGGGGATTCTCCCGAAGCGCAAGCGAACAATACGAGCGAAAAAAATGCAAACGCAGCGTCCGCCAAAAGAGCGCCGCCTCTACGCATAAAAACACGGGTCATGAAATTCTCCCGATTACCTTATGTCTTGTTAGAATCTTCAACGTGTTCCGATTCCCTCGCCTTCAGGGATTCGATACGGCGTTCCAGCATTTCCTGCACCTGCGGGATCAGGGAACCCTTCACACGTTCCAGGTACAAGCACTGCAGCTGGATCATTCGGTCACGGTGGCGACCCGCATGTTCCTGGATCCAGTTGCTCACGGCCGCCTGGCGGTTTTCGAGTTGGCTCTTCAGCGTCTGCTGGATAAAGGTCCTCTGGACCTCCATGTAACGCTGCATGTTAAAGGGAAGCCTGTAGGTGCGGATGAACTGCTTCAAGAGTTCCAGGAGCGACAGCCCTTGATCCTTGTGGGAATCCACGAACTTCTTCAAATCGTCCAGGTGTTCCCTGAAAAAGGGCACAATAGCCTTATCGTCTATTTGGTATAACTCCAACTCGTCTTGCTTTTTTGTCGCTTCATCAACCGCCATACTTATAATTTACGTTTTAGAGATTTATTGCGCTGTGATTTTCTTTACAAAGAAGCCAAAATTGGCATTTTCTGTGCTTTTAAGCACACTTCCCTGTAAAAACACGCGCCCCTCCGTACCGGGATTCAACCTGTCGGCGGCAGCCCCCCTGAAATCGAGCAGGCTATCCACCTCGCACCGACACATGCCCGAGGGGGTCATGAACTCAAGCGCATCGTCCATGCTGAAGGGATTCTTCACGTTCACGCGGCACGAGTTTGTCGCCGGGTCGTAATCGAGCACCTGGGCGGCAACGCAACCATACGGGGCGGCGACATGCGTCGATTCGTAATTCTGCGGCAGGGGTCCGCGCAAAAAGCCGGGCATGAACCCGCGACCGTCCACAAAACCTATGGCACGGCGCGATTCCTGCGGTACAAGGTCCGGAGAAGCATCGGCACCGCCTTCCAGCGCACCATGTACGGCATCTATCGCCATGCGGTAGGCGCGCACCACCTGACTCAAGTAGTACACCGAACGGGTACGGCCCTCTATCTTGAAGGAGTCGAGCCCGCCTTTCACCAGTTCGGGAACCACGTCAAGCGCGCAGAGGTCACGGCTGCTCATAAAGTACGTGCCCCAGGTATCCTCGTCCAGCGCCACCGGCGGGAGTTCCGGACGGTCCGTACGCTGCAGGCTGAAACAACCCTCGTGTTCGCGATAGTCCTCGACCTGCGGGCCGGAGTTGGCATACAGGCGGTAAGGCATGCGGCAACTGTTGTCGCAGGCGCCCTGGTTCGCATCGCGACGGGTCACCCAGTTGCTGAGCATGCAGCGGCCCGACATGGCCATGCACACAGCACCATGGACAAATACCTCCAGTTCTAGGGCCGGCAACTTTTCCTTTATCTCCAAAATTTCGGACAAACGAAGTTCACGGCTTAAGATGATACGACGCACGCCCAAGTCGTACCAGAACTTTGCGGCAAGGTAGTTCGTGGTATTCGCCTGCACCGAGAGGTGAATTTCCACATCGGGACGTTCCTTACGGAGCCAGCCCACAAAACCCGGGTCCGCCACAATCAAGGCATCGGGTTTCAGTTCAATCGCCGCAAGGAGCGCCTTCTGGAAAGCCTCCACCTTCACGTTGCGGGGAATCACGTTGCTCGTCAAATAAAATTTCTTCCCGAGGGAATGCGCATACGCAATGCCTTCGGCAAGGTCATCCAGGTTCTTGAACCCGTTTTCGCGGGCGCGAAGAGAAAACGCGGGCTGCCCCGCATATACGGCATCCGCACCGTACGCGAAGGCGTATTTCATGCGGGTCAAATCGCCTGCCGGCGCTAAGAGTTCAGGCTTTTTCATTACCACTTGAATCCTGCACGCAGGTAAACCTTGCGGTCGTCAATGAAGGTAAGCTCGCCCATGAAGCTCACGTACTGACCTTCGTAGCTAATCGCAGGCGTAAGCGAGTACTGCATCTTGGCACCATCCAGGAACTTCTTATGGATTTTCATGTGATTGTGGTGCGGGGTCGTGTCGTTCACTGCGCTCCCGTAATCCGTTCCCTTCCAGAACCAGGTATTGCGAAGCGATGCGAAAATATGCCCATCCAGGCGGCCATAAACAGTCCAGTCAATCGTCTGGCTGTTGGGACCCGCCTGGTTCCCGAGCGGGTAACCCAAGTGAGCCATCTGCGCCGTGTTCTTCACGAAATGCGTGTAGACATAGGGTTCTATGCGGGCGTATTCGGCAATCGTACCGGCCTCAAGCTTGTGGCCGCCCCAATACCAGTCGTGCCCCGCCTGCAGGCCTGCCATCCACGCCCACTTCGCCTCGATGTTGTCGTTCTTCACGAGGCTAATCGGAGATTCCATGTCGTCCAGGAAAAATTCCGTGTAGAGGCGCACTGCGTTAAACAGCCTGTAGTTGAAATCCATTGCGAGAGCACCGTTGTTGCTACTCTCGGAGTAGTTGCCCTTCTCCATAAAGAGCGGAACCGTTGGCACAAACAGCCAGGGCTTCAGATTATCGTAAAGAATAGTGAGTTCGCTAATGCCGAGCGTACCATTCCCTATCGCAAGTTCGTAACGGTGGCCAAAGACATTACGCGTCTCGTCCTTGTTCTTGTCGCTCATGCTACCGTAAATGCGCAAGTCACCGTAGAAGCTGAACACGCGAAGCGGTCCGAACTGCATGTCTACAGAAAGCATGTTGTACGGGAGCGCGAACTGGTTGAGCGTGAGGTTGTTGTAGTAACCCGGTCCCCAGTGCAGCACGTCGCGGGCCAAGTCTACACGGATCCAATCGTAGTTGAACGCAAAGTGCGTGCGGTAACGCGCATAGCTCGTATATTCCACTCCGGAATTATTTTCTTCCTTCTGGAATTCCAGGAACTCGCGGTCCCACGACTTGGGGTACGAAGCCGAATGGCCTTCGTCATATATGCGGGCATCGAGCACGAACTCCAGAGAATCCGCATAGCCGCGCAGGTAAATGCCTCCATCAACACCCGGCCAGATGGTATCGCCGAGAGTTTCTCCCCCGCGGTAATCCATACCGCCGACAACACTTGTCGCAATCGCAATCGAAGGAAGTTTCGTCTTGAGTTCTTCCTTTATGCGCACGCACGCCGTATCGCCGTCGTGGCACTGCATCTCGATTCCGTGCCCCGATATGGCGCCGCCCCGCATGTTGTCGTAGTACAAAAGCGCCTTGCCTTCCGTTTCAGTAAAGTGCTTAATGAACGAGGTGTTGCGCATCGGGTATGCAAAGAACTGCCGCTCGTTTCCGACCGTCTGCCTGTGATATTCAAGCAGCATCGGCGCCATCTCGAGCGTGCGTAAGTTGCGCGCGTGTTCCGTGCCTATTACAGGCGATGCCGCGAACGAATGTGAAGAAAGTAACGACGAAAAAAGAATCGCCGTCAGGGAGAGTGTGCGTGATTTTACAAGAATCATAACCGTAATTTAGCATTTTCAAAATCGTCCGAAGTGTTGTCAAAATCGCAACAGGTCTTTTTCGGTGTCATTCGTTCCGAACGGGAAAAAAGCCCCCGATAAATTCCTCTTCTTATTTCAAAAAAAACAAAAAATGGGTTAAAAATCAAAATGTCACTTTATACTTTTTTTTGTTAGAACGAACCCATCCCGGGTTGTTTGGAAAAAGGGATGTAACAATGATTACGAAAATTCAAAAAAGACTTGCGGTAACTTCCGCACTCGCATTCGGCCTACTTGCCGCATGTTCCGACGACAACTCTAGCGTGCAGGCGCCCGCAGCAGGCGACCTCGGCGGAATTGAATCCAGCGATTCCTTCTTGGGCATCTGCCTTGCCGATGGCTACACGGGTTTCTACGCCGCCGACGGCGCAACCATCATGTGCCTCGATGCGAGCGGTTCGCTCGCCTTCTGGATCAACCCAGACGGCACCATCGGCTCTCCCGAAAGCGAAAACAAGCCGGGCAACTCCGATGGCGATGGACCTTCAATCGCAACGAGTTCCGAATCTCTTCCCGCAAGCTCCAGTGCTGGCAATACAGGTTCTACGGACACTCCTGCGGACCCCACTTCAAGTTCCGCAATCGAGCAGAGCGGCTGCGATGCAAGTAGCGCAACAAAGCTCTACTCCCTGGCAGGCATCGACTACTACCGCGATGTCGCAACTACAGCGACATTCTATTTCAATGACAACTGCGAAAAGGTTTTCCTGACAGAAATCGTCGCATCGTCTTCCAGCGAAGAACCTGTTGCAAAATCGTCTTCCAGCAGGAATAGGCCCGAGAGCTCTTCTTCCAATACGGTTGACCCAACCAGTTCCGCAATTGCCCCGACAAGTTCCTCGGTCGCGGTTTCCAACGGCAGCGAGCCCTCCATCGCATTCTCCAACTCCGGCGCGACCGTCACCAACGACAACGGCTGCGTGACCGTCGAAGGAAGCAACGTCACCATCACCTGTGGCGGCAACTACTTCTTCAGCGGCAGCAACAGTAACGGACAAATTAAAGTCCTAGCCAGTTCGCAGGATAACGTCTACCTGTTCATGAACTCCCTCACGCTCGGCAACACCACCACGGCGCCGGTAGTCTCGCTCAACAGCAACAAGACCTTCATCGTGGCAAACGAGGGCACGAGCACGTTCACCGACGCCTCTTCCCGTAACTCCGTCATCAACTTCACAAATGCAAGCGGTGCGGCAGACACCACCTATGCGGGCAGCTGCATCTTCTCGAAGGACGACCTTACCATCAAGGGAACGGGAACCATCAAGGTGACCGGCAACTACAACAACGGCATCCACAGTAGCGACGACCTGCGCGTCCGCGACAACCCGACCATCACCGTGACCGCGAAGAACAACGCGTTCAAGGGCAAGGACCTGGTCGATATCGAGGGCGGTACGCTCAACCTCACAGCAACAAGCGGTGACGGCATCAAGAGCGACGAATGCACGGTGAACGGCAAAGACACCACCATTACCGAGGGCAAGGGCATCGTCAACATCAAGGGTGGCACCATCAACATCGAAAAAGCCGGCGACGACGGCATCCAGGCCTTCAACTACGTGTTCATCAACGACTCTGTATCTGCGCCGAAAATCACCGTCAAGAGCACGGGCAAGGGCATCGTTTCGCAGGACCGCATCTACATCAATGCGGGCAACATCGACGTGACCTCGACCGATGACGGCATCCACTCCAACCTGAACGTTTACCTGAACGGCGGCAACATAACCGTTTCTTCGGGTGACGACGGCATCCACGCCGACTCCGCGCTCCACCTGGTCGGTTCCACGGTGAACGTCACCAAGGCAAGCGAGGGCATGGAAGCGTTCTACATCTTCGCCGAAGGCGGAATTACCGCGACCTATGGCACCGACGACGGCTGGAACGCCGCAGGCGGTTCTGCCGACCCGGGCACCTCCAGCGGTTCCCAGTGGGGCGGCTTCGGCGGTGGCGGCATGCAGAGCAGCAGCAAGGGCTACATCGTCATCACCGGCGGCTACCACTACATAAGCGCCTCGGGCAACGACATCGACGTGCTCGACGCGAACGGCACAGCAAAGCAGAGCGGTGGTGTAGTCATCGTAGAAATTCCTGCAAGCAGCGGCGGCATGGGTGGCGGCAGCAGGCCCGGCCAGAGCGGCAGCTCCGGATCTTGTTCCACCAATATGGCAGGCGGCCTCATCGATACCGACAACGGGTTCACCATTACGGGCGGAGTGTTCCTCGGGTTCGGTAGCCAGACCGAAGAATACCCGAACTGCACAGCCACATCGTACACTGCAGGTACGGCCTACGGTAGCGCAAGCGCGGCATTCGCCCCGAAGGGTTCGGGCAGCATGATCCTCTATGGCGGTTCCGTGACCTCCGTAGCGCAAGTAAATACCAGCGGCATGCAGACGGTCGAATTCCCCAACGGGCTCAAGTACTACTACAAATAGGGACTTTTTCGGGAAACGTGACGAAAATCACACGCGTGAAAAATTTACGCTCGATTTCCTGCCACATCCCGAATAAATTTCTATAGTTGGCATTACTCCAAACCAACCCCAAGGCCAGGCAATGTTCTGCATTGTCTGGCTCCTTTTTTAGGCTTTTTCCGCCGTTTATTTCACTATTATGGGCCCCAGTTCTAGTAAAAAAAAGTAATTTAATAGGGTATGGTACCCCAGAACGAGGTCTCAATGTATTCTTATCGCCTTTTTTTGTGTTTTTTGTGCTCTCTAGCGCTGTCCGCGTACGCCCAGGTGGAGTTCCCGATGGGCGCCGAAGTTGTCAATGTCAAAGAAGACCCCTATAACGCGAAGGGCGACGGCAAGACCGACGACACCGAGGCCATCCAGAAGGCATTAAGCGACCACCCCGACGGCGATTTCATCATCTACCTTCCCCACGGCATCTACAAGATTTCATCGGCGCTCACCTGGCCCACCTCCGACAAGCCCGAAAAGGACTACCGCCGCACCATCCTCCAGGGCGAAAGCATGGGCGGCACCATCATCGCGCTACAAGACGACGTTCCCGGCTTCGAAAACCCCGACTTCCCGCAGGCGGTAATCTACACAGGCGACGGCCCCAACGCGCGCCAAAGGAACTCCATCCGCGACTTGACGCTGCGCACCGGCAAAAACAACCCGGGCGCCATAGGCATCCGCTTCAACGCCTCGGTTCAGGGAACCATCAACAACGTGAAGGTCGCTTCGGGCGACAGCGCGGGCGTGTACGGCATTGACCTCGGGTTCACCGACAACATCGGGCCCCTCCTCCTCAAGAACGTGGAAGTGAACGGCTTCGATGTGGGCGTCTATACCGCAGGCACATCGAACAGCATGACTTTCGAGCACGTGACGCTCGGCGGCCAGAACAAGTTCGGCCTCGATAACGACAACCAGATGCTTTCCATCCGCGGGCTCAGATTCAAGGGAGGCGTCACCGCGGTCTACAACCACGGCCCCGACGCCACCATGGTATTCCTGGACGGCACGCTGGAATACGACCCGGGCAAAAAGGCCGCAAAGGGCATTACCGCCATCGTGAACGAAGGGCAGATTTTCGCACGCGCCGTTGTAGTAAGCAAGTTCAAGTCCAAAATCAAGAGCACCAAGAAGGCCTACAACGAGTCGTTCAGCAACACCGAAATCATCGAGTTCTCCACGCAGGAAAACCACCAGCTCTGCCACAGTCCCAAGACATCCCTGAAACTCTCCGTTACCGAGACCCCGAGCAAGGCGGAACAGAAATCCATGTACTGGACCTCCATTACCGGGGAATACGGCGGCAAAGCCAACGGCAGCGACGATTCCAAGGCCATTCAGGATGCCATCGACGACGGTGCGGAAACCATCTTCTTCCCGCCCGGAGGACGCTGGACCATCAACCGCGACATCTACCTGCGCAACCGCATCCACCGCCTTATCGGTACCGAAGGCAAGATTGACGGAAAGGGCAAGTTCATTATCGAGGACGGCGCTTTCGTCGACATCACCATCGAGAGATTCTCCTCCTTCGCAAGCGGCATCACGAACCGTTCCAAGCGCTCTGTGGTACTCAAGAACATGTTCCTCAAATCTTACGAATCCGACGACTTCGCCACGGGCGACATCTTCCTGGAAGACGTATCCGTCGGCACAATCCGCACTAACTTCCAGCGCCTGTGGGGCCGCCAGGTCACCATGGCCGGCGACACCAAGGGGCCAAAAATTTCAAACAACGGCGGTACCATCTGGATTCTGGGCCTTACCGCCAAGGACGGCAACACTGTCCTCCACAACTTCAACAAGGGCTTTGCCGAACTCATGGGCGTTAACGTCATCGCAAGCGACAAGGCGAAGACGGGCCCAATGTTCATCAACGACAACTCGAGCATGTCCATCGCAGGGCTCAAGGAAACGCTTACCCGCGGGAATCCCTATGCGAAAATTGTCGAGGATTCCAGGCAGGGCTCGAAGGTCTACACGCTCAAGAACACGGACCTGCCGCACAACGAATCGGGTGGAGTGATGATGGCGCTCTACACGGGCTACGCCCCCAAGCAGGGCCAGAACGAGCCGCCCAAGCCCACGATGGATAAGGAACACATCCTGGTGCAACCGGGCAAGCTCCGCCTGAAAGGCGAGGTAGAGGATGACGGCCGCGGGGACGGGCTATGCCGCGTGCCCGTAGTGTGGAGGAAGGCTGTTGGCCCCGGAAAGGTATCGTTCTCGGATTCCACCGAATACGAGACCGACGTGACGTTCACCGCCAGCGGGCGCTACAACCTGCTGTTCTTTGCCAACGACGGCTACCAGGAAAAATCCGACACGGGCAAGGTCTACGTGTTCGACAAGCGATACACGACACTCGACAACTCGGGCGACAACATCCCGAGTGGGCGCGGCGCCGACACCTGGATTTCGCAGTTCGACAACTACAGCCCGCACAGTACCGACGAGAACCTGCGCGTCGCACACGACAAGAACGACGCCGGAAAGATATATCTGAAGTTCGACCTTTCCGCGCTCCCCGGCCCGCTGTTCGATGCAGCGCTCAAGCTGGAATTCGACACGGACTCCATCAAGAAGCCCGTACAGCTGAACATCTTCGGACTCAAGGAAACAAGCAAGGATATGAAGTTTGGCGAAGACAAGCTGGGAATTGACTGGAAGAGCGACGAACTCACCTGGGAAAACGCTCCGGCGAACCTCGACCAGCCCGGAGGACAGTTCAACATCCGCAAGAGTTCCGGTGGAGGCGTCGACACCAAGTACGCGGACTTCCTCGGCATCATCACCATCAACCCGAAGGCTCCCCTCGGAGCGTTCCTGCGCACGCCCGCATTCACGGAATTCTTCAAGAGGAAGCACGCCTCGGGCCTCTACACGCTCATCCTTACCGCAGTGGAACCCGGCGAGACGTTCATCAAGTCCAGGAACTCGGGCAAGAACGTGGCCCCCGCGCTCTACGTGGGCTACTACGACAATTCCCGCTCCGTAGGCGGCGAGGCGATGGACGGCGGCTACACGCTCTCAAAGGTGAACATCGACATCGTGAACCTGGAATGCAGTTTCGACCTTACCGTGGGCTACCCGCAGTTCGTGCAGATTGAAATCGTGAACGAATCGGGCAAGCGCATGCTCACCGTCGCCGCACGCGAACTCGCCGGCGAAAAGAAGACCAACTTCAAGTTCAAGGCAAAGGCGTTCCCCACCGGCAAGTACACCCTCAAGATTATCGGCGAAGCTTTCACCGCCGAACAGAAGTTCTTTATCCTCAACTAGGACGGCGCACACATGACTATGAAAACGAAAATTCTCGCTCTCGTACCGCTAGCGCTCCTCATCGCCTGCAGCGAAACCTCGCACACGAACTCATCGTCCATTACCGACGACAACGGCAGCTACGCCGAGGACTCGTTCAATTCCAGTTCCTCTATCAGCGAACGACTCGACATCGAATACCGCGACACGATTTCCGCCGGCGACACGCTGAATTTCTACATGGAAATGGCGCAGTGGGATACCGTCAAGGTCAAGAAGGACTCTTCCGACAAGGATTCCACCTACTTGAAGAAAGTCTGCCACGAAGACATCGTGTGCATCGACAGTACAAACTCCACCGTATCGCTCTATCTCGGTAATTTCCCGAAGGGAACCCGCATCGGGGTACTCGCGGCGACCAGCGGCATGGAAGGCGACACAATCCGCGTAAGAAGTGAAAGAGGCGAAAACGCAAGGACCCTCATGCCCATAATGGATCCAAGCAAGAAGGATTCCTCCTCTGACGGTGTGTACGGCAACTACATGCTCCCGGGATCGGGCGCAGACATGCTCAAGAACCAGTTCGTACTGTTCAGCGAGGATTTCTACTACCTCGACATCAAGGCGAAGTTCGATACCTCGGCACACCTGCGCATCAAGGTCGACGTAGACACGGCGTACTTCAACTACACAGGCGATTCCTCGCACGTGGATATCGACCTGCGCGATACGGTCCGCGGGATTCTCGTCATCGGAGAGGCCCCCAGGAATATCGAGATAGCCTTCAACGTAGAAACGGGCTACAGCGTGAACCTCTCGGTGCAGGGTTACGCCATAAACAAGTACGAACTTACCGGCAAGGACGGCATCACCTACTCCCCCGCTGCAGACTCGCTCGACACGCTACTGGTCACCAACGACTCCTCCAAATGGGTCCTCAAGCTTACCCCGAGCAACGTGGTGAGTTTCCTCACCGGCCCGTTTGCGACCTTCGAGGCGGCCACCCGCTTCCGCAAGCTGAACCAGGGCGAATACCTCGCGAAGCCCGATTCCATCGTGTATCCCGGCGACACGCTCACCATCGTAAGGCCCGCGAACGACTCCACCAAGTACTACCTGCGCCAAGACCACTACGTGTGGCTCGCCGACTTAAAGAAGGGCGACTCGCTGGTAGTCTACCACGAAATGGAAGGGTACTGCAAGTACATGGAATGCAAGGGCACGCCCAAGGCATCGTACTGGCTCATAAACGAGAAGGGAGATTCCGTGGGTACCATAAGCAGCCTCGAGCACAGCTTCAAAGCCAAGGAAGACGGCCCCGTGTACCTGCGCTACCTGCAGCTCAATTCCAAGGCCCTTACCGACTCGAACCTCACCCTCAGGACGTTCATCCAGAGGCCCGGGTCGCTCGATTCCCTCAAGTTCTACAACGAGGCAAAGGAAATCACATACTCTAGCATGCGCATGAACCCCGGCGATACCGTGGTGCTCTCGAAATTCGCCTTCCAGACAGTGCCCTACAAAACGAGCTACAACGTCAAGTGGTACGTACCCTGCGAAGATCTGACCACCCTCGGGAACGCTTCGTACAGAAGCCAGCTCGAGAACTGCAAGGGCGAACAGGAGATATCCTCGTTCTACCTGATTGCGCAGGAAGATGCCGCCGACAAGGACGCCCGCCTTATAGCCCAGAGCATGGCGGACCCCCTCATGAGGGACACCTTGACCGTAAATGTGCGCTAAAAACGGCTTTTTTGGGGCAAAATTCGAGCAAATTCGCTAAAAAGCCTTGATTTTCGCCGCCAATTTGCTATCTTTGCCCTCACTTGCAAGTCGCGCCAAGCTCTGCCAATTTGCAAGTTTAACCAAAGAGCTTCCTCAAAGAGGTATAATATGTCCTCCTTCCGTGGACCCAAAGGCAAAGTTGCCCGCTCCCTGGGCATTGCCGTTTCTCAGAAGACTCAGAAGGCGCTCGACCGCCGTAACTTCGCTCCCGGCCAGCATGGCCAGAACCGCAAGAAGTCCGCTTCTGTGTACAAGCAGCAGTTAGTCGAAAAGCAGCGTCTCCGTTTCACCTACAACATTTCCGAAGCTCAGCTCGCCAAGGCATACAAGGAAGCTAACCGTCGTGAAGGTTCTGCAGGTGACAACCTGATGATTCTTCTCGAGACCCGCCTTGACGCCCTCGTCTACCGCATGGGTTTTGCTCGCACCATCTTCGCCGCCCGCCAGTACGTGACCCACGGCCACTTCACTGTGAACGGCGTCCGCAGCTTCTCCCCCGCCCGCCTCGTGAAGGCCGGCGACGTGATTGCGATTCGCGAACAGTCTAAGGAACACGTCCAGATCAAGGAAGCCGCAGCTAACGCTCCGGCCGCTCCGGAATACCTGGAAGTCGATACGAACAAGATCGAAGGCAAGCTCGTGAAGCTCCCGCTCCGCGAACAGATTCCGGTCAAGCTCGAAGAACAGCTCGTCGTGGAATACTACTCCAGGTAAGAGCAAATCAGACGCAAGTTTGGAAAGACGCTCCGCTCTGCGGGGCGTTTTTTGTGACCGCACGACGGCTCCAGCTTTCTCGTCCAACTTTCTTGACAAAACAAAAACCCCTCTCTTATCGAGAGGGGCTTTTCTGCGGGTGCCAGGACTCGAACCTGGAGCAGCTTGACGACCGGTCGCGCCCTGCGCTCCCTCTCGCATCCAGCCCTTGACTTTACGTCAAGGAGCCGTATGCTCACGACGGCTCCAGTTTCATCGTCCTCTTGTCGGTATAAACAGAAAACCCGTTCCTTATCGGAACGGGCTTTCTTCTGCGGGTGCCAGGACTCGAACCTGGAGCAGCTTGACGACCGGTCGCGCCCTGCGCTCCCTCTCGCATCCAGCCCTTGACTTTACGTCAAGGAGCCGTATGCTCACGACGGCTCCAGTTTCATCGTCCTCTTGCCGGTATAAACAGAAAACCCGTTCCTTATCGGAACGGGCTTTCTTCTGCGGGTGCCAGGACTCGAACCTGGAGCCTTTTGGTTCGTAGCCAAACGCTCTATCCAGTTGGGCTACATCCGCTTGATGTGCCCCAAATATAGCATTATCGGTTGAATTGTCAAGGGATTTTTCTAAATTTGTTTCATAATTTCTTCTTTTTTGAAACTACGATGGAAAAAATCAAGCCCATAATCAGGTTCAGCCTTTCTTACCTCAAGAAACTGTTCTCGAACAAGAAATTCGTTATAGCCCTCGCCATTCTGTGCCTTCCGCTGGTTCTCGGGGCAGTGAGCGTCATCGTAGTCTACAACCATTTCTCCTCCGAACTCCCGTCCCTCGCGCAACTCGAGCAGATCAACCCGAAACTCGTGACCAACATCTACGACATGAACGGGAAAATCGCGCACAAGTATTTCGTGGAACGCCGCGAATGGGTCAGTTTCGATTCCATTCCCGAAAACGCCATACATGCCGTGATGGCGACCGAAGACCGCGCCTTCTACAAGCACTGGGGTATGAACGTGTGGGCCATCCCCTCGGCCATTATCGAAAGTGCCATGAGCGGCAAGCAACTCCGCGGTGCCTCCACCCTCACCCAGCAGTTGACCAAGCTTTTGTTCCTCACCCCGGAACGTTCCATTTCCCGTAAGATCAAGGAGGCGATGACCGCCATCCGCATCGAGCAGACCTACACCAAGCAGGAAATCCTCGAGTTCTACATGAACGAGGTGTACCTGGGTGGCGGCAACTACGGTTTCCAGGCCGCGGGCAAGTACTACTTCGGCCACTCGCTCGACAGCCTTACCATTCCCGAATACGCCGTACTTGCGGGTATGCTCAAGGCTCCTGAATCATACCGCCCCGACCGTCACCCGAAGGCTTCGCTCGAACGCCGCAACACGGTGCTTTTCGCCATGTACGACGCCGGTTACATAAGCAAGGAAGACTACCGCAAGTACGTGGCCACCCCCATCGTACTCGCCGAGAAGGAACCCGAGACGGGCTCCGGCCTCTACTACTTCGAGGAAATCCGCAAGTACATGGAAAAGAAGTACGGGCAGAACTCCCTCTATGCCGACGGCGTGTCCGTCTATAGCACCATCGACCCCGCCATCCAGGACATCGCCGACAGCGTCGCGAAGGCGACCATCGCCAAGTACCGCGTTGAATTCAAGAAGAAGGCCATCAAGAACCTGAAACTTGGCGACAAGTACAACATGGAACCCGACAGTGTCCTCGCCCACTTCGACAGCGTGTACGCCGAGTTCAAGAAGGACTACCTGAGCAAGGACACTTCGGCCAACATCAAGAAATGGCGCTACCCGCCCGAGGTCCGCTACCACGATGTGGAGATGGCGATGGTCATCATCGAGAACGAGACCGGCGCAATCCGCGCGATGGTCGGCGGCAGCGATTTCAACGAATCCCGCTTCAACCGCGCCGTGCAGTCGCTCCGCCAGCCGGGCTCAAGCTTCAAGCCTATCGTCTATTCGACCGCAATGGATAACGGAGCCTCCCCCTGCGACTCGGTGAACGACGCCCCCATCACCATGACCGACGAGACATCGGCTACCGGCATGTGGCGTCCGCACAACTCCGAGAAGAACTTCGAAGGCATGATGACACTCCGCAAGGCGCTCTACCGTTCCAAGAACATCCCGGCTGTCCTTACCGCATCGAAGTATGGCCTGAGCAACGTGGTGAACTACGCACGCGCGTTCGGCATCCGCAAGGCGCCGCTCGTCGCCGTACCGAGTCTCGCCCTCGGCTCTGTGGGTGCTACGCTTCTCGAAATGACATCGGCATACACGGTGTTCCCGAACCTCGGTACGCGAATCGAACCCTACATGATTGAATCCATCGAGGACAAGAACGGCGAAGTCATCGAGAAGAACTCCAAGGTGGAGAGCGTGGTGATGAAGCCCTCGTCTGCCTACCTGATGGTAGACATCCTCAAGGACGTAAACATCCGCGGTACGGGCTACAAGATTTCGGCCAGCGGGTTCAACCACCCGAGCGGCGGCAAGACCGGTACCACGAACGACTACACCGACGCCTGGTACATCGGATTTACCAAGCACTACACCATGGGCGTGTGGGTCGGTTTTGACCAGGCCGTTTCCATGGGCGTGGGCAAGACAGGCGGCAACTACGCGCTCCCTGCATGGCTCGCCGTGATGAGCAAGATCCACAAGGGTCTCCCGCAAAAGTCGTTCCCCGTGCCTCCGGGAGTTATCGGCAAGGGCGTCTGCAACATTACAGGTAAACTAGCAGGCGAGTTCTGCACCGAAAAGACATACTGCCTCTATACCACGAGCAACTACCCTGACGAGATCTGCGACGGCGACCACTACAAGGTGCGTACCAAGTCTGCCGACGACGCGACGCTCTTCAGCAACAAGAGTACGAGGGAAACTCCGGCGACAACGCAGAAAAAGACCCGCAAGATGTTCTAGCGGGCAAGCCCTGCCGACCGAAAAATTTTAGTTTCATAGCCCGTTTCCCCTTGATTTTAAAGGGGATTCAATGTTTTTTTCCCTTAACAAAAATCTGTTTTTTTTCTATCTTTACGCGGAACTATGGAATGGCCGCGCAACATAAAGTCCCTTACTACAGACGAGCTGAAGGCTTGGCTGCGGGATGTTAACGAAAAGCAGTACCGCGCCGACCAAATCCAGAAATGGCTTTTTTGCCAGCAGGTGCGCAACTACGACGAGATGGTGAACATCCCCCCCGCACTCCGCGAAAAACTCGCCGGGCAGTTCAGCATGTTCGCCCTCAAGGAAGACCAGCACCTCGTCTCTACCGATGGCACCATCAAGTGGCTTTTCGAAACTCACGACGGCCACCACATCGAGACGGTGATGATACCCGCGAACGGCCGCTACTCCGTGTGCGTCTCCACGCAAATCGGCTGCGCGCAGAACTGCGCCTTCTGCCGCACCGCGAAGATGGGCTTCACCAGGAACCTCGAGGCGGGCGAAATCCTCGAAGAAATCCTTGCCGTGAACTGGTACCTGAAGGATAACGGCATCCTCGACGAGGAAGGCAAAATCGCCCAGGTGACAAACATCATCTTCATGGGCATGGGAGAGCCGCTCAACAACCTGGAACAGGTCCACCGCGTGTGCTGCACGCTGCATAACCAGAGCCTGTTCAATATGGGCGCGAAGCGCATGACGGTCAGCACCTCGGGTGTCGTGCCCAAGATCAAGGAACTCGTCGACCGCAACACGCCCTGCTGCCTCGCGGTAAGCCTCAACAGCACGAACAACGAGTATCGTTCGTCGGTCATGCCTGTCAACAAGGTGTGGCCCATCGAAAAATTGCTCGAGGCGGTTGACGAATACATCAGAAGAACCGATAATTATGTGACATTCGAATTCGTACTGATACAGGGAATCACCTGCACCCCGAAGGCCGCGAAGGAACTTATCCGCATTTGCGCGCCACGCCGTGTGAAGGTGAACGCCATCGTGCTGAACGACGGGGACGACCCGACGCTCCACGCGCCGACCCCCGAAGAGGTCGAGGCATTCCTTGCCGCAGTACGAGCTGCAGAAATTCAAATAACGATCCGCAACCCGCGGGGCCGTGACATCCTGGCCGCCTGCGGGCAACTTGCGTACAAAAAGGAAGGTAAATAATGTTAACGCAGAACCTCCCGGAATTCTGGGACAATCTCTATGCCAACGGCAAGGATTACTGGAATTTCAAGAAGGCGACTCCGGCCCTGCTCGAATTCTTCAAGCACCCCTCCTGCCCCGCTACCGGCTCCGTGCTGATACCCGGTGCAGGTTTCGGCTACGACGCAGAAGCCTGGGCCAAGCGCGGTCACGACGTTCTCGCCGTCGATTTCGCTGCAACTGCAGTTGATGAACTCGACCACCTGAGCCGCGCCCACAAGAACCTGCGTTCGCTCGACCTCGACCTGTTCACGCTTTCGCCGAAAGATGCGAACCGTGGCGGTCAGCAGTTCGATATCGTGTACGACTACGGTACGTTCTCAGCAATCCACCCGGGTCGCCGCGACGAATTCTTCGAGGTATGCTACCGCATGATGAAGGACGACGGCGTCTTGATCCTGTTCCTCTACCCGCTTATGAACGGCAAGACCCTGCAGGGTCCCCCCCACCCGACAAGCGAAGGCGAACTCATGGCACGTCTCGGTGGCGTTTTCGACGTAGTCGAACGCATCAAGCCCGAAAACAGCCTCCCCGAACGCGAAGGCAAGGAAGAAATTTGGCTCCTCAAGAAGTGCCTGTAATTTAGACGAAAGAACGGGCTACGCCCTATAGACGAGAGACGAAAGATTCTCTCGTCTTTTTTTCCAAAGAAAAATTTCTACTTTTTATGCAAAAAAAATAAACATAAGGAATTAAGGTATTTATATGGCAAAAGATTTATGCCCCTGCGGATCTGGCAAGGAATACAGTGAATGCTGCGAACCCATCATCAAGGGAACCGCCCTCGCCCAGAGCCCCGAAGCACTGATGCGCTCCCGCTACACCGCCTACGTGAAGCACGAAATCGCCTGGCTCAAGGATTCCCTCGAACCCACGCAGCGTAGCGACTTCGACGAACCGAGCGTAGAGGCATGGAGCAAGGAATCCGAATGGCTCGGCATCGAAATCAAGCAGACCAAGACCGAAGAAGAGAAGAACATCGGCTGGGTGGAGTTCAACGCCCGCTTCAAGCAGGGCAACGTGACCCGCAACCACCACGAACTCGGCGAGTTCCACAAGGTGGGTGGAGCATGGTTCTTCTATGACGGCCGTGCCGTGAAGCAGGAAACTGTCCGCCACGATGGCCCTGTCGTTGGCCGCAACGACCCGTGCCCGTGCGGTTCCGGCAAGAAGTACAAGAAGTGCTGCGGCGCAAACAAGTAGAAATTAGAGACTAGAAATGTTCAAGGTTTTTGTTGACGGCGAAGCAGGAACGACCGGCCTGCAGATTTACGAGAGGCTCGCAAAGCGCACCGACATCGAAGTGCTGCGCATTTCCGCCGAGCTCCGCAAAGATGTAAACGAGCGCAAGAGGCTCATCAACGAGTCCGACGTGACGTTCCTGTGCCTGCCCGACGCGGCAGCCGTCGAGAGCGCCGCCCTCTGCGAAAACCCGAACACCTGCGTGATCGACGCCTCCACGGCTCACCGCGTGAACCCCGCCTGGACCTACGGCATGCCCGAACTCAGCCACGTCCAGCGCGAAGCCATCGCGAAGAGCAAGCGCATTGCGAACCCCGGCTGCCACGCCTCCGGCTTCATCCTAGGCGTGTACCCGCTGGTTGCCGCAGGCGTGCTCCCGAAGAGCGCAAACGTTTCCGCGTACAGCATCACAGGCTACTCCGGCGGCGGCAAGAAGCTCATCGCCGAATACGAGGAAGCCGCAGCGATGGAGCACAAAGCCGGCGAATCGAAGGCCATCATGGCCCCCGCCCCGTATGCACTCGCGCTTGCACACAAGCACCTCCCCGAGATGAAGAAGTACTGCGAACTTGAAAACACGCCGTTCTTCAACCCGGTGCTCGGCCCCTTCTACAAGGGCATGGCGGTGACGGTTTCCATCTTCCCGAATGCGCTCAACAAGAAGCTCGGTCCCGAAGGCCTCACCGAAATTTTGGCAAAGCACTACGAAGGCAGCCGATTCGTGAAGGTGATGCCCTACGAGGCTGCCCCCACGCTGTTCAACGGAAGGCTCGACCCCACTGTCTGCAACGACACGAACAACGCCCGCATCCAAGTCTTCGGCAACGAGAACATCATGCAAGTGACGACGATCATCGACAACCTGGGCAAGGGCGCGAGCGGTGCCGCCATCCAGAACATGAACATCGCCCTCGGGCTCGACGAAAGCATCAGCCTCGTCTAGTTTTCAACTTCAAAAGTGTGACGAAAACACGTATTTTCTTGCAAAAACGGGAAATATTGCATTTTCGTGACACTTCTTTCCCTGTTTTTTGGTATTTTACATGGTATGAAACCCATGAGCTTTGCAAAACGAATTTTGACTTTCTTGACCCTGGCCGCATCCCTGTCTTTAGCCCAGTTAGCCCCCGAACCGCAGATGGCAGATGTGCCCCTTATGAAGGATTCCGCCGGCACCGCCCTGAAGATGGACTTCAGCCTCCCGCTCTCCGGCGTAAGCGACCCGGGAATTCTCTTTAGCCATTTCGCGAAGCGCCCGCTGCTCATCTACTATTTCAGCCCCAAGTGCCCGCACTGCCAGAAGCACATGCCCGAAGTGCAGGGAATCATGAAGGAATACGAGTCCGCCGGAGTCGCGGGTATCGCCATCGCCATCGGCGGGAACATCAAGAAGAACGACATCCGCATGTTCATCGACCAGTTCAAGGTGGTCATTCCGGTGTTCCAGGACGGCTCCCAGAAGTTCGGGCCCGCCTACGGCAACGGCTACGTGCCAGTGCTCTACCTCGTGCAGCCCGACGGCACGTTCTACCGCTACGAATCGATGGACGAGCAGCACATCAACCACCTGCGCACCGTTCTGAACAAGCTAAAAAAATAGCTCGGACACCATCGGTGTCCGAGATATTTATACTCACGGCGGGAGTCGAACCCACGACCCGCTGCTTAGAAGGCAGCTGCTCTATCCAACTGAGCTACGCGAGCAAGTCGGGGCTCAATATAGTAATTTTTCACGACATTCAACACTATTTTGTTCCCTTATTCCCTTTTTATACTATATTAAAAGCAGTAACATCCGAAAGGACTTTTCCATGACCGACGAACAGTTCGCAGAATTCATGTCCATGATGCAAGGCCAAATGCAGGCCCAGACCGAAGCCCTCAAGGCCGTGGCCGCAGCGCTCGCCAAGCTCAAGAGCGTCGAGATCCTGAACACGGCACTGAGCCTCTGCAAGACCCGTTCCACCGAAAACACCCCCCTGCAGGAACAGGGCGGACTTGTCGGCGCCATCGAGGATATCGGCAAGTTCATCGACGAATCCAAGATGCCCGAAAACTGGAAGGACTACATCACGAACGAAATCTACATCAAGACTTTCTCGGGCAAGCCCCTCAAGGTCGATGAAATCTGACAAACATTCCATTTTGGATTATAACGCCATAAAATCATCAGAACATTTTATATATATTGTGTTAGAGCCCACAGGGCGAACAAGTTTTTAATCACAAGGAACAAACATGCTCTCTTACGCAGACGCCTACAAGATTGCCGCCGAAGTCCACAAAGACCAGAAGGACAAGGCCGGCGGACCCTACATCGATTTTCTTCAAAACGTTGCGGATTACCTCAAGAACAAGGGTGAATCCGAAGACGTGCAGGTGCTAGCTATCCTGCAGGACCTGATCACGAGCGCCACCAAGAAGACTCCCGAAGAAGTCATCGCCATGGGCGTTCCGGCAGACATGGTCGAACTCATCCAGAAGATGACCTACCACAAAAATCAGAGCTGGATTGACGAGTACAGCTGCAAGCTGATGGAAAAGGGTGTACCCGCCGAAGATGCGACCTACGATGCACGCGAAAAGGATTTTGTCCGCTTCGTCGAGACCCTCAAGGACAACCCGGTCGCCGCAAAGGCGAAGAGCGCAATCTTAAACGTGCTCATGGAAGACAAGTACATACACAGGCAGGAACGCCGCGAACTCAAGACGAAGTTCCGCCTCAAGAAGTACCAGGCCGCCATCCAGGCACTCGGCGTGTAGTACCGCCACGGGATACGTGCCGCCAATTATTTGGCAACAGAATCTGTAAAGACGCTCCGCGAAAGCGGGGCGTTTTTTATAGCGCAGGTGCCGCCATCGCCTGCCGTTCGGGCAGATTTTTCCAGTAACGCACGGGCAGGCAGCGCCGGAGCAGTTTCGGGTTCTCGCGCTCCTTGATGGCGATGGACTTGTAGTAATCTTGCCACAGGCGGGTAAAGCTATCAGACTGAATCGCCTTCACGAACGATTCCTCGTCGGGGAGCGTAACCACGCGGCTCTCCCCCACACGGTCATGCAACAGGGCGTATTTCCTCTTGGCATCGAATATCACCCACTTCTCGAAGGCAAAACGATTACGGAAATGTGATTCCATCAGGAGGAGAATATCGTACTTCGGTTCAATCCTTGCGATGTAGAAGTTGCCCGGACCCTTCGAGAACCGCACCATGCCAAGCATATTGCCCGCCTCGTGGCGCACCGCACCCGCAATCTTGTACAGCGGGAGCATCTCGGGCGATGCAGGGTTCTTGCCGTAGTTCGGGTCGTCGCCCGCAAACAGCTTGCGGAGGTATGCAAGAATCTTCATCTCGATTCCCGCCTCTTCCGAAAGGAACGCCGTACTGAGCAGGGAAAGTACGTCCTCGCTCGCCTGGTTCACTATGGCACGGCGCAAACGCATCGCGGAATCCCCGTTTGTCTCCACGCGGAAATTCTGCTGGAAAAGGTCCGCAGGGGTTTCGGTATCTCGGTCGGGCAAGAAACTCCCGACATCGAGCCGCTGGGAATATATTTCGAATACGGCGCTCAGGAAACCGTCAAAAGAAGAATCGTAAGAAATGCAAACCATAAGAATAATTGATGATTGATAATTGATAATTGAGCGGTTTTATACTGCAACGGGCAAGGCTGACGCCGCAAGGGCCGGCAGCGCAATTGACGAGGGCGACGGCAGCGCAAGCGTAGTTGGAGGGCTGAACAAATCCAGTTGTTGCGAATGCTTCGGGGGCGCAATCAGGAGCGGACGGATCAACTCCGGGTAGAACTGCCGCACCCCCGCAGGAATATCGGGATGGTAAATGAAGTACTTTGCGCGCTTCAGCACCACGCCCATCTTCTTCAACGTTTCCAGACGTATCTTGCAGAACCTGCGGCTAGACACAATCAGGTTCGCGGACTTCACGCCGATTCCAGGTACGCGCAGAATCATCTCGTAATCGGCGGTCTGCAGGTCGACCGGGAAGAACTCCGGGTGCCGTAGCGCCCAGCCCGCCTTCGGGTCCAGATACGGGTCCAGGTTCGGGTGGCGCGCATCGAGAATCTCGTTGTACTCGAACTTGTAGAAGCGCATGAGCCAATCCGCCTGGTAAAGCCGGTGTTCACGCAACAGGGGCGGCTTGGTGGTCAGCGCGGGCAGGCGCTTGTCGGCATTGACAGGCACATATCCCGAAAAGTACACGCGCTTCAGGCGTTGCTGCTTGTAGAAACCCGCCGACAGCGTGAGGATGTCGAAATCGCTCTCGCCCGAGGCGCCCACAATCATCTGCGTGCTCTGCCCCGCCGGCAAAAAGTTCGGGGTGTATCGCCCGATACGGCCCGCAGAATATTCAATCTTGCGCTCGGCGAAATAGTTCATCGGGCCATAGACGGACTTGTAGTTCTTCTCGGGCGCAAGGTATGTCAGCGAGCGCTCCGAAGGCACTTCGATATTCACGCTCGTGCGGTCGGCATAGAGGCCTGCCTCGTGCAGCAACTGCTCAGACGCTCCCGGAATGCTCTTCAGGTGAATGTAGCCGCCAAACCTGTGAACGGTCCGCAGTTCCTTTGCCACACGCACAAGCCGCTCCATCGTCGCATCCGGAGAGCCCACCACCGCAGAACTCAGGAAGAGACCCTCGATGTAGTTTCGGCGATAAAATTCGAGAGTAAGGTCGATGACCTCCTTCGGGGAGAATGTAGCCCGCGGGATGTCATTGCTGCGGCGGTTCGCGCAGTACGCACAGTCGTACTTGCAGGCATTTGACAGAAGGATTCTCAATAGCGAGATGCAGCGCCCGTCAGACGACCAGGTATGGCAAATGCCTGCCGGGCACGCGTCGCCCAGGCCACGGGGCGGCGCGGACCGGCGCGAACCGCTCGACGTGCACGAGACATCGTACTTGGCGGCAGCGGAGAGAATATTCAGTTTTTCGCGGACATCCATATTTTACTCATTTATTCACTTGAACTTTTGTGCAGTACAAATATAACTCCTAGTGAACAAAAAAGCAAGTGTTTTTTCTTTCTTGCCGATACAAATCACATTTTTCCCCGTAAAAGGGTCTCCAAGACACGCCCCCTCCCCTACCGCGCAGAAAAAAATCTATTTTCCTCAAGGATAAACATAAACCAACTTGGAGAGAACAATGAAAAAGAGAATCCTTTTTGCTCTAGGAGCGACGGCCGTGATGGCATCCGCCCAGGCAAACATCGACGACTTCGAAGATGGAAACGGACTGGCAGAGACGGGCGGCAAGAATGACGCCTGGTACGCCTACACCGACGAAAACGACGGAGGCGGATCTTCCTACACTAACGAAGAAGACCAGTACGGCCTTGTCGTGGTGATTCCCGAAGCAGCTGCGGGAGGTTCCGAATACGGTGCCGGCCTGACCGGCATCAAGCTGGTCCAGGGAACCAACGAAAACGACCCTTACGTGACCCTCGGTCTCAACGTCGAAGGAGGCCTTACCGGCTGCACGTCTATTAGCTACAAGTACAAGGGTGCCGCACACAACTTGAAGGTCACAATGAGTGGCGACGAAAAAGGCGCCAAGACCGGATACAACAGACATGCAAAATCTTTTGTCGCAAGTGCCAGCTGGTCAAACGCTTCGGCAACCAAGGCCCAGCTCGTTCAAGACGAAGGCTGGGGAAAAACTGTCGCGCTAAACATGGCCAACGTGGTGCAACTGGCATGGGAAGTCAAGGGTGACGCATCTCCGGGATATCTCTATATCGACGACGTGAACTGCGCCGGCTATAGCGGTGGAGGCAGCAGCAGCGGTCCCACCGTAACCCCGACCACGGCCGTCGTTATCGACGACTTCGAGGACGGCAACACCACGGCCGAAGCCCTCGGCAAGACGGCTTACTGGTACCTCTACGACGCAGGTGGATCCTTCACCAACACGAAGGACACGAAGGGCAACTGGGACATGCTCATCGAGGACGCCAACAATTCCTACATCGCCATGATGGGAATTTCCGGCATTACTCCGGGCGACACCACCTACCCGTCCGTCGGCATGGAAATCGAATTCGATGTCGGAGTCCTTTCTGGATGCTCCGCGATCACGTATGACTACAGGGGCTCGGGCCACCACATGCGCGCCTCCGTCACCGGCGTCAAGGCCAACAGCGGCTACGAACACGTCGCACCGGACGAGAACTCCTCCATGACCTGGAAGACCGTGACGGTTTCTTCCATGGAACAGCCTGAATGGGTCGCAGAAGCCGCTCCGAGCAGCGTAAAGGCTTTCGCCTGGTCCAAGGTTTCCAAGCTGACCTGGGTGGTCGACGAAAAGCTCACAGCCGCCAACCTGGGCGACGAACTGCATATCGACAACGTGAAGTGCGTGGGAACCTTGCCCACCACCACGACCGCCAAGAGTTCCAGCTCTGCAGCGGCTATCCGCAGCTCCAGCTCCAACGCTATCGGATTCGAAGCTCCCGCCGCTCCGGCACACTTCAAGGCAGTTGTCCATGGCAACACCTTGCAGATGACGCTTGAAAAGGCCGGGCTTGTGAACGTGCAGGTATTCAACATGATGGGTAACGCTATCGAAAGCCACAGCGAGAACATGGCCGCCGGCAGCTTCGCTCACAAGTTCAACGCCATGCCGCAGGGTACCTACGTTGTCCGCGTACAGCAGGGTTCCTCCGTCAAGGTCATGAAAATGCAAATAAAGTAAAAAAAAGCATTTTTGTAGCACCCTCTTCCTCGCGGAAGAGGGTATTTTTATACCATAAGATGATATTGAAACGCACAATTCTTGCCCTAGCGCTGGCTGTCACGGGAATGCTCGCGACCGGCTGTACCGCATTACGCATTTCCAGCTTTAACCTGGAAGCCTCCGAATCCCCAGAAGTCTACGGCATTAACCACAACCTAGAACCGCACAAATCCACCCTGCGCCTGCACGGAGGAATCAGGCTTGACAACAGGGAGGACATCAACGTAATCGGGACATATACCGACCTGACAAAAGATTCCGACACCCTGCACAAGCATGAAAACTTCACTGCCGAAGGCATGTACGAGTTCGGCGGGTTCGAAGTCGAAGGCGGCGCCACCTGGTTCCACAAATCGGACGCCTTCCTGTATGGCGTTGGCATTGGTTTCAACGACGGGATTTACCACCACCTCACCATAGGCATAAACATGGCCCACTTTGAAGCGGGCGTATTCGCGGGGTTATTCCACCAGTACTCCAGGCTCCTGTATTACGGCGAGACATGCAACGACATCACCATCTGCGAAGACGATGACTGGGAACCCACCTTCGGAGACGAGACCGAGACCCGCATAAGCCCGTTCTACGGCCTGTACCTGGGAGCCTTCCTGGGCGAAATGTTCCTGGAATACAGCCTGAGCATGTACACGCCGAACCTGGATATCGAGGACGACAAGGTGAACGTTCCCATGATTACCACGAACTACATTACTCTGGGGTATCGGTTCAACGAACAGTTCGAAGTATCTGGCGGCGCGATTATTTCCGCAATAAAAGGCAAGCTGCACTATGCCGCAAGCCTCGGCGTGAACTTCTACCCGTTTTAAATTTATCTTGATACCTGAGCTTAACCCGTGCGGTCATCTGTGAGCCACAAGCTCCATGCGTTAAGCTGGAGCGGTGGCGAGAGCACGGACAAACCGGAGTAATTCAATACCCGAACTTAGTCCGTGCGGTCATCTGTGAGCCACAAGCTCCATGCGTTAAGCTGGAGCGGTGGCGAGAGCACGGGCAAACCGGAGTAATTCAATACCCGAACTTAGTCCGTGCGGTCATCTGTGAGCCACAAGCTCCATGCGTTAAGCTGGAGCGGTGGCGAGAGCACGGACAAACCGGAGTAATTCAATACCCGAACTTAGTCCGTGCGGTCACCTATGATGATATGGGTGATTTTGCATCACCATCTGCACGCGGTAAAGCTGCTCGGCCATAATCACCCGGGCATGGTCATGCGTGAAGGTGAGTGGCGAAA